>OAVA01000019.1_pt1 | contig 165320 bp, 140 predicted proteins | sample 1476331 | NCBI WGS metagenome assembly OAVA01 (sample SAMEA2580070, study PRJEB22360) | human gut metagenome | biome: human gut; feature: human-associated habitat; material: faeces | place: Denmark | collected 2008/2010 | reverse complement strand
GTTTTCTAGGCAATTTCCAATCTAACGGGTGTTGCACTTTCATTTAGACAACGGGTATTGACTTTTATATGTTTCCTATGATAAGCTTTAAAGAACTTACAAAGAAAGTGAGGATTTTTTTATGAACAAATTCAAGCGTTTCGGTGTTTCTATTTTAAGTTTGGGTCTTGTACTAGCACTTAATCCAGTAACCACTTTTGCTGCTGAACCGGAAACTTCAGTTGTAACTTCTGAATCTAACGCGGTAGGTGGATGGAGTGAAACGGAACAGAAGCAATATCTCCTTGGTGGAGTTTTAACGGTGATACTTTAGGATCTGCTAGAACCTATTACGGAAGTTGATTCTTCACAAACAAAAAAGCAAAGGATTGTAAAATCCTTTGCTTTTTTACTATATTCTTTTTAAGGATTCTTCTATGAACACTAAAAAATATTTTATAACATTATTTTCTTTTATTATTTTCTCTATATATTTTACTTTGTCAGGTATATTTGTTCCTTTCATTGCTTCTATTCCGCAAAGCAATGGTGGATTTAAAACACTTTCATCACAAAATGATTTTTACAAAATGGTTGACAATTTTTATGATCCAGATGAATTTTATAATTTTAGAACAGACAATCAAAACATAAATATATTAGCAAACTTCTATAACACATTAAATGCATCAAGTAACTTCGATGTTTTAACCTCATTCAATCAGGCTATCGCTGTAGATATAGATGACTTTAATGGAGACCAACGCTTTTATTATAATTCTGATGAATTTATTGATAATAGTCAGTCTCCTACAATAAATATAAAAGCGTTACAACTTAATCAAAAAGCCTATGAGTTTTATAATATAAAAGTTGAGGGAAATTCCGGAATTGCATGGAATAGTATTTCATATAAAGATGACTCGATTCCTGTTCTATTGGGTTCTGAATATAAATCTTTTTATAAAATCGGAGACATAATTACTGGAAATTATTATAGTAAAAATACTAATTTTGAAGTTATCGGATTTATAGAAACAGATTGTTCTATAAATTATAAAAATACCTCTAATATCACTTTGAATACTTATATGCTTATTCCTTACCCTTCCACTCTTTGGGAAGTGGACAAAACTAATTTTCAATTTGAATCATTATTATACTTTGCTATGATAAATTGTGATTTACTACCATTTGTTGAGGAATCACAAATTTTAAAAGATATAAAGTCTATATCTGACGAAACTGGATTTTCAGACTTTTCTTTAGTTGGTATTGATAACTTTCAAATACAACATATAGAATTACTTTTATTTATACAAAAGCATCATATACTTTTCATCATTGGTTTTTTGATTATTTTTGTTTTACTAAATATACTATGTTTGTATTTATTTAGCCACATTCTAAAATCAATTTATAATCAATCAACCTTACGAAAAAAACATAATAAAATTTTTATGTTGAATATTGTTATTCCATATGGATCTGCGTTTCTTTTAGGAACGTCTCTTGCAACACTATATATAAAAAAAATATTGCCTATTAGCATCATTATTGGAATAATAACCTTGGCTTTAATATATTTGATAAATTATCTTTTTTTATCAAAATTCCTTCATTTTTCCTCAAATCTTCAGCAATAGACAATAGGGAAAGAAGAGTTATTTAATAACTCCTTTTTCCCTATATATTTTCATTGTTTATATCTTTCCACCACTTATAAACAGTATGCTTTGCAAGTCCTGTCTCTCGGATGCAGTCCGCTTTCTTTCCTGCCGGGTGGCTCTCCTGCCATTCTCTGACTGTCCGCTCTGCTGTTGGTCTGCCCTCTTTTACTACTTCACCTATAACTTTCATATCCTCTTTTTTCGCCTTGCAAGATATAAATGAGCCTCTTGTTTTCTGTAATTTCGCTTATTTGCTGGTATCGTAACCTTTGTGTTATCCTCTATCCATTCCCGGCTTGCTATCGTTGACAGCCTTTTTCTGTCCCCTTTCAATGCCCGGAGAGCGTCTTTCACATCTGCCCGGCTGAAATGGTTGTCCTCGTCCTCAGTAAGGCTCTCTAAATGATCCAGGAACGCATAGGCGTCTCTCCGTATCTTCTGCTCGGATATGCCGCACTTTAAGCCATAAGAGCACAACGCCATAATAGAAAAATAACGCCCTCCGGCTTTCACTTCTTCGGTTATTTTCCGTTTCCACCACTCATATAAAGCTTCGTTACATACCCACGTACCACCCTGCTTCTTACTTTTCTGCTTCGGCTCTCCTTGCACGATCTGCTTCTCATACCATTCCGGGTACAGCTCCTTTGCTTCTTCCAGCGTAACGGTACTTTTTCTTCTCGGCTTCTCGTACAACGGAGCAAGGTCTACCTTACAGCTCGGTATGCTGGCTTTTATATCCCCCAGCGTGTAACGGTTCTCTGACAGCTTATAGGCTTTTACTGGGAAATCTACACCCAGCTTCGACTGACTCCCCACACACCGGAAACCTTGATAAATTCCGATTATATCCGGGCTGTCCGGACGGATAGAGCTGGTATCATTCCATAGCCGCCGGATAAGAGCTTCTTTCAGCTCCGCAAGCACTTCTTCCCGGTTTCGATACAACTGAACCGGCTCCTGCAAGAAATAATAAAGATGTACCCCCTTGCCGGAGCTGACAAGATAAGTCGGACGAAGCTGCACACCATTCCCAAACTGCTCAACAGGTTCTTTAACTGCTGTTTGCCTACATAGTCCACGTCCACCACCACCGCAAACAATTCATGAGCGTTCTCTTTCGTATGTGACTTTGCTATAATTCATGAACCCTGAGATTCTTGAGAATTGAGGATACATGCTCAGCACCAGAATCAATCCGTTTAAGCCCAGCGCCGGGCATCTTCCACCCGTTCTCATTGGAAGAGATATGGTGTTCGCCGACTTCGAAGAAGGTCTAGACAACGGATCAGGCGCACCTTGACGTTTGATGAGGATCACCGGGGCCAGGGGCGTAGGCAAAACCGTAATGCTCGCTGAATTTCGGAGAATCGCAGAAAAACGAGGATGGCAAACCATCAGCGAAACCGCATCAGACGGTATGGCGCAACGGTTAGTGGACAAGCTGCAGCCGCGAAAGGGGAATTTCAGTTTCTCGTTCAAACCATCTATCAGTGTCATGAACGTGGGAGGCAGTCTTGGCGGAGCCCATTATGAAAAGTACCGAATGCCATTGACACTCCGCGAAACCATGAGTCTGCGGCTCGACGAGCTGGAAAAGCATGGCAACGGTCTTCTGGTGACCATGGACGAGGCCCAAGCCGCCACTCGGGCAGACATGGTCGCCATCGCCACCGCAGTACAACATCTGACCAGTGAAGACAGAAATCTGGCTTTTGTGTTTGCCGGGTTGCCTTCCATGTCCTCAAAATGGCTTAATGATAGCGTAATGACCTTCCTACGACGTGCGCAACCGGAGCGGTTGAGCGACGTCGATCTGGCCGAAGTCTCTCATGCGTTGGCGGACACATTCCAGGAAACCGGAATGATTCTAGAAGGGGAGCCCTTGCGGATCGCTACACAAGCAACTGCAGGCTATCCTTTCATGATTCAGCTTGTCGGCTATCATATTTGGCGAATCACCGCTCGGAATCACAAGCACGACACAGCCATTACCGTCTCAGTGGAAGATGCTGAAGCCGGGGTCCAAGATGCGCTCAGTCGTCTGGGAGACACAGTCCACGGACCGGAACTGGATGGGCTTTCGCCCATCGATAAAACCTATCTTCTGGCAATGGCGCAAGATGACGGACCTTCTTCCACCTCCACCGTTGCCGAACGCATGGGCAAGGACGTGAAATACGCCAGCATCTACCGCACGCGCCTCATTGAGGCGCAGGTAATCGAGGATCGTGGATACGGGAAAGTCGATTTCGCCATCCCGTACCTTCGTGAATACCTCAGAGAACATGCGGCATATATTCGTATGACATTGGATATCTCGGAATGATGAAGCTCTTTTAGAACTTTTTAGATTGTTTTAGATTGTTTTAGAATTCGGCTGGCAACAGTCCTTACTGAGCCACCCAGCCACCTGGACCACCCCTAGGTATAGCGTATTGGGGTGCTTTTGTCAGGCTGCCCGGCCAAGCACAAGAAAATAACGACGGTCGCCGAATATATTTGCCTCACGTCGGCACGTAAGTCGGTATGCGAAAAAGAAGAAAAGACGAAACCAGCATACCGGCATGCGCCGCAGGCACAACCAGTGCCGAACATGCCAACCGACACCGCCCAAAGCCATCAGGCCGAGCAACGGAAGTGGAGTGTGTGCGTGGCTGGAGAGAACGGAATCAAGAACCGTCGTGGCGAACTGCAACGAGTGCTGAGCCAAGAGGAATCATACGCTGACGGCAAGCTGAGTCATACCGCGTTTATTTCCATCGCAATCCTGACCTTTATTACCTTCGTCGGCAACTTTACGCAGCTGCAGCTGAGCTCGGCGCTGCCGATCATCGTTTCGGAATTCCATATTTCCGTAACCACGGGCCAGTGGCTGACCTCCGTGTTCCAGCTGGTCATGGGCGTTATGGTACCGCTGACCGCGTTCCTGACCCGTCGTTTCTCCACCCGACAGATCGTGATCTGCTCGATGGCGGTGTTCACACTCGGCTCCCTGCTGGCATGGTTGGGGCCAAACTTCGTATGGGTGCTGGTCGGCCGCGTGCTGGAGGCGGCCGGCACGGGCGTGATGTGGCCGGTGCTGCAGATCACGGTGTTCTCGATCTACCCGCTGTCCCGACGCGGCTTTGCTATGGGCACCGTGGGCATGGCCATGAGCGTGGCTCCGGCAATCGGCCCCACCTTGGGCGGCTGGCAGACCGACGCCAATGGCTGGCGTTCCATCTTCCTGACCATGACCGTGATTGGCGTGGTCTCGCTGGTGGCGGCCATGTTCGGACTACATAATTTCGGCTCGCATGACCCGTCTGCCCGCGCGGACTTTTTCTCGGTGAGCCTGTCAGTGATTGGCTTTGGCGGGCTGATGTTCGGCTTCACCAATTCGGAGGCCTACGGGTTCGCCGCACCGGTAACGTGGGGGCCCATGGCAGTGGGCCTGATTGGCATTGTCTGGTTCGTGCTGCGTAACCTGCGCGCTGGCAAGCGGTATCGCGAGGCCGTAGCCGAGGACAAGTCGGCACTCCCCCAGCCGCCGCTGCTGGACTTGGAAGTGCTGAAGAACCGTTCGTTCACCATCGGCACCATTACCGCGTCGCTGGCATTTTTCGCGTTCAGTTCGATTCTGGTCATCATGCCGCTCTACATCCAGACCGACCGTGGGTATTCTGCCACGATGAGTGGTCTGATCATGTTGCCGGGCGCTATCGGTCAGTGCATCTCCCAGTTCTTCGGCGGCCGTGCGATGGATCGATTCGGCGCACGACCCGTGGCTTTGTTCGGTTCGATTGTGTTGACCCTTGGCACCTTGGGCATGTCGCTGGTAGCGATGGATACGTGGATCTGGTGGGTATCGATCTGCCAGTTCATCCGTCAGATCGGCATGGGTTTCCTGCTGATGCCGATTACCACGTGGTCCCTGAATTGCCTGAACGGGCCGAGCGAAGTGTCCGCCGGATCATCGGTGACGAATACCGCGCGTCAGATTGCGGGCGCTGTGGGCGCACCCGTGTTGGTGATTCTGATGGAAACGTTTGCCGCTTTGCATAAGCAGGGCGGCGCCTCCGCCGTCGCCGCTTCGATTTTTGGCATTCAATGGGCGCTGCGCATCTCCGCAATGATCTGTCTGGTAATGGTGTTGATGGTGTTCTTCGGCGTCAAGGGCGACGGTGCCGGTCGTACGCGAGACATTATTTCCTTGCGCGCGCTGCGCGAACGGCGTGCGCGGCGCATGGCTGCGAACTGACGGCAGATTCAACCATTCTTAACATAATAAGAAACCCCGGTTTCCAACACCGGGGCTTCTTATTATGTTGTGCTATCGCAGGATTTCAGCTGGAGTCTATTACGCCCTGCCCATTAGCGTCAGGACAATCAGCAGCACGTTCAACGCCACAATCAGCGCCACGACGATCATAAAGATCACGTGCTTGACGGTTCCATCAGCCCACTTGCCCATGAGTTCCTTGTTATGCGTGTACCGCATCAGCGGAATCACGGCGAACGGGATGCCGATGGAAAGCACCACCTGGCCGATGACCAGCGCCTGAGTCGGGTCCTTGGCGAACCACAGCACAATCAGTGCCGGCACCAGCGTGACCACGCGGCAGGCCCACATCGGGGCGTTAACGTGCAGCAGACCGTGCATGATTTCCGAGCCGGCGTACGTGCCGACCGATGTGGAGCTCAGCGACGAAGCCAGCAGGCCGATGGAAAAGATCGTGCCGATCACCGGGCCGAGCACCTGCGTGATCGCCCGCTGCGCGCCGTCGATGGAGTCCGTGCCAGACATGCCATGCAGCGAATTGGCGGCGAGCACCAGCATCGCCAGATTCACGGTGCCGGCCAGCAACAGCGCCCAGGCCACATCGATTTTCGAGCCTCTCAGCTGCGTTTTGATTGACGGCTTTTCGCCGCCTGCGTAATGGTCGTTCACCAGCGTGGAGTGCAGGTAGATGGCGTGCGGCATCACGGTGGCGCCCAGAATCGAGGCGGCCATCAACACCGAGTCGGCGCCTTGGAAGCGTGGAATCATGCCTTTGACCACTTCGCCGGGGTTCGGCGGGGCTACGAACAGGCCTGCGATGAAGCCGAATGTGATAATCAGCAGCATCACGATGATGATGCGCTCGAATGTGGTCTGTGTCTTGCCGCCTTGGAACCACAGCATCACCGTGGAGATTACGCCAATCGCCAAACCGCCGATGAACAGTGGAAATCCGAACAGCAGGTTCAGGGCGATGGCGCCGCCGATCACCTCGGCCAGATCGGTGGCGATGGCGATGACCTCGGCCTGCATGAAGAACATGAAGCGGCCGGCATCGCTCATACGCTCGCCCAGCAGTTCCGGCAGGGATTTGTTGGTCACGATGCCGAGTTTGGCGGACTGATACTGGATGAGCACGCTCATGGCGTTGGCGAGCACCAGCACCCACACCAACAGGTAGCCGTATCGTGCGCCGGAGGTGATGTTGGCCGCCACATTACCAGGATCGACGTAGGCCACGGCCGCCACGAACGCGGGGCCAAGGATGCTGGCCAGCGCATGGTCATGCGGCTTTTCCTTGTTGTTTGTCCCTGCTCCGGCCCCGGTTCCGACTCCGGCAAGCTGGCGTTCCTTCTCGATTTCCGGTGTTTCCTGTTCGATGTCTGCCACAGCGTTCGTCATAGTGGTTGCCGCAGTGGCATCTGCTTCGGTGTGTGTTACTGCCATATTGTTTGTACCTGTTCCCTTCATACCGCGCGCAGTTATAGCACAGGCATGTTTCCTGAGTCAACAGACGGACAATCTGCGGACGATTGATGGATGACTGGCGGACTGGCAGCTGGCATTTCCCGCCATCTCGCTCATGAAATACGACAAACCGCCGAAAACTCGCTCATGAAATGTGCAGCTGACAGTGCTATCTGCTTTGAAAGCAGATAGCACTCTGCGAATGGCCTAATGTACCTCTCTCAAGCGAGATACCCTTCCTCTTATTCGTCTGCGGGCACGGCCTGGCCCGGGCAGGTGTGGAGGACGGCGAGCATGGCATCCTTTTCTTGGGAGGTGACGGTGAGCTGGTACTTGTCTTTGACGCCAATCTGGCGGGCCACATAGTCGCAACGGTAGTCGGCGTTGGTGGGTAGCCAGTAGGCGGCGGAAGCCGAACCCTTCTCCTGATTGGCCGGGCCGTCGACGGCCAGCAGGTTGTAGGGGTCATTGCCGAATTCATGGCGTTTGGCAGTGGACCAGTCGTGCGCACCTGATTGCCAAGCGTTTTCAAGGGCCACCACATGGTCGATCTGCACTTTGGCGCTGGTGGCGCGGCCACGTACAAAATGGATGGTCTGAGCGGTGTACGGATCGGCCAGTGTACCGGACTCGACCACACAGGAACCGGCGTATTTGTAGGTGATGTCCGTGAGATCGCGGGCGAGCACATCGTCGCGTACGTCGCAGCCATTGCCGTCGGCGTCGGTGGTGCGGAAACCGAAGGAATCGCGGTCGTAGCCGGAGGAGCTTTGGTTGTCGTCTACGGCGAGCGCGTTCAAAGTGTCGGCGGCTGAACCGGTGGCAGTGTAGCCACCGGTGATTTTGGCCGCGTCGGAGCTGACCTGCGGCAGTAACAGGCCGATGGTCACGCCGATTGCTGCGGCGAGAACGATGAGAATCAGCACGCGCTCCAGCGGCCCGGAGGCGTTGAAACGACGGCGAAAGTGGGCGTTACGGCGTGCCATCAATCACGCATAGGTGTGGCCGGCGCGGGTGGGGCCGTCAAGGGCGTCGATGGCGGCATGTTCGTCGGCGGTCAGGGCGAAGCCGAACAGATTGAGATTCTCCTTCTGGCGGTCGGCATGCACGGACTTGGGGATGATGATCGTGCCGTTTTCGATGTGCCAACGCAGAATCACCTGGGCCGGGCTGACCTCATGGGCGGCGGCGATCTTCTCGATGGTGCCGTCGCCGGCGTTGAGGTCGGCGCCACGCGCCATCGGCGAGTAGGCCTCCACGGCGATGCCGTGCTCCTTGCAGAACGCCACCACTTCGCGCTGCTGCCACGTGGGATGCAGCTCAATCTGATTGACGGCCGGCCATGCACCGGTCTCCTCGTGCAGACGCTTCAGATCGGCGGGCATGAAGTTGCATACGCCGAGCGTACGTGCCATGCCTTCGTCGCGCAGCTTGGCGGTGACCCACAGGGTCTCGCGCTTGGCACCGGTGTTGTATCCGGAAGCGGCGAGCGCACGACCCACGCCGGCCTCGTTGTTGTAGCCGGCCGCACCGTCGATGTGGCGGTAGCCGGCTTCCAGCGCGGATTCGATGACGGGGACCACACCCTCGTCGTCGATGCGTAGGACACCAAGGCCGACCTGCGGAATGGAATGGCCGTCTTTCAAGGCGATGTCCGGCACGTTGGCGGGGTTGATGTGCCCGTTGGTCATGATGTGCGATGCTCCTTCATGTACTGCAACTACACGCCACTGTACACGGTTATGCAGGCGATGTGCGGGTGCTGCAACCAAACGGCATGATTGTGCCCGGCCTTCCGTGTGGGAGAGCCGGGCGCAATCATGACAACATCACGCTCTACTCCTGCGACCGGCCCTCGCCCTATTGTTCCCGGGCGCGAATTTGCCCCGGTACAGGCGTCAATCGATTGACGTTTACACCGGGGCAGAAATCGTTGTCCCGGTACGCAATTTCGGGCCATTTTCGAGAACCAGGACAAGCCAATCCCCAAAGTCCACATACCCCGACAAACAGAATCGGCAGAATACAGCCAATCCCGAAATCAACATACTGTCCCGGTTCTCACGTAGAACGATTGACGCGCAAACCGGGGCAACGGGAATTGTCCCGGTACGCGAAAAACACCCGTTTTCGCAAACCAGGACAGTGATTTCTGTCCTGGCACCCACATCAAACGATTGATGCACGAACCGGGACAGAATCGCATCGCTGCGCCGAGACAGACGCATCCGACAGCCGACAACCGATAAACGACAGCCGACAGATGGCATCTGGCAGCCGGCTGCCGGCAACCGCATCATTCCTTTCTATTGTGGTTATTATTAACCTTCCTCGGATTATTACCCGGGGAAATTTTGATAGCCGACTCAGCTGGTGAGGCCTTGTGCGGCTTGTATTCGGGTGGCGTTGCGTGCGGGGATGATCGAGGCGAGCAGTCCCGCGATGAGGATGACGGGGATGAGCACACTGATCTGGTCCCACGGCAGTCGGGTGGTGAATTGGCCGGTCATGCCGCCGATCTGGGCCTTGACGCCGGCTAGCCCAAGCGGCAGTCCGACGAGCAGGCCGATTACAGTGCCGATGACGGTCAGGGCCAGTGCCTCGATGGCGATGCTCATACGGATCGCGCCGCGTCTGGTGCCGAGGGCGCGCAGCATGCTGATCTCGTTGGTTCGTTCGATGACGGACAATGCGAGCTGGTTGGCGAGCCCGGTCAGGCTGATGGTGACGGTGATGGCGAGCATCGCGTAGGAGAGCATGAGCAGCATGTTGAGCACGTTGAGGATGTCGTTGCTTTCTGCGATGCCGCCGCCGACGGTGGCGTTCGGGTCGGCCGCGGCCAGATGGTTGACCTGGCCGGCGAGCTTGGCCCGGTCGATGCCGGGTCTGGTCTTGAACCAGACCATGCTGGTCTTCAATTTCGGCTGGATTGCGGCCGCGTTCGGCAGAGAGCCGAGTTGGCTGTCGGTGATGATGACCGCAAGCTCCGGTGATTCGGTGAGCTGCGAGGCATGCGCCCTGACAGTGAGCGGCGTACCGGCGATCGTGATGGTGAGTTGGTCGCCTTCCTTGATGCCGATGGTGCTCATGTAGCGCGGGTGAACGAGCGCGACGGGCGTGCCGCCGCTTATCCCGGCATGCCAGCCGTCGTCGGCGGTGAAGGTTCCGGCGGCCTTGTCGGGGATCACGTCGAGCACTTTGGGTGTGGTCTTCGCCCCTTCTGGCGCATGGTCGATAGCGATGGTGCGGACCGGGTAGGAGGCCCGCGCGTCGGTAATCTCACTGGCGCGTTGCAATACCTTGTCGGAGAGCGGGCTGTTGTCCGGCGTGTAGAGGGCGGCGCTGACCGGATAACGGTAGTCAAGGTCGGCATCGATGGTGGCGGTGCCGGTGGCCGCGGCCGAGGAGAGCGCGGCGATCAGGCTGATGCCGAACGCGACCGCGGTGATGGTGCCGCCCGCGCGACGCGCGTTCGCCGTCAGACTAGATGCCGCCAGTTTGCCCGGCAAGCCACACGCGGACAGGATCATGCCGATGGCGGGCATGAGCATCGCGACGAACACGGGCAGTGCGAGCACGAGTCCGAGCGCCAGGGCGAGGCCGCCGACCAGTGCGATGGGCATATGGAAGCCGGTGGAGCCGGCCCACAGCAACGCGATGCCTGCAATCATGCACGGCGCGCCGAATCCCATGCGCAGGATACGACCATGATGCGCCCTGCCGCCGGTGTCCGTATCGTCACCACTGGTCTGCGCGGCCCCGTCCAATGCCTGGATCGGAGGGATGCGCGTGGCATGGCGCACGGTCGTCCACGCGGTCAGCACCGTCGCCGCAACGGACAGGAGCAGCGCTCCCGCCAGCAGGAACGGGTTGGCGGCGAATCCGCCGAACGCCTGACCCATCGCCACCATGGCCGCGTAGCCGCCGCCCGCGCCGACCAGTGCGCCGATGATCGTGCCGGCCAATGCGGTGATCAACGCTTCGGACAGCACCAGCGAACGGATGTTCGCACGTTTGGCCCCGATCAGGCGCAGCATGGCGATATCCCTCGTACGCTGTGCGATCAGCGTCCTGTACGTGCTGGAGATCACCATCATCGCGCACAACAGGGCGATGACGGCGAACACCGCCATGATCACGGTCAGCTGCGTGGAGCCGCCGGCCATCATCGCCGACGCCTGCCGGATCATCTCACTGCCCTCGACGGCCGTGACGCCATCCGCCCGGGCCGTCGCGGCGAGCCGCTCCGTGACTGCATCGATATCGGAGGGATCATCGAGTTTGACGAACAGTTCGCCCGGCGTCGCTTCACCGAAGTACGACGGATCGGCGTAGATCGCGTAGTCGGTGCCGGTCATCGGCTTGAACCGCACATCGTTGATGCCGCTGACCGTCACCACACGCTTCGTCCCGTCGGACGATTTCAACGTGACCGTGCCACCGACGTTCACGCCAAGGCCATCGGCCGTATCACGCGAGACGACGACCTGGTCGGCGGATGCCGGCCAGTCGCCGGACTCCAATCCGAACCATCGCAGGGACGGGTCGCGGGATACGGAATACACATTCGCCGTGCGGCGCGCGGCGGAACCGTATGCGGTGACCGTGGCCGCATAATACGGGGCCGTGGCCCTCACCTTGCCGCCGACGTTCGCCTTGGCGAGCACATCCTCGGCCCACGAGGGCTTCAACGATTTCACATCGGCGTCACCGGGATCGATGATGACATCCACAGGCCGCAGCGGCGCGGCCGTGACGGTGGCCATGCTCGCGGTCGACGTAGCCTGGAACACGACCGTTCCAGCCAGCATCATTGCCGACAGGACCACCGCCAACAGGACGGCGAGCAGTCGGGACGGGGAATGCCTGATCTGCGCCCACGCCACCCGGATCATCGCGCACCCGCTTCCGCATTCGCGGGTTCGGCGCCCTGTTCGAGCACGCGCACCACATCCGCGGCCGCCGGATGCGCGATATCGGCGGCGATCAGCCCGTCGCGCACCACGAGCGCCCGATCCGTGTAGGCGGCGGCGTTCGGGTCATGCGTGACCATCACGATCGTCTGCCCGTGACGCGTCGCCATATCCCGCAGGATTCCCAGCAACTGGCGCGACGACTTCACGTCCAGGGCTCCGGTCGGCTCGTCGGCGAACACCACCGCGGGGCTGCTGGCCAGCGCGCGGGCGACCGCCACGCGCTGGCGTTGCCCGCCGCTCATCTCCTGCGGCTTGTGATCAAGACGGTTCTCGATGCCCAGCTCGCGCGCGATCCCGCGTATGGCCTGCCGGTCGGGCTGCCTGCCGCGCAGCGTGAACGGCAGTTCGATGTTCTGCTCTGCCGTCAGATACGGCAGCAGATTGAAATCCTGGAAGATGAACCCGATACGGTCACGCCGCAGATCGGACAGCGCATCATCCGAAAGCGTCGAGATGTCCGTGCCATCGATAATCACCCGGCCGGAAGTCGGCGCATCCAACCCAGCCAGCAAGTGCAGCAACGTGGTCTTGCCCGACCCCGACGGGCCCACGATCGCCGTGAACCTGCCCTTCTCGAACCGGGCCGTGATACCCGCCACCGCAACCGTCTCGGCCACGCCGGAACCATACGTCTTGCGCACGTCAAGCGCCTCCACGGCAGCCGGATATGCGTCCAAGCCGCTGTTTGCCCCCCATGTGTCCGTCATGTCGGCACCTTCCTGTTGTGTTCCAATCGTTCCGGTGATCGATAGCCGAAACATCCTTTCAGGAGTCAGCCTACGGGGGCCGAATCGTACGGGATATCATCCGCATGAATCAATTCACGCTCGACCGGCACCGAGGTACGAACGACCTGGTACCTAGGTATGAACTCCCGTGGAATGAGGAATAGGAAACCATCATTGCGAATCATGGTATCGGCCAACCGGCACGGGTAACGTCGTTGGTATGAAGGTTCATACGGAGGATACGATCGCCCTGTTCGGCGTGCTGATGTGCTTACTGTTCGGCGCGGCGGGCATGGGAGATTGGGTATGGGCGAGCGTGGCCGTCGCCTCCATCGTGTTCATGAGACGGCGGTTCGCCGTGTTCGCCGTATTGACTGCCATTGCTCCCTTCGCCTACACGACGGTCTATGGTTCGTTCACGTTGATCGGCCAGCTCATGGCAGTAATATCCGCGTTCCTGTGCGGGGCCAGTCGGGTGAAGCATTGTCGACTGGCTGGCTTGGCATCGTGTCTGCTGCCCGTCGCCGCGTTCGGCTTGCATCTGGTGATCATCCGCTCGAGGGATTGGACGATGCCCGTGGCCGGGTTGTTCGCAGGCAGTCCGATGCTGGCAGCATGGCAGGCGGGCCGGCTCAACCGCGCCAAGGACATGAGGCTTAAGGCGGAGGAAGAACGCCGGATCATGGCCGAACATGACAGCGACATGCGTGCGCGACTGGCCGTCTTGGAGGAACACATGCGCATCAACCACGAGATGCACGACATCCTCGCCCACACGCTCACCGTCATCACCGTCCAAGCCGAAAGCGGCAGAACGACCACCGCTGACCCCACAGCGCGCACGGCGTTCGCGGACATCTCCCAAGCCTCGCGCGAGGCCGTCGCCGATCTGCGGGCCCTGCTATCCGACAACACGAAAGAAGACCATTCACCGGAGCCCACGCTCGACCAGTTCGACGAACTCATCGCCGGATACCGAAGGCACGGACTGGTCATCGACCTGCACCAGGAGTATACGCAATCGCCGTACCTGCCGACGGGACTGTCCCACGCCGTATACCGGGTGGCCGAGGAATGCCTGACCAACGCGCTGCGCTACGCGCAACCCCGCTGCGTCAACCTGTCCCTGACCATCACTGGCGACGATATCCGACTGCACTGCGAAAACCCGTATACGTCTCCCCCACGCACCGACGTCACCGAACGACAGCGGCATGGGCATGGTCTTGACGGCATTCGGTGGAGGTGCGAGCAGTACGATGGTCACGCCAGCGTCAGCATGACGAATGGGCTCTGTTCGGTCGATGCCGTCTGGCCACTGCCCCATCAACGGGAATCGTTGGCGACGGCATCGAACGAGACTGCTGACGGACACGGGCAAGGAGGACGGCAATGCTGACGATGACGAATGCGGACGGGACACGACTCATACGCGTGATGCTGGTCGACAACCAGACATTGATCCTCGACGGATTCGCGCGCATCGTCGACGCACAACCCGACATGAGCGTCATCGCCACGGCCACGGACGGCGAAACCGCGATACGCACGGCTCATCAGGCCAAACCGGACGTAATCCTCATGGACGTGCGCATGCCCGGACTCGAAGGCATCCAGACCACGCGCGTCATCATTCACGATATGCCGGAAACGCGCATCATCGGGCTGACTTCATACGACACTGATGCCTACGCGATTGCCATGCTCGATGCCGGAGCCAGCGGATTCCTCCTCAAAAACAGCAACGCCGAACGGTTCATCGACGCCATACGCGCCACCGTCTCGGGCAACACCGTCATGGACACCACCACCATGAACCGCCTCAACCAGCGCCTCGCCGCCGCTTCCGCCCGAACGTCAACGACGGCAGAGGCATTCGAGGACAACGATCTCCCCGATTTCACCAGCCGGGAACGTGACATCCTTGCCCGCGTCGTCCAAGGCGATTCCAACGAACGGATCGCCGCGAGCTTGGGCGTCAGCGTGTCCACCGTCAAAACCCACATCGGCAATATCCTCAGGAAAACCGGCCAAACCAACCGCGTACGGCTCATCGTCTGGGCCACACGTCACCTTCGCAGACTGTGAAAACCCTCTGCCGGAGAGAGTCCGCAGCGAAAAACCGTTTCATGCGTCATCTCCAGATGACATTTTCGGGCGTCTTCTTGCTGCTCATTGTCCGTTTGCTGGAGAGTGGGTATCGAAAGTCCGATACGCAGGTGAGGAAGGTGGATGATGGTTCGGCATTTGAGGGGAACGGGGAGGAGAATAAGCGTCAAACGGATACGCATGCAATATATGCCGATCTGAGCCGAGGATACGAGATATGGGCGATGCTCCGTTGGAATTGAGGAAACCGGGCGGCATGCTGGTCTACGGGCTTCCCGCCGCGTCCACGCTGTTCATGCTGCGCATGCTGTGGGCCACCAAGCGTGACGCCGTCCCGTCGGATCACTCGTATTGGGCCATGCACACACCAATCGTGCTCATGCCGCTGGCGGCGGCCGTCCTTGCCGGTGGCATCGCGCTGGCCTGGCGGTACGAGAGACCCGAATGGGTGATGGGCGGAGTGCTTGTCCCCGCGTTGCTGCTGGATCTTGCCGGCGTGGGTGAATGGGCTCCGATTATGCCGATGATCGCCTATTGGGCGTTGATCATGACCGTCGCCGGTGATTTGCGGGTCCTGTGCTTCGGGCTTGTCTCCTGCATGGTACTGGACAGTCAGGCGTTCGCCGGGAACGCTTGGCGGCAGGCCGGATGGTCAATCTGGCTTGACGTGTTACCCGGGAGCTTGTCAAATTGTTTGTGTATGGGACTTGTTTTTTGTTGTATGGTTCCATGCGTTCGGGGTATGCGGCGGCGAGTTGGGCGAGGGCCTGTTTCCAGTTGGTGGTGACCCTGCCCTCGATGAGCCGGCACTCGCCTTTGTGGCGCCTGCCCTTGTCCGCCTTCTCCCGTTGCCTTGCGCGTTTGTCCTCGATGTCGCAGATCGCGAGCCACAGGAGCTTGACGGCTGCCTGGTCGTTGGGGAACTGGCTGCGGTTGCGGCTGACCTTCCTGAGCTGGTAGTTCAACGATTCGATGCTGTTGGTCGTGTAGATCACGCGCCGCAGCATGGGCGGGAACCGCAGGAACGGCGTGAACCGGTCCCACGCCCGCTCCCACGTGGCCGCCACCGATGGGTACCGGCGGCCAAGCCCGCTTTGCCTGAACTCGTCGAGCGCCTTGCGCGCCTGCTCCTCGTTGACAGCGCCGTACACCTCCTTGAGCTTCCTGCACACGGCCTTGCGGTCGTGGTCGTTGACGAACCGGTTGGCGGCGCGGACCGGATGCACCACGCAGGTCTGCGCCATCGCCTGCGGCCATGTGGCCTCGACGGCCTCGGGCAGGCCCTTCAGCCCGTCGCGGCACACGACCGGCACGTTCGTAACGCCCCTGTTGGCCATTTGCGCGCACACGTTCGCCCAGAACGAGGATCCCTCCGAATCCCGGATCCAGATGCCCGGCACGTGCCTGAGCCCCTCCATGTCGACGCCGATCGCGCCGTGCACGGCCTTCACACGACCCTGCCGCCGTCCCCGACCTTCACTCGTATCGCGTCCAGGCACATGACCGGGTAGAACCCGTCCAGCGGACGCTCCCGCCATCCGGGCACCACGTCGGCCACGGTGTCGGTGATCGACGATATCGTCTCGTGAGACGGTTCCGTGCCGACCGTCTTGGCGAGGCGGTGCCCGATGTCGCGCACGGTCATGCCTGCCGCATACAGGCCTATGATCATGCCGTCCAGGCCGCCGAGCCTCCCGGAGCACTTCGGCACCAGCCCGGGCGTGAACGAGCCCTCCCGGTCGCGCGGCACCTGGATCGTGACCGGCCCGACCTCGGTGGCCAGGGCCTTCGGGTACGAGCCGTTCCTCGAATTCGCCGAACCGTTGGCCTCCTTGCCCGCCCAGTCTCCGGGACCGTAGCCCAGATGCGAGGTCATCCCCGCCTCCAGGCCGCGCTCCAACGCCGTGCGCACCAGTTCGGAAATCAGGCCGCCCTCGCCTGTCGATTCCATATCGCCCCCGTCTATCCGCTCGAACAGGGAATCCAACGCCCCGACGAGACCAACCCATCGACCAGTTCGCGCGCCGACCCGACGGCCGCCGCGGCACCATCGCCGCGATCGCCGACCACATTGTCGTTCTTCAAGGTCACCATGATTCAATCCTTCCAGAATGGCGGCCCATACACAAACAATTAGACACCCTCAGAGGACCTTCTCGTCCTGTTTGACCGGCTTGTCGTACAGGGTGTCGCCGTCCCGGTCGAGGGCGTGCGCGTGGTGCGCGCTCTTGCCCACGTCCAGGCCGGCCCACACGTCGATGTCGTCCGGGGTCATCATCGTTCCTCCCGTCATGAAGGTCTTTCCGGCCGCCGTGGACTCGGAGGAGTCCGGACGTCCGGCACCGCACCCACATTACGACGAGACCTGCGCCATGCGCCCCTGAAGCGTCCGTGTAGCCGGCCTGGTTCCTATCAGCGGTCATCGGGCGTCCCCGTTCCCGGCGACAACACCCCCGGATCATCAACGACAGGGCAGGAAAGTCATACCAGGACCGGCGACCCGGCCCCGACCATCGGAGCCTACCAAACATGGTAATGGGCGGCACGAGGCAATTCGGCCGCCTTGACCCGTACATCCATGGGGCGGTGAAAATCCCATGGGGCGGTAACTTGCCCATGGGGCGGTCGGTAAAATTTTATCTTCCGCAGAATAGAGCCATTCTCAGCTACCGCCCCATGAGGGATTCACCGCCCCATGAGGGATTCACCGCCCCATGGGACATTTATATAACAACGACTTCGTGCAACAGCACCAGCATTACGACAATGTTGTTTAGCGCGTGGAGGCGCGGGCGATTACTTGCGATTCGGCGGTGAGCAGTTCGGGCTTGGAAATGTCTCCAGCGATACGGCCGAGGATGCGGTCCACGGCGGTGGGCGCGGTCCAGTCGAGCCTGGAATCCATGGTGGTAAGCGGAATTTGCAGGTATGGGGCTTCCTCGTTGTTGTCGAAGCCGATGACCTGCACCTGCGCGGGAACCTCATAGCTGGCAGTGCGTAGTGCGGTCAATGCGCCAATGGCCAGCTGATCATTAAAGGCAACCACGCCGTCGAACGGCACGCCGGAATCAATCAGTCGCTGAGTCACACGAGCGCCAGCGCCGATGGACCAATCCTGAGCGGTATTACCAATCAGATGAGGATCCAGCTCAAGCCCACGGCGGCGCGTTTCTTCAATGACACCACGCAAACGCAGTTGTGCGCTGCCTTCCACAGCCTGCAACAAAGCGGCCGTATCATAATCGCCTCGTGCGCCCACTACGGCGAGACGAGAAGAACCTCGATCATATAGGTAGCCTGACGCTGTTGCTGCGGCGGCAACATCGTCCGGAGTCACGTGGTCGGCAACACCCCATGTGGTTCGGGCACCGACAATAACCAGCGGGAAATCAACCTTCAGGTCTTCGGGCGAAATATCCTCCACCTCGCTCATGGAGAGAATCATGCCGTCTGACACGGTGGAGTTGAAGTTCTTGAGCAGGTCACGCGCTCCTTTGGCCGAGCCCTCTGCATACGTGGTGACGTATACGGAGTAGTCGCGCTGACGGGCGGCGTCAATGGTGCGATTGGCCAGTTCAGCGAGATACGGCGGAGTGAGCGATGGCACCGCAAGAGTAATAAAACCGGTGTGGTCGCGATTCAGGTTGCGGGCGGCCACATTGACGCGGTAGCCGAGGTCCTTAATGACTGCTTCGACCTTTGCACGGGTTTCATCGGTCATGCGGCCGGAACCGTTAATGACGTTTGAAGCGGTTTTGAGAGACACTCCAGCGGTTTGAGCCACATCGCGCAGGGTGACTCGACGCTTGGCGGAGGCAGGGGATGCAGTGGAAGCAGCCTTGACCGCGCCGACCGTACGACTTGTGTTCGATTCGGCTTTCCCCACTGTGCATACCTCGTTTTCATCTCTGAAAGACCATCGACTCACCTATTTTAGGACCACATGGCACCATTTTCGAGCCATATCCGGCCTTCAAGGGGCTGATCTGAGGCTTTCCGGACATCTACCTCCGTTTCAAGGGGCTCTTCATCCGCGAAAGAGGAAGTATAAACGGCTTTGCTTCAACGCCATTAAGCCATTTTGGGGCCGCGTCTACTTTGGCAACAGCCCCTTGAAGCGGAGATAGACATTTGCCCAACCGGTGTATCAGCCCCTTGAAACGGAGATAGCCGGTTGGACACTCATCTAGAGCGTGGTTTTGGTGATGAGAATGGCGTTGCGGACCAGCCCGTAGCCGGTGGCGCCGGCGTTCCCGGCAGTGAAATCGTTTAGACCGGGTTCGCACCGGTAGGCGATGATTGGTTCTCCCTCAATGCCGTTGACGGCAACGGGCTGCTTCGAACGGTTCAGATAGAAGTCGAAGCGGATGGTGCCGTCTGAGGATTGGCGGATGGTGTGCAGGATGCGGGGGTCATGAGTCGCGGCTGCTGCGGTCGTGGTTGCGGCGTTGATCTCTCCCCCACCCGACCTTTGGTCGGGAGCCCTTTCGTCGGATGGGGCTGTTGTGTTGAGTTCTGTGAGCAAGTGGGTGATGTCGTGGCGGCCAAGGTCGCAGCCCACGTAGATGGCGGCGCCTTGGCCGTGGGGGGGTGACTGGTGATGGCGGGGACGCCGTCGAGCTCCCAAAGTTCACCGGCGCGCTTGCGCGTGTTCAACGGCTTCCATTGTACGGCGGAGGTGGAGTGCTCCATCATGTACCACGGCTTGCCGGGGCAGATTGCTTCGATGGCGTCGCGTTCGGCCTTGTAGAAGTCGAGCAGCATGTCGTTGCCGAACCGTTTGTAACCCAACCGCTGGGGCGGGTTGACCATGCTGTCGCCGCCCATGTGGCGTGGCAGCAGCACCTCGGCAAAGCTGTTGACGTGCTGGGACCAGAACGCCTGTGGCCCAAGAACGAGGCGGCCCGTCCGATCCGCCGCCACTTCGCCGAGATCGTCGCATACTTCGAGCACCCGTACACCAACGCCGTCCTCGAGGACGCCGACAGCGTCATCCGGAACGTGAAGAGACGGGCCCGCGGCTTCCGCAACACGGACTACTTCGCCACCATGATCTACCTGACCTGCGGCAAACTCGACCTCAAAGCCGTCACCACCGCCTGACCACCACTCACCACAAACAGCGAATAACCGAAAAAACACTACCAATCAAGGCAAAAGTCAATTGGCGCGCATAGTGACTGATTCTTCAGTATTCCTTTTTCATATCCTCACTAAAAATTACTGTCGAACAAGCACAGTATATATTCCCAAACCATCATCATTAAGAATCTTCATGATTTTGTCACGTTCGATATCGTTTCCATATGTAATTTCGACATATCCTTTGTCCTGCATCCGGGAGGGGCAATCGGCGTGTTTAATGTTCACTTTAACGCTTTTCCCTACTGATTTGAGTTTGTCAATGGCTGCGCTGCTCTCGACATATATCTGCTTCGTTGTTTGGTAGGATGCCAAATCGTTGCACGGCAAACTTGTGCCATTTCTTTTCAGCGGAATGAGACCAATCATGATCAAGACAGCCGCAATGAGCGCCGACGTTATAAATGCGATGATAGCGTATAACAGCACCCGCCTAGCCAGCGATTTGCGCTTCGTCATACCGTCAGCGTTTATCTGGACCATCATTCCTCCTTGCGTTTTCACTATTCCACTTCACGAGGTATAGCAATCAATGATTAGTTATGATTGCCTACTTGGTAGTTTTGGTCACATGCAGAGACTAAAATGGGATCATGCGTGGCAAGAACCACAATTGCCCCTTGATCAGCTCGGTGCCGCAACAAATCAATAACGATTTGCCTGTTATGCGCATCGAGAGAAGCGGTGGGTTCATCTGCGAAAATTACAGACGCGTTCTTGTATATAGCGCGCGCAATTCCAAGACGTTGTTTTTCTCCTCCACTGAGATGAGACGCGGGTTCCTGAGTTCTTTTTGCCAGTCCAGTAGCTCTGAGAGCCTCTCGTATCTGTTTGCGGTCCCCTCCCGCACGTTGTCCAAATGGTCCAAGCTGCATGGAGACATTGAAAGCCACGCTTTCCTCGTCCATAATGCCGTAGTCCTGAAGGATGAACGAGGCCGTGTCATGCCAGAATCGTCTACGTCTTCTGGCTGTCGCGTGCGTGACATTTTCGCGATCGATCATAAGTCGTCCACCATCCGCTTCCTGTAGAAGACCGAGTGTGTGCAACAGCGTGGTCTTTCCGCATCCGCTGGGGCCAGTGAGGGCGACCATACCACCTTCGGAGATATGTAGGTCGACGTGTTCGAAAATTGTTCGCCCGGCAATGCGTACCGTCAGGTTGTCGCATTCTATAGTGGTCATAAACATGTCCTTTCTGCTGGGCTCGGTTGATTAAAGAGTGCGATTATTGATGCCCACAAACATGCGCTGTACGGACAGAATGTGCGAAAGTGCGGAAATGAAGATTGCCAGCAAACCCAGCGCTCCGGTCATTACTGCAGCTGAGATGCCTGTAGAGCGAAGTGCTATTGCAGCGAAGATAATTCCTCCTACTAACGCCGTACTGCTCTCCACAAGTATCGTGGACTCCGCCAATCGTCTTGCGGGGCTACCGTTGAGCATGAGCGGATAGTCGTGTCTTGCGCGCAGCGCAGCGCGGACCATCGCATGCACCATAACGGTTAAGGCAAACGCAACAATAAGCATTACAAATGCAGCGGCTTGCAGCCCAGCGAAATATGCAGAGAACTGGGCCTGCAGAATCTGCTCTTCAGCGATGTATCGCACTTTGACCTGTCTTGACAACCCTGCTTGTCGCAATCTTGCTCGTACATCCTGAAGACCCGTCAACACGATGTTGCGTGTGGTGGCCGCCGGCACTAGAAATCCTGAGTCGGAGAATCCCGAGTAGTCAGGGAGAACTATGAGCGTGAGCCTTTTCGGGAAAAGCATAGTGTCAGAGCCGCCTTTGAGCACGGGTATTGCATCGCCGGAAACGCTATAATACAAGGCTCTTTCGAGCATATTCACACTGGTCTGGGAATCTGCACTCCATGCTGGTATCTGAGAAACTATGTCTTTCGCCTCCGCGGGTAGGTAATCGAACGTGACGCGGACTGAGTGCTCCATGTGAGCCGGGTCGACCTGTACCATATTGAGCCATTGCTGAGTGACTAACGCTACTGGTTCAGCACTTGGGGCTCCGGTCATTTCTGGCGTGAACGTGTAGGAGAGAGCTCCTCTCCCGTCATCTTCTATTTCACGCATCACGTTCGCGACCTTCGCATCCAGTTGGGGGTTATTTTCATACGACAGCGCTATTGAGACCTGATTAGACAAACGCTCCCATACACGTTGCTCGCGGGCCGATGAATCAGCCGATGCTATCGCCGACATTGCGGGCGCAGTCACCGCCAGCACCGCTACGAATACCATCGCTTTCATTGCCAAAGCAGATCGGCGTAGTCCGATATTGCCGGATGCGCGACGCATGATCATCGTTGCTGAAGGCCATGACAGCATGCCGACAATCAGCATCGCCACAAACAGTCCTGCCAACACGGTCCCTTCAAGTACCAGTAGTATGCGAGAGAAGTATGGTATGAACACCGCGCCTCTAACCGCACCAACCACCGTGACTGAGACGATGTCGATTAGGCATGCCGCACACAGCGATGGGGTCAGAATGCCCATCATGTCGTCTTTCTGTATGCGCCATACCGAGACGCCAGCTAATACCCGCAACGCCCTTGAACGAACTTTAGATGCCATCCAATACAGAACCATCGTCACCATCAGGGCAAGAGCCGCGGCCATCGACATCACGAAACTTGACTGTGAGGCTAGCAAGCGCACGTCATCACGCAACGAATCCGCACCCCACGCCACCATTACCCCATTGCGTACCGTCCAATCGCGCAGTGCTTTATCAGACTGGTTGCCTTGCAGTAGATAGTATTGACCGCTCGCAGAGGCCGCCGACAGACGCGACTGTCCTGCCACCTTAGAACTCGGCATGTTTCCAAATCGACGGACTGAAGTTCCCTCGGGCAGTCTTTCACTTGCAGTGGAATCTAGCGCGACAAATACTTGAGCGGATGCATCCCCGTCAAGGTCAGGCATAACCTTGACGATGCCGAGTTGTTGCTGTTCTCCGATATCAGCAAGCTCTCGCAGCATTTGAGCGTCATCCACGTTAGGTGATTGAAAATCCAGTGTCATCGAGATTGTAGGATGAATTCCTTGGGGTAAAGCTCTGTCATGTAGGTCGCTGGCCATGACTGACAATAACGTGGCGAGCAGAAATACCAACGTGGATACCATGAAGAACAGGCGACGATGCATGGTACACTCCAATCATCAGGAGAGGCCGATACCACACGGGAATGCCATATGCCATCGGCCGTTCATCATTACCTTTCAGGACACCCGATAGTAGTAGGCGTCGTTATTGCCCCAATAGTTCACAGCGTATTTCTCTGCAATGGACTGCTTCTTTGCGACTGTATCGATGCTGCGCACGGTATCCCCGTTCAACGAGACCGAAGAGCCATGCGTCCGTGTGTCATGCGTGTAATAGGAACGAATCTTGACGTTCCAGAAGCCCCATTCCCAGATACCGCCCTGAGCAGGGTACTGCGTATGCTTACCCTCCGGGTTGAGCCACATGGGCCGAATCCCATACTCTCCGCTTTCCGTGATCGGCGCAATGACGTCGGCCTCAGCAGCAGAGGCGGATGCCACAGGGATGATTGTCATCGATGCGCAGGTCACCAATGCAACCGCCATCATCTTCAGCTTGGACTGTTTTCCTGTTTGAACGGACATGGTGTGCTCCATTCTCGTATCCGATCGTTCCGTTACCCATGAATTCCGTCAACACTGACCTGAACCCGCGTTCGCCGTTCCGGAATCTTTCCGGAACGTCTTCAAGGTATCGCCTTCTTCCGGGACAATCCACCGATGTCACTTCATAAGTGACATTGTGGGAAGCTGGCGACCATCCGCAATATCATCAAGACATGAACCAACAAGGCGAAGGAAAAGTGACATTGGGCATTGTGGACAACGACCAGCTGACGTTGGCGGCATTGTCGAGCATCCTGCGCAGTCTGCCTTGGCTGCACATCCTATGGACGACAATCTCAGGCGACGATGCGATTGACAACTGCTTGTCCCCGAGAACGCGTCCGCAAGTGATATTGGTCGATATGTCCATGGAGAACACGAGCGGTGCCATGGTATGCAGGACCTTACGCCGTCATTCGCTACCCATCGGAGTAGTATGCATGACCTCATTTTCGCTGGGAAGCTATGCTCGCGCAGCCGCCGAAGCCGGAGCTCAGGCGTTGATCTCCAAAACGGACTTACGCATCTTGTCCAGCGCCGTACGACGCGCATCGATGGGCTCGGCGACGCAATGCGCTGCTGATGAATCAGCACGTTTCACTGATGTGCCAGACACTGCTTCCAACCTTATTCCAGACTTTACTAAGGCTTCAGATAAGCGTTGGATGAACGGAGATCGACTGTCCGCACGGGAGGTTGAAATCCTGCGCATGTACTCCGAAGGACTGGAAACTGAGGAGATTGCGAGGTCTTTGTCCCTAAGCAAGTTCACCATCGGCACGTATGTCAAACGTGCGGTCGCCAAATTGCATGCACGGAACAGAATCCACGCCATCATCATGTGCGAGAAACGCGGACTGCTATGAACCATGAAAACACCAAACGGAATGGACTTGCACAGGATCAGAACGACGAAATAGGTACCAGCAGTTGGATGTACATGCGCGCAATCGCGGTCATGGCAGGATGCGGATACGGAAGTATACTGCTGGTCGCCAGTCTTGTCTCGGGTGTAATTGGATGGATTGCGTTCGCGATTGGCGTGGTAGCGATGGTTCTGTCCATCATCTCCATACGTTTTCCACTTGTGGCGGCGATAATGCAAACTCTGCTTTGGGCGTGCATTTGTATGGTTCCCGCATTATCTGAATTATCTTGGGCGTTGTTCCTCTCATTTGCCGCCACTCTAATGCTGGTCTCATTTCGATATACTGGACTAGGCATCGGCTTAGGCATAGTCCAATCATCCGTAACTGTCGTCTCCCACGCTATGCTGGGAATGTCCGGCGCGAGTCCATCGCCTATTTTTGACATGATTGCCGTAGTAGCGCTCCCCGCTGCTTCATGTATCGGCGTCGGCATGCAATGGCGCATTAGGCTCATGCGCATGCAGCAGATCCGCCATGAGCTGGATCGTCAGAGGGAGATTAACGAGGAACGTCGCCGCCGCGAGTTAATTGCTGCAACACTCCACGACCAAGTGACCAACCGACTCGCCTACCAGATACTTCGCATGCAGCACGACATACGGACTTGGTGTGAGCAACCACCGCAATCTGAACAGTACCAAGCCGAAATCTCTGAACTACTTGACATATCTCAAGATCTGCTCGAAAAAATACGGGCGACAATCGATGTACTCGGTTCCGAAACCATCGCAGACAATGAATCACACGATAGAGTCGAGCTTCCTAAGTCCAGAATGTCTCCCGCCCCTGAGACTGAGCAGGAAATGCTTGATGCACATCTTACACAGGCCAAGGAAGAGATGCGTGAACTTGGTTTTGCTGTGAACACACAACTTCTGGGCACTATGCCACTCAGCTACGATCCCAAAGTGCTGGATATAGTCCATACGGGCATAGATGAATTCACCAGCAATATGATCAAGTACGCTGATCCGATAAAAGAATGCAGTCTTATCGTCAATATCACAGCAGCAGATATAACAGTCATATCAAGCAATACGTGTAATACCAAGTCCTCATGTTATACCGCACGAGCTATGACAGGCGGTAGAGGACTATCTCAGCTTAGAATAAAAGCCAAGGACATAAATGGGACATTATCAAAGGATAATAGTGGCAAGGAGAGCATTTTCCGTCTTTCTATACGATGGCAATAACACCCTTGCTGACTGCAAACTGGCGAATTGCTTTAAAGTGCATTCGGAAAGACTGGCGAATTCCTCTGATTCACATCCCAGGATGGATTGTCTTGCGTGACGGGCCGGGACCAGCGCCAGACGGAGCCAGTTCGGCTAGTATGAATAGGCACCCCCATAGCTGTATTGAGAGGAAGAGCACATGGCGGGACTGTTTCGGGCTGCTTCCAAGCAGCCCAACCCTTTAGGGACAGCCATACGCACCCGCGGATCAGGAAAATATACATTCGGACTGGCTTTGAGTGCGGGTCTTGCCGGATTACTGTACGGCTACGACACCGTCTCTATCTCCGGCGCCATCGAATTCCTGCGCGCCAGATATGGGCTCAGTACTCTCATGGAGGGCCTCGTCATCTCCTCCATCATGCTCGGTGCCGTCATCGGAGCGGCCACCGCCGGATTCCTTTCCGACCGATTCGGCAGAAAACGTATCCTTATTATCGGCGGCGCGTTCTTCCTCGTTGCGGCTGTATGGAGTGCGCTGACGATAGGTCCCATAGCGCTTATCGTGGCGCGCGTGGCCGGCGGCTACGGCATCGGCCTGACCGCCGCGCTGGCCGTCACATATATCACCGAATCGGCTCCGGCCAACATCCGTGGTCTGCTCGCCTTCTCTTATCAGTTGCTTGCGGTTTGCGGCCTCTTCCTGACCAACGTCATCAACTACATCATCGCCTCCTACGGATCAAACGACTGGGATATCGCCATTGGATGGCGCTGGATGCTGGGATTAGGCGCGATTCCGGCCGCCGCCTTCCTGCTGGCTATGCGGAGGGCGCCGGAAAGCCCGCGATTCCTCATTCAGGTAGGCAGAACCGATGAAGGTTTCGCGGTGCTCGAGTACATCCTCGGCACCGAACGCGCACGCCTGCGCACCGATGACATCCAAGCCTCGGTCAAACTGGAAACCGAGATGTCGCACGAATTCCATGATTTGTTCCGTCCAGGCCTGCGACGGGCACTCGTCATCGGCATCTTTCTCGCCGTGTTCAACCAGTTCATCGGCCTGAACGCCATCTCCTACTATGGGCCGGTGATGTTCTCGGATCTCGGGTTCGGCGGGGACACTCAGTTCCTCGCGGCCGCCAGCGTAGGCGGCGTGGAGCTGGTGGCCACCGTGGTAGGCATGTACCTGATCGACACGTTCGGCCGTAAACGTCTTATGGAAATAGGCACCGGCATGATGTGCGCGTTTGCGCTATGCATTTCGGGCTCGTATTTCATGGGCAATTCGCTGCTGACGCTTATATTCGTCATGGCGTTCACCATATCGTTCGCCTTTTCGATGGGGCCGATTCCTTGGATTGTGATTCCCGAGCTCTTCCCCACGTATCTGCGCGGTCGCGCCACCGGATTGTGTGTGATGTGTCTGCTGTTCGCCAACTGGATCATCGCACAATTCACGCCGATGATGATCGATGGATTGGGCGGCGGCATATCGTTCGCGATTTTCGCGTTTCTGGATCTGATTTGCCTGTTCGGCATCGTGGCGTTGGTGCCAGAGACAATGGGACGCACGCTGGAGGAAATCGAGCATCTATGGCAGCCGAAAACCGATTTGGCCTCTGCAAAATACGCGCTGAGCACGGCTGATGCGAATATCCGCCACGCGGAAGCCACGCTGCGTCGTATTGAAAACGAACGTCAGCAGGCATTGGGCATTATGGATGCGGCTGAGCGGGCTCGCGCTGCGGCACAGCAGAAAATTTTCGCCATAGAGACCGCCAAAAGGGCCGAGGCAGAACGGCTGACGGCGCAGCGCGCTGCCGAGGAAGCCGCCAAGGCAGCGGCGAATATGGCTGCAGAAGAAGACACGGCAGCGACCGTCTCGGAAGTCACGACGGATGAGAACGTGCCGTCGCTTGTGCGGCGTACGAGGGGCGCTGTTCTGGTCGGTAAGTCATCCAGTAGACGGCACGACGGCGAGTATACGGGCGGCCCTGCGGATGGCCCTGCGGATGGCTCCGTGACTGGCTCTGCGGCCGGTGCGATGCTGGACGGCGCGGCGGCCGAGGCAGCGGCCAGCGCAGCAGTCGCGGCCTTGGCCGATTCGTTGCCCGACGACCCATGCACGCTGGCGAATCGGCCGACTACGCGCAGTGGTGCGGATGATACGGATAGCGTTGATGCCGCAGATGCCGTTGATTCCGCGAATGACGCGAATCGAAACCGCAAGCAGACAAATGCCGTGCAGCCGGCACATATGGCCTCTATTGAGCACGCGCACAGTGCCGATACGCCTCGCGGGGTATTACTGCCCAGCGCCGACGAGGATTCCTACAGCGAGCATTCCTTCGCCGAGACGGATGATGACCGCGAGGCTCAGGCCATCGACGCGGCCCTCGACTCTCTGGATGCCCTTATCAGAGGCTGATATATAAGGAAATACAGGATTCCCGCCTTGCGCGTCGGTGCGTTTCGGCTGCGCAAGGCGGGAATCCTGTATTGCAGAGTATTGCGGCCTGTGACTGTGTGACTTTACAGATTCAGCACCGCATCGGCAACGCGCATGGCGGATTCACGGCGAGAGACCAGCACTACAGCCACGTCTTGCCCCTTATCCGCATTCTGCTCGCTCTTGGACAGCTCATGAATGGAACGCAGAATGATGGCTTCATTCAAGGCATCCAGACGACTGGTCGGCTCGTCAAAGAGCACCAAGTCGGCATTGCGTAGGAATACGCGAGCCAATCCGATGCGCTGGCGTTCGCCTTCAGACAGTCGGTCGCCCAGCTCACCCACCTGGGTGTCGAGCCCATCCGGCAACGAATCAATCAAGTCAAGCACGGATGCCTTGGCGAGGGCTTCGCGGAGTCGGGCGTCAAGAACACCGGCCGCTCCCCCATTGCGAATCTCCGATTCAGGCAAGGCGATAAGCAGATTCTCTCGAATCGTGCCGTCGAACAGGTGGGTCTCCTGACTCATCATGGCCTGAATACGGCGGCGGGCATGCACATCGATTTGCGGTAGCGGCGTGCCGGACAGCGTCACTTGGCCACGCTGCGGGTCCCAATAGCGCATCAGCAGCTTCAGCATAGTGGACTTGCCCCTGCCGGATGGGCCTTGGATACCGAGGATGCCGTGCTGCGGCACATCGAGCGAGAAGTCGGCGAGAATCGCCTCGCTCTCCTCCCCCGGGTACGCGAAAGTGACGTGGTCAAGGCGCATGCCCTCATAATCCGAGTTCGCAGTGCCAGTTTCTACCACGCCCGGCGCTTCGTCCATCAGACCGAACAGACGACGGGCGGAGGTGAAGGTCTGGGTGAGGTTCGCGGGCAGGGCGGCGAGCGCCAGCGTCGGCCCGAACGAGCTGGCGAGCAGCGTGAAGGCGGCGATCAGCGCCAACACCATCCAGGGGCTCAGCGTGGCCGCCACGATGGCGTAGACGATGGTGGTGGTCACGGGGTTGCCGGCGAGTGCGAATCCGGCGATGGTGCCGAACACCGGTAGGAAGGTTGCGGCAAGGTGGCCGATGGTGCCGGCCGTGGAAGCCGCGACCATAAGCCCGGCCAGCGGCTTGGCCTCCCCGAGTAACCGCTTGATGACTTGGAACGTGCTCATCTCGGCCGGCGCTGCAGCCGGAGCTGGCCACTGGACAGGTTGGCGGCGTCGGACGCAACGTCACCGTTCTGGCCGTCATCAGGCAAAGCCATCAGAAGGTTCTCACGCAGAGTACCGGCAAACAGATGGCTACTGGCACCGATCAGGGTGATGGTTCGGGCGAGCGTCTCTCCGGACGGGTCGGATACCTTGACGTCGTTCAGCGTAAGCGAGCCTTGGTATCCGGTCAGCGTGCCGGCAAGCAGCGCGGCAGCCGTGGATTTGCCGGAACCGGAGATGCCGACGATGGCGGTGAGTTGACCGGGGTAGGCAGTGAAGGTGAGGCCGGTGAGCGCAGGTGCAGGCGCGGAATTCATTTGCTGAACGGCGGCACCGGAATCGGCGCTGTCATAGGAATAGCCGACGTGGTCGAAGCTGACGGTGATTCCGCCATCGGCCTCGGTCCCGGCCTTGGTACCGGTATCAGTCCCAACATCAGTACCAGTGGTGGCCGGCAGCATGGCAGTGCCATGGGCGGGCTCGGGGGTGTCCAGCAGGGCGAAGATACGTTTGGTGGAGGTCATGCCGTTCATCGCCACGTGGAAGTAGGAGCCGAGTTGGCGCATGGGGATGAAGAATTCGGCGGACAGCAGCACAATCAGCAGCAGTCCGGCGAGGGTGAGCGGGAAGCCCGCACCGAACGGCATCAGGTATTGCAGGCCGTAGGCCAGGTAGGCGAATGCGCCGGGCAGGTGGGCGGCGAGCATGATCGGCGACCATCCGGCGGCGCTGGCTCCTGCGGCGGCTGCGGTGGTATGCGCATACTGCCATAGAGCCACACCGATGCCGGCCGCCGCACCGCCGTAGGCCACTATGTCCATGGCGGTCAGCGAGCGCAGCTGGATCTGCAGCACGCGCATGGTCATGACCCTGCGCTCCACATTCCGCGCAATCCCATTCACCTTAAGCGAACGCCCTCGCACACGCCAGACTTTTAAAGTGAGAGAGGCCACAGAATTATCGATTGCAGAGTGCGCATGCTAGACGCGCCAACCAGAAAAAATATGCTTCGATATCAGGGGCTGAAGCATCAACTACACCCAATACGTGCATTTATCCGTTTCGAGGAGGCTAATTTTTGCGTTTGCCGGAGGCCTACTTCCGTTTCAAGGGGCTGATTTCGCATTTGCCGGAAGTCTATCTCCGCTTCGAGGGGCTCCTCATCCATGTAATCGGAAGTATAAACGGCTACACGTCAACGTCATTCCGCCGTTTTAGGGCCGTGTCTACTTGGGCATCAGCCCCTCGAAGTGGAAGTAGACTTCCAGATAAGGCAAAATCAGCCCCTCGAAGCCGAGAAAGCACGTTTCTACGGTGTCAGAAGCCGACGGAACGCAAAAGGGTCGTCTGCACGCAGACGACCCATATGATCAATTCGCCAATAGACGCAGCAAACGCGGCCTAGTGCTGCTTTTTGCGCGGCGACCAGTGCTTCGGCGGCGGCCGTACTTATCGGACAGGAAGCCGGAGAAGCCGGCGCCGATCATGATGGAGCTGATGACCAGACCCTGCAGGGCCGGGCTCAGCGCGTACTTGTCCTGCAGGAAGTCGATGGCTCCCGAAATGGACACGGTGTCATAACCGTAGAGCAAACCGGTTAGACACGGCGTTGTATACAATCCACAAAACCAGACAGACAACTTCTCCATTGCCCACAACGCGCGCAACCTTACGCCAGCGTAACCTAACTTGTCAGAATGGCTCGATTTTGTCAACAGCCATCACGCAACGCACGTAAGGACACGGCCCGCTTATGCTTGACCACTACACCACGCCTGGCGAATCCATCGAAATCCGCGACAACCAGACCATCTACTCCCTACTTACCGATCGCCTTGCCCGCACCGGCGCGGACACGGTAATCGCCGCCAAGAAAATCGGCCCCGGCCGCTGGCAGAACGTCACCACCGGCGAATTCCACGAGCGCGTGGTCTCGGCCGCCAAGGGCCTGATCGCGCTCGGCATCGCCAAGGGCGACGCGGTGACCATCTTTTCCTCCACCCGTCTGGAATGGGGCATTCTCGATTTCGCACTGGCCGCGGTGGGCGCGGTAAGCGTGCCGATCTATGACACCGACTCCGCCCCGCAGGCCCAGCGCATCATGAACGATTCGGTGGTCAAGCTGGCCTTTGCCGACAATCGCGAGCGCTTCGACCGGCTCGACTCGGTCAAGGACCACTGCCCTGCCTTGAAGCAGATTCTCATGATCGAGGGCAACGCGCTGGGCGCGCTCGAAGGTCTGGGCGTGGCTGTTTCGGACGAGGAACTGAACGAGCGCGTGGCCACCGTGCGCGCCGACGATCTGGCCACCATCGTCTACACCTCGGGCTCCACCGGCAACCCGAAGGGTGCCGAACTGACCCATAAGAACTTCGTGTCCATCACCATCGCCGCTTCGCAGGCGCTTCATGAAGTGGTGCTTGACGACCATCCGCGCCTGCTGCTCTTCCTGCCGCTGGCCCACTGCTTCGCACGATTCATCCAGTACGCCTCCATCGCCTCCGATGACGGCGTGGTCGGCTATCTGCCGGACACCAAAACCCTGCTGCCGGACCTGCGTTCGTTTGAACCGACCTACCTGCTTGGCGTGCCGCGCGTGTTCGAGAAGGTGTACAACGCCGCCTCCCACAAGGCCGGTGCCGGCTGGAAGGGCCGCCTGTTTGTCAAGGCCGCCGAGGCCGCGCGCGTCTGGAGCCGCAAGGAGCAGGCCGGCGAGCAGCACACGTTTGCCGAAATCGCCGAGCGCGCCAAGTATGAAACGCTCGTCTACCGCACGGTGCGCGGTGCTCTGGGCCCGAAGATCAAGTACGTGGCCTGCGGCGGCGCACCACTGTCGCTTGATCTGGCGCATTTCTACAACGGCATCGGACTGCCGATGATTCAGGGTTATGGCATGACCGAGACCGCCGCCCCGTTCGCCGCCACGCGCGTGACCGACAATGTGATCGGCACCGTAGGCCAGCCCGCGCCCGGCTCCTCGATTCGCATTTCCGACGAAGGCGAACTGCAGGTCAAGGGCCCGAACGTGTTCCGCGGCTACCACAATCTGCCGGAGAAGACGGCCGAGGCGTTCACCGCCGACGGCTGGCTCAGGACCGGCGACCTCGCGTCCATCGACGACGAAGGCCGCATCACCATCACCGGCCGCATCAAGGACATCATCATCACCGCCGGCGGCAAGAACGTCTCCCCCATTCCGCTGGAGGAAGAGATCGCCAAATGCCCGATCGTGGAGCACTGCGTGGTGGTGGGCGACCAGCGCCCGTTCATCGGCGCGCTGGTGACGCTCGATCCGGAGTCGCTGGCATTGTGGCTGCCCGCGCATGGACTGTCCACGGAGACGCCGGTGGACCGGCTCGCCACGAACGCGGCGGTGCGCGAGGAGATCCAGCAGTACGTGGACAAGGCGAATGCGACGGTCTCGCGCGCCGAATCCGTACGCAAGTTCGCCGTGCTGGACACGCAGTTCACGCAGGAGAACAAGTGTCTGACGCCGTCGCTGAAAGTGGTGCGCCCGGCCGTTAATCGCGTGTTCGCCGATGTGATCGACAACGAGATCTACAACGGCAAGCGGTGAGACGCGCGGTTCCTTGTGATCCGGCATGAAGAGAGGGCCTTTTTGTGGGCCCTCTCTTTTTTGACTGACGCTTTTGGTCATGCACTATTCGCCGTAATACACGAGCACTTCGTCGTAGGAAGGGATCACTTGGTAAAACGACTCATGATAGGCTCCTTCGCCTTGCAATAGGTTCTTACAGTAAGGGATAATGTACGGTAAGGAAATTTTTCAATATTGTTTTAGAATTTTTCCACTCATGAGCGAGGCGGCCGCGCCGGCCGGGAATGCACCGACCGGACTGCGACCGCCTTCATGGATAAGGGCTGATTAGTGTCGAGCAAAACGCACGACCTGAGGGCCGGCGACGTCTGTCGCGGGAATCTCCGCGGTCAGCATATCGCCGTCCGCCTCCACGACAACGTTGCCACCGCCAAGAATGGTTGCGGAATCCACATCGACCGCACCCGCATCTATGCGCAGCGGAACCCTGCCCGCAGCATCGACGACGGCATAGACGCTCTTGCCGTCTCCGGTCCAACGGACCCATGGCTCGCCGTCCCCCTCTCCGGAAGGCGAGGCTTCCGGCACTGGTTCGACATCATGGATACTCGGCGAGTTCACGTCCATCCAGTCGGCCATGCCCTCGAGGCACTGACGCTGCAGTTCGGGGATGCGTCCGGCGGCGTCGGGGCCGATGTCGAGCAGCAGGTTGCCGCCCATGGAGACCACGTCGGCGAGCAACTTCACCGCCTCCGGACCGGTCATGTAGGAGTCGGCGTCCTCCATCTGGTTGTAGCCGAAGGAGTAGCCGATGCCTCGGGTCATCTCCCACATGCCCTTGCCCATGAGCTCCTTGCCCTGTTCGTATTCGACGGTGCGGAAGTCCCAATGGGTCAGGCCCCAGCGGTCGTTGACCACACCATCCGGCACCACGTCGTAGTAATGCTCGAACAGTCGGGCCACGCTGAAATCGTTGTCCTCCTCCGAGATCTTCGGCACGTCGATATCTCCCCACAGGATGGACGGCTGGTATTTGTCGATGAGGTCCATCACATGCGAGTACATATAGCGGGCGTAGTCCTCGCTCTGCGGCCCGTATTCCCCGTCGCCGAGAATCGGCATGTTGGGCTCCTTGTGCCAGTCGAGGCCCGAGGAGTAGTACACGCCGAACCTCAGTCCCTTGTCGCGCATGGCGTCGGCGAATTCCTTGACCAGATCGCGATGCGGACCACGGTCCACGGTATTCCACCCATCGTTGTCGGGGGCCTTCCACAGCGTGATGCCTTCGTGATGCTTCGTGGTCGGCACGAAGTACCGGGCACCGGCGCGTGCGAACAGGTCGGCCATGTCCGCGGGGTCGAACGCCTCGGCCTTCCACATGTCGATGAAGTCCTCATACGGCATGTCACCGTAGACTTCCTTCTGATGCCCGGCCGCCGGCGAGCCCTTGATGCTCATCGTGTTCCAATACCATTCCGCATACGGGCAGTGGGTGTTCCAGTACACCGGATCGTCAAAGGTGCCAAGCGCACCGATCGGCTCCGCCCATGCCGGCACCGAATACGAACCCCAGTGGGCGAAGACGCCGAGACCGGCGCCCTTGAACCATTCGGGTGTGTCGTGCACGAACTTCTCATACATCTTGGGACGCTGCGGATCGGCCATGAACAACACCATGTTGAAACTCCTTTGTTCGTTGTCTGTGTGTCTGATTGGTTGCTGGTTGCTGGTTGCTGGTTGCTGGTTGCTGGTTGTTGGTTGCCGTCGTCCGATTCCGGTACGGCTCCGTCGCCGCGGGAATCACACCGTGAGCTTCTTGTCCACCTTGAGGGTGATCAGCTCGATGACCACCATCACGAAGTAGAGCGCACCACCGACGATGATGGCGAATCCGGCCGAGGAATTGCCGAAGACGCTTGCCGTCAGCGCGAAGAAGTACGGGGAGATCAGACAGCCGATGTTGATGCCGATAATCACGATGGACGTGGTCAGGTTCATCGAGTGCGCGGGCGAGTAGTCCACGAATCGTGCGGTCAGCGCGGGGTTGATGATGCCCCATGCGAAGCCGGCGATCAGCACCAGGGCGAACATCAGCGGTACGTTCTTCGTCAGCGCAGTGGCGATGAAACAGATGCCGATGACCACTTCGGAGATGGTCACCGTCAGGCGCTTGGTGACCTTGGCGACCTTGTCGAACAACACGCCGGAGAGGATGGTGGCGACGACGAGGAAGCTGAAGATCAATGTGGCGAGCGATGCGGAACCGATGCCTTCATCGACCACATAGCTGGCGAGCTTGATCGACATGACGTTGTAGATCATGGAGACCATCAGGAAGATGAACGCCAGCCACAGCACCTGCCAGTTCGTCGTCTGCTTCTGCGAGGCGCTCCTGTCGACGACGTGGCCCTCATCGTCGACGAGCGCGCTGCGAATGCTGAAGTTATCGAACTCCTTCGGAATGAACATGCCCACGAGCACCATGGGGACGAACAACAGGAAGAAGATGAGGTACGTGGATTGCCAGTTGATGGTGATCAGCAGACTGGCGACGAACAGCAGCACGACATCGCCAAGATTGCCGACCGCCTGTCTCCACCCAAGCAGCTTGCGTTGCATATCGCCGTCATACAGGTCGGTGATGTACGACACACTCAAGGTGACGAACAGCGCCGACCCGAAGCCGAAGAACATACGCGATATGAGAATCGGCCAATAGTACGGGAAGAACGCCGGAATCACGCCTGTGACGGCGGATATGAGGAATCCCGCCATCGCGATTTTCTTCCTGCCGATGGCATTGGCGAATAGGCCGGTCAATGCCGTGCCGACCATCGAGCCGATCGTCGGCACCGTGGTCAGCAGCTCGACGTTCGCCGCGGAATAGTCGGAAAACGCCTCCTTCATCGCCGGTATGGTACCGCTGACTGCATTGCTGGCGGACATCAGCAACGACATCGACAAGACGCCGACCACCAAGGTCTTGGATTTCAACGCTTTGCCAACATCTAATGCCATTGTCAGACTCGTTTCTTTCTATTTTCCATTCGGCGGAAGACGGCGTCGTCTTTCGCCATACAACGCGCAATCGTTATCGATTACGCGGGCAGCGGGAATTCACTCCTCTATGGGCGTATAGGGTCGGTTGGAACGTGGACGAAGGACAAGGACCGAGTCACTATGGTTGTTGCCCGTGGCAACAACAACCGGTGCACGTCTGCGGTGACGTTCCCCATCATCTCAGTTCTTTAATGTAATGGACGTTGACTGCATTATAAACACCGGAATAAGAAATATGCAAACCCGTGTTAGAAATTTTTGACCTTTCCACTGTGATGGATGGACGTTTTTCCAAAATCTCAAGGACCTCCCTCAATAAAGGGAGGTCAGAAAGGCTTACTGATCAGCGAGGTTGCTGTGATCCTCGTTGGTGTTCCACAGGTAGTTGGCGAGCACGGCCATACCCCAAGCGCCACCTTCGGAGTGGTGAAGATGCCGCCGTGGCCCACGAGAGAGTCGACCTGCACGTGCTCCTGCTTGGTCATCACGTCCATGCCAATCTTGACCGGGGAGCGAAGCAAACCCTCGACTCATCCGAAGAAGCGCCCCGCTAAGCTCAGCCTTACCGCCGGGGAGCCGGTCCCAAGGACCGCCGAGCACGCACTTCGGCGGGGATCAGGCCCACGCCGTGCTGGGTGGTCAGGAAGGTCGGCTCGCCACCCTCCCCCAGCAAACGCAGCGTCTCGCGCATGGCGGCCACGCCAAGCCCCTCGAAATCGGGATGCACGGTGGTCAGCGGTGGGTACATGTTATCCACGCCAGACATGTCGTCGAATCCGACCACGCTGATGTCTTGCGGAATCCGAAGCCCATGCTCATGCAACGCGCGCATGACGCCGACGGCCTGATTGTCGTTCGCGGCGACGACCGCAGTGGGTAACGCCATGCCCCGACGCCCATACTCATCAATGAGATGATTCATGTGCGCATATGCCTCAGAGGCATCCCACGTATGGCAGCGCACGATCTGTGAATCGATGGATCGGGAGGCGGCGAGCTTGCGCCACGCATCCAGTCGGGTGTGGGCGTCGCGCCATTCGTTGGGACCGGCAAAATACAGAGCCGATTTGTGCCCGTATTCACCCAGCAAGGCCACCACTTTGGCCATTGCACCCCACTGGTCGATACCGACCAGCGCAGTGCGACGCTTGTTTTCGGTGGAGATAAGGCCCAATCCCTCACGCACGGTCATTTGGCCGTGGGTGGCGGTGACGATGACGCGTGGCTGAGTGACTCGCGCACGGCAGGCGGCGGCGAACATCACGTCGGTCGGAGTCAGGAAGATGAAGGCGTCGACGTTCTGCTCGTTGAAGGTGTAGCACAGGTTGTCGAAGTCGGCCTGTGTGCACAAAGCCTCGTGGACCATCATCACGCTCATGAACAGACCGTGCTCGCGGGCCATGGATTCGATGGAGGAGATGGAGGAAATCAGGCCGAAGAATTTGAGGCCTCCGGCAATCAGGCCTATGGTGCGCGAACGGCGGGAAGCCAGTGCGCGCGCGGAATTGGATGGGCGATAGCCGAGTTGGTCAATGGCGGCCTGGACTCGCGCACGGGTGGCGTCGGAAACGTCCGGCGAGTCATTGATCACACGGGAGACGGTTTGGTGGCTGACTCCGGCGAGCTTGGCCACTTCGAACATGGACGGACGTTTGCTTGGCTTGCGGCCGGTCACCATGCTGCCTAACCTCCCCGCTGGCGGCCGGCACCCATGCGCGGCCAGTCTTGTACCTTAATCAATACTGACTTTAGCGCGTCCACAACAGTTTTGCGTTAGCGCTCACACTGTCGTGTCGCAGGCGGCTCAGGTCAGGTGCCATGAGACACGGTGGAGCGGAGTCGGCCCGTGTTCGGCGATGGCGGTACGATGTGCGGCGGAACCATAGCCCTTGTTATGAGCCCATTCGTAGGCGGCGTAACATGGGTTGCTTTGCGCGAGGTCGACCATCAGCCGGTCTCGGGTCACTTTGGCGATGACCGCCGCGGTGGCGACGGTGGCGCAATGCTGGTCACCTTTGACTTTGGTCGTTATATCGGCTGGAATCGGCACGTCCGGCGCGTCGAACGTGTTGAGCGCCTTGGTGATGTAATCGCTCGGCCCGTCGAGAATTCCGGCGACTTTGGGCAGGGCGCGAACGCTTTCCCCACAATTTCCAATGGATTCCCCTACGGAGTCTCCCGGACGACCTTCCACAATCTCCCCCGCAGACTCCATCGAAGCCTTTCTTGCCGCCAATCCCCCTCCAAGCCGTAAGCCAAGTTCGCGTTCGACTTGGCTGAGCGCGCGCAGGGCGGCCACGCCGAGCGCATAGGTGATGCCCCATTCGTCGATCTCGGTGTTGCTGGCCTGGCCTACGGCGTAGGCCGCGCACCAGTCGCGCAGTTCGTCGAAAATCGCCTCGCGCCTATGTTCGGTGAGCATTTTGGAGTCGGCCACGCCGTCCGGCACGCCGAGGTAGGTCCGCCCGGACAGTTCGACGGCATCATCGCCATCCAACGGCTCCAAATCACGGGCCCAGATGGCGGCGCACCCGACCATCACCGGGCCGGCGAGCGCGCCGCGGCCGACTTCATCGAATCCAGTAATAAGGTCATAGCCCTGGGCCGCAAGGCTGCGTTCCAAGTCAAGTGTCGGGGTAATCATGCGCGGCTCCCATCGTCTCACAATGGTTAGGATTCATATGGCTCAGGATTCAGACGGCCCGGAACTCAATCAGTTCAAAGACTCACACGGTTCAAAAAAGACTCAGGAATTTGAGCCGGAAGCGTCAGGCACGTCCTTGAAGACTTCGTGGTGGTCATCAATCGCACCAAGCCGGTCAAGCGGCCAGTATCTCGCGATTCCGACTCCGACCACATCGGAGATGGGAACCAAGCCGCGATCGCCGTCATCCTGATGATAGCGGGAGTCGGCGGAATTGGCGCGATTGTCGCCCATGACGAACACGTGGTCCTCGGTCACGGTTACCGAGAACGGGAAGGCGCTCGGGTCCACGCCGGGGCGAATGTAGGAGGTCTCATTGATGGCCACGCCGTTGATGGTCACCGGCTGGCCCGCGCCCTTGCATTCGACCACGTCACCGGGCAGGCCGATCAGTCGCTTGATGAGGTACCCGCCACCGAGAGCGCTGCTCTGCTCCTCGTTCAACCAGTTGTTGGGATCTTTGAATACCACGACGTCGCCGCGCTGCAGATCGAAGATCTTGGGGGTGAGCTTGCTGGTCGCCACGCGATCGCCGGGCACCATGGTGTCCATCATCGAGCGCGAAGGAATCTCGTAAAAGCCGACGGCGAAAATGCGAATCAGCAGCACGATAAGCACGGGAACGCCGCACCACAGGAAAAAGTCGCGTAGGGTGAAGTGGTCATCATCCATCGATGATGCTGCCGCGGCATTCGCGCCAGCGGAAGAAGCGGCGTGCGCCGGGCGCGCCGGTGCCGGGGGAACCGGGGACAGGGCGATGCCGTGGTCGGCGACTTGGAACGTGCGGGAATCGCGGGCATCGGCCTCGTCATCATACGAGGTCTGGTTGCTCTCCGGATTGTCGGAAACCGGGAATTCGCCATTATCCTGATCGTCCTGCATACCATCTCCTCGCGATTCATGCTGCCGGATATGAGGGGTGCCGGCGCCCGTCCATCATACGTGGAAAATACGGAAACAGCCCGAAACCGAAACGGTTCCGGGCTGAATTTCACGGTTTATTCGCGCACCTGCATCATCAGGCCCACGATTGCACCCGCGAATCGACTCACTTAGCGGAGTTGTCGCGGCGCTCGGCAATACGAGCGGCCTTACCGCGCAGAGCGCGCAGGTAGTACAGCTTGGCGCGGCGCACACGGCCCTTACGCACGAGCTTGATGGAGTCGATGGACGGGGAGTGCACCGGGAAGCGACGCTCCACACCAGTGCCGAAGCTGATCTTGCGGACCACGAAGGTCTCACGCACGCCAGCGCCCTTACGAGCGATCACCACGCCGGTGAAGGTCTGGATACGGGAGTTGTTGCCTTCCTGGATCTTCACGTTCACGTCGACGGTGTCGCCGGGACGGAAGGCCGGGATTTCCTCGGCCGGCTTCATGTGCTTGGCGTCAAAAGCCTCAACAGCGTTAACCATTGTTTTCCTTCAGTGCTGCCGCATATCAGCCACAGATCTGGGGCCATCCACGCGATTGCGCATCGCGTGCGTTGGCCTGTTCTCGTTATCCCTCGGGTTTGCCCTTGGGAAGCCTGCCGATCCGCCGAAAGTCAGGCCTTGCGGCCGTTCGGACTGGACCCATGGAGACGTGGGCTTATGCGGCGGCCCACTTCTCGACACAGCAATCGATTATTCTACGGATTGTTGCGGACAGAATGGCTGCCTGATGGCATTCCAACACCAAGGCACTGCGACGTAGTTGACAGACCTGCGGGCGGGCTTTATCTTGGGAGCGTCGGTAGGCGAGGCTACCGCAGGGATATGGGTTGCTGCCGCTAACAGTGGAGACACTGCACGCAGGTCAGCAGTTCTTGTCGGATCAAGGCATGAACTAACGCAATTCCACCGCCCTGCGATGCTGAAGCTTGAACGATGGCTCGAATCGGCGGATTCGAATACTTTCCGCCCCTCCTGCTGGTCGCATGGATACCGACGATGGTATTGATCTGGCGTTTCAGCGCACGGCTTGAAGGAGGTGAGAGTCCGATGGACGGTGATTATTCCAGTAGTTCCGCCGCCGGCAACAGTCATAGTTGTGGTGGTGATGACTTTGTTTTCTTGTATTCCGTTATCCGGAAGTCGGGCTCTCGCCTGTAGTGCTCCTTGGATAACCCTTGCATAATTCGTCTTTCCTATGCATAGGGAGGTCTTTTCATGACCATGTTTTCATTCAATCGCGTCGACGCGCGTCCAGATGCGTCGGCCCGCAACCCTTCCACCGCCGCGTCCGACCGCCAACCATTCGCCGTACGCCTGGCCTCCGACGTACTGGTCGCGTCCGGTATTCTGGCGCTGTTCGGTCTGATCGCTTGGATTCTGCCGGCGATCGGCGAACCGATCGGCCCGAAAGGAGTGCCATCACAAGTCAGTACGAATCTCGCCGACCTGCCGTATTACGCGCTGCGCTCGGTGTTCCGTATGTTCGTGGCACTATTCTTCTCACTGGTGTTCACGTTCATCTACGGCACGGCAGCCGCGCGCTGCCGCCGCCTGAGCCGCGTGCTGATTCCTCTGTTGGATATTCTGCAGTCGGTACCGATTCTGGGCTTTCTTTCGGCCACCATCACCATATGGATGGTGCTGTTCCCCGGCTCGATGCTGGGCGTGGAGGCCGCGTCGATTTTCGCAATCTTCACCAGTCAGGCCTGGAACATGGCGTTCTCGTTCACCCGGTCCCTGACCAGCGAACCAACTGAACTCGACGAGGCAGCCCGCTCACTACAGCTCACACGCTGGCAACGATTCTGGACACTGGACGTGCCGAACGCGATGATTCCGCTGCTGTGGAACTGCATGATGAGCGTAGGCGGCGGATGGTTCTTCCTGACCGCCTCCGAGATGATCTCGGTGAACAATCGCACCTATGCGTTGCCCGGCATCGGCAGCTTCGTGGCACAGGCGGCGGCCGAGGAGAATCTCGCGGCCATCTGCTGGGCCATCGTGACGATGGTGCTGGTGGTGCTGCTTATCGACGTACTGCTGTGGAAGCCGTTGACCGCGTGGGCGGAGAAGTTCCGCATTACGCAAAGCGAGTCGGCGGTGCGCAAGACCAGTGTGGTGCTGACCATCATTCGTCAGTCACATATCGATGAGATGGTGGCCTGGCTGTTCAGGCCTGTCGGCGACCTGTTCGACACGCTGACCCGCCCGTTGGGTCGGACCGGTGGACGTTGGGCAGCGGACGTGAAGTCCGCACGCAGCCGCGCGCTTGACGTGGTATTCACAGTACTGGTGTTGGCAGCGTGTGCGTTCGGACTGGTGCAGCTTATGCTGGTGATTCATCGCGATGCGGGATTCGGCGAGCTCGGGCAGGCGTTCGTGTTGGGCATGGTGACGTTCCTGCGCGTGGCGCTGCTCACGCTCGCCTGCTCGGTGATTTGGGTGCCGATTGGCGCGATGATTGGCATGAATCCGCGCGTTTCGCGGTTTATGCAGCCGATTGTGCAGGTGCTGGCCAGCTTCCCCTCGAACTTCACGTTCCCGTTCGTCACGCTGTGGTTCGTGGCGTGCAGTGTGGATATCAACTGGGGCAGTATCCTGCTGATGGCGTTGGGCACGCAATGGTACATCCTGTTCAATGTGATCGCCGGGGCCAGCCAGATTCCCGACGATTTGCGTGAGATGACGCGCAGCTTCCAGCTGGGGCGCTGGCAGCGGTGGCGCGATTTGATTTTGCCGGCGGTATTCGGCCCGTGGGTCACGGGCGGCATTACGGCTGCCGGTGGGGCGTGGAATGCCTCAATCGTCTCGGAAATCGTAAGTTATGGGCGGCATACGCTGACCGCTTCCGGCCTGGGCGCGTATATCGCCGAGGCCACCGAAAGCGGCAACACCGTGAAGACCATCATCGGCGTGACCGTGATGAGCGTGTTCGTGGTGGCCGTCAACCGCTTGTTCTGGAACCCGCTGCAGCGCATGGCCGAGCGCCGTTTCACACTGAACTAAAGACTTAAGGAGAATAATATGACTGTTGCAATGGAAACCATTCGTTCGCTGCGGGCGGTGACCCCGCAGAACACCATCATCGAAGCCCAGCACGTCGGCCAGCGCTTCACGGCCGACAACGGCACCGAACTCACCGTGTTCGACAACATATCGTTCAACCTGTACGAGGGCGAGATCGTGGCCATTCTGGGCCGTTCGGGTGCCGGCAAGTCCACATTCCTGCGTGCGCTGGCCGGACTGGTCAAGCCGACCAGCGGCACGGTCAAGTATCGCGGCAAGGCCCTGACCGGCCCGAATCCCGGCATCGCACTCGTGTTCCAGACCTTCGCGCTGATGCCGTGGCTCACCGTGCAAGACAATGTGGAACTCGGTCTGAAGGCGCGCGGCGTACCACGTGCGGAACGCACCAAACTGGCTCTGGATGCCATCGACATGATCGGCCTGGACGGCTTCGAATCGGCGTATCCGAAGGAACTGTCTGGCGGCATGAGGCAGCGCGTGGGCATTGCACGCGCCTTGGTGCTGCGGCCGGACGCGCTGTTCATGGATGAGCCGTTCTCCGCCCTGGACGTGCTGACCGCCGAAAACCTGCGTCAGGAAGTGCTCAAGCTGTGGTCGAGCGAACAGCGCAGCATCAAGTCGGTGCTTATGGTCACGCATAACATCGAGGAAGCCGTGGAGATGGCCGACCGAGTGGTGGTGCTGGGCTCGCACCCGGGCCATCTGATTGCCGATGTGCGGGTTGATCTGCCGCGCCCGCGAGACCGTCACAGTGTCGAATTCGAGGCGATGGTGGACCGACTGTACGCGATTTTGACCGGACAGGCCTCGCAACCTACGCAACAAGCCGAGGCTTTATCGCCATCGGCATCGCTCACGAACGCACCCGTCACGGACGCATCAGACCTTCAGCCCGCCAAGACCATCGAGAAAATCAAGGAGCATCCGCTGCCCAACGCCACGCCGGGCGGGCTTGCCGGTCTGCTGGATGTGGTTGCCGAGCATCCTCACGGCATCGACTTGGCAGATTTGGCCTCGGCTCTTTCGTTCGAGGTGGACGACCTGTTCCCGCTGGTGGATGCCGGTACGATGCTGCGCGTCATCGTGGTACGCGACGGCCATGTGCAGATCACCGAGGCGGGCGACTCCTGGCATAAGGCGGACATTCTGCGCGCCAAGCAGGTGTTCGCCTCACTGGCGATGGAACACGCGCCGCTGGTGCACAACATTGAGCATGCACTGCGGAAGTCTGCGGAAGGCAAGCTCCGCGGCGAGCTCATGCTGGACCTGCTGCGCGCCCGTTACGCCAACGACGAGGCGCATCAGCAGTTCGCCATCGCCGTGGAGTGGGGCCGTTACGGCGAACTCTTCGATTACGATGCCGATGACGATCTGCTGAGCTTGGATGAGGCGAATAAGGGCGAATAAGCGAATCAGCCACGTGTCAGTTGGTTAGATAGTGCCTTTATGTCTGCAAACAGATGCCGAAGCGGAATATGACCATTCGACTCATCTGACCGACAGCAATCCGTATATGCAAAGTGCCCGGCATCCGAAGATGTCGGGCACTAGTCGTGAGAGAGACTCCCCTCAGTCAGCTACACTGACAGCTCCTCTCACCCGAGGGGAGCCAGAGGAACGAATCAGAACTCGCGCCGTGAATAGTCGCCAGACCATTCACCAGACAGCACAGCTGCGGTCGCAAGAACCGCGAGTTCTGACCGAGCAAAGCGAATCAGAACTCGCGCCATGGACGGTCGCCAGACCGACCATCAAACAACACAGCGCGGCGCGCCAACCGCGAGTTCTGATTGAAGCGACGCAGGAGCGGAGATCAGAACTCGCGGTTGGCGCGGTAGAACTTGATCAGGCTCTGGGTGGAGGCGTCCTGGGCGGCGAGGGCGTCGTCGTCCTGGGAGATGGCCGGGGTGATCTGCTTGGCCAGCTGCTTGCCGAGCTCGACGCCCCACTGGTCGTAGGAGTCGAGGCCCCAGACGGTGCCTTCAACGAAGGTGATGTGCTCGTACAGGGCGATGAGTTCGCCGACGGCGAACGGGGTCAGGGCCACGCCGAAGATGGAGGTGGTCGGACGGTTGCCGGTGAACACGCGGGCCGGGACGATCTCCTCCGGGGTGCCTTCGGCGCGCACTTCGTCGGCGGTCTTGCCGAACGCCAGGGCCTTGGTCTGGGCGAAGTAGTTGCCAAGGAACAGCTCGTGCACGTCCTGGTCGCCGTCCTTGGTCGGGTTCGGGGTGTTGACGAACGCGATGAAGTCGGCCGGGATGAGCTGGGTACCCTGGTGGATCAGCTGGTAGAAGGCGTGCTGGCCGTTGGTGCCCGGCTCACCCCAGAAGATCTCGCCGGTCTCGGAGGTGACGGGGGTGCCGTCCCAACGCACGGACTTGCCGTTGGATTCCATGGTCAGCTGCTGCAGGTAGGCCGGGAAGCGGTGCAGGTACTGGTCGTACGGCAGCACGGCGTGGGAGGCGACCTTGAAGAAGTTGCGGTACCAGACGTTCAGCATACCGAGCAGCACCACGACGTTCTTCTCGAACGGGGTGTTGGCGAAGTATTCATCGATCTCGTGGAAGCCGTGCAGGAACTCCTCGAAACGGGCCGGGCCGAAGACGACGGCCAGAGAGGTGCCGACGGCGGAATCGACGGAGTAACGGCCGCCGACCCAGTTCCAGAAGCCGAACGCGTTGTTCGGGTCGATGCCGAATTCGGCGACCTTCTCCAGGTTGGTGGAGACGGCGACGAAGTGCTTCTTGATGGCTTCGGCGTTCTTCTCGTCGGAGCCGTCGATGGCGCCCTTGGCCTTGAGCTCTTCGAGCAGCCAGGTGCGGGCTTCACGGGCGTTGGTCAGGGTCTCCAGGGTGGTGAAGGTCTTGGAGACGATGATGAACAGGGTGGTCTCCGGGTCGAGGCCCTTGGTCTTCTCGGCCAGGTCGTTCGGGTCGATGTTGGAGATGTAGCGGGCGGAGATGCCGGCGTCGGCGTACGGCTTGAGGGCCTCATACACCATGACGGGACCCAGGTCGGAGCCGCCGATGCCGATGTTGACCACGGTTTCGATCTTCTTGCCGGTCACACCGGTCCACTCGCCGGAACGGACCTTGTCGGCGAAGGCGTAGATGCGGTCGAGCACCTCGCGCACGTCCTTGACGGTGTCCTGGCCGTCGACGATGTACTTGCCTTCATCCTCGACCGGGCGACGCAGCGCGGTGTGCAGCACGGCGCGGTCTTCGGTGTTGTTGATGTGCACACCGGTGTACATAGCCTTGGTGCGCTCATCGAGCTTGACGGCCTTGGCAAGGTCGGCGAACAGCTGGAGGGTTTCCGGCTTGATCAGGTTCTTGGACAGATCGAAGTGCAGGTCGCCGGCGTCGAAGGACAGCTTCTCGACGCGCTCGGCGTCCTCGGCGAACCACTTCTTGAGGCTCACGCCTTCGGCCTGAAGCTCGTCATAGTGCTTCTGCAGGGCAGCCCACTCAGGGGTCTGGGTGGCGTCAACGGGCGGATTGATGGCCATAGGATTCCATTCCTTTCATCAGTGACTGGAGCGCCTTCGCTCACGGCTCGGATGCGCTCCGTATCACCAAACAGAATACTCACAAATTCGGACATGAACAGAACAAAAATCAGTCAGCGATGTCGGATTGCCATCGTTTGCATTATCGAACAGTTCGTGGCGCGGCGCAACCGTCATCTTCAACCGAGCGGTCGCGACACAACCGCCAAGCCGCCGATTGGACTTTTCGCGGAGATGTCTTATACTTAATTTCTTGTGCGCGGCTGGCGAAATGCCTTCCGCGAGCCAAGCCACTTTAGCTCAGTCGGTAGAGCGGCTCACTCGTAATGAGCAGGTCGTCAGTTCGATTCTGACAAGTGGCTCGGATACCCTAGGCTGGCTGGTCTGTAATGGCTGTCCGGCCTAGGGTTTTGCATATCTTCCACACCTGTGGAAACGCGGATATGCACGCGCGAGTGGCGGAATTGGTAGACGCGCAGGATTTAGGTTCCTGTGTCTTTGACGTGTGGGTTCAAGTCCCATCTCGCGCACCGGCTTGAGCCTCCCGGAAGCATTGAATCGCCAACGATTCCGGGAGGCTCTTCGTATATGCATGAGGCAATTGCAAGCCCTTGCGGACGCCTCTACATATGGCAATGCCAAGGCGGCAAATATAATGGTCACAGCATTGTGGGTCTGAGCCTGTGCGCCATGAGCCTGTGTAAGCCAAGGAGAGAAGTGTATGTCCGCCATTCTTACGCCGGTTGGTCTGTTGCTGATCGTTCTCGCCGGTTATCTGTTCAAGCGGTTTGGCCTGTTCGGGCAGAAGGATTATCGTGTGTTGCAGACCGCGGAATTCAATATCGTGCTGCCCGGTGCCATCGTATACTCGTTCGCCACCAATCCTCATGACATCTCACTGCTGCTTATTTCGGTATTCGCATTCCTGTTTGCCTTTATCCCGATCATGTTCATCTTTCTGGCCACCCGCAAGCGCAATGTGACCGACCGAGCCTTCCTGATGCTCAACGGCGCCGGCTTCAATCTCGGCTGTTTTTCTTTTCCGGTCGTCCAGTCATTCTGGGGTGCGGGCGCGGTGGTGCCGGCTGCGATGTTCGATATCGGCAACTGCGTGATGGTGGCCGCCGGCACCAATGTGCTCACCCAGCAACTGCTGCATATTCAGCCCGGCAAAACACTTGCCGAGCAACACGCCGATTCGGCGCCCACCTTGCCGTACGAAAAGCCCAAGGATCGCGACGCCAAACGGCCTGCCCGCCGCGCATTGCTGCGCACCATCGGCAAGAGCTTCTTCGGCTCGGTGCCGTTCGACACGTATCTGCTCATGATTGCGTTGACCGTCGCCAACGTGAAGATTCCCAATTGGATCGCCTCTATGACCCAACCGTTGAGCGGTGCCAACGCGCTGGTGTCGATGCTGATGGTGGGTATGCTCATGGACCTGCCTCAATCCAAGCATGACGTGAAGGAAGTCATGGCCGTCATCGCTTGGCGTATACCGTTCAGCGTCGCCTTCGCGTTGATCTCGTGGTTCCTGCTGCCGTTCTCGGCTTCGATTCGCGCCGTGATGGTGATTTGCGCGTTGTCTCCAATCGCCATTTTCTCCACGCTGTTCACCGACAAAGTACTCGGCAACGCCAAACTGGCTGGCTTCTCACTGGCAATCACCGCGATGATTTCACTGGCGATGATGGCTGTGGCTCATGCGCTGATGGGCGTGTGAGCAAATGCGCAAGTAGGCACACGGCGGGCGCACGGTCAGACGAGACGCAGCCCACATAGGTTCGTCCCCCGACCGCCAGTTGCTACCGATGCAGCAGCTTGTGCGCCAGATTGCTCACGCCGAAGCGGAACTTATCCACCGGCAACGTGAATTTGCCTACCATCTGCTCGACGTAGCCGTTAAAGCCCTGCTTGAATTCCAGCACGCCGCGGCCCTCGTCGTTCGGATCGTCGAACACGCCGGAAATGCCGTAGAAGTTGTAGCGGCTCACACCCTGTTCCACACACAGGTGCAGCATCGCTTCGTACTGAATCAGCGCCGAGGCATAGAACGGCTTGTACTCCTCCAACGAACCGGAATACTGATAGACCACCTCATTAGGGTGACTGACGAACATTGAAGCCGCTGCCGGCAGCACATCGCCCTTCTTGGCATATCCCTCCACCTCAGCCAGACGCTTGTCGGCGGCCGCGAGATTGCGCGATTCCTCCCCCAGCTGACGTTCGATGCGCGTGGTCGGACGTTCATCGTATTTCGCCTGCAGCTGCGCGACCTTAGTCTGCAATGCCTCGCGCTTGGCGGTCATATCCGCCACATATTCGGCGATGTGGATTTCCGCGAGCATGAAATGCGCATCCGCGCCATACGCCTGCTTGAACTGGCGGAAATAGTCCGCGCCGCGCGTCGCGAACCCGCGGCGTTCACCGGTCCGCCGTTCGATATCGGCGAACACGTCGAACTCGTCGGGGCCGATTTCGCGAACGTGCACACCCATCGACTGCGCCCGCTTGACGCTCCATTGAGCGCGTTTGCCGAATGATGCCAGCAGTTCCTTGCCGTTGGTGATGCCGGTGAGATCCTTGACGTACATCCACTGGCAGACCACGTCATAACCGGTATGGAATCCGCCATGCGCCCAGCCTGCATCGACGAATCCGGTCAGCAGTGCATCGTTCGGCTCACCGTCGGGCTGTCCGTCCGAGGAATACAGACGGTAGGCGACGTTAGGCCAGCATGCCACGGAAACAGCATGATGGCGACGGGCCGATTCACGAATCGCCTCGGTCATGGTCCATAGCAGAGCCGGATCATCGCTAATGCCGATGGGGCCGAAATATACGGAGCCATCTGCACCGAAACGACCATTGAGGTACAGAATCACGCAGCCGGTTACCAGATTGCCGGATGCGTCGAACACGCCAACGCATTCGGCTTCATGCCCACGAATCTTGGCAAGACGGACCTGCCCGGACCATTGCTGGAAGCTGCCCTGGCTTGTAGCTTCGGAAAGCCGGTCGAGCTCTTCGGGCGTAATCACGCCAAACGTATACGTCGTATCTGTTCGATTCACAGTCGCGCTCATCTCGTCGTCACCTGTGCCTTATTTCTGTGTCCGTGCTCGCCACTGTTTGTCAGCGATGCAGCAGCTTGTGTGCGGCTTCGGATACACCGAAGCGCAGTCCGTCCACCGGCAGCGTGAACTTGCCCGGAAGCTCTTCCACGAATCCGCCGAAGCGAGTCTTGAACTGCCAGACGCCGTAGGAAGGATCGTTGGCGTCGAAAATGCCGGAAATGCCATAGAAGTTGAAGCGCTCCACGCCACGGGCGATGCAGTCAAGCATCGCCTCGAAGTGGATTAGGGAAGACGGGTAGTAATCCATGAAACGATCGTCCTCGCCGCTGGACAGGCAGACGACCTCGTTCGGATGCCAGAAGTAGACACCGGCTTCCACCGGAATGACCGGGCCGTCCGAGGCGATGATGCCACTGACTTCGCCGATGGTCTTTTCCAGCGCCGCAATCTTCTTGTCTGCGGTGGCGATGCGCTTTTCCAGCGTTGCCGGGTCGGAGGCACCCTTCTTGGCCGTACCTTCCGGCTGCTGTTGCGCGCGCTGGAGCAGGCGTTCGAGGTTGCGCTTGTCTTTGGAGGCCGCATTCAGCTTGGATTGCAGGGTGTCCAGATATTCGTCGAAATGGGTTTCGACCACCTTGAACTCGATCAGGTCGCCGAAGGTATCGAACAGACGCTCATAGTAGGCCAGATCGCGGCTCTTGAAGCCTTGACGTGCGGCGCTCATATCGCACAGCTTGACGAAAGTGCTCAGTTCGCCGCGTTCCAGTCGGCGCACGCGCAGACCGGAATCCTGGGCGATGCGGATGTTCTTACGGCGGTACTTGGAGAACGAGGCCAGCAGTTCCTTCTCATTATGAATGCCGTCAAGCCCCTTGACGAAGTTCCAGCGGTTCACCACGGATTCGTAGCCCACGGTGAAGCCGCCATGTTTCCAACCGAAGCGGGCCATGTTGTCCATCATCGTGGTGTCCGGGTCGCTGGTCGGCTTGCCGTCCAGATCATGCAGACGGTAGACTGCGGCCGGCCAGCAGGATACGCTGATGGCGTGATGGGCCTTGGCCGAACGACGCAGGGCTTCGGTCATCGCCTCAACCACCTGTGGATTGTCATAATCGCACAGCGGTCCGCACCAGACCGAGCCTTCCAAACCGAAACGGGACCGCGTGTACACCACGTAGCAGGCGGCAATCAGCTTGTCACCGCGCTTGACACCCACATAGTCCACCGGACCGTTGAACGCACCCATGGCGGCCATCTGCGAGGTCTGCTGGAAACTACCTTGCACTTGAGCTGCGGAGAACGCATCCAGCTCGGCAGGAGTGATCTTGGTAGGGGTGAGCGAGGCGACGCCTGCATCGGATTGCGTCATAATCGAACCTTCTTACTTGTCGTTACTCTGATCGTTACTCTGGGCTCTGGAATGGCCTGTGCGCTGCGTCCGTTTACCGCGACAGCAGCTTGTGCGCAAATTGCTTCATGGCATAGGCAACCGGTTTGACCGGCAGCACGAACTCGCCCGGAAGTTCCTCGACATATCCGTTGAAGCCCTGCTTGAACTCCAGTACACCACGACCCTCATCATCGGGATCATCAAAGACGCCGTCGATGCCGTAGAAGTTGTAGCGAGACAGCCCGTGTTCCACGCAGAAATGCAGCATCGCGTCATGCTGAATCAGCGCGGAGGCGTAGAAGGGCTTGTACCGCTCGACGCTACCGGAGAACAGGTAGATGACCTCGCGCGGATGCTCCACGAATAGTGATGCCGCAGCCGGCAGTACATCCCCGTCTTTGGCGAACTCGGCCGCCTCGTTCAGGCGTTTTTCAGCTGCCGCCAGATTGCGGGTCTCCTCCCCCAGCTGACGTTCGGTTTTGGTGGTGGGACGTTCGGCGTTTTTGGCGGTCAATGCCGCCACCTTGGCCGAAAGCGCTTCACGCTTGGCCGTCATGTCCGCCATGTATTCGTCGATGCGGATCTCGGCAACCATAAAATGCGCTTTGCTGCCGAACGCTTCCTTGAAACGGTGGAAATACGCTTCGCCACGGTATTCGAAGCTACGGCGTTCGGCGGTTTGCCGCTCGATTCGTGCGAATACCCCCAGCTCGTCGTCCGACAGCTCACGCACGTGCACACCCATCGATTGGGCACGCTTCACGCTCCACTGGGTGCGCTTATCATAGGACTTCAGCAGACTTTTCTCATCGGTAATGCCGGTCAGATCCTTGAGGTAGCGCCAACGCGGAACCGCCGTGTAGCCCACGGTGAAACCGCCATGAGTGAAGCCGATCGCCTCGAGCTGTTCTATCAGCTTATTGTCGGGAGCGCCATTCTGATCATCCGGCAAAGAAGCTCCATTGGTGTCGCGAAGCCGATATGGGGATTCAGGGGTGATCTCCAGCTGTGAAGCACCCTCTGCCTTGGCATGGCGTTTCAGCGCATCCATGAAGAAGGTCAATGCTTCGGTGTCGTGATAGTCGCACATCGGGCCATCATGGATGGCCGCAAATATAGAGAATCGAGAGCGGTGAGTTTCGAACAGTGCCGCCGCGACGATCTTCTCGCCCTCCTTGAGGGCCAGATATTCGACGTCAATCCCCTGCGCGGCGCGAAGGCGTCCCATCGCCGAGGTTTGTTGGAAATTGCCTTGTGGATGCCTGGCGGAGAAATCATCGAACTCTTCGTCTGTCAACTTCACCAGCACAAAATCACGCATGCTTCCCTTTGCCTCCGAGTCGATCAGGCTCACCATGCTAGCATAACGCGCACTCGACGAATGGCGTGCGAGCAGATGAGGTGTGCACATCGTTCGCACTATTGCCGCCACGATGGTCCAAAGAACAATGGCCCAAAGATGATGAACGTCTGGCTTGCGCTGAATCAAACGCAGTGCTATATTCTCTACTTGGCTCTTGAAGCCACGCCACCTTAGCTCAGTGGTAGAGCATCCCCCTCGTTCGTGGGAAGGTCGGTAGTTCGATTCTATCGGGTGGCTCTTGTTCATCAAGAAGGCCGACGCACTAAGCGTCGGCCTTTTTTCGTATCGCCCTTACTCGGTCATAGGCGCTTGCTAGACACTCGCCCGATTCGGGGGCTGAGTGCTGAGCCGCGACTCAACTGTGGCTTAGTCGCGGCTCAGTGCAGCAAGACAGTCTAGACGACTTAGTGTAGCAGTGCCTCGATAGCGGGGACCAAGGCTTTCAGCGCCTTGCCTCGGTGGGAAATCGCATTCTTCTCGGCCGAAGTCATTTCGGCGCTGGTCAGCGGCTCGCCTTCATGGTCAGGCTCAGTGCTGACGCGACCGGCAGGCTGGTCGTCCGGGACGAACAGCGGATCGTAACCGAAACCGTGTTCGCCACGAGCCTCGCGGATGATGCGACCCGGCATGTCGCCGAGTTCCACTGTCTCCGACTTGATGGCGTACCGGGCATGCACCGGGGCAGGGCTCCCATCGGCAGCCGTGGTGTGAACGGTGATGCCGTCGGCAGCCACTCCACCGGTCACGTCGGCACCGGCCTCGGTGTCCGGGACCACCAGCGCGGCGGCGCAACGGAAGCGCGCGGTACGCTTGTCATCCGGAATATCTCCGATTTGGGCGAGCAGCAGCGCATTATTGGCCTTGTCGTGGCCGTGAGCACCCGCCCAGCGAGCAGACAGAATGCCCGGAGCGTTACCCATCACATCGACGATGAGACCTGAATCATCCGCGACAGCGGGCAGACCGGTACGGATGGCCACGGCGCGGGCCTTGAGCAGCGCGTTCTCCTGGAAGGTGACGCCGGTTTCCACCGGGTCCGGCAGGTGAAGGCTGCCAGCGGACACCAGTTCGATGTTTTCGGCATCCACGCCAAGATCCTCTTCGAGAATGCGGCGGATTTCCACGAGCTTGCCTTCGTTATGGGTTGCGACGACGATTTGCATGGGTTCTCCTTTAAGAAGGCTCCCCTTGGCAGGGGAGCTGGCTTAGTCTAAAGACAGAGCGGCACGCTGGGCGGCTTGCAGTTCCTTGTTGCCCTTTTCGGCCAAGTCAAGCAGGGTGCCGAGTTCGGCACGGTTGAACGGACGGTGTTCTGCGGTGCCCTGAATCTCGATGAAGGTGCCGGAACCGGTCATGGCCACGTTCATGTCGGTCATGGCCTGACTGTCTTCAATGTATGGCAGGTCAAGCATCGGAGTGCCGTTGATCACGCCCACCGATACGGCGGACACATAGTCCTTAAGCACGCGGCTGGCGGACTTGATATGGCGGTGCTTCTCCGCCCAATTGACTGCGTCGACCAAAGCCACGTACGCACCGGTTACGGAAGCCGTGCGAGTGCCGCCATCGGCCTGAAGCACATCGCAGTCAAGCTGAATCTGATTTTCGCCGAGCGCCTTCATATCGATGACGCCACGCAGGCAGCGGCCAATCAGTCGGCTGATTTCGTGGGTACGGCCACCGATTTTGCCACGTACGGATTCACGGTCGGTGCGTTCGGCGGTGGCACGCGGCAGCATCGAGTATTCGGCGGTGACCCAGCCGAGGCCGGAGTCCTTGCGCCAACGCGGCACACCGGGGGTAAAAGTGGCGGTGCACATCACGCGCGTGTTACCGCATTCGATGAGCACGGAGCCTTCGGGGGCGTCGGTGAAGTGGCGGGTGATGCGCACGGGGCGCAGTTCGTCGACCTTGCGGCCGTCGGCACGAATTATTTGGTGATTGCCAAGCATGTCTTTGATTTCAACCATGCGCCCCAGCATACGCCATCCGCTCTATGCCTGGATAGCAACTCGTCAACCATCATCAAACTCCAGCGCAATGTCATTCCCTGCTTACATATCCATCCCATGACACTTGGATGCACGCCACTATTTTCTTATGCACCACTCGCTTACAGAGTCAATGCCTGCGTACCTGATGAGGATTGGGAAAGATCGTCCGCTGGAATAAGAATGCCATATTCCATGAAATCTTGGTTGAATTGCTTGCGCTGCATAGCGTTGAGTTTGTAATCAATTAACGGCAAATATGTATAGTCCATGTCATGCAACGGCTCTTCATATCGATGAAGCACGTGCATAATTGCCGCGCTCGGCAGTGGGGACCACCATCCATCCAAGCCATACCGGTACGGAGGAACCAATGTCAAGCGTCTGTTCCTTGGGTTGATATCCCAACGCAAAAAATGGTATAAACCAGCGAGAAACGCAATCCAGCACGCATCGTTCACCCGTGCAACCGCTCGGACGAACGATATACGTTGATGTTGAACATTCCGAGCATGAATCAGATTGACGCAGAGCATCTTCAACGTAGACCAGGTCGCTCCGCTTTCTATTGCATCGAAATCAGGAGGCCTACGCAGTTGCGCCAACAACATGTGCAATTCGTCTTCCGGAATCGTTCGCGAGGGGGCCACGGCTTCTAGGTGAAGACCAAAACCAGCCCGCTCAAGCCCCTCGGCCAAAACATCAAACAACATACCTCTTTGCCCACGCAATACGCGACCAATTGCAGACCGATCCAAACCAGTGCGCTGTGCAAGCTCATAGGCATTCCAACCAGTCTGCGACATCACTTCATTCAGCACAGCCGCACACGAATTAACAGGGCAACCAGATACCACACCGTGATGCACGACATCGTACTGTTCTAACACTCGATGCTCTACAGCGCGCCGCTCTGATACGTCATCGTTGCCCGCCGCGTTCTCATCATTGAGAGTTTCACTCATCGAAGTCACCTTGCCTCGGCCGATTTCCCGGTCATTTCATCAAACCGCAATCATCATATCCCACAATCCCATGACGATACGATTCGTCATATCCCACAATTCAGAGACGGTATGATTCGTATCGCATCAGTTCACACGATTCTTCAACGATTGCTCCGCAAACGATTGCTCTGCACGCATCACGGCATTCTACCGGCAGAATATTCCTCCCAATCAGCCCAACGCAACATCACACGCAACATCACACGCAACACCCCCTCACGCAACACCCCTCACGCAACACTGCGCCATCTCTGTAACATCACCGACAACACGGCAATCCCACAACGTCTCGGTGCAATATCCTCTGAAATGGTTTGGTTTTTCACTCCACCTCGTCGGCATCCTGACCAGGATAGGAATATGTGTCGTTCCGCACCATGTACAAAACGTTGTCAACTGACAACGTTCTTCAAATCAATTGGATAAGACAAATGGCCATTCCCCGCCAATTCATCTGAATCAAGACGTTGTCAACTGACAACAAAATGTACATTGCAACAGCATGCACATATACATATTTCCCCAGTGAGCAGTAGCCCCCCCCCCAAAAAAAAACAAGGGGGCCACCCTCAGCTGGAACCACGTCCGGCGAACCGGGACGCAGTTCAGCCGAGGGGATGCGGCCAATACAACCCCAGGACACAGCCACAGGGGGTGCAAACACGGGGGTGCGACCGGGGTTTGGATCTCCCCGCCTCGGCGGCGACCACAGGAGTGCGGCCAACACAGACAGAGGGGCACAGACAGAGGGAAGAGTAGCCAATGTAACCAAAGGGATGCGGCCAGTGAGATACGGTCAGAGGACTTTGGTCTCTGTGGTCGAACCGTTAAGCGGACAGCCCAGTGGGCCGTCCGTAGGTAAGGGGAGCAGTTATGCTGCGACGGATTCCTATGGAGACGAAAGTTCTCGTCAGAGAACCTGAGTCTCCGTAGGAATCACGGGCTCGCCCTTCATGAGGCTCTGCGCGGTGATGGGCAGTTCGGACAACGCCTTGGCGCGGTAGTCGTGGGCGGCCATGATGGCGTCATGGCCCTGCCACTGCGCATCGATATGGCCGTGGTCCACGAAATCGACCAGCAGGTTCTTCCATGTCGGTTCGGGCGTGAAACCGGCCAGCTTCTCTTCCGAGCCGGAAATCACGTGTTCGGCTTCGGCTAGCGCGTATTCGTAGGAGCGGAATGCCAACTTGCGACCGGGCACTGTGGCCTTGTCCTTGGACTTCTTCATGACCGGAACCATCGTGCCGTCAGCGCCTTCACGTTCGGTGAGCTTGTACACCATCGCACAAGTGGGAGCGCCGGAGCCGGTGACCAGCATGGTGCCCACGCCATAGGAGTCGACCGGCGCGGTCTGCAATGCGGCGAGCGCGTACTCATCCAAATCGTTGGTCACGGTAATGGTGGTGTTCGTGGCACCCAGGGCGTCCAACTGGTTGCGCACACGCTGGGCCATGGCGGCTAGGTCGCCGGAGTCGATGCGCACGCCACCCAGTTCGGGACCGGCCACTTCGACGGCGGTTTTCACGGCTTCCTCGATGTTGTAGGTGTCCACCAGCAGCGTGGTGTTCTTGCCCAAAGCCTCGATCTGCGATTCGAAGGCGTCACGTTCGGAATCATGCACCAACGTGAAGCAATGTGCGGCGGTGCCAATGGCCTTCAGACCATACAGCCGGGCGGCCAGCAGATTGGCGGTACCCTTGAATCCGCCCACTACGGCGGCTCGAGCGGCGGCCACGGCGGCCCACTCGTTAGTGCGGCGTCCGCCCATATCCATGCAAGGGCGATCTTTGGCTGCCGACGCCATACGTGAGGCGGCGGAGGCCACTGCGGAATCGTAGTTCAGCACGGATAGAATCAACGTCTCCAGTAGCGTGCATTCGCCGAACGTGCCTTCGACCTGCAAAATCGGGGAGTTCGGGAAGAACATCTCACCTTCGCGGTAACCGCGAATCGTACCGGAGAAGTGGAAGTTCTCCAGCCACTTGATGGTCTCGGGGCTTACCACGTGACGGTCGGCCAGGAACTTCAGGTCCGTTTCGTCCAAGTGGAAATGTTCCAGCGCATCCAGAATGCGGCCGGTGCCGGCCACCACGCCATAGCGACGGCCTTCGGGCAGGCGACGCGTGAACACCTCGAACACGCATTTGCGGTCGGCGGTACCGTCTTTCAGAGCGGCGTCGAGCATCGTGTATTCATACATGTCGGTCATCAGAGCCGGCGAATAATCGACCATTGCAAGGCCTTTCCTACATAAGTGGTGAAGTTGCACCTAAGTGTAGTCCGGGCAAAGCCATACAGCCCACTGGCGAAGCGGTAGACTCGATGCATGAGATTCATCGTGGTGTTGTGGCGCTTTGCGATCGCCGGTTTCTGCTTCGTGGGCACATATGAGGCATGGTCCAAACCACAGTTCTGGGTGTATTTCACGTTCCAGACCGGTTTCGTGCTGGGCATCGTGATGCTGTGGTCCGGCGCGGCCACACTGCTCAAAGGCATTCAGCCGCCCGCATGGCTTAAGGGGTGCCTGACTGTGTACGCCACAGTCACCGCACTGGTGGCGTTCTTCCTGATGCCTCCGGACGACCCGGCATACGTGCCACAGGTTATTGGCATCATGACCAATACGATGCTGCACAAAATCGCCCCGATTATGGCGGTTATCGATTTCGTGCTATTCGATCCGCACCGGCGTTTCCGCTGGCATTACATGTTCTCGTGGCTGGCGTATTTCCCTGCATACTTGGTCTTCGTGCTGGCCCGTGCGGCGATTTGGCCGGGTTCCGGACCGGCGGCCGGCGGCAATCCGTATCCGTACGACTTCATCGACCTCGACGCACTCGGCTGGCAAGGGTTCGGCATTAGCTGCGGCAAGCTGGCCATGGCGTTCTTCGTGATATCGCTCGTTGTCTGGCTGCTCGACCGCGCACTGCCGAGCAAGGCCTTACTCGGATAGACGCACCCACGATCGACGCGCATCGGTCTTTGTGCCCAGCCGGCATCCAGCTCAGCACTCGATGGCCTCAACATTCAATGGAATAGGCGCGGTTTTTGTACTCGCGCCAATCCGGCCAGTCTTCACCGGCGTAGAGGGCTGCATATGGAACTGCGTGGCCACCTGACGAATGGTGTAGGGCATCATGACTCCTTACTGCGGCGACACGCCGAAGCGTCGCAGCCGTTTGCATTCAAGTTCACTTGAACTGGAACCTTAGTATCTAAGAACACTTACGAATACCACTCGATCGGCGTCGGTTTGCCCATCGCAGACCAGCATTCGTAAGAACAAAAATGCCATTGTAAGGAGACTCAATGTTCGAGCCAACCACCACCTACGCTCCCAACCCGCACCGTTACGACACGATGACCTACAACCGTGCCGGCACCTCCGGCCTCAAGTTGCCGGCCGTCTCACTCGGCTTCTGGCACAACTTCGGCGACATCACGCCATTCGACCAGATGAAGTCCCTGGTCTTCACCGCCTTCGACAACGGCATCACCCACTTCGATCTGGCCAACAACTACGGCCCCGAGCCCGGCCAGGCCGAGAAGAACTGCGGCCTGCTGCTCGCCAAGTACTTCAAGCACCACCGCGACGAACTCGTCATCTCCACCAAGGCCGGCTATGAAATGTGGGCAGGCCCGTATGGCGACCTCGGCAGCCGCAAGTACCTGCTCGCCAGCCTCGACCAGTCGCTCGAACGCTTGGGCTTGGATTATGTGGACATCTTCTACCATCACCACCCGGACCCGGAAACCCCGCTGGAGGAGACGATGGGCGCGCTGGCTCAGGCCGTGAACTCCGGCAAGGCCCTGTACGTGGGTCTGTCCAACTACGATGGTCCGACGATGGAGAAGGCCGCCGCGATTCTCGCCGACCTGCACGTGCCGTTCATCATCAACCAGAACAAGTACAACATCCTCGACCGCACCGTGGAAAAGAACGGTCTGAAGGAGACGGCTTACAAGCTGGGCAAGGGCCTTATCACCTTCTGCCCGCTGGCTCAGGGCCTGCTGACCAACCGTTATCTGAACGGCATTCCGGCCGACAGCCGCATGGCTCACGATCCGCGATTCCTCAACGATTCCGCTCTGACCGAGAAACTACACAAGCAGGTCGTGGACCTGAACAATCTGGCCGCCGAACGCGGCCAGACGCTGGCCGAGATGAGCCTGGCATGGCTGCTGCACGATGGTAAGGTGACCTCCGTGCTGACCGGAGCCTCCAAGCCTCAGCAGATTCTCGACAACATCGGCGCGCTGAAGAACACCCACTTCAGCGACGAGGAGCTCAAGCTGATCGACGAGATTTCGGCTCGGTGACCATTTTGGCTTCCCTCGCTGAGGGGAGCCAAGTACCACCTTTAGCGCGTCATTTCTTCGTAGATGCGCTTGCAATCGGGGCAAACCGGGTACTTGGACGGATCGTGCTTGGGCACCCAGACCTTGCCGCACAGGGCGACCACCGGACGACCGGTCGCGCGTGATTCGGCGATACGGTCCTTAGAAACATAATGTGCGAATCGATCCGCGTCGCCGCCATCGTCACGAACCGGAGACTCCTTGGTTTCCGGGCGTTCCAGCACCGACGTGCCGGCACCTTGGTCCGGGTTGCGCAGCGGCTCGGCATCATCAACGAACATCTCGGCAAAAGTCATGGTGCACTTCTTTCCTCGTATTCAACGATTCGACTGCACTCCATCATAGATTCCCGTCGTTACCCGCGAAACCCATTGGCGCGTAATCCGCACACCTCCACACACCCATGTCGCGCATCACGCCACCCCGCCACATACAATGCCACATAACAATGCCGCACACAACGCCGCACCGACGCCACATACGGCACCGCACACACTGCCTCATACGCCGACGCGACAACAATGCACGCTCGGCAGCGCGAAGCACACCACTAGCGGTAGGCTATAAGGCATGACTATCGCAGTATGCCCCGGCTCGTATGACCCCGTTACCGCCGGACACTTGGACGTAATCGAGCGCTCGGCGCGGTTTTTCGACGAGGTGCATGTGGTGGTGGCCGTCAACGCCGCGAAAACACCGATGTTTTCCGAAGCCACCAGAGTCGACGTGATCCGCCGCGCCCTCGACAAAGCCGGTTGCAAGAACGTCACCGTTTCTTCCACCGACGGCCTGATCACCGACTACTGCAAGAAGGTCGGCGCCACCGTTATCGTCAAGGGTCTGCGCCAGAACGGCGACTATGAAGCCGAGCTCGGCATGGCGCTGGTCAATCGCAAGCTCGCTGGCATCGAAACCCTGTTTTTGCCGGCCGATCCGATTCTTGAACACATCTCCAGTTCCATCGTCAAGGACGTGGCCCGCCATGGGGGCGACGTGACCGGCATGGTGCCCGATTGCGTCGTGCCGATGCTGGCCGATGCTCTGGCCGAGGAACGTCAGCGGAAGGACTGATGCACTAATGACTATGAGCGATGACCACCCCACTGGATACGTCGATCTGACCAAACCGAATGCGGACACCGCATCGTCCACTCCGGAGCCGTCCGCCCCGGAACCGCCCGCGTCTACGCAAGCCGCGCCGGCACCCACCGAAGAGGCCGATGTTCTCGCCGGATCGCCGCCCGCCGCGCCTACCCCTACTCCGGCACAGATGCAGGCCAAAGCGCAGGCCCAAGCAGCTCAGCAGACCCGGGCACAAGCTCAGACCGCTCAGGCCGCCGGCACTCGCCCCTCGTTCATGAACGAAATGCCCGACCTGCGAGAAACCACGGACGACGACCCGGCCACGGTCAAGAGCCGCGAGGAATTCACCACGGTGTATGACATCATCGACCAGCTCGAGGTGGCACTGGGCGAAGCGAAGTCCAGCATATTCGCCCCCGGCATGGTGAAGGTTGACCGAGACGAATTCACCGACCAGCTTTCCGAGTTGAAGAAAATGCTGCCGGTGCAGTTGGAGCGCGCCTCCGCCCTCATGCGCGAGGCCGAGCGCCGTCTGGAATCGGCACAGACCCAGTCCAACGCCATCGTCGCCTCCGCACAAAGCCGCGCAGCCGACATGATCAAGGACGCCAACGAACAGGCACAGTTCCTGGCCGGCCAGGAGAACGTCACCGAGCTTGCACGGCAGAAAGCGCGCGCGATTCTTGACCAGGCACAGACCAGAGCCGACCATCTGACCCAAGGCGCGGACCAGTACTGCACTACGGTGATGGAAGGGCTGTCCCAGCAGCTCGGCAAACTCAGTCAGGATGTGCAGGCCGGTCTTAACGTGCTGGAAGAGCGCCAGCGCGCGGCCGGAGAACGGATGCCGCACCTGACGCTGAACGACTATCCCGAAGCCCAGTAACACCAGCAACGCCGGCAACATCAGTAACGCGAATAACGCCAGTAACGAATAACTCCAGCCAACATACGAAAGGCACCAAGAACATACCATGGCACGAGTTGAAGATTCCCCGTGGGCCATTCCGGTAGCGCAGATTGCTTCGCGCGCCGGTCAATCCAAGCCGATTGACGCCGATTTCCCAGCACCTTCCGGCATTGGCGACAGCATTGTCGGCATCAAGGAAGGTGAGCCCGTACACGTGAGCGGGCAGTTCGATTCGATTGTGGACGGCCTGATCTTCACCGGCCGCCTGGTCGCGCCATTCGTCAGCGAGTGCACGCGCTGCCTGAAGCCGATTGACGAGGACTGGCCGGTTGATGTGACGGTGTTCTTCCCGTATGAGTCGGGTCAGGACAAGGCCAACGGCAAGGGTGGCAAGAACAAGAAGGACGACGAGATCGACATCATCGCCGGCGAGGACGAGTCGGAAGACACGTATCCGCTGCTGGAGAACGGCGCATTCGCGGACATCGAGGCGATGATCCGCGACACGCTGGTCGAATCGCTGCCGTTGCAGCCACTGTGCCGACCGGATTGCAAGGGTCTGTGCTCGCAGTGCGGTGCCGATCTGAATGAGGATCCCGATCATCATCACGATGTGACGGATATCCGTTTCGCCGGATTGGCGGGGCTCAAAGCCCAGCTCGAGGCCGAGCAGAACGGCGAGCAGGCCGAGTGACGCGCGCCTGAACGGAGTTTGTACGAGCCGTGCGTTAAGATAACGGACGCTTAAGCTCAATTGTTCGAACGAAATAGAGGATACTCAAATGGCACTGCCTAAGTACAAGACCTCGCGCGCCAACACGCACTCGCGTCGCGCGAACTGGAAGGCCACCGCTGCTGCGACCGTGAACTGCCCGAACTGTGGCGCTCCGGCCCTGCCGCACATGGCTTGCCCGAGCTGCGGTAACTACCGCGGCCGCACCTACCGCTCCGCCATCCAGCCGGCTCACACCAAGTGAGTCCTGCGATAACGGCTTGAATGAAGGCCCTGCCATCGACGGGTGGCGGGGTCTTCGCATAAGTGCACCATTACGTACACCATCGCATCGCACACAACACAACACAACACAACACAACACATCACCATCGCGTGAAGGACCATACAACAATCATGAGTAATGAAACCCCACAGCAGCCGACGCCAGCCAACGAGCTTCTTGAAGCGTTGGGCACCACTCTTAGCCCGGATCTGCTCGTGCAGGCACTCACTCACCGCTCCTTCTCGCATGAGCACCCCGGCGTGGCCAATTACGAACGCCTCGAATTCCTGGGAGACGCGGTGCTCGAACTGGTCTCCACTGAAACGCTGTTCACTATTCACCCGGATATGACCGAGGGGCAACTGGCCAAGATGCGCGCCAAGGCCGTCTCCGAAGACGCGCTGAGTGCCATCGCCAAAACCAAGCTCAAGGTGGGCCCCTACATTCTGCTGGGTCACGGGGAAGCCGAGCAGGGCGGCGCGGAGAAGAACTCCATTCTGTGCGACATCGTGGAATCGCTCATCGGCGCGACTTTCCTGGAACACGGCATCGACGAGGCACGCAAGGTGATTCACCGGCTTATTGACGACACGCTCGCCGAAGTGGCCACCGAGGGCCCGGCACTCGACTGGAAGACCTCGCTGACCGTCAAGGCACACGGCCTCGGCAAGGAGGAGCCTGTCTACCATATGGAGGTCTCCGGCCCGGAATACGCGCAGATCTTCACCGCGCGCGTCTCATTGGGCGAGAACGGCGACATCATCGGCATCGGTAAGGGCTCCAGCAAGCGTAAGGCGCAGCTGGCGGCCGCCGAAGCGGGCTGGAAGTCACTGGACTCGCTCAAGACGCGGACTAAGTAAGCCCGCTGTCAGATTTGCGAATAGACTAATACCAACATGAGCGACGAGTCGTGCCGGGGCCACAAGTCTCGGAGAAGCGACTGGAATCAGACACGCGGGCACCCGGCCCCATCCCAAGGTCGGGCAGGTTCGCGGCAAAATCTATGAGGTGAGAGGAATCATGGCTTTACCCACGCCTTTGCAGGCATTCAGCGGCGTGCCGAAAATCAACGCGGCCCCCGATAAGCAGACCATCGTCGATGGCGAGAAGATGACGGGCGCCCAAGCGCTGGTGCGTTCGCTGGAGGATCTCGGCGTCGAGGACGTCTTCGGCATTCCTGGCGGCGCGATTCTGCCCGTCTACCACGAGATCAAAGACAACACGAAGTTCCGCTTCGTGCTTATGCGCCACGAGCAGGCCGCCGGCCACGCCGCCGAAGGCTACGCACTGGCCACTGGCAAGGTGGGCGTGTGCATCGTGACTTCCGGCCCGGGTGCCACGAACGTGGTCACGGCCATTGCGGACGCGAATATGGACTCCGTGCCCATGGTCGTGATTACCGGTCAGGTGGGCGTGCAGGCCATCGGCACTGACGCCTTCCAGGAGGCGGATATCGTGGGCATCACCTACCCGGTGTCCAAGCACTCCTTCCTCGTGACCCGCGCGCAGGACATTCCTCGCGTGCTTTCCGAGGCGTACTACATCGCCAACACCGGCCGCCCCGGCCCGGTGGTCGTGGATCTGACCAAGACCGCACAGACCGGCGACATGTACTACTCATGGCCGCAGCGCATGATTCTGCCCGGCTACAACCCCACCACCAAGGCGCACGGCCGTGTGCTGTCCGACGCGGCGAAGCTGTTCTCTCAGTCGTACCGCCCGGTGCTGTATGTGGGTGGCGGCGCCGCCCGCTCCAACGCCGGCGCACAGGTCAAGGCTCTGGCCGACCTGACCGGCGCCCCCGTGGTCACGACCCTGCCCGCACGCGGCATCATTCCCGACTCCGACCCGAAGAACCTCGGCATGCTGGGCATGCACGGTACGATTGCCGCAACCGGTGCCGTGCAGCGCGCTGACCTGCTTGTGGCCATCGGTGCACGTTTCGACGACCGCGTGACCGGCAAGCTCGACGCCTTCGCACCGACCGCCCGCGTGATTCATATTGACATCGACCCGGCTGAAATCGGCAAGAACCGTCAGCCCGACGTGCCGATCGTGGGCGATGCGGCTACCGTGCTCGACGACTTGATTCCCGAAATCCAGCGCACGCAGGCCATTCAGGGCAAGCCGAATCTGGCCCCCTGGTGGAAGGCGATCGACGGCTGGCGCGAGGAATACCCGATGACGTGGGATGAGCCGACCGACGGATCAATGGCCCCGCAGTGGGTCATCAAAAAGCTCTCTGAGATGGCCGATCCGTCCACCATCTGGGTGACCGGTGTGGGACAGCACCAGATGTGGGCTTCGCAGTTCATCGATTTCGAGAACCAGCACGCTTGGATCTCCTCCGGAGGCCTCGGCACGATGGGCTACGGTCTGCCAGCCGCCATCGGCGCATCCGTGGGCTCGGCCCGCGAGTTCGAGGGCAAGAAGCCGGTGTGGCTGATCGATGGTGACGGTTCCTTCCAGATGACCTCTGAGGAGCTGGCCGCCGCGTTCCTGGACCACGCTCCGGTGAAGATCGCGATTCTGAACAACTCCGTGTACGGCATGGTCCGTCAGTGGCAGACGCTGTTCTACGAGCACCACTACTCGCAGACCAACCTGCTCGATGGCGAGGCGCACGGTGCCGATGGTGCGGCGGCACTGGTCGACGGCGATGCGCCGCTCGAAGTGCCTGATTTCATCAAGTTGGCCGAGGCATACGGCTGCGTGGGTATCCGCGCGTTCACCGAGGAAGAGGCGATTGCCGCCATCGAAAAGGCGAACCAGATCAACGACCGCCCGGTACTGATTGATTTCCGCGTGTGGAAGGATGCGATGGTGTGGCCGATGGTAGCCGCCGGCGCTTCCAACGACGAGGTGACGTACAAGCCCGGCATCAAGCCGCTGACCGGCGGCACCCCGGCTCCGGGAACCGGTCCGGACGAGCATGCGACCGGCGTGTTCGAGCACGAGACCGCCGCTGCCGCTGCGAGCGAGCACTGAGGAGAGGAGAACACTCATGGCTAACTATCCTGCATCCCAGCCTGGTTCCCAGCGTCATACGCTGTCCGTGCTGGTGGAGAACCGCCCAGGCGTGCTGGCACGTATCGCCGGCCTGTTCGCCCGTCGTGCGTTCAACATCAACTCACTGTCCGTCTCCCCCACCGAGCGTCCGGACATCTCACGCGTCACGGTGACCGCCGACGTGGAGGCCGTGCCACTGGAGCAGATCATCAAGCAGCTCAACAAGCTGCTGCACGTGCTGAAGATCGTGGAGCTCGACCCGAACTCCACCGTGGAACGCGAACTGGTGCTCATCAAGGTGGCCGCCGACGAATCCAACCGTTCCGACGTGCTGGAGATCGTGCGCCTCTTCCGCGTGCGTGTGGTGGACGTGAATCCGGAATCGCTGACCATTGAGGCCACCGGTGCCGAAGGTAAGATCGATGCGCTGCTGGGGCTTTTGGAGCATTACGGTGTGATTGAGCTGGTGCGCTCCGGTGCCGTAGCCGTGACCCGCGGCCCGCGCGCCCTGAGCGAAAAGGTCGTCGGTTCCGAGGTTACCGGGCGCTGATTCGGCGACTGCGGGGAGACCCAGTCCAAGCTCAAAGGGCGGATGTGCATGATGCATATCCGCCTTTTTCATGCGTGCATACCTCATCACCCGTGCTGCAAGCAAAATGACAGCACCTTATGCTAGCATTATGACAGCAACAAGGAGGTGCATCATGGCAACATTGACCATCCGAAAAATACCCGATGAGCAGATTCAACAGCTCAAAGAAGTGGCTGAGAAAAACAACCGCTCCATGGAATCTCAGGTGCGATCCATTCTTGAAGAATGGCTGGCCGGCACGGTGGCGCATGAAATCACACGAAAGACCAATTTCTACGACGAGATCCGCGAATTCATGAAGAACATGGATTTTGAGGGACTCGACAAGGGGGAACTCCCACTATCCGAGCGAAATTCCGCCGATTCCCGACCGCCAGTATCTTTTGAATAGGAATCGGCCATGATTATTCTGGACACCAACGTCATCAGCGAAATCATCAAGAAACAGCCAGACGAACACGTTGCCAATTGGCTGAGGAACCAAGATACAAGCAATCTGGCAACCACCGCCATCACCGTCGCCGAGTTGTTGGTCGGAATATGTCGCATGCCTGAAGGCAAACGACGAAAGTACACAGATACGACCGTCAAGCTGGCGCTTATGACATTAGAGGACAGGACGTTCGCATTTGACACCCAGGCAGCTGCGGATTATGCCCATATCCTTGTCGAATGCGAACGCAGGGGCACACCTACCAGTATTCAAGACGCCATGATTGCGGCAATTGCCTGTTCCTGGGATGCGGCCATAGCCACGCGCAATATCAAGGACTTCGAAGGTACCGACGTGGAATTGATTAATCCGTGGGAGTTTGCATAGCGGTAGGCCCCGGCAAACTACCGAGGCCTTGTGAATGTTACGGTTTCTCCCGCTACTCCAATTGTTCGGAGAGTTCGAGCCATTCGGCTTCGAGATTATCGCTTTCAGTATTGACGGCGGTGAGTTGTTCATTGAGCTTGTTGAGACCCTCGTAGTCGCTCGGGTCATGGGCGGCCATCTGTGCCTCAAGTTCGGTCTTCCGCTCTTCCAGTTTGGCAAGCTTGCGCTCGATGGCATTCACGCGCTTGGATGCCTCGTGGAAGGCCTTGCCGGTGAGCTTCGAGGTGGAGTCCTCACCGTTATTGGCTCCCTCTGACGAGGGAGCTGTCCGCGAAGTGGACTGAGGGAGAGATGCAGCAACATTGACGGCGGCCGCCTTACCCCTACCAGACTTCGCCGAGCTGCTACCGGTGCCCGCGAAGCCAGGCGTGTCAGCCGGCAATCCCTTGCCGTTCTTAATAGCCTCAACCATATCGAGGTAATCCTGCACACCACCGGGCAGATGGCGTACCTTGCCGCCAATCAGCGCGAACTGCTGATCGGTGACGCGCTCCAGCAGGTACCGGTCGTGGGATACGACGATCAACGTACCCGGCCAAGTATCGAGCAAATCCTCCATGACGGCGAGCATATCAGTGTCCAGATCGTTGCCGGGCTCGTCCATGATGAGCACGTTCGGCTCGTCGAGCAGGATGAGCAGCAACTGCATGCGGCGCTTCTGTCCGCCGGAGAGGTCGCGAATCGGCGTCATCAACTGGGCGGATTCAAAGCCGAGACGCTCCATCAACTGTCCCGGCGTTACTTCCTTGCCATCCACAATGTAGCTCGGCTTATAGCGGGAAAGCACTTCCTTGATCTTGTACTGGCCCAGTTTCTCCAGCTCATCGAGGCGCTGCGAGAGTACGGCGAACTTCACGGTTTTGCCGATGTTCACATGGCCCACGGTCGGAGTAATCGAACCGTCAATCAACTTCAGCAATGTGGACTTGCCGGCACCGTTCGCACCGACGATGCCGAAGCGGTCGCCGGGGCCAATCAGCCAAGTCACATCGTCAAGAATCTCGCGGCCGGAAACCGTCACCTTGCGTGCAGCCGAGGTGACACCGGCTGCAGCAGTGCCATCATCCGAATTCGTTGCAGCAGTGTCACCGCCGATGGTTTCACCACCCGTGTTCATGCGACGAACCTCGCGATCGTCAGCAAGCTGCGGATTGCCGCTCTCAGCCTCGGCCTTCTTACGCGCTTCCTCAGCGGCCTCGACGGCTTCCGGCACGCCGGCGTCCACCAGGCGCGGGTCAGTCATGTCGGTGACCGCCACCTCAACGGAACCGTGCAGCTGCGGCTCGGCGTACATGGCGTTGACCACATCCACGCGGGAAGCGGACGCGGAGAGCGCCGCCACATCCGGGTCGATATCGGCCATGCCCTGCGGTTTTTCGAAAATCTGCGTCACGTCGACCAAATCGACCACCTGTTTGCCGAGACGGGAGGTGGCCATTTGCTTCAGTTCAAGTGTGTTACGCATCGGCGGCACGTCGGCAATAAGCTCGCGCGCGGCCTTGACATGGAATTTCTGCTTGGTGGAACGGGCACGGGCACCGCGCGAAAGCCATGCGAGCTCCTTGCGGGCCAGATTGCGGCGCTTCGTTTCACGCACATCAGCCTGGCGGTCGCGTTCGACGCGCTGCAGCATATATGCGGAATAGCCGCCCTCGAACGGCTCGATCACGCCATCGTGGACTTCCCACATCGATTCGCAGACCTCGTCCAAGAACCAGCGATCGTGGGTCACGAGCAACAGAGCGCCCTGGCCTTTGGACCAGCGGTTCTTCAGATGCTCGGCAAGCCAGTGGATAGTGACCACGTCGAGATGGTTGGTGGGCTCGTCAAGCGCGAGAATATCCCAATCCTTGAGCAGAAGTCGGGCCAAATCGGCGCGGCGACGCTGGCCGCCGGACAAGGAGCCGACCTTGGCATCCAGACTCATGCCGCCGAGCAATGCCTCGACGACTTCACGGGAGGTGTTGTCGGACGCCCATTCGTAGTCGGCGCGCCCCTCAAGTGCGGCTTCGCGAATGGTGGCGTTGTCGTCGAGCGGATCGCGCTGGTCAAGCATGCCGAACGTGAGTCCACCGCGCTTCGTCACGCGGCCGGAATCCGGCTCCTGGGTGCCGCGGAACAGGTGCAGCAACGTGGATTTGCCGTCGCCGTTCTTGCCGACGATGCCGATGCGGTCGCCCTCGAAAACACCCTGCGTCACATCAGTGAAGATGGTTTTGGTAGCGAAAGCGAGCGAAACGTGTTCCAGTCCAATGTCATAAGTCGGCATGACTCACCAATGTAGCGCCACGCTTGCCCAGCGGCGGCCCACAAACGTTATTTGTTCAGCGTCTGAGCGTAGGAGTTGCAGCGGGCCGCAAAACCGGAGAACACTTGCTCGGCGAGCGGATGCAGTAGCTGATCGTATTGGGCGAACTGCTCGCGCAATTGGGACTTGGACCCACCCGCGGCCTTGAGATCCTTGACCATGCTCGGCTCATCCAGCCATTCGTCCAGCAGCGAGCCGCACACCTCAAGATGGAACTGCATGCCCAGCGCGGATCCCAGTCGGAACGCCTGCACCTTGGTGGAAGACGAACGCGCCAGCAGCTGGCCTCCCTCGGGCAAGCCCACCACGTCGTTATGCCAGTGCAGCACCGTCAGCTGCTTATCCCACATGGAGAAGAAGTCATGCTTGTCCACACGCTTGATCGGCGCGAACCCAATCTCCGGCGCATCGCCCTTGCGCAGCTGCGCACCAAGCGCAGTGGCGATAATCTGATGCCCCAGGCATACACCGAGAATCGGCTTGCCTGAAGCCACGGCGGCACGCGCCAACTTGGCTTCCGCCTTCAGCCCCGGATACTTGTCGTAATCAAGCGCGCCCATAGGCCCACCCATGATTACCACGCCAGCCAGTTCGCCGAAATCAGGCAAGTCCGGTTTCTTTTTGTCGACGATATTCATCGTCACCGTCTCAAGACCGATGTCCTCGAGGTTCGACAATATGCGTCCCGGACGTTCCCATGGGACATGTTGCAAAATGAGCACTTGTGGTGTGGCCATGACTTCTATTGTGGCACGAGCGTTCCCCGTTTGCGTAACAGGCAGGGCAAATCCATGAATCTCGCAGTTTCCGCAGCGGTCAAAGACGTGTTCTCGCGAGACTGTTGTCCCGCTTCTCATCCGTCTGTCACCTCGTTCGGGCCCCGCCTGTGAAGCGTTCATCAAGCTCTTCGAGTAACGATTCAGCATGTCTGGTTCGGACCCTACGCTTGAGCGTTATGGGAAACAGCCAAGAACCGCAGGATTTCAACATTTCCGTCATGCCTTCAAGCCTGACGCCGGTGCATGTTGCCAAGGCCGCAGAAGGCCTGAATCTGTATGACACCGCCTCGCACCAGGTCAGCCATTTCGTGCCGCTCAAGCCGGGCGAAGTCGGCATTTATGTGTGTGGCGCGACTGTGCAGTCGTCACCGCATATCGGCCATATCCGTGCCGCCGTGGCGTTCGACATCGTGCGCCGCTGGTTTTTGAAGCTCGGCTACAAAGTCACTTTTGTGCGTAATGTGACCGATATCGACGACAAGATCCTCGATAAGGCCGCGGCCGCCGGCCAGCGTTGGTGGGCCCGCGCCTATTATTACGAGCGCGAATTCACCGAGGCATACAACACGCTCGGCGTACTGCCGCCCACCGTGGAACCTCGCGCCACCGGCCACATGTCGGACATGATCGACCTGATTCAGCGCATTCTCGACAACGGCCACGGCTATGTGGTCACGGATGCGGACGGCAAGCCCACCGGCAACGTGTACTTCGATGTGGCATCCTGGCCGCATTACGGCGAACTCACCCACCAGAAGCAGACCTCCGAAGTCGATGAGGCCGCCGCCGTGGCCGACCGCATGGGCCCGTCCGTGGACGCCACCGGTGCCGACAAGTACAATCCGGTCGACCCGGCCGACGTCTCCCCCGACAAGCACGACCCGCGTGATTTCGCCCTGTGGAAGGCCCCCAAGGACACCGACCCCGAGGACGCCCGCTGGGCGACGCCGTTCGGCGTGGGCCGTCCCGGCTGGCATATCGAGTGCTCCGCCATGTCCCACCGGTATCTGGCAGACGGGTTCGACATCCATGGCGGCGGTCTGGACCTGCGTTTCCCCCACCATGAGAACGAGATGGCGCAGACCCGTGCGGCCGGCTTCCCCTCCGCGGCGCGTTGGATGCATTCGGCGTGGGTGACCGCCAAGGGCGAGAAGATGTCGAAGTCGCTGGGCACCGGATTGTCCGTGCCGAGCGTGCTGGCCGAGCATTCCGCTTGGGTGGTGCGTTACGCTTTGGGCTCCGTGCAGTACCGGTCGATGCTCGAATGGTCCGATCAGGCGCTGGTCGAGGCGCAGGCCGCATACGACCGCGTCTCGAACTTCATCGAACGAGCCGGCGTTGCGTTGGGCGATCTCAAGCCGAACCGCGATGAAATCACCGCAGTGCCCGCCGACGACCTGCCCGCTGATTTCGTGGCTGCCATGAATGACGATGTCAACGTGTCCGGAGCCACCGCCGCAATCTTCACTGCCATCCGTTCCGGCAACACGTTGCTTTCACAGCTGGCTGACCGCGCCGATTCCGAAACCGCCAAGGCCGAGGTGCGTGAGGCGCTGCTCGCCGTGCGTGCCATGCTCGACACCTTGGGTCTCGACCCGCTGGCCGAACCGTGGGTGTCCGCCGGCGTTGCCGGCGGTGCCGCTGATGGCACGGCCGAGTCGCCCGAACATGCGGCGCTGGAGGCACTGATTGCCGAGCAGCTCAACGCCCGCGCCGAGGCCCGCAAGGCCAAGGACTTCGCCAAGGCCGACCAGATTCGCGACGCCATGACCGAGGCCGGCATCGCCATCGAAGACGGCCCGCAGGGTTCCACTTGGAGCCTGAAGTAGCCGCTTCAAACCCATCAATCAGTCAAACACGAAGTCCACGTCCACGATGTGCAGGCGCTTGATGAGCTCCTTCTCCAGCGAGCGCTTGCATTCGATGAGGTCAGCTACATCAATGGTTTCGCCGATGCCGCTCAGATACACGTCAACGGTGTAGTTCATACCGGTCTTGAAGATCAGCGTCTGCTCGTAGTCGGTGTTGGCAGGCAGATGGCGCTGTGCCTCGGCCTCCACGTAGGCGTTGGTCTCATCGTCGTCATGCACGCCGCCGACCAATTCCACGAACGCCTCTTTGAGCACGCTGAACGGCTCCTTGATGGTCAATGCCACCAAAGCCACGGTGATGAAGAAATCGCCGGTGTAGTGCAGGAAGTCAAGCGGACCGCCGGCCGGTAGCAGCATCAGGAAGATGGCAACCACGCCGATGCCGAACGACATCGATCCGTCGACCAACGTGCTCTTGCACTCGGCGGTGAGCATGGTGCTGGAATCGCCGAGGGAGCGGTTGGAACGCCGGTAATACGTGTATAGGCTGAAGCACACGATTACGGTCAGGATCTCGTAGATGACCACCGGGCCGGTTTCAATGCGTTCGCCGGACCCGAACACGAAGTAGTCGTACGCTACTCGGCACACGTCAATCAGCGAATACACCAACAACGACATGGTGAAAATGGCCTTGCAGATCGCGTAGATGGGTTCCAGTGCGAACATGCCATTGGGGAAGCGCTCGGTGGTTCGCACCGTGCGCGACGAGAGATACACCGCCACCATTCCGGACAGGACGGAAATCGCGGTGAAGGAGAAGTCGAGGAACATGGCCTTGAGGCCGGTCATGAAGAACACGGCCATGCCGGCTAAGACCTGCAGCACGTTGATGACGATGCCAACGATCAGGGCTTTGCGTTCGAGTAGTTTTTGGGTGGGCATCAGTGGGCCTTCCTTATTGCACGGCATGTCTGCGTTGGCCCGAACGTCATGGTTTGGAGCGCACGGCAGTCTGCGTATAAGCGGTGTCCAGCGATTTTCAAAACAGCGTAAGCATTCCAAAAAACACAGGATTCTTTACGGTTTCCATGGTATCGGAAGCACTCGATTGGCTTCGCCACGAGCGGACGGCACGGCATTTGCCGTCTGAATGCCCAACATCCCTGACTACTACGCGACACATTCCCCGGAAAGCGTCGTCCCCAACACCGCAATTTCCCGCGTGGCGGCTAGACTGTTGCCCATTATGGCAGCTTTTTCATCTTTGACAGACAGACTCTCGAATGCGTTCAAGCATCTCAAGAGCAAGGGCAAGCTTTCCGAGGCGGATATCGACGGTACGATCCGTGAAATCCGCCGCGCGCTGCTCGACGCCGACGTGGCGCTCGACGTGGTGCGTTCCTTCACCGGCAAGGTGCGTGAGCGTGCACTGGGCACCGAGGTGTCCGACGCGCTCAACCCCGCCCAGCAGGTGGTGAAGATCGTCAACGAGGAGCTCACCGACGTGCTCGGCCAAGGGGTCGATCGTCCGCTGAACTTCGCGAAGAACCCGCCGACGATCATCATGCTCGCCGGCCTTCAGGGTGCCGGTAAGACCACGCTGGCCGGCAAGCTCGGCTACTGGCTCAAGGATTCCGGCCACACGCCGCTGCTGGTGGCGGCCGATTTGCAGCGTCCGAACGCGGTGACGCAGCTGCAGGTGGTCGGCGAACGCGCCGGCGTGCCCGTCTATGCTCCCGAAAAGGGCGTCCAATCCGATGGCGGCGAGGCCGTCGCAGCTCCGGGCCAGACCTCCGGCGACCCGGTGAAGGTGGCCCGCGATTCCATCGAACTCGCCAGGCAGAAGCTCTATGACACGGTGATTATCGATACCGCCGGTCGTCTGGGCGTGGACGAGGAGCTGATGAAGCAGGCCCGCGACATTCGCGATGCCGTGCAGCCGAATGAGATCCTGTTCGTCATCGACGCGATGATCGGCCAGGACGCCGTCAAGACCGCCAAGGCCTTTGACGATGGCGTGGACTTCACCGGCGTGGTGCTGTCCAAGCTCGATGGCGACGCCCGTGGCGGTGCCGCGTTGTCCGTGGCGTCCGTGACCGGCAAGCCGATCCTGTTCGCATCCAATGGCGAGGGGTTGAAGGACTTCGAGGTCTTCCACCCGGACCGCATGGCTTCGCGCATCCTCGACATGGGCGACATCATGACGCTCATCGAGCAGGCGCAGAAGCAGTTCGACGAGGAGGAGGCCCGCAAGGCCGCCGCGAAGATCTCCGATGGCTCCTTCGGCCTGGACGACTTCCTCGATCAGCTGCAGCAGGTGCGCAAGCTGGGCTCGATGAAGTCGCTGCTCGGCATGATTCCGGGCATGGCCCAGCACCGCAAGGAGCTCGAGCAGTTCGACGAACGGGAGATCGACCGCACCGAGGCGATCATCCGTTCGATGACCCCGGCCGAGCGCCGCGATCCGTCGATCATCAATGGTTCCCGCCGCGCCCGTATCGCCTATGGTTCCGGCGTGACGGTTTCTCAGGTGAACGCCCTGCTGCAGCGTTTCGAGCAGGCCGCAAAGATGATGAAGCGCATGTCCAATCGTGGCGGCATGGGCGGCGGCATCCCCGGCTTCGGCGGCCCGGCTATGGGCGGCGGCAAGAAGAAGGGCAAGAACAAGAAGAAGGGCGGCAAATCCGGCAATCCGATGAAGCGCGAGGCCGAGGAAAAGGCATTGCGCGACAAGCTGGCCGGCAAGTCCTCCGGTTCGACCGGCGGTTCCGCCTTCGCCAAGAAGCCACAGAACCCGGCCCTGCCCGCCGGCCTTGAGCAGATGATGGGCAACGTCGACGGTGGCACTGAACTGCCGCCGAACCTCGGCGGAGGCCTTGGCGGACTGTTCGGTCGCTGATCTCACAACTTGGCTCCCCTCGCAGAGGGGAGCCAAGTTATATCTCGGTTCAATTTGTATTTCGAAAGGAACTTCCATGACGACAATCCTCGGCGCGGTGGCAATCATCGCACTGTTATGGACGGCCTTAAGCGCGCTGCCCGCCGGTCTCGAGGCCCGCATGCCGCTTCCGTACATGATTGCCCTGACTCCGCTGTTGTGGGTTCCTTTGATGATTCTGGCCGCGGTCGCCGCATGGCAACATGAATGGACTGCGATGTCGTTGCTTATTATGGTCGCGCTGATTGCCAGCTCACAGCGCATCAGCTACTGGGGTACGTCAATCGACCCAGCCGGCAAACGCAGAGAATCCCACCGTGAAACAGCCCGTGAAACAACTTCGCCGACGCTGTCAAAAAGCCATAACAGCAATACATCGGGTACCTCAAACACTCCGAAGGAAGGACCCGAAACAATCTCCGATGAGCACCGTGAAACAACGCGTGAAACACTCTCGCCCCAGTTCTCGGTTATGACGATGAATTGTCGATACGGACGCGCCGACGCCGCTGAAATCATTCGCAATATTCGCGAACGCAATATCAGCGTATTGGCCTTGCAGGAAGTCACCGACGACCTCATCACACGTCTTACCGAAGCCGACATCAACGAACTCCTCCCCTACCATCAGTTCGGAGACGCCAAAGAGACCGATAATGGCGGATTCAACGTGATCTATTCCCGCTACGAGCCGAGCGCAGCGGTGCCCAACGTGGTCTCCATCCCTGCCGCCGACGTTCCCGCCATCACCCTCAAAACCTCCGGTAATCGCACAGTGACGCTTTGTTCGGCTCACCCGAAATCGCCGATGCGCGGCTGCGCGGATTGGTCGGCCGGCATTCTGGGTCTGCGAGAACTCACCCGTGCAAAATCCGTCAGCAATCGCAATATCGTCGTCGTTATGGGCGATCTCAACTCGAGCACCGACCACCCGAGCTTCCGCGCGTTGCTCAAGTCCGGGTTCAAGGACGCAAGTCTGACTCAAGCCGCCGGACCGAATCTCACCTTCCCGCGCTGGCTCAAGTGGCCGCGCATCGAACTGGACCATATTCTGTTCACCCAAGGGCTCAGGCCGTCCGGTGTGACGTCCTTCGAAGTGCCGGACACCGACCATCTGGCTTTGGCCGCAACGCTCACCCTGCGGTAGCGGGCGCGACGATCGATCGGGCCTTGGCCGTGTGGCGCGAAGCGGGCGGGAACATCTGGAAGACCCCCGCCCGCAGCCGGGTGGTTCGCCGTCAGAGGTCCATGGAGCGGATCAGATTCACCATTTCGATCGCGCCCTGCGCGCACTCGGAACCCTTGTTCCCCGCTTTGGTGCCGGCCCGTTCGATCGCCTGTTCGATGGAATCCGTCGTCAGCACGCCGAACAGCACCGGCACACCGGTGTCGAGGCTGGTCTGCGCGATTCCCTTCGAGACCTCGTTGCACACGTAATCGTAGTGGCTGGTGCTGCCCCGAATGACCGCGCCCAGGCAGATGATCGCATCGTAGCGCTTGCTCTTGGCCATCCTCGACGCGATCAGGGGTATCTCAAAGGCGCCCGGCACCCAGGCCACCGCTATGTCCTGTTCGCGGACATTCTCCCTTTTCAGGGTGTCCAGCGCCCCTGCCAGCAGTTTTGAGGTGATGAACTCGTTGAACCTCGCCACAACGATGCCTATCGTGATGTTTTCGGCTACCAGATCGCCTTCGAACGTGTGCATTTATTCCTCCTCCATGTTCAGGATATGTCCCATGCGGTTTTTCTTGGTTTTGAGATAGAAACTGTCGTAAGCATTGGCTTCGATTTCGATTGGTATTCTGTCGCGGATCTCCATTCCATAGTCTTCCAATTGATACACTTTGTCGGGATTGTTGGTCAGCAGGAGCATAGATCGTATCCCCAGATCCCTGAGAATCTGCGCTCCGATGTAGTACTCCCTCGCGTCACCGGGGAATCCCAACGCGAGATTGGCGTCGAGCGTGTCCATGCCCTCGTCCTGCAGACGGTAGGCCTTCAGCTTGTTGACCAGACCGATGCCCCGCCCTTCCTGGCGCATGTACAGCAGCACGCCCGAACCATGCTCCGCGATCATCCTCATCGCCGTGTCCAACTGCTGACCGCAATCGCAACGCAACGAGCCGAAGACGTCACCGGTCAGACATTCCGAATGCACCCGGCACAACACATCGGTCCCATCGCCCAGATCACCCATGACCAGCGCGACATGATGCTCGCCGTTCAACCTGTTCACATAGCAGTGCGCCGTGAATTCCCCGTATCGCGTGGGCATCGCCACGGTCGAGACGCATTCGACGAGCGTATCGTGCGCTTTCCTGTATTCCTGCAGTTCCTTGATGGTCAGGAGCGGGATCTGATGCTCCTGGGCGAACCGGGTCAGGTCGGGTGTCCTCATCATCCGGCCATCGTCGTCCATGATCTCGCAGCACAGGCCGCATTCGCGCAATCCCGCCAACCGCATGAGGTCGACGGTCGCCTCCGTGTGCCCGTTCCGTTCCAGAACGCCACCCTTCTTCGCCACCAGGGGGAACATATGCCCCGGTCTGCGGAAATCGAGGGGTTCCACGTCATCGGAGACGCACATGCGAGCCGTCAATCCCCGCTCTTCGGCGGAGATGCCGGTCGTGGTGCCACGGTAATCGATGGACACCGTAAAAGCGGTTTCATGGTTATCGGTGTTGTGCTCGACCATGGGCGGAAGCATCAGCTTGTGGGCCAGTTGCTCGCTCATGGGCATGCAGATCAATCCCTTGGCGTGGGTTGCCATGAAATTGACGTTCCATGTGGTGGCCGACTGCGCGGCACAGATGAGATCCCCCTCGTTCTCCCGGTCCTCGTCATCGATGACCAGAACGAGTTTTCCTTCCCGCAGCGCCTGCAACGCCGCTTGCACCGACTGATGGTTCATGATTCATGCATCCTTTCTCAGAACCCGCACCGGGACAGCAGATCCTGCGTCAGTCCCGTCCGGGTCGTCATCATGTTCCGCACGTATTTTCCCAATACGTCGTTTTCGAGATTGACCACGCCGCCGACCCGTTTCTCGCCCAGCACCGTCTGCGCCAAGGTGTGCGGGATGATCGATACCGAGAAGTCCCTTCCCGTGACCTCCGCGACCGTCAGGCTGATGCCGTCGACGGCGATTGAGCCTTTCTCGACGATGCCTTCGAGTATCTCGTTTCGCGCCGCGATCCGGTACCACACGGCATTGCCTTCGCGTCGCACGGAGGATATGCTGCCCGTGCCGTCGATGTGCCCGGTGACGATATGGCCGCCGAACCTTCCGTTCACCGGCAGGGCCCGTTCCAGGTTGACGCCGCTCCCGTGGCGCAATACGCCAAGCGAGGTTCTGCGCCACGTCTCATTCATCACGTCGACGGTGAAGCGTCGCCGGTCGAAATCGACGACCGTCAGACAGATGCCGTTCACCGCCATGCTGTCGCCGATATGGAGGTCCTCCATCACGTTCGTGGCGTCGACCGACAGCGTGCAGTTGGCGGCGCTCCTCCGTATGTCCGCCACCGTTCCGACTTCCTCCACTATTCCCGTGAACATGAATACACCACCTCGCTTTCCACCAGATAATCCTCTCCCACCCGGGAGCAGGCGCGGGGCCGGAGCATGACGGCGTCGGAAGGCAGGGCGACCCCTTGGCCGCCCACCGGGCTTTTCGCGGTGCCGCCGAATATCTTCGGCGCGATGTACACGTGCGCCTCATCGACGATCCGCTGTTCGAGGGCGCTCCAATTCATCGCGCTCCCGCCTTCCAGCAGCACGCTGTCCATCTGCATATCCCCCAGGCGCCGCACCACGTCCGCCAGATCGACGTGGTCGCCCTTCCTTCCGACGGCGAGTATTTCGCAGCCGTGCCGCCGGTAGCCCTCCGCCTTGCGTTCGTCATCGCAGGCGGTGGCGATATAGGTCCTGACGTCATTCGCCGTCTGCACGATCCGCGAGGTGAGGGGCGTCCTCAATCGCGTATCGCAGACGACGCGAACCGGGTTCCTTCCGTGTGCCATGCGGCATGTCAGCAACGGGTCGTCCTCGATCACCGTGTTCACCCCCACCATGACCGCCGCGACGGATCGACGGAGCTGATGGACCCGACGCCTCGACTCCTCGCCGCTGATCCACCGTGATTGATTGGTATGGGTCGCTATCTTCCCGTCCATCGTCATGGCGTATTTCATGATGACATACGGCGTATGCGTGGTGATGTATTTGCTGAACACCCGTATCAGATGCCGGCACTCGTCGGCCAGCACCCCCACATCGACCCGTATGCCGTGGTCTTCGAGCATGCGCACGCCCTTGCCGGACACCACGGGATTGCAGTCCAAGGTTCCGACGACGACCCTTGCGATGCCGCTTTCCACGATCGCCTCCGTGCATGGCGGCGTTTTGCCGTAATGGCAGCATGGCTCAAGTGTGACGTACAACGTCGCCCCGGCGGGCGACTGCGTGCAATGCCGCAACGCGTTCCTCTCGGCGTGCAATCCGCCGAACATCTCGTGATACCCCTGCCCGATGATCCGATCGTCCTTGACGATCACCGCGCCGACCATGGGATTGGGGTTCACGTATCCGGCCCCTCGCTTCGCCAGCTCGATCGCGAGTCCCATGTACTGCGCATCGTCCATGTACGCCTCCAAGCATGTTGCGCCCATACGCTATCCAAGGCATACAAAAGAAGGTTCATGCGAACACGAAAACGCCCTGAAATGATATGGCATCATTTCAGGGCGTACGACGAAGCATAAACGTACTTTCATCTTCTCTCATCCAGACTGTACTGTCGGCTTTGGAATCTCACCAAATCATGCCTTGCGGCTCGTGGGCTGTACCACCGGTAGGGAATCGCACCCTGCCCTGAAGATAGTTATTCGTTTTGTCCGCGATTGTACTCGCCGACGCTCCCCCTGTCAACGGAAGCGGCCTCACGCAGCGCCCGGGCCTTCTGCATCGTCTCGTCGTACTCGAAGTCGAAATCGGATTCCACGGTGATGCCTCCGCCCACGCCGAGCGACGTCTCGCCTCCCTCCCGCACGATGGTGCGGATCACGACGTTGAAATCGCAATCGCCCGTATCGGAGAAATACCCGATGCTGCCCGTGTACAATCCCCGGGGCGCGCGTTCGAGCTCGTCGATGATCTGCATGGCGCGAACCTTCGGGGCGCCGGTGATCGAACCGGTGGGAAACGCGGCGCGAACCGCGTCCACGGCGCAACGATCCTTGCGCAGCGTCCCCTCGACGGTCGCGACGAGATGGAATACGGAAGGATACGTCTCGATGGCGAAGTCGGGGTCCGTGCCGACGGAACCCGGTTCGCAGACGATCGACAGGTCGTTGCGTTCGAGGTCCACGACCATCAGCAGTTCGCTGTGGTCCTTCTCGCTGCGGGCGAGTTCCTCGCGGTTCGCCCGATCCTCGTCCGGCGTGCCGCCGCGCGGCCGGGTCCCCTTGATGGGCCGCGTCACCACATGCCCCGAGCGAATCTCCATGAACCGTTCCATGCTCGAACAGCACACGTCGAGACCCGGCGCGCGCAGATAGGCGGAAAACGGGGCCGGGTTGTGGGTGCGCAGATAACGGTAGATGGCATAGGGGCTCCCGGACGTCTCCAGGCGCAGGCGCTGCGCCATGTTGACGACGTAGGCGTCGCCGGCGCGCAGATGATCGACGAGACGGGCCAGGGCGTCGCCGTACCCGGCCCGCGTGAAATCGGAGGAGCATGGGGCGAGCGAACGTCGGCGCGCGAGATGAGGGGCGGGCGGGCATGAATCCACCAGGTCCTGCGCCCATGTCAGGGCGTGGGCGGCCGTCATCGTCCGCCCCTGGCAGCAACAGAACAACGACCGCGACCGGACGTCCTCGATGAGTAGCAGGTCATAGAAGACCATGCTCGCCTCCGGTGTGGCCGCGACGGGATCGTGCCTGGTCGGCACGCCGCACGATTCGCGGCCGAAATCGTATCCCAGATACCCGATCGCGCCTCCCGTGAGGGGCAGACGCGGATCGCGCGCGCCATCGCAGGGTCCAAGCCGCTTCTTCACGACATCGAAGAAATCACCCTCCACGGCAACGCCGTCGACGAGGCATCCGCCCCGCCCGTGTTCGATCACAAGATAGGGGAAGAGTCCCAGGATCGAGTAGCGCCCCTGCGCCCCCGGCATCGAGGAGTCCAGGAACGCGAAGCGTTCCTCGCCGCGCACGCGCTCCACGATGTCGGCAAGCGGTCGGAACGTCCTGAGCTTGAACACCTGCGCGCTCACCGGAACTCCTTCGTCTGCGCCCGGGCCCGCGCCTGCGCCACCATGCGGGCGTAGGCGTCGTTCACGTCGCGCGACACGCTCCCCGGTTCGAATTCCACGCCGCCGATACCGGCCACGGGCATGGCGCCCATCAGGGAGTTGGTGAGGAACACCTCGTCGGCCCGAAGCAGCTCGTCGGGCATGATCGGGCGTTCGACGGCCCCCGTGAACCCGATCACGGCATGGCGCATGACCCCGGGCAGCAGACCGCAGGAGACGGGAGGCGTCACGACGTCTCCCCCGATGACGGCGAAGACATTGGAGACGGCCCCTTCGGCGACCTCGCCCCGCGTATTGAGGAACAACGGCTCGTCGACGGCGCGGCCGCGGGCGCGACGCTTCTCCATGATGTTTTCGGCATACGCCAGCGTCTTCATGCGCGCGAGGGGGGAGGATTCGTTCCTGCGCACATCGGCGAAGTCGCAGCGGAAGACGCGCTTCGCCCCCGGCGCGGCATACGGGTTGCGTCTCAACGAGACGACGCGGTTGCGCTCGGTGACCGTGAGCTTGAGGGCCGAATCGTCCGATGCGCCGAGTCCGGCGCACGCGCGGAGAACCATCGTCTCCAAGTCGGCACGACGCGCCTCGATGCCGAGGTACCGCAACGTCCCATCCAAGCGCGTCAGATGGTCGTCCAGAAACACGGGCGCGCCACCAGATACCGCGATGGTCTCGAAGGCCCCCATGCCGAAGAAGAATCCGTCATCCGCATCCACACGCGCCCGGGCACCGGGGCCGATCACGCACTCACCCATCGATCAGCGCCCCCTTTCCCGTCTCGCACTGCCATCAATCAGGCTATCAGCCATGAAGACGGTAGGTGCGCCGCCGACACGCCGTCCGTCCGGCGATTCCGTGCGTCACGACCGGACCGATGCGCAATATCCGGCTTCCGCGTTACACTAGTACGGTTATTCGCGCGCGCGTGGCGCCCTCTACACCCCGAGCCGCGAGGACACGTGGATTCCGGCCGGTCATGCCCCACATGGCAAACCGAGAACCCGCACACCTAGCATTACAAGGAGAGCCATTTTGGCAACCAAGATTCGTCTGAAGCGACAGGGCAAGAAGTTCTACGCCTTCTACCGTGTGGTGGTCGTCGATTCCCGCAAGAAGCGTGACGGCAAGGTCATCGAGGAGATCGGTACCTACAACCCCAACACCCAGCCCTCGACCATCCAGATCAAGTCTGACCGCGCTCAGTACTGGCTCGGCGTCGGCGCTCAGCCGTCCGAGCCCGTCTTCAAGCTGCTGAACATCACCGGCGACTGGCAGAAGTACAAGGGCCTTGAAGGTGCCGAAGGCACCCTGAAGACCGTTGAGGCTGGCCCGGACGCCGAGGCCCGCATCGCGGCCGTTGAGAACCAGGCTCAGAAGCTGAAGGCCGCCAAGTCCGAAGCTGCTGCCAAGGCCAAGGCTGAAGCCGAAGCCGCTGCCGCCGCTGAGGAAGCCCCGGCTGAAGAGGCCGCCGAAGAAGCTCCGGCTGAGGCCTGAGCGGAAACGAAAGGCTAGCTATGCTCGCACAGGCTGTGGAACACCTCATCAAGAACATCGTTGATTTTCCCGACGATGTTTCCGTCAAGTCTCATGAGAACGCGCGCGGCGAACTGCTTCGTGTACGCGTGAACCCGGAAGACATCGGCCGTGTGATCGGCCGTGGCGGCCGCACCGCCAACGCGATTCGCACCGTGATTCAGGCACTGTCTGACCACAAGGTCCGCGTTGACATCATGGACGTCCGTCGATAACCGATAAGGAACGATTCACAGCATGGCACAGCAAGACATGCACGACGACCCTCAGCAGCTCGAGTTGCTGAGGGTTGCTCGTATTGGCCGCGCACAGGGCCTGAAGGGCGAAGTCACCGTGCGCCTGTACACCGATGATCCCGAGTGGCGCTTCGAGCCGGACTCCGTGCTCTACAGCCAGGATGGCGAGACCGAGTACATCGTCGAGGGCTCACGCACGTTCAAGGATCGTTGGATTCTCAAGCTTGAGGGCGTCGACGACCGCAATGCCGCCGAGGCCCTAAACGGTGTCGAACTCTACGGCGAGGTCGACGACGCAGAAGATATGCTCGAAGCCGACGAATGGTATCCCAAGGATCTTATTGGCCTTGAGGCCCGTCTGGTCGAGGGCAACGGTCTGGGACTGCCCGCCGGCCAAGTGGTCGGCAAAGTGGTGGATGTGGTCGACTCCCCCGCTCAGTCACTGCTCAAGATTCGTTTGACCGAGCCGGTGGTAACCGGCCAGAATTCCAAGGGCGAGGATGTGGTCGAGAAGACCGCGTTGGTGCCGTTCGTGGAGGAACTGGTGCCTGACATCGATCTGGAGGAGCAATACCTCACGCTCGACCCACCCGGTGGTTTGATTCCGGGATTGTAAACCTCATATACACGTGAGACCAAAGGACTTTCTGGCTATTTGTTGGCAGAAAGTCCTTTTGCGTATGAGCAGAAACATCGAGACGCTAAACCTTCCTCATTCCGGTATCGCATAGCAGATAATCAATAGTATACTAGTGAATAAATGATTTTATTCATGGAAAACTATATGTTATAACACTCGGAGTATCGCAATGAAGTATGTGCCCACCACCACCAAACGCGATTTACGCATCCTAGGCGAACAGTTCTCGCAACAGCGCAAACTACTGATGTTGACGGTTGCGGATGTAGCACACCGCTCTGGTGTCAGCCCGACCACAGTGTCAAATCTGGAGCAAGGCAAGGCTGTCCGGTCAGATTCGCTGTTAACCATCGCGCGCGTGTTGCAACTTGCTGACACACTCGTAGCCGCATGCGACCCCTATTCCACCGATCTTGGGCGTCTCCGCGCTGGCCAACAACTCCCGAAGCGCGTTCGGAGGTGAATCCCTGATGGCAAAAACTATCGAATCAACTGTACTGATTACGCTAGGGCCTGGAATGGAAGCTCCTGCCGGCACATTGTATGCGACTGGCGACGACCTATCGTTCCGCTATGATTCGACGTACACAATCAGCAGCGATTCCTTCGACCTCTTCCCATCTATGCCCCGCTCGCTGGCCGTTGTAGATGACTTTGTTTTAGCTTGTCGCTAGAGCGAAGTCATCTGCATGGCCTCGTTGCCAAGGCCAGCTCCAAGCCTCACGCGACTCCCGCCGCCGCTTGGTTCGCGTTTCGCCGGATGCCGCATTGTCCGCACTACTAACCGACGCTTCAGCAACCGACACGACCGCCAAAGCATAAGCGTTTACCCACGAGCCGCGGCGGTGACGCGAGCCATAAAGCGGTCGAGGAATTCCGACACGTCGACGCCGAGCGCAACCTGAGTGTGCTTGTCGAAATCTTGCAGCCGCGAGCGGTCACCAATGGTGCGGCCACGGAACGGGCCCTCCAAATCGACCTGTAGGTTGAAGCCGAACGTGGTGACCAATGATGGGTCAAGCGCGGCAGCCACAGCGAGCGGGTCATGCAGTCCGCAGCCGTGGATTTCCGGCTGGTTCTTTACGTAGAAATCGATGTAGTAATCGGTCATGGTGACGAGGAAGTCACCGGCCGGCGTTCCCAGAGCGTCCCATTCATGAGCTTTCTCGCGGGTGAGCGCAGTCTGATGAGTCACGTCGAGGCCGATCATCGTGGTGCGGGCACCGCACTTGAACAGATAGTCTGCTGCCTCTGGGTCTTGGGAGATGTTCGCTTCGGCGGCCGGGCTCACATTGCCGGGCAATGTGAGGGCACCGCCCATCAACGTCACGTTGATGCCGGAATCCTTCAGATCCGGGGCATTACGGAATACGGTGGCCATGGTGGTCATCGCGCCCGTAGGTACGATGGTCAGATCCGGGCCGTATTCGTGCGCGGCGGTGATGATGAAATCGACCGCCGAGCCTGGTGCTTCCGGAGCGCGCGGGGAGTCGGGGATGATTGCGCCACCGATGCCGTTGGGATGGTGGACCGCCACCGAGCCGGGAGTTGGTGACCACGGAGCGTCCGTTTGCCAGCCGCCCGCGCCGCCGTTCTGCCAGCGCGCATAGGCTTGGGCCCGCTCATCCGGCGTGGTGCCACGCATTGTCGGCAATGTTGCCGGGGCGATGGGATGGTCGACTCCGGGATAGACCGGGACATCGTCACGCCCGAACAGGTGCAGTACCGCCAGCGCGTTGTGCGCGGCCAGGGGCACCGCGACATTGCCGTAGGTGGCCGTGATACCGATCAGATCGATCTCGTCGGCACTGCCTAGGGCATATGCGATGGCGAGCGCGTCATCGATGCCGGTATCGAGGTCGAGGATGAGTTTTTTGCGCATAATTATCTCCTTGCGGGACTACCCGGGACTACTCCAGCGACTACCCCTCAGTCTCGCTACGCGAGACAGCTCCCCTGACAAGGGGAGCTGAGAAAGTTCAGCCGAGCTTGGCGAGCTCTTCGGGGGTGAGCTCGAGCCGGTCGGCCTTCAGGGAGTCGAGGATGGTTTCGGGACGGTGCGCGCCGGGAATCACGAACACGTGATCTCCCTTGGCGAGCTCCCATGCCAGCACGACCTGCTGGTAGCTCACGCCATGAGCCGCCGCGACCTCACGGAACGGATCGAACTTGGTCTCATCATAGGGATGACGGTAGCCGCCGAGCGGGCTCCAGCACACGAAGGCCAGACCGACCTTGGCGCAGTAGTCGAGCGTGTCCTGGGTCTCCAGGTGAATCGGCGAGTACTGGTTCTGCACGGCCACGAGCTTGTCGCCCAGAATGCCGCGCGCAATGTCGATTTGCTCGATGGAGGCGTTGGAGATACCGGCCTCCTGCGCCACGCCCTCGTCCACCAGCTGCTTGATGGCTTCGACGGACTCGTTGTACGGCACCTTCGGGTCCGGGCGGTGGAAGTACAGCAGGTCGATGGTGTCCACGCCGAGCGCCAGTGCGCTCTCCTTGCCGCGCCGAATCAGGTTCTCCGGGCGACCGTCCACATCCCACGTGGGGCGGCCGTCGGTGAAGTTGCGGAAGTGGCCCACCTTGGTGGCCACCAGCACCTCGTCCTTCGGCCCCTTCCAGGTCTCAAGGGCCTCGCGCACCAGCTTTTCACCGGTCTGCTCCTCGCCGCCGGAGCAGTAGTAGGCCCAAGCGGTGTCGATGTGGCGGCAGCCGGCGTCCAGCGAGGCATGCAGGGTTTCGATGCCGACCTCATGGCCGCGGCTGTTTTCGATGGTCAGCGGCATTTCGCCGTGGCCGATGGCGGTGGTGGAGAACGGTCCGAGGTTACGGAACAATGCCATGGTGATTCCCTTCGTGAAACTTATGGAAACTCGATATCCACGATCAAGCCTAAGCATCCCGTTGGATTTCACACTCTCGGCCTGCCCGCACAATCAATCTATGAAATTTCCGCAACTTCACGGAATAGAAAACGCAACTTACTCATACCCAGTTCAGTGATAACGAGGGGCCGGAACCCCATGGATTCCGGCTGTTCCGCTGATAGATCAGTGGCCTCGTCTGAGACTCATTCCCTGCAATACCAGTGCGGCAATGATGATGGCCGTCGACCGCCCCTGTCCAACTTGATTGGCCAGGGCGATCAACAGGCCGGTCATCAGACCTTCCCGGTATTGCCGGTCTTGTCTCGGACGGTTGTCATGGTCGTTGCCTACCATGAGAACCTCCTCTTGAATTTTGAGACGTCATTATGCCGGTTGACACAACGACACCGCGCCAAAGTGGCACGCTAGTAGACCTTGGTTTGGTCAGTCCAGTGTACTGGTGAGCTTCGGTGGAGGCTGGTATGCTGTGTTGTAGCAGAAAGGTCACGCTAGCTTCGAGGCAATCTTCTCGGCGGCACCACAGACTTTCGCCCCGTTGGACCTGACTGTTGAGGTCTCCTCACCTCGATTTTGAGAGAAAGGCCCGATGTCTTATGACACCGGGCCTTTTACTTTCAAAGCTATAGGGACTTTCAGAAGCACATCGCTTACCGCCCACCGAACGAACCGCCGCCGGAACCGCCGCTGCTACCGCCAAAGCCGCCTGAGCCACCGGATGGCGAGGCCGCATTGATTGTCGCGGTGATATCCGCAAATCCGTACGACAATTGCGTGCCGAGGTCAGAGAACCCAGCCGCGAACGACGTGCCCCCGAACGCTGGCACCGCTCCGGCCAATCCGCTGTCAGCCACGGAATCCGCGAACGCCGAGCCATTGTAGAAACGCAACCCATACCAGTCGTACAGACGATAATTCCAATAGAACACCGTGTCGGAGGCATTGGCATCAAGCCATTCCGGATCGGATACTTGCGGATAGGCCATGGCCAGCTCCCGCATCACCCGGTCGGATATGCCAAATGCGGCAGCGTAGACCATATACCAATCCCACAGCGTCAAATCCGCGACTCCACGGTACTTGAAGTTCGAGAAGCCTTGCATATATCGTTTGAGACCCAAGCATTGCCCGGCCATCTGCTGACCATGATCGGTCAGCACGTAGGAATTCCCCATCAGGAAGCAGAATATGCCGACCGTCATCAGGGGAATGCCGATGAGGGCCCCGGCCACCAGATATCCGGCCAAACCGTTGATGAATATGCTGGCGCCACCGATCAGCACGGTGATTGCCCCGGGAATGAGCCATCCGTTCTCGGTTTTCGGCGCGATATCCGCCGCCGCGAATTCGGTCTTGCACGCATTGGTGAACTTTTCGAGTTCCTTGTAGCCGTCTTTCCAATCCTTGCAGGCGTCTTTGATGTCATCCATGTCAAATGCCGTACGACCTACGCGCTCGGAAATCACGGTGAGCAGATAGAGCAATGTCCGCTCAGAAGCACTGAGATCGGGCTGGTGTGCATCGGACACGCTAGATGCAGCAGATCCAGATCCGCCAGATCCAGATCCATCAAATACGGATTCGACGAATACTGATTCATCAAATCCCTCAGATACGCCGTAATCGGACTGCCACAGCAACACAATCGTGCTATTGGTACGCGCATTATTGCGCTTGTATGGATCGGACCCGATTCGCTGACTGAGCTCCACCGGAGAAACTTGTTTCAGATCCACGCCGATATACAGGTCCGCCGAACCGGGGAACACAGCAATGACTTTCTTCACGGCCAGAGAAAGCAAGGTCGCGACGAGTTGGCGCTCGGAAATGTCGGGTTTGTCGCCGGAAGTCACGATATCGATGAGTTTGGCCGCCGATGCGGGGCTCAGCTCGGGGCGATCGCGCCAATATTCGATGGAGCCACGGTAACGTGAACGTCCGGAGGAGCGTAAGGCTGCAACAACACCAATAATCCCGAATATCAGGCCGGCCGATATGGTGGTCATCCAGTTGTTCAGGCGCCTTGTGGAGCGTTGGCGTTCCAGATTGCGCCAGAACCGTTCGTCGTCGGCTTCGTCTTCCTTCAACTCCTGCAGATGATCGTCGGTCTCGACACGAGCCATATCTCCCGCCTTGGCCGCGTCGAAAGCGGCCACCACGTCTAGGTACTCGCCGCTTTTCACATCATTTACGGTGAAGGTGAAGCTGCCATCCTTGGTTCGGCCGGTCTCCGAGGTTTGTTCAGTGTGCAGCCAAGTCCACGAGTTGCTCGCGGTCACACCTTTGGGGAAATGCACCGTGCCGGTGACCGTACCAATCGGCACCTGATTGTTCTCACCGAATGGCTCCCATTGGAAGGTCTCCACGTCCTTCCACTTGGTGGCCACGTCATGCATGGTGAAGCTCACCGTGAACTTGATGCTGTTGGTTTTACAGTGGTGGGAATATTCCAGCCGATCTCCACGGTTTGGTCTTGCCATCGTCATCCTTGCGTTTGCGCAACTTGATATCGATATGCTCCGTGACTTTAAGATCGCCGTCGGCGGTGGCGGTCACATCGTAATCAAGCGTGCGGTAGCTCAGGTCGGCACCATCTGTGCCGAGAATCAAGGCACCGGCACAGAGTGCGGCAAGAATCAGCGCACCGACAAGGCTTAAGCCCAGGGCACGAACAATGCGTTTCGACATAGGCATGCGCTACCGCCCGCCGAACGAGCCACCACCTGAGCCACCGAACGAGCCGCCGAAACCGGAGCCGCCGCCCGAACCGAAGCTGGAGAAATCGCCACCGGAATCGGCGGATGGTGCTGCCGCGCTGATGGTCGAGCTGATGTCCGCCAGACCGGAGTTCAGCTGCGAGCCGAGGTCGGAGAATCCGCCGGCAAACGACGTGCCTCCGTAAGCCGGAGCTGGGCCGCCAACGCCTAGGTCCATCTGCCCGGCAGCATCGTGGTCGAATGGACCATTATGACGGTGGCTGTACCAGCCATACGGGCGGTAGTTCCAGTAGAACAACGAGTTGGAGGCGTTGGCATCCAGCCAAGCCGGGTCGTTGACCTGAGGATATGCTTTGGCCAGTTCACGCATCACGCGATCGGAAATGCCAAACGCGGCGGCGTAGACCATATACCAATCCCACAAGGCCAAATCGGCGGTACCCCGGTCGGTGAAGTTGGAGAAGTCTTCCATATAACGCTTAAGGCCCAGAGTCCGGCCGGCGATATCCTGCCCTTGATCAGTGAGCACGGTCATCGCGCCGGCCATCGAGCAGAACAGTCCGACCAGGAATATCGGCAGCCCGATAAGACCAGCCACCGGGTATCCGATAAAGCTGTTGGCCAGCAGCGAACCAAATCCCAGCACGGCGGCCAATACGCCGGGTAGGATCCATTGCCAGCCCACAGAGCGCGTGGCACCCAGCCGCTGGTATTCCATGCTGCATGCACCGGTGAATTTGCCGAGCTCAATATAGCCGTCTTGCCAGTTCTGGCAGGTCGCCTTCATCTGGTTCAGGTCGAATACCGGGCTGCCCACGCGCTGAGAAATGACGATGAGCAGGTTCAGCAGCGCATCTTCCGATTCGCTCAATCCCAACTGTTGCGCGTTGGGTGCCTCATCAATGGCGAGCGGCAGAATCACGATGGTGCTGGTGATGCCTGCCGCATACTGCTTGCCTTGGTCGGCGGCAATCATTTGGCTCAAGCCCACCGGCGTGGCCTGGCTCATGTCGATGCCGCGATACATGTCCGACGGCCCCGGATAAATGGCGATGGCCTTCTTGACGGCGAGCGACAGCATGGTGGCGGTCAGCTGGCGGTCTTCATCGGATTGGCGCGTCGACGGATCGACCACGCGAATCAGACGGGCTGCGGAAGCCGGACTGATGCCGGGCTGGTCGCGCCAGTATTCGACGCTGCCACTGTATTGCGCACGCCGGTTGCTGGAGATCACAGCCCAGATACCCCACGCGCACAACGCGATGCCGAGCACGATGCTGACAATCCAGAACACGAGACGAGCTCTGGCAGCGAATCGTTGCTTGTCGAGCCAGCGCTGCTGTTGCTTATATTCGTCCTGTTTCAGGTCCTTGAGATGATTGCCGGTTCCCTTGCGGGCGATGCCCTTGGCTTTGGCGGCATCGAACGCCGCGACCACATCGAGGTAGTCGCCATTGTGGATGTTGTAGGCCGTGAACGTGTAGCTGCCGTCGCTGTTGCGCTTGGTTTCCGAGGTGCGCTCGGTGTGCAGCCATGTCCATGAGGTTTTGCCGGTGATGCCGTTGGGGAAATGGACGGTGCCGGTGACCGTGCCGATAGGCACTTGGTTCTTCTTGCCGAACGGCTCCCATTGGAAGGAGGCCACGTCTTTCCATTTGGTGGCCACATCGTGCATGGTGAAGCTTACATCGAACTTCATGCTGTCGGCCTCGGTGGTGACCGGAATATTCCAGCCGATCTCCACGGTTGTGTCATCTTCGGTGGCGGAGGCGCTGGGCTTGAGGCCATCGGTACCGGGCGTGTATGCCTTTGGATGGTCGCTGCCATCGCTCACATCGGCGACATACCAATGGTTGGCGTAGTCGCTGTTCCATTCCTTGTCGGAAGAGACGTCACTGGGCAGCTTGGGCTCGCTCTGTTGTGCGTAGTCGATGCCGTCGGTGACGTTGCGCACGCTGATATCGCTGATATCAGTCAAGGTGCCGGAGTTCAGCGTGTATTGCTGGAACAGCTGCTTCCACGGCTTGGTGTTGTCGTCACTGTCGGTACGCTCACGCATCTTGACGTCGATATGCTGCGTGACCTTCAAATCACCGTTCGCGGTGGCGGTCACGTCATAGTCCAGCGTGCGGTAGCTGAGGTCGGCCGAATCGCCGAACGCGGAAGTCCCGATTATCGCCAAGGTGATAACTGCCAACACCACCGTGGCAACAATGCTGATGATTCCGGCGCGAATGAATCGTATCCGCATATCTTCCCTCTCTTAAGACAATACGGGCCCGGCCGGCGGCTTACCGGACGGGCCTGAAGCGGGTCAGAACTGGACCTGTGGCACCTGACGGGAAGCGTCATCGGCCTCGAAGTATTGCGCCTGCTCAAAGTGGAACAGACCGGCGATGATGTTCGTCGGCACGGTTTCGATGGCGGTGTTGAGCTTCAGGACCACGTCGTTGTAGAACTGACGGGCGTAGGCGATCTTGTTCTCCAGTTCCTTGAGCTGGTTCTGCAGATCCATGAAGTTCTGGTTGGCTTGCAGCTGCGGATATGCCTCAGCCGTGGCTTGCAGGTTGAACAGGGCGCGGGACAGCTGGTTTTCGGCGGCGGCGCGCTGAGCAGTGGTCGTGCTCGGGTTGCTGGCCGCAGCCACTACGCCGGCGCGGGCGGCGGTCACCTGAGTGAAGACTTCAGACTCGTGGGATGCGTACCCCTTGACGGTATTCACCAGGTTCGGGATGAGGTCGGCGCGCTGCTTCAACTGCACGTCGATTTGCGCCCAACCGTTCTTCACACGGTTCTTCAGCGTCACCAAGTTGTTATAGGCGCTGACGCCCCAACCAATCAAGACAACGATAATAACGACAACGACAATGCCGACGATCAGACCAGTACTCACCTATGCTCCTTTGCTGGACCTTGCTGTGACCATTCTTCCACACTCGCACCGTAAACAGAAGATTCATCACAGAGTATTCATCGTGCGGACTTGTCTTGTACCGCTTTACCCGCCGTTCTCCCGTCGATCGACCGAAGCGGGAAGTCGCCGCCCAGTCCGACAAAGTATTCCAACTCGCTCCGTTGCGAGAACGGTAATACTCGGCAATACTCGCCCTCAATATGCGAAAGCCCGCCTTGCGGCGGGCTTTGCCGTTTCTCCTACGCACAAATCATTACGCCGCGCGCAGGAAACGATCAGCCGAAGCGACCGGAGATGTAGCGCTCGGCTTCTTCGTTTTGCGGGTTGTTGAACATCGTGATGGTGTCCGCGAAGTACTCGAGGTGACCGGGCTGGCCCACGGCCTTCAGGTTGAAGAAGGCGGTGTAGTCGGCGATACGGGCGGCCTGCTGCATGTTGTGGGTCACGATCACGATGGTGTAGTCGCTCTTGAGCTCGTTGATCAGATCCTCGACAGCCAGGGTCGAAATCGGGTCCAAAGCGGAGCAGGGCTCGTCCATGAGCAGCACCTGCGGGTGGACGGCCACGGCGCGGGCGATGCACAGACGCTGCTGCTGGCCACCGGACAGGCCGATGCCGGGGTTGTCGAGACGATCCTTGACCTCTTCCCAGAGGTTGGCGCCGCGCAGGGCCCATTCGACCAGATCGTCGGCGTCGGACTTGGCCAGATGGTGGTTGTTCAGGCGCACGCCGGCCAGCACGTTCTCGCGGATGGACATGGTCGGGAACGGGTTCGGGCGCTGGAAGACCATGCCGACATCGCGGCGCACGGCCACCGGATCCACGTCCTTGTCGTACAGGTTCTTGCCTTCGAGCAGCACCTCGCCCTCGACGTGCGCGCCGGGGATGATCTCGTGCATGCGGTCCAGAGTGCGCAGCACGGTGGACTTGCCGCAGCCGGACGGGCCGATGAAGGCGGTGACCTTGTTCGGCTCGATGTTGATGTTCACATCCTCGACGGCCAGGAAGTCGCCGTAGTAGATGTTCTCGTGGTTGACGTCAATACGTTGTCCCATGATGTTTCCTTATGTTTCCTTGTGTTCTTAAGGCTTAGGCTGAGCGGCTGGGCTTAGCGTTCGGTCTTGACGGCGAAGACCTTCGCCACGATTCGTCCGATGAGGTTCAGCAGCAGCACGATGACGATCAGCACGAGGGCGGCGGCCCAGGCGCGCTCCATCGGGATCGTGGTCACGCAGGTGGCGTCGGCGTTGGGCGGGCAGTTCGCGTTGAGCTTCGAGTACTCCTGGTAGACGTACACCGGCAGGGTGGTCATCTGGCCGGAGAACAGGTTCACATTGGTGCTGGCGATGAAGCCGGCGGTCATGAGCAGCGGGGCGGTCTCGCCGATCACGCGGGCGATGGCCAGGATGGCGCCGGAGACGATGCCGGGCAGGGCGGTGCGCAGCACGATCTTGGTGATGGTGCGCTGCTTGGTGACGCCCAACGCCAGGGAGGCCTCACGAAGGTCGTTCGGCACGATCTTCAGCATCTCCTCGCAGGATTTGACCACGGTGGGCAGCATCAGCAGAGAGAGGGCCACGGAGCCTTCGAAACCGTTGATGGTGCCGGGGCCCAGCAGAATCGTGAACATCGAGAAGGCGAACAGGCCGGCCACGATGGAGGGAATGCCGCTCATCACGTCGACGAGCAGGGAAATCGTGGTGGCGAGCTTGCCGCGGTTCGAGTATTCGACCAGGTACACGGCGCACATCAGACCGATCGGGATGGAGATGATCATGGCGCCGGCGGTGATCTCGAGCGTGCCGATGATGGCGTGGAGCACGCCGCCGTAGCCTCCGGACGGGGTCTGGCTGCCGCCGACCACGCCGGTCATGTTGTAGCTCAGGAAGTTCAGGTTCAGTCGCTTGGCGCCGTTGACGATGGTGGTCCACAGCAGGGAGACCAGCGGGATGCAGGCGATCACGAACGCCACCGCGATCAGGACCCACATGAAGCGGTCCATGACGTTACGGCGCTGGATGGCGGAACGGGTCGGGCGGAAACGATCGAAATCGATCTTGGGCGCACCGGACATCGGGGTCTTTTCAGTGTTCTCGGCAGCAGTCATCACGCAGTCGCTTTCTCGGTAAGCTTACGGGCGATGAAGTTGACCACGAAGGTGATCAGGAACAGAATCAGACCGGTTCCGATCAGCGTGGAGACGCCCAGATCGTTGGCTTCAGGGTACTGTGCGGCGATGTTCGCGGCGATGGTCTGGTTCTGCGAGGCCTGCAGCAGTTTGATGGAGTAGTTGAGGCCCGGGGACAGGATCATCAACACGGCCATCGTTTCGCCAAGCGCGCGGCCGAGAGCCAGCATGGAGGCGGACACGATACCCGACTTGCCGAAGGGCAGCACGGCAAGACGAATCATCTCCCACTTGGTGGCGCCAAGCGCCAGCGCGGCCTCCTCGTGCAGGCGCGGGGTCTGCATGAAGATATCGCGCGACATGGAGGTGATGATCGGCAGGATCATGACGGCGAGCACCACGGCCACGGTGGCCACGGTACGCGACGGGTTGGCCGCCGGGCCCTCGAACAGCGGGATCCAGCCCAGATGGTTGGCCACCCAGTTCCAGAACGGGTAGATGGCGGGCACCAGAATCAGGCCGCCCCACAGGCCGTAGATGACGGAGGGGATGGCGGCGAGCAGATCGACCACATAGCTCAGCGCGGTGGCGAGCTTCTTGGGTGCGTAATGAGAGATGAACAGCGCGATGCCGATGGACACGAAGAAGGCGATCAGCAGCGCCAGCAGCGATACCAGCACGGTGCCGAACAGCAGCGGGAGCACATAGCTCCAGAAGTTGTCGGCCTTGCCGCCGGTGAAGCTGGACACGGTTTTGCTGTTGGCGGCCTGATCGCCGCCGATCAACGGCCATGCGCGGAAGAACAGGAACAGGAACACAGCGGCGAGCACAACCAGGATCAGGATGCCGCAGGCGTATGCCACACCGCGGAACACCTTGTCGGCGGTCTTGCCGCCAACCGGCTGTACAACCGTTTTGTCTTGCGAACTCACGGATTCTCCTTATATAGGGTGGTTATCAAGTATTCGAGTGGTGCGGTTGCCCGTCGGCGACGTTGTCAAACCGTTGGGGTCCTGACCCGACTGAAGCCGCAGCCGTATGGTTTACGACTGCGGCTTCATGCTGGCGACTGTGCGTTCACAGTTCGGCGTTCAGAGGTCAGGCCCAGTCCATGCGACCCTGTGGGCCGACGGCATCACTTGGTCTTGATGGCCTCGATGGACTTGGCGACCTTGGTCTTCAGGGAGGCGGGCAGCGGAGCGGTGCCGGCGGCGTCCTGAGCGGCCTTCTGGCCTTCGTCGGAGGTCACGTAGGTCAGCCATGCCTTGGCGAACTCGGCCTGCTTGGCGTCCTTGTAGGCCGGGCAGACGACATCGTAGGAGACCAGGACGATCGGGTAGGCGCCGTCGGCCTTGGTGGCGTGGTTGATCTTGATGACGACGCGGTTGTCACCGGTGACGGTGGTGTCCTGCTTGGAGTCCTCGATGACCTTGGAGCCGGCCTTGGCGGAGATCACGTTGTACTTCTCGCCGACCTTGACGGCCACGGTGCCCAGATCGCCGACCTGGGAGAAGTCGGCGTAGCCGATGGTGCCGTCGGCCTGCTTGACGGTGGAGATCACGCCGGAAGTGCCCTTGGCGCCCTGGCCGACCTCGTTCGGCCAGTTCTCGGAGAGGTCGTAGTTCCAGTTGTCCGGGGTGACGTCCTTGAAGTAGGAGACGAAGTTCTGGGTGGTGCCGGACTTATCGGAGCGGTGCACGACGGTGATGTCGGTGTCGGGCAGCTTCAGGTCCTTGTTCTGCTCGGCGATGGCCGGGTCGTTCCACTTGGTGATCTTGCCGTCGAAGATCTTGGCGATGGTGGCGGCGTCCATGTTGATGTGCTTGCCGGCATCGGAAACGCCCTTGAGGTTGAAGACCACGGCGATCGGGGAGATGTAGACCGGAACGTCGAAGGCGGAGCCGGAGGCGCACACGGACTTGGACTGCTCGACCTCGTTATCGGCGAGGGCCTTGTCGGAGCCGGCCCATGCGGTGGCGCCGGTCAGGAAGGTCTGCACGCCGGCGCCGGAACCGGACGGGTTGTAGGCGATCTTGGCGTCCGGGTTGGAGCCCTGGAAGCCGGCGATCCAAGCTTCGACGGCGGCCTGCTGGGAGGAGGCGCCGGCGCCCTGGAAGTCGCCGGAGACCGGAGCGGCCTTGGCGGTGGAGTCGGAGGAAGCGTTGTTGTCGGTCTTCGCGGCGCTGTTGTCGCCGCAGGCAGCCACGGAAGCAAGCATCACAATGCCGGACAGCGCGGCAATGGAGCGAACGAGGATGTTCTTCTGCATGATTATTACCTAATCCCTCTATCAACTATTCGCGGGCGGAGCGAAACCGCCCGGTCAATTCTTGACAACTACAAGACTATTAGCGGTTTCGAAAAGGCGGAACCGAAATCAGTAAACAGAAGATGAACACTTGGATGTTTATGGGCTACGTTGAGGCTACGTAGTTTTTGGAGCGGACTCGCCTGCGGCGAGCCCACAATCCACAACAAAAAAGGCGACCCGAAGGCCGCCTCCCATTTACTCCGCGGGAGTATCGATCTTGTATCCGAGACCGCGCACGGTAGTCAGATACTTGGGGTGCGCCGGATCTTCCTCGATCTTGGAGCGCACGCGCTTGACATGCACATCGAGCGTCTTGGTGTCGCCCACGTAATCCGAGCCCCAGATGCGGTCGATCAGCTGATGACGGGTCATCACGCGGCCCTTGTTCTGCATGAGATATTCGAGCAGCTCGAATTCCTTGAGCGGGAAGAACACGGTCTCGCCGCGCACGGTGACCTGATGCTGGCCCACCTGCATGGCGATGTCGCCGCACACCAGCGGAATGTCGTCGTCCACGGTGCCGGAGGCCTGGGCGGTGGCCTGGTTGCGGCGCATCACGGCCCGGATGCGCGCCAGAAGCTCACGGAAGGAGTACGGCTTGGTCACATAATCGTCCGCGCCGATCTCAAGGCCGACGACCTTATCGATCTCGGCGCTCTTGGCGGTGAGCATGATGATCGGCACACGGCTCTGCTCGCGGATGCGCCGGCACAGTGCAGTGCCGTCAATGCCCGGCAGCATCAGATCGAGCAGCACCAAATCGATGCCGCCCTTGGTGAACAGTTCCAGACCTTCCTCGCCAGTGGCGGCGGCGGACACGTCGTACCCCTCGCGTGTGAGCTGGTATACCAGCGGCTCGCGATAGGATTCCTCGTCTTCGACGATAAGAATGCGTGCCATAGTAGCCTTTCTTGGGTATGTTCCCGTGCGCATAGGCGCAAAATTTTCCGACACCATCGTAACCATTTGTTCTCCGTTAGCCTGCCGTTTCCCGAAAGTACGTAATTGCTCAATGAGGCTACACGCCACGGGCGAAACCAGCCCGCCATGCGATCGGTCGACGCCGCATCGGCGCCACCGGCGCTACTCCCGCGCCGCCGAGCCGTTCGGCGTGCCGCCATGGCCGCCATCCGGCGCACCGTCCGTCACCGCCGCGCTCGGCGTGTCCGCACCGTCCCCGTCCTGCGTTGATTCATCATCCTCATCCGCGGCGGCCGGCAGTTCGATGGTGAACGTGGAGCCCTCCCCCTTGCGCGACCATACCGAAATGCGTCCGCCGTTCTCCTGAACGCAGTGCTTGGTGATGGCCAGACCAAGTCCCGACCCTCCGGTTTCACGGGAACGGGCCGGATCGACCCGGTAGAACCGTTCGAAAATACGGTCCAGCGACTTGGCGGGGATGCCGATGCCCTGATCGACCACACGGATGGTGACCTTGCCGTCACGCTCCGCCACGCCGACGGCCACCGTGGTGTGCTCGGGCGAATAGTGGATGGCGTTTTCGACGAGGTTCTTGACCGCGGTCTGCATCGCCTCCCGATCGGCCTTGATCATGGGCGCCGCCACCTGCGGGGCCACGGCATCGTCCGCAAGCCTGGTCGGCACCGGCTTGCCGTTGACGCTCAGGCAGATGTCCACATGGCGCGAGTCGGCTTGGACCTGATTGTCGGCGATGGCGGCACGGGCCACATCCAGCGCGCAGATGCGCCGCGCGTTGATCATGCCCTGCGGGCTCTGGGCCCTCTGCAGGTCGATGAGATGATGCACCAGCTCGGTCAGGCGCGCGGATTCCTTGGAGATGCGGCCGGAGAAGTACCGCACGGCGTCCGGATCGTCGGCCGCGTCGGTCACGGTTTCGGCGAGCAGCGAGATCGCGCCGGCCGGGGTCTTGAGTTCATGCGAGACGTTGGTCACGAAGTCGCGGCGGATGGCCTCGAAACGACGCTGTTCGGACATGTCGTTGATGAAGATGGCATACAGGTCGTCGCCGATGTCGCCGATGCGCACACGCAGGTACATCGTGTTGGACGGGCGCGACTGACCGGCCTCAAGCCCGCGGCCGTTCGAGGATGGATAGGCGCCGTGGTTGACCGGCAGCCGGACCTCGCGCTCGCGCACACCGCCATCGTTGGCGACCTGGGTGAGAATGTCCTCGATCTCACGCGAGTTGAGCCGCCCCCCGGACACCAGGGCGAACGGCACCGAACCGGGGCTTGCGTATTGGACCAGACCATTGCGATCGGTGACGATCAGGGCTTCGGGCAGCGATTCGATCAGACGCCGCTCGGTGGGGCGCACGGGCACATCGACGCCGAACAGGGAACGCGCGTCCTCATCGCCGGACAGGTCCTGTTCGGCGGCAAGGCGACCCGAAACACGGCCCTTGTTGTAGGCGATGACGGCGACCCATGCCAACGCCAGCACGGCGAGCACCACGGTCACGACGATCTGCGAGATATCCATGACTCCCAGAGTAAAACGCCCGAGGCGTAGTGCCCTGCATAGACTACGTAAGTTCGCCTACTGTTCATCTTATCGGCCGGCATACGAAAGGAGCACCACCCTTGCCGGGTGATGCTCCCTGTCGCGGACCGCCGCGGACGAGCGGGGATCAGAGCTCGTAGTCCTTGTCCTTGCTTTCCTTGATCAGGAACAAGGCGAGCAGGGCGAGCGCGGCCATGATGGCCATGTACCAGCCCACACCGGCAACGCCGAACTTGGAGGCGACCAGGGCCTGGGCGATGGTCGGAGCGAATGCGCCACCGAAGATGGCGGCGAGGTTGTAGCTCAGGCCGGCGCCGGAGTAACGCACGTGCACCGGGAACAGCTCAGGCAGGTAGGCGCCGCAGGGGCCGAACAGGCCACCCATGATCATGAAGCCGACGCACAGGAAGATCATGATATGGGCGGCGGAGTGCACGAGCAGCATCGGCACGAAGAAGCTGAACACCAAGGCGGCGGCGGTCACGGCAATCATGACCTTCTTGCGGCCCACCTTGTCGGCGTACACGCAGGAGACCACGATGAAGATGGCGAAGAACACCACGGAGCACATCTGCATGAGCAGGTACTCGCTTTGGGTGAACTTCAGGCCCTTGACGCCGTAGGCCAACGACCAGGTGCCGAGCACGTAGAACAGGGTGTAGGTGATGCCCATGGCCACGGTGCCGAGCAGGACCTCCTTCCAGTACGGCAGCAGGTCACGCAGCGGGTGCTTGGAGGTGCGCTTCTCCTCGGAGGCCTTCTTGAACACCGGGGTCTCGGACATGCGGGCACGCACGTACAGGCCGATGGCCACCAGCACGGCGGAGCACAGGAAGGGGATGCGCCAGCCGAAGGCGAGCATCTGCTCCTGGCTCAGGTTGGCCTCAAGCACCAGGTTCAGACCATAGGCGCAGAAGAAGCCGATCGGGGCGCCCAGGTTCGGGAAGGAGCCATACAGGGCACGCTTGTCGGCAGGGGCGTTCTCGGTGGCGACCAAGGCCGCGCCGGACCATTCACCGGCGAGCCCCACGCCCTGGCAGGCGCGGCAGATGCACAGGATCACGATGGACCATGCGCCGATCTGCTCATAGCCGGGCAGGCATCCGACCAGGAAGGTGGCGATGCCCATGGTCATCAGGGCGATGACCAGCGTCTTCTTGCGGCCGAGCTTGTCGCCGAAGTGGCCGAACAACATGGAACCGAACGGGCGGGCGAGGAACGATACGGCGAAGGTCACGAAAGCCATCAGCGTGGCCAGGGCCTGGTTGGACTTGGCGACGTCCGTGAAGAAAATCGCGCCGAAATAGCTGGCGGCGGCGATGGAATAACAGTAGTTGTCGTAGAATTCGATGGCGGTGCCCACCATCGAGGCGGCGATGATCTCGGGAACGGAATCCTTCTTCACCGGTTTGGCCACAGTCGCGGATGCGCTTGCAGACATTGTCCTTCTTCTTTCTCCTCTTGCGGATAAACCCCGGTGCGGCGTGCGCATCACGTGTTCGCGATGACAGACAAATCAAGCACAGCGACCGGGATGCGGGAGAAGGACTGGCACGGCTTGTGGCCCCAGCGATGAGCTCCCGCACATCGCCGTGCCGAACACCGAGTATGACTCAGGTTATAAGCAATAGTTTGAAAGCGCTCATATAGTGGTCATCATATCCAAAGCGTGGATGGTGAGATGGGCCGGCCCACCCTCCTACAGGCGCTTGACGATATCGACGGCCAGACGGGCGGCGGTATCGGCGTAGTCGGAGATGTCGAACTCCTTGAACACCTCGTAATCGGTGTCCGCGTTATCGGAAAGGGCGCGGATCACCAGCACGGGCACGTCGTTGCGCGCGGCCACGTGAGCCACGGCGGCACCCTCCATCTCCACGGCGTCAGCCCCGGTGAGTCGGATGACCTCCTCGACCTTCTGGGGCGTGTCCACGAAGTAGTTGCCGGAGGCGATGATGCCGGTGATGTGGGTAATGCCCGCATTGGCAAGCGCCTCGTCGGCAACTTCCAGCAGACGGTCATCAGAGTGGAATTCCTCCACCGGAGCGTCCGCAGTGCCGGGCTTCCACTGGCCTACGAGCCGCATGTCAGTGTCGAGGTAGCGCAGGGTGCCGCCGAGCACCACGTCGTTGATGTGCAGGTGGGTGTTGAGGTTGCCGGCGATGCCGCTGAAAATCACGGCGTCCGGGGCGAACTCGTCAATCAGCAGCTGCGTGGTGGCGGCCGCATTGACCAGTCCCATGCCGCCTACCGTTGCGGCAACCTTGATGACGTCAGAACCAAAGGAGTCGACCGTGCCGGACACGATGTCAAGGCTGCCCTTGGCGGTGTGCGTCACATGCGTGAGCGATTTGGCGATCAGCGCCACTTCCTCATCCAATGCGCCAATAATAGCTACAGTTTTCATACCCATACGTAAGTTCCTTTCACAACGCTTTCGACTCCCGTGTCAGGGGAGGTGGCCGCCGAATGGCAGGCTGAGGGGTAGAGACGTTTCGTTGCATTGCTCCTGCGAGAGAGCCGATGACGCAACTCAGTGCCAACGCCGCGTGGCCACGGCTTCCGCAAGCTCGCGCAGCAAGGCCTCGGTTTCTTCCCAGCTGATGCACTTGTCAGTAATCGACTTGCCATAGACCAGCTGATCAAGCGGCGCGGCCTTCTGATTGCCTCCTTCAATAAAGCTTTCCATCATGATGCCGGTGATGCCCCGCTCGCCAGCTGCAATTCTGCTGGCAATATTGCGCACGACTTCGGCCTGACGATGTTCGTCCTTGCCGGAGTTACCGTGCGAGCAATCAACAATCAGACCATGCGAAGCGGCGGATTCAACGGGCATTTCGGCGCGTACGTCTTCCATGGCTTTGGCCACGGATTCGGCATCGTAGTTCGGGCCGTGAATCGAGCCGCGCAACACCACATGGCAGTCCGGGTTGCCAAGGGTCTCGACTGCGCAGGCACGCCCCAGATGGTCAATGCCGAAGAACGTGTGCTGCTGAGCAGCGGCGAAGCAACCGTTGACCGCCGCCTTCACCGAACCGTCAGTGGCGTTCTTAAAGCCGACCGGCATGGAAAGCCCGCTGGCCAATTGGCGGTGAATCTGGCTTTCCGTGTTGCGCGCACCAATGGCGCCCCAACTCACCGCGTCCGAGATGAACTGCGGACTGGTGGGCTCCAGAAATTCCGTGGCGGCCGCCAATCCTTCCTTCAGCACACCAAGCAAGGTTTTGCGGGCAAGCAACAGGCCCTTGCGAATATTGTGGCTGCCATCAATATCCGGGTCGTTGATCAGGCCCTTCCAGCCGATGGTGGTGCGCGGCTTCTCGAAGTACACGCGCATGACGATGAGCAGCTGCTCGCCGAGCTCGTCTTTCAGCTTGGCCAATCGATGCGCGTAGTCCAGCGCGGCCTTCGGGTCATGAACCGAACAGGGGCCGACGATGACCAACAACCTGTCATCTTGGCCGTACAGGCACGCGCGAATCTCATCACGCGAGTAGGCGACGATTTCCTGAGCCTGATCGGTCAGCGGGAGCTCAGCGAGCACTTGCGCGGGCGTGGGAAGCGGCTCCAACTCCAATACGCGGCGGTTGATGATACGACTGACACCCACCTGATCTTCCCAGCGCGGCACATCGGTGGCAACGAGCGGATTCTTCCCCTCCCCCATCGCCTGACGAATGGCGCGAAGCTCTTCCGGGGTGTTCAACGGCTGCGGACCGACTTGCAACGGACGCAGCGAATGCGCTGCTTCCTCCTGCTGCTGCATAACATCTCTCCTTGGGTCAGTATCTTTCCCAAGGATAAGGTGTCACGGGAACAAACTGACATGACCACCGTTATTGGCAAAGAATGCTCACTGAGTGGGTCTCAGTGAGCATTTCTACAAAGACAAAGCTATTGAGCCGAGCGGCGGGTGGCGACGGCGTCCGCCAAGGTGTGCAACAGTTCGTTGGTGCGATCCCACGGCACGCAGGCATCGGTGACGGACTGGCCGTAGACCAGCTGGTCGAGCGGGGCCGGCTTCTGATGGCCGCCCACCAGGAAGCTCTCCATCATCACGCCGGTGATGCCCTGCTCGCCATGCGCCAGACGCTCGGCTATCTCTTCGATGACTTCGGCTTCGCGGCGTTCGTCCTTGCCGCAATTGCCGTGGGCGGCGTCGATGACGAGCCCGTGCCGGCTCGGCCCCGTCGCCTGCGAGGCCTTGAGATCTCCCAAAGCCCGGCGCACGGATTCGGCATCGTAGTTCGGGCCGTGGCCGGAGCCGCGCAGCACCAGATGGCAATCCGGGTTGCCTTTGGTTTCGGCGGAAATCACGCGACCGTCCAAGTTGATGGACAGGAAATGATGTTCGAAACCGGAGGCGTAGCAGGAGTCGGCGGCGGCCTTGACGGAGCCGTCGGTGGAGTTCTTGAAGCCCACCGGCATGGACAGGCCGCTGGCCAGCTCGCGGTGCACCTGGGATTCGGTGTTGCGCGCGCCGATGGCGCCCCAGCTGATCGCGTCGCAGATGTACTGCGGGGTGATGGGGTCAAGCCATTCGGTGGCGGCGGGCAGGCCAAGGCTCAGCACATCGGTGAGCACCTTGCGCGCCAGCCACATGCCCTTGCGGATATTGAAGCGACCGTCCAGATCGGGGTCGTTGATCAACCCCTTCCAGCCGATCGTGGTGCGCGGCTTCTCGAAATACACGCGCATCACGATCACGAGACGGTCTTCAAGCTCACGCTTGACGGCGGCCAGCTTTTCTGCGTATTCGTGCGCGGCCTTCGGATCATGGATCGAGCACGGACCCACGATGACGAGCAATCGATCGTCACGGCCATTGAGCACGTCGCGGATCTCCTGGCGCGAATGGAGCACCAACTCGCTCATCTCATCGGTGAGCGGCTGTTCCTTGAGAAAGGCGCGCGGCGCGGGAATCGGGTCGAGCTGGCGGATATTGACGTCGACGGTCTCGGGAAAGACGGCCTGCTCCCCCAACCGACGTTCATCCTCGGAACTATCCGGGCCACGTAACGCTGCCAATGCTCGACTCCTTTCCCGTAATCCGCGCACCGCGGGCATGCCGCCGTGGATGCGAAGGCCCCACTATAGCAGTTCGCCGCCGGCACCGCTGGCGGGGCCGGCGATTATGGACCGTCCGCGGCGGCACCGGGCTTGACGGGCGGTGCCCACCCGTCAAGCCCATACGCCCTCTTATGCGAGCGCGCCCATCGGATCCCATGCGGGGAGCATGGTGGCCGGGGATTCCAAGGCCTTGCGGTACTCTTCGGGAAGCATGGCCTTGGGGACGGCGACCTCGTAGACGTATTCGGTGAACCAGTCGTCGGACATGGTGAAGTAGCCCTTGTCGGCGATCTTGGCACCCCAGGAGTTCTCCACACGCCAGCGCCGCGTGGAGCCGTCATCGGCGACGTCCACGCCGGCGAAGGCCATGGCGTGGTTCATGGCGGAATCGCCGAAACGCACGCGGGCCTCCTTGTCGAGATCGAAGTCCACGTCGTACACGCGACCGTACTCGAACAGGTCGGTGGCCCAGGCGCCGTTCTCGCGGTCCATGAACGGATGGCAATCGGCGCCGAACCACACCGGAATGCCCTGTTCGACGAGAATCCGCTTGACGCAGTCCTTCATGAGCTGGTTCGGCACGTTGAGGTATTCGGTGGCGTCGCCGCCGGCCACGTTGCCGAGATGCTCGATGCCGATCTTCTTGCCCTTGGCGTGCTCGGCGCGCGGATCGTCCACCAGGCACACGTAGTCCTCGAGACCGGCCGGCCCCACGTACTTCTTCCAGAATTCGACCGGCGTGATCTCGCCGTCGCGGTGGAATTCACCGTCCTTGTCGGTCCACTCCCAGTCGAAGGAGACCGGCGGCTCACCCAGATGGATGGTCAGGATGCGATGGCCCGCCGCGGTGGCGTCGGCGATGATCGACTCGATCTTGGCGGCGTCGCCATCTGCGGCGTACATGTGCGCCACGGCGGTGTGCAGCAGGTGGCGCAGCTGGGTGTTCATCTCACCGGTGTTCTTGGAGGATTCGGTTTCCGGGAAGAGGTCCTTGGGCACGGCGCCGTACTTCTTGTACACGTTCATGGCCATGGTCCACTGGCCGCCGTCGCCCATCACATCGGCGAGCAGGTGCTGGATCAGGCGGGAGTCGGACGGCTCCCCGGCGGCCACCAGGGCGGCCATGTCCTTGAGGAAGTAGTTGACGCGCTCCAGTTTGTCGTAGTACATCGCGTAGTTCTGGGAGAACTCGAACTCCTTCAGGTTCATGCTCCGCTTGGCCACGAAACGGGCCACGTTCAGGGAGCTGAACAGCCAGCAGCGGCCGGAACGATCCTGATGGGTGGCTTCGCCGTTGTCGACGGTGGTGGAGAAGCGACGCTGCATCAGGCGGGCGCGGTCATAGTTGCGGGCCACCTTGTCGATGCCGGCGGCGGTCACCGCGTTCATGGCCAGACGATTGGTGCCGCTCTGTGCGAAATCGCCGCGCAGGGTATTCAACGCTTCGCCGGTCAGAGGCGTCAATTCACTCATGTCATACTCCTTCTGTGATGGTGCGCTTGCGGCGCAGATCCAAACGAATACGGCACCTGGCTCGAAAGCGCAGGTGCCGTGATTCTTACCGCTAGTAGTCTAATCGAAGGCCTGTCATTCGCCGTTCTGCTCAGATACGGCCGGATTCGCCTGAGTCGGGGCCTCCGGTTCGCCCTGTGTCTGGCGCTCGGACGGTTCAGACGATTCGGACTGCTCATTCTGCGCAGCCGAATCAGCCGGTACCGCATCTGTCTCATTGTGATCGTCGGCAGCCGACTCGTTTCCGCTCAACTCACCCGGCTGATCATCGGCCTCGTTGTGCACAGGCTTGACTTCCGGGACGGGCGCGACCACCGGCAATGACGCCACGGCAGCGGCTTCCTGACTCTGACCAGAGGCCGCTGCATTACCACCGAAAGCGAATCCGGAGAACGCCTGCGAGAACATAGAACGCAGTTCCGAAACACGCTGGGTGATGACGGACTCGCGTTCCTGCAGATCGGCGATGCGCTTGGACAGACCGTCAAGCTCGCTTTGGGCGGCGGCACGACGCTCCTCTATCTGCGCATCGGCTTCCTCGCCCGCCTTATGCACGATTGCGGCGGCCTGGATGTCCGCCTCCTCGCGCTTGGACGCGGCATATGAATCGGCTTGGTCGCGAGTGTTCTTGGCCTGGCCGACCAACTCATCGGCTTCCCGCTTGGCCGCCACGCGACGCTCTTCGAGGTGCTGCAGCAGTTCGTTGACCTTCTTCGTGGCCTCATCCTGCTGAGCGGCGATGTCGTGACGGATCTGCTCGACCTCGGCGTTGACCTGGCTCATCGTGCTGGTGCGCTTGACCTCGGCCTCATCAGTGATTTCCTGACCCTTGGTCTTGGCCGCATCAATGATTTCGCTGGCCTTGCGCTGGGCTTCGGTCATCATCTTGGACACTTGCTCGCGCACGTCGGCGAGCTTCTTGTTGGCCTCGGCGAGCGCCGCCTCAATCTGATCGTTGGAATCAGACTTAAGCTTGGTGATCTCCTCATTGGCGCTTTTGCGCATTGCGGCAACCTGCTGGGTCGCTTCCGCCTTCATGTCGGCGATTTCGCGCTCTTGAGTGGAGCGCTCGGAAGCCATCTTCTTGGTGTGCTCTTCGCGCGCGTTGCTGAGCTCAAGCTCGACGGTCTGACGCTGTTCGGTGATGGTCTTGGTGGTTTCGGAGCGCAGTTGTGCGGCGTCCTCGTTGGCGGAGGTGGTCACTGATTCGGCCTGATTGTTGGCGTTCGTCAGAATCGAGGCGGCCTTGGCATTGGCGTCGTCAACAATATGCTGGGCGTCCAGCTTGGCATTGTTGATCAGTGTTTCGGCCTGCGCCTGAGCCGTGGTACGGATGGAGGACGCGTCCTGCTTGGCGCGTTCCAGCAGTTCGGTACTCGTCTGTTCGGCGGAGGCGAGCATCTGCTGGGCGTTCGCTCCCAAGGAAGCGAAGCTGTTGCTTTCCGGCTTCTTGTTCTTCTCTTCCTGAAGTTGGGCCTGCAGTTGCAGAATACGGTCGTCATCCGCCGCAATCTGCTCACGCATGCTGGCCAACGTCTGCTGCGCACGCTTCACACTCTCCTGAGTAGCGTCGAAGGCAGCATCGACCTTCTCCTTGTCATATCCTCGCAGCACCACCGGGAAACGATCCACCATCGCTGTTTATTCCTTTCGCACACGCATAAAGCTCTTGGCACATCCTTGAAGCACTGTAGCGCATCGCACTAGCGCTGAGCGTTGAGCGACGCGCAATCGTTACAATGCGTGCGAACCATGTTCTATTCCGGCGTGGCGCACAGCGTGCTAGGCGATGAGGATGTCGGAGCTGGAGGGCTTGAGATAGTAGCGTACGGCTTCGCGCACCACATCACGGCCAGCGGCGATCTGCTGGTCGAGTGGTAGACCATGCTGGCTGGAATGCGCCGGAACGACCGGAGGGAAGCTGACGAATCCGCCCAGCACCCGCTCCTGGGTGGCGGTCCAGTTGAGCAAGTTGTAGAACAGCGAATTACATACGAACGTACCTGCGTCCGAACTCAGGGTGGCCGGAATCGAATCGTCCGTGAAATCATTCAGGATCGAGCGCAACGGCAGGCGGGTCCAATAGGCGGCCGGGCCATTGGGGTCGATGGGTTCGCGGCGTGGGGTCACGTTGTCCGCGTCAGGCCTGATCGCGTCCATCAGGTTGGTGGCGCATCGTTCAAGCATCACGCCTCGGGCTGCGTGCTTGCGACCGGTGGCGATGACGATATTGGGCTTGGTGGCCTCAATAGTCTCTTTCAGCGTGGGCCAGGCTTTGGCGAAGCTCACCGGGATGCTGACGGCATGAACGGTGACGGCGACCTGCTCCAACGGATCGTCCGGAGCAGAGGAGACGCCCAGTCCCTGCTCGGCGATGGCCTTGGGCACTTCGACGGCGGGATTGACCTCCACGCCGTCATAGTGGTCGAAGCCGGAGATCACAACATTGAGTTCACGCATAATGCCAGTCTAGCGATGCATCTGGCCGGCCGCTTGGGCCAGCAGGGCGTGCATGCGGGCGCGGGCCTCTTCCTTGGGATCACGACCGAGAATCTCCTCGGCGATACGCTCAGCTGTGGGAATATCTTCCAACGTGGTGATCTTCAGGTTGGTTTCCGCACCGGAGACAATGGCGACGGGTTCATCAGGCAGATAATCGACCACTACGCGCGTGTCGTCGGTGGGATGGAAGTCCGGGTCGGCGGCAGCCAAATCGTAAGCGTGACGAATCGTCGCGAAGCGGAAGGATTGCGGGGTCTGCGCGCGGAAGGTGTTCGGGCGGTCCGGCACCGACTTGACCACTTTCAAATCGCCCAGATCCTCGGTCAACAGCACGGTGTCGGTTGAGGCGTAGGCCACGGTCGCGGCCGTGAACTGGTCGAGCGCATCAATCGAACCGTCGATGGCGGACTGTTCCACGAACGGACGGACGGCGTCATGGATCAGAATCTTGGCATCGTCCGGAATGCCAGCCGTAGCCAGCATGTCGAGCGCGGTGGCGGTACTGTCCACACGCTCGTCACCGCCGTCAATGATGACGCGGACCTTGGTGTAGCCCATCTCGCCAACCAACGTTTCCACTTCACCGCGCACCTTGGGATTAACCACCACCACGATGTCGCTGACGCGATCGCAATGTTCAAAGGCATCAATGCTCCAGCACACGATGGGCTTGCCGCCCACGGAGACAAGCTGCTTGGGATTATCGGGGTCGAAGCGCGTACCGAAGCCGGCGGCCAGCACTACGGCCACCACCGGCACGGTTTGTGCCGGTTTGGCGCCCTGAGCGGGGGCTGGTTGGACGGTAGGCGTCTCGACGGGGGTATCGAAATCTCTCTCAGTCATAGGTACCACCGTAGGGTGAGGGCTGGCCGTCCGTGAACTGCATCACATCTTCTCCACGGAATGTGCCCGCATTCTCCGTTTAGTCACGCACGATGAGGGCGAGGAGGCGGCCTTCGTGTGTTTTGTTGGCGAGCGCGGCGCGGCGGTGCGAGTACCACAGTGGGTTTTCGAGCGTGCACATGCTGTGGCTGATGTTGTCGATGCGCTCCGCGAGCTCGGCCGGGCCTTCGCCGTCCGTGCGGCACAGTTCGGCGAGTTCCGGGTCTTCCTCAAGGTACTGGGTGGCGGCGTGCACGCGCGGCATAGAATCGACCACCTGATGTACGCCGGCGAAAGCGAGGTCGATCATTGCCGCCTCGGCGATGTCAATGCCGGCACCACCGAAGCGGGTCTTCGTCTTGGTCAGCGGGAAGCGCTTGATGAACTGATCGGCGATCTCGTCGCCCACTTCATAGCAGTCGCCGCAGATGCGCGGGCCGAGTGTGGCGACGATGTTCGCCGGGTCGGCACCCTTGCTCTTCATCAGGTCTACCGTGGCGCCGATCACACCACGCTCCAAACCACGACGGCCGCAGTGGGCCGCACCAATGATACCGGTGACCGGGTCGCCCAGCAGCACCGGCAGGCAGTCGGCCGCGAACATGCCTAGGGCTATGCCGGATTGTGCGGTGACCTGGCCGTCCGCCTCGATGACGCGCGGAGTGTCAGTCTCACCGTGTGTGCCGGACACGTCGAAGCCGAAGGGGGTGTTGATGACGAACGAGTCGTCCACGTCCACAGCCACGCCGGAATGTACTTGGGAGACCAGCGATAGGCGGGCTTGCACCGCTTCGGCGAGTGCGATGCGGTTCGACAGCACGGCCTCAGGTCCGTCGCCGGACTTGCCGCCGAGGTTCAGGTTGCCGTAATCGCCGGTGCTCAGTCCGCCCAGTCGCGTGGTGTACACCACCTTGATGCCGGGGGCCAGTGCGATGGGGATGGTCACCGGAATAGGGCGACCGGCTTTATCGGTAGAGCTGATGCTGTTGGAATCGAGGATTTCTTCGCTGTATTCAGGCATAAGGCATTCTTTCTTGGGTGCGGGCGGTGTTCATGATTCCCATGACCACCCCAGTCAGCCTACGGCTGACAGCCCTCCGCCAGAGGGGGCGGAGTGGTAGGTTATTCGGCTTTGAGGGTGGGCTTTTTGGTGCGCGAGCGGATGGCGGCGTTGATGGGCACCTGGTGCGGGCAGGGCATCGAGAACACGTGCGCCGGATTATTGATGGTGGGTACTGGCGCGCCATCGGCATCGCGCAGGCCGGTTTCCGGCACGGTAAAGACCAATGGTCTCTCGCCAGGCAGCAGGAATTCGACCTGTTGACCTGGCTCAATCTTGTTACGGCTCATCAGCGTGACACGTCCGTCTTCGTCCGCGCTCCAGCTCAGCACTTCGCCCACTACCAGCCATGAGCGGAAGTAGGCGGAGCGGTCGGTGTTCTGTGTGACCTTGTGCTCCGGGTAATAGAAGCCGGTGGAGTAGTCGCGGTGGGCCACCTTGTCGGTTTCCTCGAGCAGCCATTCGGGCAGTTCGACGTGTGGGGCCGGGCGAACGGCCGCATGCTTCCAATCGGTCTCAATCTGTTCGACCGCGGTGTTGGACTTGCGGCGCGTGGAACGGGCGTGAGAGCTCATGCCGTCGGGTTCGACGGCGGTGCCGGCCGGCGTACCAGAGGCAGTTGAGTCGGCGGCATCAGCAACCGTCACGCGGTCACGTTCTGCGGAAACCGAGCCGGTGACCGAATCGGCAACCGCAGTATCAGAGCCACGGTCATATCCCTCATCGGCCACACCGGCGAACGTGGCATCGGCATTGCGCATCACTTGATCTTCGGTTCCTTGGCCAAAATCGGGGTCGCCCGGGCGAATCACACGGTCACGGAAAGGCTTCAAAACATTGCCATCAGCGTCTTCAAACCCGCGTTGAATCATGTATTCATTAACCGCGGTTTTGTAGGCGTTGGTCATGGCGGCGATATAGTAGGCGCTTTTCGCGCGGCCTTCGATTTTGAGGCTGGTGGCACCGGAGTCAATCAAATCATCCAAGTGCCCCAGCATATTCATGTCCTGCGAATTGAACAGATAGGCGCCGTTCTCGGTCTGTTCGATCGGGAAGTACTGGCCGGGGCGTTTCTCTTCCACGATCGAATACTTCCAGCGGCATGGCTGGGCGCATTCGCCGTGATTGCCATCGCGGCCGGTCAGATAGTTGGAGAACAGGCAGCGACCGGAGAAAGCCATGCACATGGCACCGTGGACGAAGCATTCGATGTCGAGGTCATCGGGAATGTTGGCGCGAATATCACGCACGGCCTGCAAGTCCATCTCGCGGGCCAACACCACACGGCGAGCACCAAGCTCGTAGAAGGCGTTCGCAGCCTGATAATTAGTCACGCCGGCCTGGGTGGATACGTGCAGTTCCAGATTCGGAGCCACTTGACGGGCCATCATCATCACGCCGATATCGGAGACGATCAGCGCGTCCACGCCGGTGTCTTTGAGCTGGCCGACGTACTCGCGCATGGCTTCGATCTCGTTGTTGCGCGGCAGCACGTTGCAGGTCACGTACACGCGGGCGCCGCGTTCATGGGCGTAGCGCGAGCCTTCCTCAACGTCCTCAAGGCTTAGGTTTTTGGGGGCCGATCGCATGCCGAAGGCTTTGCCGCCGCAGTAGACGGCGTCGGCACCATAATCGACCGCGGTTTTCAGGCCCCTCAGGTTGCCGGCCGGGGACAACACTTCGGGCTTTTTGCGGGTGGGGATTCTCATCGTCGTATTCATCACCGCAATAGTGTAGTGGTGGCCGTGTAATGCGGGCGGGGCTACCGTTAGGCTGGATAACATGAAGATCGATATCGTGAGCGTGTTCCCCGAATACTTTGAGGTGATGAACCTCAGCCTGATGGGCAAAGCCCAGGCCAAGGGATTGTTGGAGATCAAAGCGCACAACCTGCGCGACTGGACCCACGATGTGCATCATTCGGTGGATGACACGCCAGTCGGCGGCGGTGCCGGCATGGTGATGAAGCCCGAAGTGTGGAGCGAATGCCTGGACGAACTGCTGGGATTCTCGCGGCTGTCTGACTCCTCCGCCCCATCCGGCACACCGGTGCTCATCTTCCCGAACCCATCGGCCCCGTTGTTTACCCAGCGCGACGCCACCGAGCTCAGCCATGCCGACCATCTGCTGTTCGGCTGCGGCCGGTATGAGGGCTACGATGCGCGCATCCCGGACTACTACCGCTCCCAGGACGTCGATGTACGCGAATATTCGATTGGCGACTATGTGCTGAACGGTGGCGAAGTAGCGGTATCGGTGATGCTTGAGGCCATCACCCGCCTGATGCCCGGGTTCATGGGCAATCCCGATTCGATCGTGGAGGAGTCCTATACCGGCGAGGGCGCACTGCTTGAACATCGCCAGTACACCAAGCCCGCCGTGTGGCGTGGTATTGCGGTGCCGGACGTGCTGTTGTCCGGCGACCACGGCAAGGTGGACCGTTTTCGCCGCGACGAAGCGCTGGCCCGCACCGCCGAGATTCGGCCAGACCTTATCGCGGCACTGGATTGCAAGGCGCTGGATAAGGCCGACCGCAAGACCCTGATGGCCTTGGGCTGGGAGGTCTCCGCCGCCCATCCGTGCCGGCTCGCCGATTAATTCACCACACGGTGGGAGATTCACTACGCGGCGGAATCGTCGGAACGCTCTATATCCGAGTCGTCATCCGCGGATTCGATGTAGAAGACGGCGGTTTCGCCGTAGTTGCGGCTTTCAGTGATTTGCCAGCCTTCGGGGGCGGTGGGGGTGTCGGAGCGTACCGAGCGTTCGAGCATAATCACGGTGTTCTCGTTGGTGGCGCTGCCCACCGCCAGATTGGCCAACAACTGATTGCATTCAGCGGTCTCATAGGCGTAGGGCGGATCAATGAATATCACGTCAAAGGATTCACCAAAGCCGCCAGCCACTTGCTCGGTTTTTTTGACCAGCACACGGGCCTTGAGCGAAGCATCCCACGAACGGTTCTTCTGTAACTGCGACAAGGTCTTGGTAATCAGCGCCGCCGCAGGCCGGGAACTTTCCACGGCCACGAGTTCTCGCGCGCCACGGCTCAGCGCTTCGATGCCCAACGCACCAGTACCGGCGAACAGGTCCAGTACACGGGCGTCATCCAGCACTCCCCATGAGTCGAGGTGCGAGAAAATCGCCTCTTTGGTGCGATCCGTGGTAGGCCGGGTACCCGTTTTCGGCGTAGCAAGCGCCACGCCCTTGAATCGTCCAGAAATTACACGCATAGCTTTCACTGTACAGGCTCATCTACGCATACCAATCATGAACAACAATGTGGGGGGCTCGAAGCGCACCAATGATATAGTGCACTTCGAGTACCCCTTGCTCGGATGCTCTGGGCGGCCTGCGCAATGATCTAATGCAGGCCGCCTTTTATGTCAATGTCGATGTATGTCTGCGCTGGTCCGCGCTATAGCATCACCTTCCTTACTCCATACTTATGCGGCACTTATGCTGCAACGGTGCTTGCCACGCCGCATGCGCCGACCGGCACGGGACGATCATCACCGTCCGAGCCAAGGTGCAACAACGACGCACGCGGAATTGAGGACACACCTCCGGCAAGCGGATGAGCCAGCGGGGAAGCAACCGGCGCAGAAAGCGAAGGAACACCCGATGAAGCGACTACAGAAGCTCCGGAAGCCGAAGCCACTGGCGTCGCGACCGGAGCAAGCACCGGCTGAGACACCGTATCCGCGCGATGCCTGCCGCCCCTGACTTTGCCGATCGCTGCATCTGCCGCTGAAGGTCTCACCGCCCCAGCTCCGGCAGTCGACGCAGCTGCAGCCACACCGGCTAGACCAACCGGCACTCCTGCCGGTGCCGTGGCGGAACGCGAACGGGCACGGGAACGGGAGTGGGCACGGGCTCGCGCACCAGCCAACACATCGTCATCCAGCTCGCCGGTCTGCCGAGCCACAATCGTGGCACAAGTAACGGCCGCAGACACATTGGCCATGGTGCTGGGCATGCCGACGATATTGCTCACCGGCACCAATGGCACCAGCAGTTGCACCGGCAAGCCAACGGCGGTAAACACCGTAGAAGCGGTGACGATGGCGGTTCCCGGCACGCCTGCCGTACCGATCGAAGCAAACAATCCGATCACGGCAAGCGCCACATACTCCCCTGGTCCGTAATCGAGTCCAAGAGCGTTGATGGTGAACACGGCGGACAGCATCGGCCACACGCCGGCACATCCCGGCATACCAATGGTGGTGCCAATGGGCGTGGTGAAGTTCGCGATGTCAGCCCCTACACCGATGGTGCCGATCTGGCGAATGCTCAACGGCAGCGTGGCAACACTGGATTGTGTAGTGAATGCAGTGGTCTGCGCAGGCAACACGGCTTTGAAGAACGTCAGCGCCGGTACCTTGGCCACCAGTTTCACCAGCGCGCCATTCACCAGGAACGCCTGAACAAGGTTCAGTGCAAAGCCCAACAGCAGTATGCCGAGCAACGAAAGCAACGCATCGGCTTTGGAGGTGGTTGCAGCAGTGGAGGTAGCGCCAAGCACCACCACCGCGTACGGCGTCAGTTCCACTACGTAACCGACTGCTTTGTAAATCACGTCCTTGGTCTGCTCGAAGAACCTCGTGATAACATCCACGCTCTTCTGCTTGCTGACCGACACAATCGCAATTGCCAATACCGATGCAGTGATGATAATCGGCACCACGCGGTTACCGGACAAGTCGCCGATGATGTTCTTCGGGAAGAAGTTGAGCACCACCTGATCGAACGGCGCAGTCTGCGAGGTCAGGAAGCCGGCCGTGGACTTGTCATTGACCAGCGTAACGCCGGAACCGATGTGCAGTGGGATCGCCACTGACAAGGTCAGCACGATGGCGATGAGATTGGTGAGCAACAGCCAACCGACCGAGCGCAATCCGATGCTGCGCAGTCTATGCAGGCTGCCCACATACGTGATGCTGGAAATGATGGACACGAAAATCAGCGGTGCCACCAAGGCGGTAATGAGATTGATGTAGATGTTTCCCAGCAGATTCAGTGAATCGACATTCCCGTTGAACGCCAGACTCAGCGCGATGCCCAGCATCAACGCAAGGATGGTCAGTACGCTGAAATTGAGTTTGAATACCGCACGCAGCAGGGCGATCATGGCAAACAACACGATGGTTGCCACCCAGACCGTCACTGCGGTGGGATCGATGTTAGACAGCACTCCCATAAATCAATCCTTGAATTCGATGCCGTGCTCAGTGCTTGGCAGAACCTGAAGCATGCTGGGCATACACGCGGCGGCGAGCGGCTGCACCCGTCACGCCGACCAGCAGCAATACCAGCGTGGCCACGGTGGCCGGGACGATGGCGGAACCGGTGTTCGACAGGGACTTGACACCAGCAGCGTTCTTGGATGCGCCGTTCTTGGTACCAGTGGTGTTGGTTTTACCAGTATTGGTGCCCTTGTTGGCACCATTGTTGGTGTTGTTCCCGGTGTTCCCGTTGTTGCCGGTGTTCCCGCCAGCCAGACCCTTCTGCGCGTTGGCGATGGCCGTAATGGCACCGTCCGTGGCATCAATGGTGGCCGTCTTGTTGGAGACCGTCTTCTGCGCGTTGGCGATGGCGGTGTTGAACGCATCGACGTTGGCCTGGGCGTAGCCGTCCAGCGGCACGCTCTTGGCGGCATCAATGGTGCCGCGCAGGCTGGTCAGCGAGTAGAAGTGGTCGAGCTGGGCGATGTAGGCGTCACGATCATTGGTCACGGTACGGCCGAAGTTGTGGGCGGCGTTCAGATCGTCACCTGTAATGGAGTAACCGCCAGGAATGATTTGGCTGTCGTCGTAAGTCGTGCCTGCCCAAGCAAGCATGTATTCACGGGCCGTGGGCTGAGGCTTAGTGTCCACGTTGTTCCTCGCGCCATGATAATTCACCACTTCGTCAGTAATCGGACCGGCCGGCTGATCGGTACCTGCAAGTTGTGCTGTATTGTCCCTGTTGTAATGCAACAGCAACGGCACCTGCAGACGGGTTGCACCAGTTCCGGTCGAGTCAATCACACCGTGGCTGCCATCTTCAGTGACGAGGTTCGGCAGATAGGTGTTCACAAGGTGCGTATACAAATCGGCCAGCGGATGATCTCCCGTAGCGCTCTTGCTGTAGTTATCACGAATATGGAACGGTGAATTCTTGCCGGAAGTATTATCAAGAATGGTGTCGAAGGTGTAGACGTGGTCAACGCCATACTTGGAGGCCTCCTGATTCACATAACGAATGGTCGCGTACGTATTGCCGCACCATGTGGCACCAAAGAAGATATAGTGGTTGCCTTCAGACTGGAGGATCTTCTCAAGCTCGCCATAAGTGACGGAAACCAACTTGACATCCTTCTGTTCGCCGGATTTGAACACGCTCGCCTGTCCCTGCGAATTATGGGTCAGATAATAGTCAACATAAAAATCACCATTCGTACGCACGGCAGCGTTGTTGGCAATCGCAGACAACGCAGTGCCCACCGTAACTTCATTGGCAACGCTGTCGGCACCGGCGGCAACGCTCAGTACTTTGTCTCCAGAAGCATCCTTGTTGTAGGTGAACAACGTAGGCAGATCCACCACCTGAGAGGCGTCTTTGCTTTGGATGTCCTTCAGGCCGAAATCATCGACGGTCTGCTGGAAACGCTTGGCGAACGACGCGACCTTGTTGTTCTTGTCGTTGATGTTCACCAGCGTGGAGTCACCGGCGTTATCCAGATGCGGATCGAAGTTATACACCTTGGTGATGCCCTTGGCCTGTGCCACCTTGTTGATCACCGGCAATGCCTTGGTCACGTTGGCGTCCCACGTGCCACCAATCAGGATGGCGTAATTGCCCGATCCGTTCTTGAGGATATCCTCCAAACGTTCCAGCGTGATGTTCTCAAACACATGGCCGGCCGGTAGATTGGTCACATCCGAATAGTAGTCAAACGGCGTATCCTCCTGGCTTGCGCCATTGACAGCAGTACCGTTGCCCGCCTCGACAGCATTGGCGCTGGACGGCAACACCAGTCCGGTCAGGCCGAGCGTTGCGGCTGCCACCCAGGCAATGGCCTTGCCTGCCCAGCGGCCCCGTTTAGCACCGTTCTCGTTTGCGATGTTGTTCATTATTGTTCCCTTCTCTGAATTACTGCTTATTGCCGGTGTTGTCGGCAGACTGACCGTCAAGATTGAAATCGAATACTGCAGTGGGTTGCTGGTCCGCATCGAAGTCACCACCGTCATCAGCCACATTCCCGGCATCGCTCACGGCGAGCGCGTGCTTACGGCGCTGCTGAACAATCGCCGAAGCGACCACGGTGCCAACCACTGCTGCGGCAATCACCACGATGGCAAGTACGCGCACCACAGGATTGGTGGGTTCGGGCTTGTCGATTACCGGGTTTGCGCTGGTGCCGGCCTCGGTATCTGAGGCGGCAGAAGCCTTGTTGCTCTTGGACTTCTTAATCTTGGCTTCGTCCTTGCTCGCACTGGTGTCGGAGGTCTTCTTATCGGTTGTTGAGTTCTTGTCAGCGCTATGCGAGGCACCCTTGTCTTCCGATTTTCCGGCTTCGGTCTGCTGACCGGCATCGGTGTTCACGGCCGTATCGTTGGAACCACTGGTTTCCTGGTAAGCGGCGCCGCCGTTCTGTTGCGTGGCCTGGGGTGCGGCTTGCTGCTGGGCGGGTGCCTGTTGCTGTGACGGCTGCTGAGCGGGTGCCTGTTGTTGAGCCTGCTGCTGGGCAGGTGCCTGCTGTTGCGCCGGCTGCTGAGTCTGCTGCTGTTCCTTCCGTGCAGCCTGCTGCGCCTTGTAATTGGCGCAATAGCTGTCGAAACTGGCTTTCTGCGCTGATACATCGATGCCGCCGCCGGGGTTGGAATCGTATGCAGAACCACCGCTGGAGCAGCAAGCTACCGGATTATAGTTGGCCGAACAGAGGTCGCATACGTCGCCGACAGCGTATGCGGTGCCCAGCGCGAACTGCAATCCTGCCACCGCCAAAGCACTCACCGCGGCCGAGCTGAGGACTATGCGCAACGCCTTGCCTCGTTTGGTCAGCGGCGCACGCTGTGAGTGTTGTGATGAGGTTGACATGAGTTTCCCTTCTTTTTTCGATGATGAAAGTGACTATGAATGACGAGGCGCGCGGCTACAGGGGCGCAAACAGGTATGGCTTCGCCCAACTCCATGCATGACGACGCAAAAAGCCAACGAATCGATACCGTCGACCTATGTCGCGGAAGACGCATACAGCTGCGCCTTCACGCGATTGCGGCAATCACATTGTGGTTGGAGACATGGGCGATATGTGCGTTGTCTGAATACAAAAGGCAACGCACCACACCAATAGCAGCGGCTACCGTAGCCGCATAGGCATCAATGACACCGATAACGAAACAACAGATAGAACGGCAGACGCACGCGATACCCCCGGCGAACGTCGACTTTGTGACTGCACCAGAATATTCATGATGCGGCTCTCCTTGCTCGGTTCAAGCATCTGACCAGGATGCCCGCTCCGCCAAGCATCCCCCTGATGCCGTTGAGCGGAACTTTTCACATCGGCGGCTGCGGTGTCGCGATTCTCAGGAACCTTATCGCAATCGCTCTGTGAACGTTAGCCACATCTTAGAACGGCATTGACGGCAACAAGGCCCGTTTGTTATATGGACTTCTTATGACCGCATATCGCAGGTACCTTGGCACTGTGTTTTCCCTCAAGTTTTCGCACATATTCGGGGATTCGGCGGCCAGGCACTCAGGCATTCGACACCGACGTCAAGCGCTTGCCCCGCACCCGGGCCCCCACACCAGCGACCACCAGCAACAGTGCATTGCCGGCAATCAGCAACGTATTCATGGTGTACAACAGCCATGCAATAACCAATACATCGACCACAATCGCCGCGACACAGCCGACGCGCGGGAGCATTCGATCTCGTGCCAATGATCGGTATGCCCCGGTGGCAAGCGCAAGCTGCAACACCAGCATCAGAATCGTGACACTAGACGACACCGTTGTGGTAGACACTCCCACAATGAGCGGGACCACCCCCGCCACCAATATCACTGCCAGCAATCGCACGGGCGTACCGGTACGCGGCGACAGGCCAGACAATTCGCGCGGCAGCCAACCATCCTGACATGCCGCATGCAGCGGGTATACCATCCAGCCAATAGCTGCATTCAGTGTGGTGAGCAGGGCCAGCGCCGACCCACCAACGGTGAACGCTCGCACCACATTGCCAGGCACGGCAATGCGCGCGCTCACTGATATGTCTTGATTCGCCACGCGCGCTATGGGAAGCACCCCGGCATCCACCACGCACAGCAGCACATACGCCAGCGCCACCACGAGCAAAGACACAAGCATCGCGCGCGGCACCGTACGCCTCGGTGCACGGGCAGCCGCAGCATAGTTCGACACCAATGCCACACCGTTCATCATGAACGTCATGTACAGACACGCGAACACGAATACCGTAGGCGAACCGATAATCACATCCTGCGTGAGATACCGTGCCTGCACATGCGGTATCAAGGCCCCTGCATAGAGACCGAACACCACGGCCAACAGCAGTATCAGCAATACTTGTACCGCCGACGCTGCCCGCGCACCCCATGCATGGAGCGCCACGAATACCGCAATAATCAGTATCGCCACGCCACGTGCCACCAACGGCGGCACCGGCAGGAGTTGGGCCGCCGACAGCGCATAAGCCGCTATGTCAAATACGAGAAAACACAAGAGATACGCGCCTACTCCGCCCACATATCGCCCCACGGTATCGCGCAACTGCTGATATTGGCCACCGGGGTACTCGCCTGAGCTGTTGAGCAAGAGCTGCGGAACAAGTGCGATGACGGAGAATCCCAAGCCGACCAACGCCGCGATCCATAATCCCGTACCAATAATGCCAATGCCTATGCCGGGCATTGACATCACACCCAGTCCAATCACACCGCCTGTTGCCAACGCCACCAGATGCCCGGTTCCCAACGCCGCATCCTGACTCCGATTCATCGCAACCCCCTCATGTACGAATGGTCTTGCCTCCACTGAAGCACATTCGAGGGCTTCCCGACCGTGATTTCCTCACGATCGGCATACGGAAAATCTATATCGTGCGATCACGGCGTGCGGCCTCGGCCTCAGCTGGAGGTCAGGAAGGTTTCGTTGCCTCGGGTGAAGTCGAGGACGGCACCGGCGAGTTGGACCTCGCCTGCCAGTTCGGGGTCGGCGGCCAGAAGCTGCTCGGCACGGGTGCGGGCGTCGGCGATCATGTCGGCATCCTTGACCACGCGCAGGAGCTTCAGGCTGGACTTGCCGCCGGATTGGGCGTCGCCGAGTACATCGCCGGCACCGCGGAATTCCAAGTCGGCTTGGGCGATTTCGGCACCGTCGAGCGAGTGGTGAATCACTTCGAGCCGTTGCTCAGCCGGGGAGCCGGGTTCCGCACGGGAAATAAGGAACGCCCACGAGTTGGTGCCGCCACGCCCCACGCGGCCGCGCAGCTGATGCAACTGAGAGAGGCCGTATCGGTCGGCATCAAAGATGACGATGCAGCTGGCCTGCTTGACGTCCACGCCGACTTCGATCACCGTGGTGGACACCAGAATCGGAGTCTCGCCGCCGGCAAAATCGGCCATGACCTGGGTTTTGACGTTATCCTTGTCGCGGCCGGTCAGAGTCGCAAACCGAATGCCTTGGAATTGCGGGAGTTTCTGCAACCGGTCGGCGATTTCGGCCACCGCATGCAATGGCGGGCGAGCCACGGTTTCGCCGTTCTCGTCGAAGGTTTCGTAGGGATCGTCGATGCCGATGGCGTCGGCCGCCGCGCGCGTTGCACGGCCGCCCGCAGCTGTGCGGGCGCTGGAACCAGATGCTGCGGCGCGTCCGCGGGCAGAACCGGCTGCTGACGAAACGCCGGAACCGCCTTCGTTCTCCTCATCATCCGCATCAATGCGCGGGCACACGATATAGGCCCGCTCCCCCGCATTGACTCGCGCGCGAATGTGCGCGAACATACGCCCCATGGTGGCGGCGTCGGCCTCATTGACCACCACGGTGCGAATCGGTTTGCGGCCGCCGGGCAATTCGGTGAGCCAGGAAATATCGAGATCACCGAACCAAGTCATGGCGGCAGTGCGCGGGATGGGCGTGGCGGTCATCACCAGTAGATGCGGCGTGGTGCCGTCGTCGGTTTTGGCGTTGAGACTTTCGCGCTGTTCCACACCGAACCGGTGCTGCTCGTCGATTACCACCAAGGCCAAGTGCGGGGCTTGGAAGGTCTTGGAAAACGCCGCGTGCGTGGCCACGATAATGCCCGGCTCGCCACTGGACGCCGCAGCAAGTGCTTTACGTCGCGCAGCAAGCTTCATGCCGCCCGTCAACAACGTGACTGGAATCGCTGGCTTGAGTTGCTCCACCATCCGGCCAATGGTTTCGGCATGCTGCTCGGCCAGCACCTGAGTCGGGGCAACAAGCACGGCCTGATAGCCGGCGTCTACGGCTTGGAGCATGGCAGCGAGCGCCACTACGGTTTTGCCGGAGCCCACCTCGCCTTGCAGCAGACGCTGCATTGGCCAGTCATGAGCCAAATCGGCGGCAATATCATGAATAACCTGCTGCTGCCCTGCAGTGAGGGAGAACGGCAGGGATGCGATGAACTGATCGCGCAGACTGTCGGTTACCAACGGGCAAGAGTGAGCCGCGGATTTATGGGCGTGCGACCTGGCTTTAAGCAGCGAGGTCTGCGAAACGAAAGCCTCCTCATAGCGCAGGGTTTCGATGGCTTCCTTGAACCGGGCCGTGGAGGCCGGATCATGAATGGCCAGGAACGCCTCAGCCCGATGCATGAGGTTCTTGACCTTGCGCACCGATTCGGGCAGCACATCTGGGATGGATTGGGAGAGCGCCTCAGCACCGGATTCGGCGGTCGTGCCGGACTTCTCTTCCCCGTTTTGGACGGCGATGGTGTCGGTCGTGGGAGCCACGATGTCGGCTGACCCAGCGCCAGCGAGTTTCCCGTCAGGCGTGGATGACGTGCGGGCCCCCATCATCCACAGCAATCCCAGAATCGTCTCATGAATATGTTCGGATGAAATACGCGAACTGGCGTGATATACCGGGCGGGGCCGGCAGACGCGGGTAAGCGCCTCTTGCACGGTATCGGCGTCGTATTTCAGCGCGGCCCCGGAAGGGGCAGCCGCGGCCGGCGGATACGCGGACTGCGCACTGGCATACGGATCGGTACTTCCCGCAAACGCGCCATTGCCGGATGCCGCGCCCCGAGCGTAACCCTCAAGCCCCGCTCCTGTTCCGGCCGACCCGGGCGCGACAGTGAGGATTTCGGGGTGTGTGAATTGCAGCTGACCCATGTATTCGCTGGGCATACCGGAGACCACCACAGACGTGCCGGCGCGCAGCCGCATGCTGACCCAATCCACATACGATTTACGATACGAAAAGAACGTGAGCCGAGCCGTGCTGCCGGGTACGCGACGAGACCGGGCGAAGTCGGCGTCATCGACCGTCGCCTCGAGTCGGTAGCCGCGGCGAGCGTTCATCGGCACCACGCGCATGTCTCGTATCACGGCGGCAAATGCCATCTGCTGGCCGGGTGCGGCCTCGCGGATGGCGCGAAGCGGCACCGGTTCGGTGACGCGGAAGGGATAGTAGGTCAGGGCGTCGCCGACAGTGACGATTCCCAGCGATTTGAGCGCGGACACGCGACGCTTGTTGGTGACCAGCGAAGCGAGAGTGGTGTCCATAGTGATGCTCATATTGGCCTATTCTATTCGCACGGCCCCTTTAGGCCGCAGAAACAACAAAACCCGCTGAGCCGAAGCTCAAACGGGTTTTGCTCCACGTTAGTACGCGATTCACGCGGCCACGCGCTGAACCTTGCCGGCCTTGAGGCACTTGACGCACACGCGCAGGCGAGTGTTCTCGCCATCAATCGTGGTGCGCACAGACTGCAGGTTCGGGCGGAAGCTACGCTTGGTACGACGGTGCGAATGGGAAACGGTGAAACCGGTCTGCGGTCCCTTGCCGCACACTGCGCAACGAGCTGCCATGATGGACTCCCTTAACCTTGATGTGTCAAGTCTTTCGCGCATTCGACCGCCGGTTTCACCCGACATGCCGAACACACAACTTCACAAATATATAGCCCAATACCGACAACCGCAACTCTTGCGTGTATCATGGGCGAACTTCGGCGGTTCACGCGCGGTTCGAGCGCAACTTGCGAGTGGGCCATCAGCGGTTCGCGAGCGGCTCGGCATTGGTTCGCCATCGGCGAATTACGCCGCAAATCGTAGCATTTACCTGATAAAACACGCCGGCCTGCCTATTCCGCATCCAGCAAACTCTCATATAATCTCGGTATAAGAGATAGCAAGGGACGAAGGGGTCCTCGTGCAACTTACGACGAAGGAGGCTGTCATGTTGAATCTCAGGCGAGGTATCGGCACTCACGAGCCCAGCGTGATTTCACTGGGGCAAGTCTGGGTGGACATTATGCTCAATGTGGACGAGGTGCCGGCACAGGGCGGATTCGCCGTGGCCGATCATCCGAAGCCCTCCATTGGCGGCAGCTATCGCGTGCTGCAGGCGGCCAGCCGCATGGGCGTGCCGACCGAGCACGCCGGCATTCTGGGCAACGGCCTGTGGGCGCATTTCATCCGCCAGTCATTCCAGGACAACGGCATTACGCATATCGGCCAGGATCGTCTTGATGAGGATTCCGGTTTCCGCGTGGTGCTGAGCTCCGGCGCGCCGAAGAAGACGTTCATCGCTTCCTATGGCGCCGAGGCTCATGGCGACGCGGACACGTTCAACACGCTGGAGCCGCAGCCCAAAGACGTGGTGCACATCAGCGGCAACACACTGATGGACCATACGGCCACCGGCGTGGACGGATTCCTACTCAAGGCCGGTACCGACCCGGCTGCACGCGACTACACGCTGGTGATCAATCCCACCAATACGTTGCGTCTGGTCAACGACCATATGCTTGAGGACCTGGTGCTCGCACGCCCGGTCTGGTCCTGTAACCGTCAGGAGGCCATGACGCTGGCCGAGCGCCTGGGCGCGCCGATCGACGACAGCAAGGTCACCATCGGCGGTGGACTCGACGACTTCATGCACCAGTTGTGTGACGGCTTGGGCACTACACTGCGCGCGCCGCTGGTGGTGCGTGTCGGCGCCCGCGGCGCTTGGATTCGTGAGCCAGGTGGCGAGACGATTCATATCGAGGGATACCCGACCAAGGCCGTACACACCCGTTCGGCGGGCGGTTGCCACACCGGCGTGATGTGCGCGATGCTGGCAAAGGGCCATAGTCTGGCCGAATCGGTAAAGATCGCCAACGCGGCGGCATCCATCGCCATCCAGCGCAGCCTCAACGGCGTGCCGCAATGCCCCGATTACGACGAGGCCATCGCGCTGATCGGCGAATAGTTTCCGGACGATTGAGTGGATTTCCTCATCTGGGGGAATCCACGATCGGCTCCCTTCAGTCCGCTTCGCGGTCAGCTCCCCTCAGCGAGGGGAGCTATTTTTCTGCCCTGGCTCCCCTTAGAAAGGGGCCCGGCATTATTCACCCGCCGTTCAACCGGAATGGTCCCCCTACCCTAGTCCGCGCTTCTACGATAGATTGAGTTGAATACCGTCGAGGAGTGCATATGACTGATCCCACGAATGTCCACGAACCGGTGCCGCAAAGCGCCAAACTGACCGCCCGCGAAAAGAAGTGGATCATCTACGACGTCGGCAACTCGGCATTCGTGCTGCTGTCCACCGCCGTCATCCCCATCTACGCCAAATCGCTGATGCCGGCGGACGGCAACATCGTGTCCGCCTGGGGCTACGCGCAAACCATTGCCTCCTTGGTCATAGCGCTGCTCATGCCGTTGCTCGGCTCCATCGCCGACGTGCAAGGCATGAAAATCAAGTTCTTCCTGGGCTTCTTCGGCACCGGCGTGGTCACCTGCTGCGCAATGGCCTTGCCCCTGACCTGGCTGCCGTTCCTGGTCGTCTACATTCTGGCGACCATCGGCCTTAACGGCTCGCTGACGTTCTATGATTCGATGCTCATCGACACCACCTCGAACGAGCGCATGGACAAGGTCTCCTCGCACGGCTACGGCTGGGGCTACATCGGCTCCACCGTGCCGTTCATCTTCTGCATCGCGCTGATCTTCGGCGGCCCGTCGCTCTTCGGCTGGTCCACGGCGGCCTGCACGCGCGCCTCATTCATCATCACCGCCATCTGGTGGGTGGCGTTCACCATCCCGCTGCTTACCAGCTACCGCCAAGTGCACTATCGCGCCACCCGCGACCAGCTGGGCTCGGCCATGCGCGGCACGTTCAGCGAACTGGCGGGCACGTTCGGCAAGATCGTGAAGAACAAGCCGTTGTGGATGTTCATGATCGCGTTCTTCTTCTACATCGATGCCGTGAACACGGTGATTTCGATGAGTACCTCCTACGGTGCCGAGCTTGGCATCGACTCCACCCAGCTGGTGGTGGCACTGCTCGTCACGCAGTTCGTGGCCTTCCCCTGCGCGATTCTCTACGGCCGTCTGGCCGGCCGGTTCGGCTGCAAAGTGATGATCACGGCGGCGGTCGTAGCATACATGTGCATCGTGCTCTTCGCCGCGTTCTTCATGAAATCGGCCGTGGAGTTCTGGATTCTGGCGATTCTGGTCGGCATGTTCCAAGGCGGCATCCAGGCGCTCTCCCGCTCGTACTACGGCAAAATCATCCCCAAGGACCACGCCAACGAGTACTACGGCTTCTACGATATCTTCGGCAAGACCGCCTCGATCATCGGCACCTTCCTGGTGGCCACCACCACGTCCCTGACCGGCAACGCCTCGTTCGGCGTGCTGTCCATCGCCGTCCTGCTCGTTGTGGCGCTCGTTTTCCTGCTGCTCCAGAAGGATCCGACGCAAGCGTAATATCACCCATCAATCAGCAACAGGAACGCCGAAGCAGCGATAAAACGGCAGACCCTACCGCCCGAGCCGCGACCTGAAACAATTTAGCCCTGCACAACGCACATATTTTGACAGGGCGGTAGTTGTCGCAAATTCTGCGACAACTACCGTTGGTAAATCGAACGCTATAATCAGAAACTTTCAGATGCTGAGTTCCATGCAGTACCCCCTGTGACCGCAATGCGGGCAGGTAAGCTTGCGTGTCTTGGGCGTGTGTGCGGCGAATACGAACTCTCGCATACCCGGCTGGAAGGTCTCATGGCAAGCCGGACATAGGTACTGTACGCGGGAGCGATAGTACTTCATCGCCGCAACAGTGAGCGCAATCGCCAGCAGAACGGCGACCGGCAGCGGCCACCATACGTCTGTCATCACACCGATGACGAGGCATGCAATTTGCAACAAAGTCGCGGGCAATGCGATTGCCAGCATGACCAAATATGTGGTGCGCAGGGAATGAGTGGTTGTGGTGTTCATAACGGTTGCCATGTCGGTTAATGTTGACGATACGAAGTCAGACGCCGAGACCGTCAGTGCTTTGCGCAGCTGCAAGCAGTCATCAAGACGTTGCTTCTGCTCGGCGATACCCGACTGCAAGGATGCCGTCTGCTGATCCAGCAAATCAACCAGCACCCGTTCCGGCCGCTCGTCCGACAGAATCGAGCGAATCTGCTCCAGCTTGAAGCCGAGTCCTTTGAGAAAAAGGATGACCCGCATCCGCTCGACCTCTGCAGCCCCATACAGCCTTCGGCCGCCGTCGCTGATCTCATTGGGAATCAACAGACCTTTGGCGTCGTAGTACTGCACGGTTCGCACACTCACACCAGTGAGTTTGGCGATGTCCCCTGTGGTGTATCGGCTGTCCGTTTCATCGTCCATCGACATGGCCTAACCTCCTTTCACCAAGCAATATGCCGCATTACGCAACGTCACAAGCAACATATGACGCAACGTCGACCACAAAACCTTCACATATAAGCGGGCTGTAGAAAGACATCCGACCATCGCAATTGTGCACTGGTTCACAGTGAGCACCCCGAACCAGTTAGACGGCAGAACAGAATTACAGCCACATCTGTTCTTCAGGCTTTACCTCGCCGACCGCATTGGCCACACGTATGGCATCATTTCGACTCAATCTACCGGTGAATCCCTGTAGATCCGACCGGAGGAACCGCACCAGCTGCGCGCAGCGAGCGGCCGTCAGATGGGTAAGCCCGGCATGCTCATACTCGGGCAGTTGCACATCGCCCGCCCCATGCCAAGTTGGATTGCTGGTCAGTTTCACAGCCACTCCACCGTCGTCGTCGGCTTGTATGACGATGGCGGCCACGTAATGGTTGCGTGATTTCGTCGGATCATCCTCGAACCGCACCTGCATGCGATACACGTCGAAGACATGCAATTGCTCCGGAACCGGCATCAATTCCGGAATATCATGATTATTCGCCATCGCGCCACGCCTTGGGCAGTACGGCAACACCATCGGCGCCCCGGCTTGGATTCAACACCATGGCGTTCGGCACTTCGACCACCGGATATCCCTGTTCGTCGACCCCACGGTACGTAACTCCATTGGCGGCAACATGTCCCGCGCGAGGCAGCACGGGTTCAGGCGCCTTCACCTCGAACGGAATACGACGCTGCGACACCAACTGCACGCTGGCCATATTCACGAACGTATTGAAATTCAATCCCATGGAATCAAGAATGGCGTTCACTTCGGCTTTGAGATCATCATCCATGCGAACAGTGGTAGTGCTCATAATGAATCCTTTCCAAAGCCAATTGTATTACTAATGACTTCTTTTCTCAATATAATCCGTAGGATGCTTAACGCTTTTGCATCATGACCTTGACATCGGGACAATCCCGCGTGACACCAATCTCTGCCTTTGCGCTCATCAGCTGGGGAGCTCACGGTCACACTCATACGTCGCAGACCACGAGCCTCACGCGCCTCCTCATTCCACATCTGTGTTAACAACATGTGTTAATCGCATGCATCGCCACCATGATTCCCCAATGATTTCAAGGGTTCCCCGGTCTCACTATTGTTTCTTCCCTAAAACGGCCTCAATCATCGGCACCTTCCTGGTAGCCACCACCACGTCCCTGACCGGCAACGCCTCGTTCGGCGTGCTGTCCATCGCCGTCCTGCTCGTCGCGGCGCTGGTCTTCCTGCTGCTGCAGAAAGACCCGACGCGAAACTAACTAATTTGCGACGCGCAATCAGCGCTCGCGATAATCCTTGAACAGTTGGATGGCGGTAGCCGCGATTCCGCACAGCACGCCGCCGATAGGCCATGCGACCCAGAACATGCTTGTAACGCCGGTCGACCAATCACCGCGCAGAGCAGCTGGGCTCAGGAACAGCAAGCACAGGCCAATCAGCGTGGCTATCATCATGATGATGCCGCATACCGCGCCGGTCAGTTTGGCGTAGAAATCCTGCTCGCCCGCACGCTCCTTGCGGTCGTCCTCGGCCGCTTTGTTGTATGCGTTGATATTGAGCAGACTGTATCTCATGCCGCAGTAGACAAACCCGAAAACACCGGACGCACAGAGCAGCAGAAAAATTGCGTTGGGCCAGCCATCGGAGACGCCGAGCATGTCATCGGCATACACCGTCACCGCAATGCCAATCAGAATAGCCGAGATGCCACCGACGATGCCGATTACCAGCAGCCGCAATTCTCGGCTGCGGTCCTCCCCGGTGTAGAAATCTTCTACGTATGGGTGACGCCGTTTGAAGTCAATACGCGACAGACCTCCTGGAATCAGCATCGCCAGCCCCGCAATCACACCCACACAGACGCACAGAAACGTCAGAAAATCGTTGAGCGGCGTCGCTCCGAGAATGGAATTGCTGGAATCGAACAGGTTGCCGATGCCAACCCCGGCGACAATCGCAGCAACACCGCCGGCAATCAGCAGCGCGAATCGGCGGCGATGTTCATCGTAGCCAGTGATATCCTGCGCAAGCTCCGCGATAGGAGCGATTATGCCCGCCGTTTTGGAAGAAGCGGCTAAAGGCGATGCCGTCTCAGCCGAGGAGTCAACATTCGACGAACCGGCCGCAGAAGCCGACGCGGCAGGCCGACTCACATCGCCAAGTACCAGATCATCAAGCGTGCAGCCGAACAGGTCGCAGATCATAAGCAGCTTGTCCATCTCGGGATAGGCCTTTTCGGATTCCCATTTCGAAATGGCCTGACGCGAGACGCCAAGCAACATGGCCAATCGTTCCTGGGTCAGGTTGCGTTGCGCACGTAGGTACTGCAGGTTAGCGCGAAAACTCATTGGAATGTCCCTTCATACGTAATCTTTATCATGTCATGTTCGGCCGATGGGCTCACTATGGCATGCCGTCCATATCACCCGCCACCATCTTTGGGTTGCAATCGCCGGTTATTCGAGCGCAACCACAAGTTGCATCGGCGGAATTCCGCCATTCCGTTGACCTGAGCAGCTTTAACATCGCACTCCACGAGACCGAAGCTTTTCCAGCCATGCGAGGGCAGCTTGTCTCACCTGCCACCACGAATCCGCTTCGACCCACGTACACATCTGTGTACAGCAGCGCTCGCAATCGGTTACCTACGACCCATATGATTTGCTGAGCGACCGCAAAACACGCAATAGCCGAGACAACACCGTCAGCGTTAAAGCTTAAGGCGACTACTTGCCCAATAGTCCGGAAATCTGGCTGATGATGTCAGCGGGCAGTCCTGCTTGTTCGGCAATGGATCCGAGGTCCAGATTGGCACCCTGCTCCTGAATTGCACCAGCGACCTGACTGATCTGGTCGGCGGAGATGTTTTCCTCCGCCAGCGCCTGCAGCTCGTCAAGTCGGTCGGCGTTCAAATGGTCGCCAACGACCTGTTGATTTCACCCAACTGATCGGCATTGAAATGCTCACCGATTACCGCCGGCAAATCACCAATCGAACCGAGATTGAAATCCCCGCCAAGCACATTGCCTAGATTGTCTGCGGCAAAATTTTTCAGGCTATCGAACAGTCCCACATGTGCCGCTGGTACTGCTTGTTCAGCAACTGCTGCAGAGCATCGCACAGACCCTGCATCAATCGCCGCTCTTCGGTAGACAAGTCCCGCGTGAAACCAATCTCTGCCTTTGCGCTCATCAGCTGGGGAGCTCACGGTCACACTCATGCGTCGCAGACCACGAGCCTCACGCGCCTCCTCATTCCACATCTGTGTTAACAACATGTGTTAATCGCATGCATCGCCACCATGATTCCCCAATGATTTCAAGGGTTCCCCGGTCTCACTATTGTTTCTTCCCTAAAACGGCCTCAATCATCGGCACCTTCCTGGTAGCCACCACCACGTCCCTGACCGGCAACGCCTCGTTCGGCGTGCTGTCCATCGCCGTCCTGCTCGTTGTGGCGCTCGTTTTCCTGCTGCTCCAGAAGGATCCGACGCGCGCAAACGTGCTGAGACATCGCCGGTGAACCAAGTTCTGCCTTTTTACCGACGCCAGCTCGCATAAGCAGGAATCAAACGTCGGCGCTGGGACACAGAACGGGAATCCGCCGACGTTCAGAGTATCTGATGTCGGTGCCGGGCCATGTTTTGGACGCCACCGACACAAGTACCACTCTTGGCGACGGTGGTGGGGCATCCGCTGTCCCACCACCGTCGCCAATCGTTCTCAGCGGCGTTGACAATCCATTATCTGTCCCTCCAACGCCGCCAGACGTCAACAGCGTCGGCGACGGTCCGGATTTTGACGCACCACCGATGCAAAACCATTGCAGGCGGTCCGTACGGAACATCAGCCGCGACCACCGAACGAGCACCAGATGCGGCATCAGCCGCGACACCAGCCGCACTTATCGACGCGCCCTTACCGCGTCATCACGTCCATCAATACAATGACTCATCGGCATATCCGGCTGCAGCCCAATAATCGTCGGCCGATAGCGAGCGATTGAAACCGGTGGCATGATCGCTTCCGAGGTCGCCCTCGCCACCGAGATCGACATCGAAATCAGTACCAGCATCGGAAGTACCGCCGGACATACCGGCAACGGACCTGACTTCGGTTTTCAGCAGGTATTTCTCCGCGAAATTCAGCGTGGTGCACACCATCGCAAACCCCTTTCCATGCCGTTGCCCTGGCTGACCAAGACGTCCTTGTGTAAGTAAGTATGGCGGCTCCCCTTCCGCACCGCCATATCCACTATGGAAGCACGCCGCGGCACACGACACAAGCCCCGGGACATATGAAGAAGTTATGGCCGGTTCAAAGCACCCGTATTACAGCCCAAACGGCACCGCGCGCAGCGGGATTGCACGACGGCCGGACGCCACTCATAATCGGAAACCGCTCACAGCCAAATGCCACCCGAGGCCGGACGCCATATAAGGAGCCGTGGCACGGCAGATATAGAAAATGCCCGCCATCATAGGCTGACGAGCGTGATATCGGGTGGGCGATGTAGGAATCGAACCTACGACCCCTTCGGTGTGAACGAAGTGCGCTAGCCGCTGCGCCAATCGCCCGAGCTTGTGATGAAAAAACCGGCAACATTCTGCCGGCGATTCATCGAGTGGGCGATACAAGATTCGAACTTGTGACCCCTTCCGTGTCAGGGAAGTGCGCTACCACTGCGCCAACCGCCCGGGTCATCCTCCGGTCGAATCAATCAGTATGAATCAACCATCCGAGAGCGGACAACGGGACTCGAACCCGCGGTCTCAACCTTGGCAAGGTTGCGCTTTACCAACTAAGCTATGTCCGCATGTGTTACCTTCACGGGCAACAGGTGATAAAGATACGCCAATCTCAGGAAAAAGCCAAGCCCCCGCGTGTCCCACCGGTTTTCCAACGATTATCGGGTGCCGCCGTGCACATAACTCGCGGTGACCGTATACAGCAGCCAAGCGATGGGCATGGCCAGCATAAACAGCGGGTAGAACCAAGCGATGGGCACATTGCACGGCCATGGCCGTGGAAATCAGGAACGCATGACGATAACCGATCAGCTGGCCGAAGAGGCCAAGGCCTTGATCGGCGACCGTGCCGAAGCGAAGTTCCTGAACTACGCCGACGTGCCGTTCTTCAACCAGGACGAGGAATTCCCGAACCCGACAGCCGCCGTGGCCGCCGCCTTCCTGGCGCTCGTTGCGGAGTAATCCCGCCTGAATCTTGGTTACGTTCCGCCTCAAGGCGGACGGCGGACCAGCTGCATCAGCAATGTGCCGAACCCCTCTGATTGACTCCAATCAGAGGGGTCGCTGCGTTTCAAGGGGCTGATTTGGCCTTCTCCGGAGGTCTACTCCCGTTTCAAGGGGCTGGTGGCTGAGTAGACACGGGCCAAAAACGGCGTAATGACGTTAGCCCGAAGCCGTTTATACTTGCGGTTTCCCGGATGAGGAGCCCCTCGAAACGGAGATAGACCTCCGGAATAACCCAAATCAGCCCCTCGAAACGGAGTTAGACGGTTGGGATGTCGGAAAGAACACTCACGCCGGCCCAAGAACCCCCACTATGTCAGATATCGCTGCCCAGCACGCAATACTGACGGTACAGCACGACCCGTCCTTCATGAAATCAGGCACAGTATGGGCTTCATCCCTCAACGCGCGATAATGGCGGTATGACGCAACGACAACTGATGCGGGCCACAGTCGAAACGCCCATCGGCAGGATGATGATGGCCTCGGACGGCGAGGGACTTACCGAACTCTGTCTTGAAGACTGGTGGTGGGCCACCGACCACCAAGCCGTTCTCGACTCGAATCGCGAACCCGATCGTGAACCCGACGTATTCCGTATAACCCGCGAATGGCTGACCGCCTATTTCGCCGGCGAACGCCCCGGCTCGGATCAGGTGCCGCCGTTGCATCCCGCCGGCACGCCATTCCAACATGAAGTGTGGAATCTGGTGGCCGAGATTCCCTATGGCATGACGGTAAGTTACGGCGAACTCGCCGCCGAATTGGCCGAACGACGCGGCGGCGGCCGCATGGCCGCGCAGGCGGTCGGAGGCGCAGTGAAGCGCAATCCGGTTACCATCATCGTGCCCTGTCACCGCGTAGTCGGCTCGGGCCGCGCGTTTGGCGGCTACGGCGGCCGACTCGACATCAAGGCCGAGTTGCTTGAACTCGAGGGCGTGGATCTGGCGCGCTTCGATCTGCCGAACCCTTGACGGGCCCAGCGGTCCGCCTCGTCAAAAGGATTGAGTGGTTAACCCTCCCGCCGGCGGGAGATGGCGCGTAGCGCCGGAGGATGGTCGGCTGGCTGGCATCGCAACCCTGCTACCCGACAATTTTCGACAAGCTGACGGGAATCCTTCCACGAATTGTTCGCCGTCGGTGCAGTCTTGCTCGATCGCGCCGGCCAAAACCGTACAATCCCTACAATGGAATGCATATGGTTAATTGCTGCGCGCAGCCGCACGGCCGCACGCGATCGCAAGACCACATGCCCCAAGGGGATATGCAATATCAACGGAAGCAGGAGGTGCGTATGACCGGCATTATCGATTACGCGCACACCGAAACGCGCTCCTTCGCCGACTTGCCGTTCAACGAAATCGACGCCTTGATCATCTCCACGCTCATCTATGAGGATGTGGCCAGTATCTGCCCGACGTTGATGCTGGATGAGACGCGGTCAGGCTCGTTCGCCGCACGCATTCGCGCTTTCGAGCCCAAGCATCCACTGATCTGGCTGAAGGGTATCTGGCATCCCGAGCTTGAATCGGTAAGCCTTGACGAGGCCAACCGCGAGCTGCATCGTTCACCGAAAACGCATGCCGACGACAAGCCGCACGAAGCCCAAATGGTTTCAGTGGTCAATCCGGACCTGACCCACGACCTGTTCCAGGCCGCAGGCGAGAACCCCCGATACGCCAACGTTCGCCTGGGCGCGGTGGTCGAGCACATCAATCAGGGCGAGCAAACCCAATTCGCCGCCGCCACCTTCCAACTGCCCGACGGCCACAAGCGCCGGAAGCCGACCTACAAAGGCACGTTGGTTATTTCCTTCCGCGGTACCGATGATTCGCTCATCGGATGGAAGGAAGATTTCAATATGGCTTTCCAGTATCCGGTGCCGGCGCAACGTTCAGCCAGCGCCTATCTGGATACGGTGGCGCGACTGTGGGAAGGTCCGATTATTCTGGTCGGCCATTCCAAGGGAGGCAACCTGGCGATTTACGCGGCCATGAACGCCGAGCCGAAGGTGCGCGGGCGCATCCAGCACGTCTATTCGCTGGATGGCCCCGGTTTCCCGCCGGAGATCGTGACCAGTCCGGCTTACCGCATCATTCAGCCTAAGGTGACGAAGATCGTGCCGAGTTCGTCGATTGTGGGCATGGTTTTCGAGACTCCGGAGCCTTGCCGCGTGGTCGCTTCCGATTCGGATGGCATCATGCAGCATTCCGCCTTCACCTGGCTGTTGGATGGCGACCAGTTCATCACCGAGCCGGATTTGAGTTCCAGCTCGCAGTTGTTTAACGAGGAGCTGAACCATTGGATCGCCACGCTTACGCCCGAACAGCGCAAGCGTGCGGTGGACGCGCTGTTCACCGTGCTGCACGCCAACGGCGCCACCAGTTTCAGCGAGGTGATGAGCAACTTCCCCGCTTCGATTCCGGCGATGCTTGGCGCGTATGTAGGGCTGACCCCCGCAGACCGGCGTCATTTGGTTGAGGCCCTGGCGATACTGTTCAAGGTGTCCACGGCCAAACGCAGGCCGACGCCCGCCCCGGCTTCCGCACCATGTTCTGCGACCGCCAAAGGAACAGCCGAGACCCCAGCAGGAACCGCGACAGGAACAGATAGAGCGGCCCCGGCCAGAGCCGATACCGATGCCGGCACCGCAGCTTCGCCCTCAGCGGAGGACGCAACTGAAATCGCCGATTAGCTCATAGACATGTCCACAAATAATAGTTATACTGCCCAATAAGTTATTAGACAGCGTGACCATATCACGCTGGTGCATCAGGAGGAAGAGATGCCACGTCCACGCCATGATTCCGAGGTGCTGCCCGCCAAAGAACGCCTAGAGAACGCTTTCTGGGAATTGCTCGCCGACCGCGACTACCGCAAGATCACCGTCACCGATGTGGTGCGTGAGGCTGGCGTGAACCGTAATTCGTTCTATTATCACTTCTCCAGCCTGCCCGAATTGGCCGATTCAGCCATCCTGCATCAGGTCGAATCGATTCCGATCAACCGCACCCCCGACCCAAATGGCAATCCCGAGGAACAATGGCGAGACCGCGTCACCGCCACGCTCTCAGATCCAGAGCAACGGCAACGCCTCGACCGCCTGGCCCTGTTGGCAGGCCCGCACAGCACGCTTGAACTGACCGAATCGCTGCGCGACTTCTGCCGTCTGCAAATGCTCAGCACATTGCAACGCGACCCCAAGAACCTTGACCTGAAAACCGATCTCATGGTCGAGTTCACCGTGGGCGGCATGCTCGCCGTGCTGCAACGTTGGCCCGAATTGAGCGACGCCATCGAAATCAAAGACCTGCTTAAAGAAGATGTGGCCGTGCTGGCCATGGGCATATACCTGGCCATGAGCCAAAAGGACATGCTTAATTACTGGAATCGCATCTTCGTGCACAATGCGCAGGATTCGGCCGCCCCCGGCATGCCGGCCGCCGCCACGCATGCCGCGCCATCCCCCATCTCACCGTCGAACGGCCCCGCAGGATTCCCCGGGTACACCGCTTGACCGAAAACCAGTGAGTCTGGCTTGTTTCCGTCGAATGAACCCTGCGTGAGGTTTCTCACAAGGCGCAATCAGCCTCTCATGCTGGCGTTTCCAGCCCTCACACAGGAAGATGGAAGCATGAGCGAAACATCGAACAAAACCCGTCTGGAACATGACTGCATCGGCCAGATGGAGGTGCCGGCGAACGTCTACTGGGGCATTCACACCCAGCGCGCTATCGGCAACTTCCCGGTCTCCGGCATCACCGATAGCCAACATCCCGAGCTGATTCGCGCCTATGCCACGGTCAAGCGCGCCTGCGCCATCGCCAATGAGGAATTAGGCCTGATCGACCCGGCCAAGGCCGAGGCCATTCGCGCCGCCTGCCTGGAAATCGAGGCCGGCAAACTGGCCGATCAGTTCCCGGTCGATGTGATGCAGGGCGGTGCCGGCACCTCGTCGAACATGAACATGAACGAGGTGATCGCCAACCGTGCGCTGGAAATCGCCGGCCACCAGCGCGGCGATTACACATACATCCATCCGAACGACGACGTCAACGAGTCGCAGTCCACGAACGACACCTACCCTGCCGCCTGCAAACTCGCGCTTATCGACGCGATCGGGCCGCTCGCCGAGTCCACCAAGAAACTCGCCAAGGCCTTCCACGATCTGGCCGACAAACATATCAACGACGTGACGATTGGCCGCACGCAGCTGCAGGACGCCGTACCAATGACCTATGGTCAGGAATTCCATGCGTTTGCCACGCTGTTGAAGTCTGATTTGGCTGCATTCGATCGCGTGGTGCCGCTGCTGGCCCAGCTCAACCTCGGTGCCACCGCCATCGGCACCGGCATTTGCGCGGATCTGCGATTCCGCAAGTCCGCCATCAAGCATCTGGCGCACATCACCGGGCTGCCAGTCACCGCCGCGCCCGATCCGGTGGCCGCCATGACGGATATGGGCGCGTACGTGGCCACGTCGGCCGCGGTCAAAAGCCTCGCCGTGCACCTGAAGAAGGCCGCCGACGATTTGCGACTGCTCAATTCCGGGCCGCGCTGCGGTTTCAACGATCTCAACGTGCCGGCTCGCCAGGCCGGATCGTCGATTATGCCGGCCAAGGTGAACCCGGTGATTCCCGAATGCGTCAACCAGTGTTGCTTCACGATCTTCGGCATGGACGTGACCGTGAATTGGGCCGTGGCCGAGGGGCAGTTGCAGCTGAACGCCTTCGACCCGGTGATGGTGCACGAGCTGCTGACCGGCATGGCCCTGTTGACGCGGGCCATGGAGACATTCCGCGTCAACTGCGTGGAAGGCATCGAGATCCACGTCGGTCTGGGACGCTCGTATGCCCAGTCCTCGCCGTCGATCGCCGCCGCACTCAACCACTACATCGGCTATGAGCATGCGGCCGACATCGCCGCCGAAGCCGTACATACTGGCCGTACCGTGCGCGAGGTGGCCGGCGAACGCACCGATCTGCCCGCCGAGCAACTGGATGAGATTCTCGACCCGATTCGTTTGGCCAGGGGCCTCGGCCAAACCTGCCGCGAGCATCGGGACTAGGCGTCACGGCGACGTCATCACCACGACGATGCTGCACCGCGGTGCCGTCGGTGGCGTGCCACCAGCACCACCGCAACGGCCAAAACCCGACGTGGGCCCGCATGTTTACGACTTCACCAGAAATGGTCGATACAGTAGGGCATATGACCGAATATGCACAAGACATCGCACACTGGTTCCAGGTCAATGCGGGCAAGCTCATCTGGCTGGCCGTCGTGCTGGCCGTCGTGTTCGCGGCCGATCGCGTGATCAGCCGCGTGCTGCGCAGGGTTCTGGACAATTCTCAGATTCCCAGCGCCTCGATTTTCGTGAATCTCACGCGCGTGACCATCTGGGTCACCGGTACGGCGATGGTGCTGCAGCCGGTGTTCGGCATCAATCCGACCACCCTGGTCACCGCCCTCGGCGTCGGAGGCGTGGCGATCTCACTGGGTTTGAAGGATACGATCGCCAACGTCATCGGCGGTTTCGGCCTGATGCTGGGCCGCGTGATCCAGCCCGGCGACCTGGTGACCATTCAAGGCGTCACGGGCACCGTGCATGACATCACCTGGCGGCAGACCGTGGTACGCACCCGCTCCGGGGACATGATGGTCATTCCCAATTCGGTGCTCAACACGGCCGCCTTGACCAAGCTCACGCCGGTCAGCGAAGGCATGGCCACGCTTGAATTCACGGCCAAGGCCTCCGGCGACCCGTCCGCTATCAGTCAGGATATTCTCGACCGCGTAACCAAAGCCACCGCCGACGTGGCACTGGAGGGCCAGCCACCGCTGGTCAAGTTCACCGGCTTCTCCCCTTACGGCATGACCGGTCAGGTGCTGGTGTTCGCCCGCGAGGGCGTGCTGCCCTCCACCGTGAGGGATATGGCCGCGCGCGCCATCGCCGGTTCGGGCACTAAATACCTTGTTGAAGATGGCGGCTCGTCAGACAATCTGTGATATCTCCCGGCTCGCCTCTCTGGGTCCGGCTATGACAGTCATGCGAACAGCATCCAACCGGTAAGAATCACAGTCAACAGTAGGTACGAGATAACGCCGGGATTGGCATAGGCGGTGCGTATTTTAAGCCCCGCAGGCAACTCTTCTGGCGCAAGATAGAACTCCCAGCTCTTGCGCTTGGTGATAAGCAGCACGATACCGGCAATGCAGAGGCCCAACATCACTGTGCCGTACAACATCATGATGCCCATGCCGCCCATGTTGCCGGTTTCAGCCATACGCATGATTTCGGCCTCGCTGATTGTGCCGTCGAGGATGTGGGGATCGATCTGTTGTATCACCAATGGGGCGAGTACTGACCCGTTCAGGTTGATCAGCATGTGCATAGCCACTGAATACCGCAGTCGGGAGGTGCGTGTGTATACATATCCGAACATCAGTCCTAGGCCAAAGGCGTAGAAGAACTGGAACACGTTCATATGGAATAGCGCGAACGCCAATGCGGAGAACATGATTGCGGTCTTTTCTCCGTACCGGCGCAGGCGGGAGATAATCTCCTTGCGAAAAATCCATTCTTCGCAAACCGGTGCCAACAGGCCTATGAACAATGCGTTCACCCGCCAGTCGCTGCCAAGAATCACGTCGTTGATGCGATTGGTGGCCTGACCATCAGTGGCTCCGGCAGACAATATATTGCCAATCATATTGCCCAAGAGCATTACCGGAATGCACATGACGAAAATCTGAATGAACTCCCCCGCCTTCATGGGGTACTGCCGGGTGCGAATAACCGGTACGCGAGTGAAAGCCAACATACTCAGCGGCATGGCCACCACATACAGCGGCCCGGAGGAGGCGAGCAACACAGCCCAAGCGGGCACATCGGTGCCAAGCAGCGTTCGTAGTGCTTCAGTGGCCAGAGTATTCAGTCCGATCCAGAACACCATCATAATGGCGAGCGCCGAGCCGATCGTCGAAAACCGGCGATGGGCCGTGAACCACCAATCGCGTGGGGTTTGTTGCGGCTGCTGTGGTTGCTCAGGTACCTGCGGCTGCTGCGCCGGCGGCATTGGTTTGCTCATACTTATCCCCCATAGTTACTGGCCGCAAACGGACCGATCACACGTGCAATACTCTTCAAGAATACGGCACGGCGTTTCGATTGCATTGGGAATGGGGGAGGAAATCATCAATGGGCAAGGAATGATCAACGTCAATCATTCCCAATGACGAGAAAGTCCCCTACTCTGCAAGATTACTGTGGGACGCCACGCGATTTTACCCGATTTTTTCGCGGCGGCCCACAACACTCCACATATGACCGATGACGCCGCACGAAGAAATGGCGTCATTGCACCGATTCCCCAATACATTCTGTGGGACGGCACGAATGTACATCGTTTGACGTTCATGCCATCCCGCACCGGCGTGGGACGGCACGCGATAATCGCCCAAAAGTCGCCGCCGTCCCACACACATCATTGCCGATAAGCCATTCGACGATCGTACAGTCACAAAAAACAGAACAGAACCGCACGATCATCGCAACGCCATTCAGCAGGCGAGCGCGGCGACCGGACGCGGGGCGACAATCACGTCATCGCCCACCGCCAGACCGGCCGGCAGCTCGCTGGCGGGCAGCTGCACGGTGGCCTTGAGCTGTTCACCTTTGTTCCAGCGCTGGTATTCGCCGGAGGTGATGACCGTGTCCACACGAACCAAAGAGCCAAGGAAGTGAATGACCTCCACGCGGGCGCGTTCGCCGACGTGCGAATCGCTGCTGCCAGCCAAGGCCAGCATCAGGTTCTCCGGGCGCACGAGCACGGCCACGGAATCGCCCTTGGCGGAGCCGGCGAGCAGCGGCACGCGCTGGCCGAAGACCACGGCCTCGTCGCCATTGGATGCGCCGGGCAGGCGGTTGGTGAGTCCAATGAACGTGGCCACGTACTCCGTGGCGGGGCGCTGGTACAGGTCCTGCGGGGCGGCGATCTGCTCGATCTTGCCCTTGTTCATCACGCCGATGCGGTCGGCCACGGCCAGCGCCTCTTCCTGATCGTGGGTCACGAAGACGGTTGTAGTGCCGGTGGTGAGTTGGATGCGGCGAATCTGGTCGCGCAGCTGCACACGCACCTTGGCGTCGAGGGCGGAAAGAGGCTCGTCGAGCAGGAGCACGCGCGGCTTGACGGCCAGCGCGCGGGCCAGGGCCACGCGCTGTTGCTGGCCGCCGGACATCTGCTGCGTGTACTTCTTGGCCTGATCGGCAAGCCCCACGAGCTCCAGCTGTTCCATGGCGATCTTGCGGCGTTCGGCCTTGCCCATGCCGCGCACTTCAAGGCCGAATTCCACGTTCTCAAGGGCGGTCATGTGCGGGAACAGCGAGTACGCCTGGAACACCATGGCCATCTCGCGCTTGTTCACCGGCACACCGGTGACGTCCTGTCCACCGACCATGATGCGTCCGCCTTGGATGTCTTCGAGACCGGCAAGCGAACGCAGCGCGGTGGATTTGCCGCAACCGGATCCACCGAGCAGCACGACCATTTCGCCGGGCTTGATGTCCAGGTTGAAGTCATCGAGCGCGTGAACGGTGGAGCCGGGATAGATCTTGACGACGTTCTGCATCTGGATGGAGCCGCCGCCACGTTTGGCGGTGTCTTTGAGCAGGGCCTTGGCGGCCTTGGTCACGTCTTTGCCGCGCACGCCTTCGAGGGTGGCGGTGGGGTCGTTCTTGAAGGCGTCTTCGGCGGTGGAGGACACGGCTGCCGGGATGGCCGGGGACGCCGGGGCAGCGTCCACTGCGGTACCGGTTTCCTGACGGGTGGGAGTTGAATCGTTGTTCATCGGGTCACTTACCTTCCCTTGACTTACGCATTGCGTCGGAGATCAGGTCGAGCGCAACGAGGAGCACCACGCCGAAGAGCAAAGCCAGCAGCGACATGGCAGTGGAGATTTGAGAATTGGACTGGCCGAGCTGGTAGAGCGCGACCTGCAGGTTCATACGGCCGAGCAGCGAGGCGACGGTGTATTCGCCGAGCACCACGGCGATGGAGATAAAGGATGCCGAGAGAATCGACTGCCATAGGTTCGGGATGATCACCTTGAGGAACACCTTGGGCCAGGAGGCACCGAGCGAGCGGGATGCCTCGACCAGCGTCTTGACGTCGATGGAGTTGAGGCCCACGGCGATCGCGCGGAAGGCGAACGGCATCACGAGAATCACGTAGGCGAAGCACAGCCAGATCGGGTTGGTGCTCAACACGTCGGCGGACAGCCAGCGGTAGATCGGCCCAAGACCCACCACCAGCACGATGGCCGGAATGGTCAGCGGCAATGTGGCCACCCATTCGATCGCACGCTCCAAGGCTTTGGACCGAATATGCACGATGACCATGGTGGGCACCAGCAGGATGAGCATGATCACGACGGTGACGGCGCTCAACGACAGCGAGATGCCGACGCCCTGCCATAGCACGCTCAGATCGGCGCCCAACGATTCGCCGTTGCCGGTGAAAATCGCCGTCCACGGCGCGGCCGACCAGCGGCCGGACAGCGGGTGACGCAGGGTGAAGATGAGCATGGCCAGCAGCGGCACGAACAGGAACGCCAGGGTGACGAACAGGATCACGAATTTGATGATGCTCTGTTTGCGCACGCGGGCGGCGCGCAGTTGCGGCGGCTTGGTTGTGGAAGTTTCGGTCATTGCCAACGTCCGGCCCTCTTTTCCACGGCGTGGCTCAGCAGCATGACGATGGCCACGACGATGATCATTGCAAATGCCAGCACCTGCGCGAAGCCCTGCTGGTTGGGGTCCATCTCGTTGCGCATGGCACCCTGGATCATGAGCGGCACCAGGATCGAACGCTGGGAGAACAGGGCGGCGGCGGTCGCATAGGCGGAGAACGCGGAGGCGAACAACAGCAGGAACGCCGAGATGAAGCGGGGTGCGAGGATCGGGCAGGCCACACGCGTCCAGTACTGGAACGTATTGCCACCGAGGGATTCGCAGGCTTCGCGCCACTGTGGACGAATGGAATCGACCGCGGGCAGGAAGATGATGATCATCAGCGGAATCTGGAAGTAGCAGTAGACGGTCACCAGCCCCGGCAGGGAGCTGAGCCAGTTCGGGTTCACGGTATAGCCGGTCAGGGTTTTGATGAGCATGGTGCCGATGCCGTTGATGCCAAGAGTGGCGATGAACGCGAACGCGAGCATCACGCCGCCGAACTGGGCGAGCACCGATGAGATGGCGGCGACCATGCGGCGCAGCGGTCCGTTCGGTTTGGCGCCGATCACCAGCGCGTAGGAGGCGAGCGCGCCCACCACGGCACCGATCAGGGATGAGGCCACGGACACCAGGATTGACGTGCCGAACGCGGCGATGGTGTTGGCTTCGAACATCTTGTGGAAGTTCGCAAGCGTGAAACCGCCGCTGCGATCCTGGAACGCGCCGATGATCACGATCACGGTGGGTGCCAGCAGGAAGCAGGCGGTGTAGGCGAAGAACGGGAGCGTGGTGGCGAGCGTGCCAAGCTCCTGACGATGCTTCGCCAGTGCGGACGAAGCGGGGGACGATGCGGCGGACGGACCCGCGGCCTTGGAGGCGGCGGGTCCGTTCGGTGCAATGGATGCGATTGCGGCGGTCATCGGTCTGTGCCTCAGTTGCCGATCGTCTTGTCCCAGTTGTTCTGAAGCCACTCGGTGATGCGGGTGGAGTCATCGTTGCTGTAGGTGACCGGCTGGCCTTCGATGGTGATGGCGTCTTTCAGGGTGGCCTGGTCGACGGTGCCGTCGGCCTTCATGGAGTCGAGCAGCACCGGGTTGGCGCCGCCCTTGAACCACAGGTTCTGGGTTTCGGCGGTGTACAGGTATTCCTCCCACAGGCGTGCGGCGGCGGGGTGCGGCGCGTCCTTGTTGATGGCCTGGTTGTAGTAGCTGACGACCTGGGCTTTGGGGAAGGTCTTGTACTTCCAGTTCACGCCCTTGGACTTGAGTTCCTTCTTGTAGGAGGCCTGGTTGTAGGTCCAGCTAAATACCACGCCGGTCTGGCCGGAGTCGATGGTGCCGTTATTGACGTCAGTAGTGGTCAGGTTGCCAACCTCGTGGAGCTTCTTGAAGAAGTCGAGACCGGGCTGCAGGTTGTTGATGTCGCCGCCGGCGAGCTGGTTGACCATCAGATAGCCGTTGAACGCACCACCAGTTTCAGCAGGTTTACCGATAGCCACGGTGCCGGCGAACTTCGGATCGAGCAGGTCGTTCAGGGAGTTGACATCGCCGTACTTGTCGGCGTTCCAGCCCACGGACATGATGCCGGTGTAGTCGGCGTAGTAGGCGCCGTCGGCGTTCTTGTCGGCATCGGGGATCTTGTTCCAGGCCTGCACCTTGTACGGGGCGAAGTAGTCGGTGGAGGTGGCGGCGATGCCCTGGCCAAGATCGAAGACATCGGGGGCGGCGTCGGTGCCCTTGTTGGTCTTGGCGGCGTCGATCTCCTCCTTGGAGGAGGCGTTCGGGTTCAGCTCGGTGATCTTGATCTCCGGGTACTTCTTCTTGAAGCCCTCGATGACCTCGCCATAGTTGGACCAATCATGCGGCAAGGCGATGACGTTCAGCGCGCCTTCTTCCTTGGCAGCCTTCTCAAGGTCCTCCATGGTGCCGAAATCGGCGAGGGAGGTGGCCTTGGCGGACTTCTCGTTCACGGTGACGGCCTTGCCGGTGCCATCGGAGGAGGCGTTGCTCGAGCCGCAGGCGGCCATCGAGAACGCGAGCACGGCGGCAAGGGAGCCGGCCGCGATCTTACGCAGGTTGTTCATACTGTTCCTTTTCTCAACATCATCCAGACGACAGTCTGGGGAGTCGGGCTTGGTATGCGCGGCATTCGCGCGGCCCGTGAATCCAGAAAAGAAACTATGCGCCTAATCTGTCCTGACACTGGCGTGCAAGTGAATTGCATCCGCCATTTGCCGTACGCCTGTTGAACTTAGGAAAACTTGGCATGAATTACTGACAGGTATGGGCAATGTGTCAATAGCGGAACCGGCCTACGGCCGATTCCGCACCACACTTACCTCAGCACACCCTCAATCAATCGCGTGATGAGTTCGGTGTAGCTCACTCCGGTGGCGTCCCAAGCCTTGGGATACATGGAAATCGGCGTGAAACCGGGCATGGTGTTGATTTCGTTGACCATCACCGTGCCATCAGGCGTCACGAAGGTGTCCACACGGCTCAAGCCGGCACCATCCACGGCCTTGAACGCACGCCGGGCCACGTCACGCACGTCCTCAAGCACGCTGACTGGCAGATTGGCAGGCACTTCCACGTGGCTGGCGTCGGCATCCATGTACTTGGAGTCGAAATCGTAGAACTGGTCGTCGTTCTGATGATCGAGCACGATTTCGCCGGGCCAGCTGGCTTCAGGCTCGTCACCGGCCTTCGGACACAGCACGGCACATTCGATTTCGCGGCCATCAATCCCCTGCTCAACGAGCACCTTCCAATCGTGCTCGCCGGCGGTGGCGATGGCGGCGGCCAGACGATCCTGCTGGGTCTCGCGGTCATCGGTTTTCTCGACCTTGGTCACACCGAAGCTGGAGCCGGCGCGTGAAGGCTTGATGAACAGCGGATAGGTAAGACCGGCGTCCTCGATCTTGGCAAGCACATCGGCGGCGGTGAAGTTGCGCGCATCGACCGTCACACCCGGCGCGGTGGGAATGCCGGCGGCACCCAGCACCACCTTGGTGTAATGCTTATCCATGCAGGCGGCGGAAGCAAACACTCCGCACCCCACGTACGGCACACCCATCATTTCCAGCAGGCCTTGAACCGTGCCGTCCTCGCCATAGGGACCGTGCAGCACTGGCAGTACCGCGTCCACATGGCCAAGGGAGGTCAGCGCATGGTGCATTTCCGGGTCGGGCATGCTGACGAAGCTGGTGCCGAAGCCGGAATCGGCGGAATTGATGTGGCTGGGCTCGCCGATGAAGAAACCGTCCTGGCCGCGAGAGGGGTCAAGCATCACCGGGCGCGATTCCGGGGTGATCTTTACGGTCGGCAGCTCGCCGCCATCCAGATTCCAGCCACGAGGATCTTCGCCGTTGATGATCCACTTGCCGTCCTTGGTGATGCCGACCGGAATCGGCTCGAACCGTTCAGTGTCCATGGCCACCAGCACACCGGCAGTGGAGATGCAGGAAATCGAATGTTCGTCTGCACGCCCACCATAGAGCACCACAACACGCTTCTTGGCCATAACCATCCTTTTATTGAAACTACAACCGTTTTCAAGCCTATGCTTTGCACCGCCAACCGGACCGAACCGCGTTCGGACCGCCGCGCACAAGAGACGCACACCAGTCTACTCGCGCACGTCAACGACGTATACGCCACACGACTTTGCACGTACAACGTATACGCCACGTATACGTCGCTTCTCTCGTTATTCGCCGGTAACCTCGTGCCCGAACAGTCCGGCAAGCATCTCCGAGCAGGAAATGCCTTCGTTCAGCACGCGGCTCATCTGATACGCCAATGGGGTCGGCACATCAAGCTGCTCGCCAAGAGCCACCACCGCATCCGTGGTGGGCACGCCTTCGGCCACACCGTTGCTGACCTTGGTGGCCTCCTCGACCGTCAATCCCTTGCCGAGATTCGCGCCGAACGTATAGTTACGAGACAGCGGAGAGCCACAGGTGGCGATGAGATCACCCACACCGGCCAAGCCGAAGAAGGTCTTGGGATCGGCGCCAGCAGCTGCGCCCAGCGCGGTCAGTTCGGCCAGTCCACGAGTTTCAATCATGGCTGCGGTGTTCTCACCGTAGCCGGCACCACGGGCCATGCCCACGGCCAGCGCGGTCACGTTCTTCAGGCTGCCACACATTTCCAGGCCGATGACGTCGGTGGTCACGAACGGCTTGAAATAGGAGGTGGTACATGCCTCAGCCACCTTCGTGGCATTATCGAGGTTCGTACAAGCCACCACGGTGGCGGCAGGATGACGATCGGCGATTTCCTTGGACAGGTTCGGTCCGGAAATGGCGGCGAACCGGTCGGCCGGCAGGTCAAGGGATTCGCGGACGACTTCGTCCATACGCTTGTTGGTGCCACGCTCGATGCCCTTCATCAGGCTGACGACGATGGCGTGATCGGGAATCAGTCCCTTGAATTCGACGAGTGCCACTCGCGCGAACTGCGCGGCGATGGCCACAACCACGATGTCCGCGTTCTTGACGGCTTCGGCGCGATCCCCGGTGGCGGTCATGTTGTCCGGCAACTTTTCGACGGACGGCAGGCGCACGGCGTTGTGGTGGCGATCGCGAATGTCCTCGACAATCCGCTGCTCCTTGGCCCACATGGTCACCGTGTTGCCGGCGTCCGCCAGCACTTGGCCGAAAGCGGTACCCCATGCTCCTGCACCGAGAACCGTTATATTTTTACCCATATCAAATTCCTACCTTCGCTTGTCGCGCAACTTCATCGGTACAATCTTGTGCCATGCTACTCGCCTAGGCTCCCCGTACGGGAACCGGTGCGGCTACTTCTCAGCCGGGAACGGGCCGCCGGCTTCAGGCCAAGGCTTGCGACTCATGCTGCGGTAGTCCCAGTAGCCTTCAGCGGGGAACTGTTCGCCACGAATTTCCTCCAGTACTGTGTTCATGCGTTTGAGCACGCGCCACATCAGCTCGTTCACGGCCTCGGCAGGCGGTTCTTCACCCCATGAGTCCATGTCGGCAAGCAGATCGGAGTAATCGAGCGCATGGTCATAGCACATCACCACGTTCTTGCGCGGCCATGGCCACCAGTGGTTGATGGAGGCGGCACCCCACGTCACCGCCGGGTACAGCGGCACCTGATGCCCCAGTCTGCGCGAGGATTCAAGGGCGATATATCCCACGCCCTCCTTAATGCTCATCACCCACTTTTTCGGGTCGCGGGTCACGGTGCCTTCCGGCCAGACCGTCAGCGGACGGCCGGACGTCAGAATATCAATCGAGGTCTCTTCGATCTGCTTGGCCTTGCCCGAATGACGCTGCACCGGCTGCATGCCGACCAACTGGAACCACTTGCCGATCAATGGCCACTTCGCCATCTCGGCCTTGGCCATGTAACGGGGGCGGCGGCCCATGTGGAACAGGCTCATCATCGGCACGAACACATCAAACATGGTGATATGACTGGCGGCGGTGATGAACGGTCCGGTTTCCGGCACCTGTTCCAAGCCCCAGGCCTTGGTCTTGCAGCTGGCGCGGAACACAATGGACACCCCTCCCAGCAGTCGTTTGGTGGCCTTGGGATTCTGGGCGTCGATTTCCGGCTGATTGGGCGTGCGAGGGCCGGTCGGGTAATACTGTGTCGAGTCCACAAGCGTGTGGCGGGCGGCCAGACGCTTGACCTGCTCATCACTCAGCGGGCTTACGGCCGAACGCGGCGACGGTTTTCCTTTGGATGCCATGGTCTCTATTGTGGCACGGACCACCGCCCAACGATTCCAGCGCAACATTCCCGGGAATGTGCCGCGGAACCACACCTCACACCCCCGCCTAACGCGACATTCCCGGGAATGCGTCGCACAATACGCCGCGGCCCGTCTGCACACACCATGCGCGCAGACGGGCCGCCGGGGAAACGTTCGAATCACTCCACCGCGATGGCGTCAATCTCCACGAGCGCGCCCTTGGGAATCATGTTGTTGCCAAAGGCCACGCGGGCGGGCTTGACGGAGCCGATGAACGCCTCAGCGTAACGTGCGTCCACTTCCTTGAAGTCCTCGACGTTCTTCAGGTAGATGGTGGCACGGCACACATGCTCAATGCCGGTACCGGCAGTGTCGAGAATGTGCTTAATATTCTTCAGCGCCTGTGCAGCCTGCTCTCCAGCGGTCTCGCCCGCCAGTTCGCCGGTGGCCGGATCAATGCCCAGCTGGCCGGATACGAACACGAAGCCATTGGCCTTCACCGCCTGGCTGTATGCGCCCAGCGCGGCCGGCGCCTCGGAAGTGGCTACGGCTTCCATCTTTTCGCTCATATTGTGCTCCTTCTCATCTTGGGGGCGCCCACCTGCTGCGGCCGGCGCCGGTACACATCACCACCGGCTACGACCAATCGCACGATCAGCAACGATTGGCAATGCCGATTACGTAGCAGTCTACTGAGCGAAGTCGCGTCTAGCGCGCATGATGCCCGGCATACGGCCATCAACAGACTATTCCTTGCTATTCCAGACGATTCGGCTACCTTTCTCGCCAAACCGGGCGGTTTTTCCACAACCCAAGCGAGCCGGCATCACCAGCCTTACCATTGCCGACACCAGCACCAGCCTTGCACGCGCCGAATATGCAAAAGGCTTCCGGCGGCTAGCCGAAAGCCATGCTGGTGGGCTTGATGGGGATCGAACCCACGACCTTCTGTTCCGGAGACAGACGCTCTATCCACTGAGCTACAAACCCGAGCAACTTCTTTACTGTACACCACATCACGCTGCATACGGCACATACGTCGCCAAAATAACGAGAAAATCGCCATCAGCGGCCCTACAATGGGGTTATGTCGGAACCTACAGATGACTTCGAATACGAACGCCGCTTCTTCTGCCGCGAGCTGCCGGCGGAATACGACGACGGCGACGCCCCGACCCTCATCATTCAGAGCTACTACGTGCATGCCGACAATTACGCCTTGCGCGTGCGGCTGGTCTCGCACAAGGTTCACGTCGACATGACGTCCGACGTAAATCCGGTGGCCGTGCTGGACGAATACCGCGACCGGTTCTCGGAAGCGTATGTCACCGTCAAAGGTCCGTCCGTGGGTGGCACGCGCTACGAGGTCGAGCGCGAGATCGACACGCGCATCGCCGCCGAACTCATCAAGCGCGGCGGCTCGGTAATCATCAAGAACCGGTATTCCGTGTGGATTGCGGAAGACGGCTGGAGCGTGGACGTGTTCGGCGGGCCGAACGCGCCGCTCATCGTAGCCGAGGCCGAACGATCCGGGCCGGTTACCAATCTGACGATTCCGAAATTCTGCATCACCGAAATCACCGATCAGGCGCGATTCAATAACGATGGTCTCGCCAACCGCCCGTTCTGTAAGTGGGCGGACGATTTCGAGGAGGAGCTGGCGCTGGAAGGGCCAAGATTCCAGCAGTATTTCGGGAAGAATCGGATGGTTTAGGGGAAGCAGTCAAGTACGCTCGCGCGCTCCTCTCAGTCATCCACGCCTGACAGCTCCTCTCAAAGAGGGGAGCCAAAACCACTTAGTACATGAGGGTGGCTAGGCGACGGCGGGCGCGGGCCAGACGCGGGTCGGTGGGTTCGGGGATGGCGAAGTATTCGAGCAGACGCTTGCGAACCTGCTCGATATCGGCCTTGTGCCCGGCGGCCAAAAAGTCCAGCAAACGATCGAAAGCGTCTTGAATCTGGCCACCAATCATGTCGATATCAGCCACGGCCAACTGCGATTCCACATCGTCCGGCGCTGCGGCGGCAGCGGCACGCACGTCACGTACATCAGCGGACCCGGAGCGGGCCAGCAGCAGCGCCTTCGCGCGTTCGCGGGCGGCCAGTGCATCGGACGGGTCGGATTCGAGCACGCGCTCGTATTCGGCGGCGGCACCGGCGTAATCGCCCTCCTCGGCCAAACGATGGGCTTCGGCATGCTCCGGCGGCACCTGCTCAGCACCCGCGCCGGCACCGGTGGCACCAGCGCTCTTGGCGGCATCGGAATCAGGATCACCCGAGTACGGCGCGGTACCGTTCACACCAGACTGTGCGGCGGCCTGAATGATCTTCGGAATCACCTCGTCGGTAAGTTGCTTGAGCTCGTCGTCACCCGGAAGGCCCTGCAACAGTGGCATCGGACGGCCGGCAATCAACGCGAACAGTGCGGGCGCGCCCTGCACCTGCAACGCTTGGGCAAACGAAGGATTGGACGAGATATCGATACGGGAGAGCTGAATCTGGCCGTTCAGGGCGTTCACCGCGTCGCCCAACGCACGGGCCATCGGGAACAGGCGGTCATCGGTCGGCACCCACAGGAGCAGCAGGATCGGGAAGGTCGCAGAAGTCTGCACCATTGCCTGGAAGGTGTTTTCGGTGGTGTCGATCACGTACCCACCAGCGGCAGGAGCGCCACCCGCCTGGCCGGGCTCGGCCTTGACCTGATGCTTCAGCGCCTCCAAATCGACGGCGCCCGCCAATGAGACTCCCGGATTGAACTGCTGCTCTGCCATAATGCCTCCCGATTCCACGCGATTCGCGTACAACAACAATCACATTTGCTGACATTGATTGTAATGCCGATTCCCACCACGTAGGGATTCTTCCACTACGCGGTGAAATTCCCACCACGTAGCAAAACGCCCACCACGATGTGACTCAAAACGGCACCATTGTGCGAAAGGTAAAACTTACCGACATCGTGGTGGATGAATCATATCGCGGTGGGGCGTTAACCGCGCGGTGGGCGGCGGCAACAACTACAGCGCTTCGACCTTTACCGGCTGACGGTCGGCACCCACGGCGGTGATTTGCTCACCGGAGCTTGCCAACGGAATGTACAAGGCCACCACGTTCACATACGTGACCTTCATGGTGCTGGTGTACTTGTCGCTATTGAACAGCGCCTTCTCGTCGTCGGAAGCCGGCTGCGATTCGCGGCCATCCCCTGCCTTGCGAGTCCATTCGCCGTTAATACGGCCAACCACCAAATCACCGGCACCGTCTGCAGCACGCATCACCCACATCTGTTCAGGCACAGCGGTGAATTTCTGCTCTTGCGTACCGTTGTTGCGTTGCATACCTTCCTGCACCTTGGCCGTGGTATTGGCCAGTTCCTGGCGCAGCAGATCGTCTGCGAACTTGGAAGCGTATTGGCTCTTGGAGCCGTTCTGCAGCACATCGGCGTATTGGGTCAAGGCATCGGCGGGAGTGGCCACCAGCTTCTCATCCTTTGCGGTGCCCATATGCGAGCCAAGAGTCGGAATCTCGAACTTTGGCAGCTTGGCTCCCTCAAACAGTCGAGCCATGGCCATCAGCTTGTAATTCTGCCGGGCGGATTCCTGATCGAAGACCAGCAAACGCTTGGACTGCTGATCTTCGGTGGTGGTCGTGATGGTGAACACCGAGCGAGGCCATCCGTCGTCCGTAGGAATCACCGTCTGGGCGATGTCCTTGGGAATGGTCGCATATTGGGACATACCGCCGCCACGCTGATTGATCGTGGTCTGGCTGATGCGAATGTCCAGCTGGGGCCCGCCCATAACGGCCGCATATCCATCGGGATTCTTGGCCTGATCGGCTTCATCGATCGTCTTGAGAATCTTCAGGCGAATCTTCTTCTCCTGCGTCTCGGTCAAATCCGGCGCAACCTTGGTGGAGGTATCAGCAGCCGGCGTCGGCAGCCGGCCTTCACAGGCGGTCAACGGCACGACCAACGCCACGCAGGCGAGGGCGGCCACACACAGTTTGTTCCATCGCTTGTTCATCAGATTTCCTCCTGTCCGGCATCGGCCGAGTCATCTCCGGTATTGACCTCTTGGGCCAAGCGGGAGAAGTAGGCCTGCAGTTCGTCAGGGGTGATTACCGAAGTCGCTTCGTTATCGCCGGCGCTGAAGCCGGTCTCAGCGCCGCTCTCGGCACCGGTCTGCTGGTCGGCGACCAGGTTACGCGAACTTGGGTCGATGATAACCGGTGTTTCGGTGGCTTCAGATTGCGAGGACGCACGGCCCGAACGCTGATGCGTGGCGTGGCGGCGACGATTACGTCGACTTGCCCCATCCGGCTTCCCGGACACTGCGATGCTGGCGGGCGCCTCTTCCTCAATTACGGCGCTTGCCGTGCCTTCCACCATGCGCTTGCGGCGCTTATGCGGCGGCATGGCGAACACGGAGGCGCACAGTGCGGCCAGTACGGCCAGCAATCCGCCGGACAGATAGAACGGCATCGCAAAGTCCGGCACTTCGGAACGCACCCAGTGCAGCTGCACCTTGGCGTTGGTGGCATTTTCGCCCAGATCCACAATGGCTACCGTCGAGGCGCCGGTCTTCTTGCTCTCCAGCGAAACGGACCCAGTGCCGCATCTCACGTCAGTCCACATATCGGAATCCTTGAACGACACCGCGTCATCGGCACTGGTAGGCGCTCCCTGACTCGTGCTGCTTCCCTTCTGGGTGCTCAGCTCGCTCCATGACGCCAATCCGGTGATGCGGGTATAGGACTTCTCGGACGCGACCCATCCGGCAACATCCTTGGCCGGACCCAACGCCACGCACGCCTCGTCCTGAGAGGATCCCGAGTCCACGGTTATCGTGGCGTTCTGATCCAACAAGGTCAGCACATTCGGATCAGTGACGGCATACCGGGAGCCGCTCATGGTTGCGGAAGCGGTGATTTCAGTGGAGGGCTTCCATATCGTGGCATTCATGTACCCCAACACCACAGCCGCCACGGCCAATAGGCCGAAGATAGGCGTCACCACTCCACGCATGATCTTGGCATGACGGGATGGACGCTTGGCGCCCTTATCCGGTCTTGTAGTCTGTTCTTCAGCACTCATAACTCAACCATTCTACAATCTTCACCTGTTTATTACCTAGGAGCGCAGAAAATCAAGGTTTACCAGTAGGGTGGTGTGCCATGCGTAAGTCTGTTAAGTCTATGTTATCCCCCCTCGGCAAGGCCGTTGCTCTTGCCTGTTCACTGGCGATGTGCGTGTCGCTGGCTGCCTGCTCCAGTTCGAGCTCGGACTCGAAATCCTCTTCTTCCGATTCCTCTTCATCTTCCGACTCTTCTGACAAGAAGGGCCAAATTGCCGGCGTGACCGCCAAGGGCAAGCTCGGCGAGAAGCCGACCATCTCCTTTAATACGCCGATGACCGTGTCCGACGGCTCCTATGTGGTGCTGCAAAAGGGCGATGGCGACGTGATCGAGGAGGGCGACCGCGTCTGTGCCCAAGGCATCGCGCTCAACGTTAAAGACGGCACCGAGCTCATGGACACCTGGACCAAGAACACGCCGGATTGCTCGCTGAAGGTGGATTCCAAGACCCTCTCCTCGACCTACTACAACCAGATCAAGGGCGCCAAGATCAACACCACGATCGGCTTTGGCGTCAACGCTCAGGATTCGTCCGGATACTCTTACATTCTGGCGATGACGTTTGTCTCCAAGTCCAAGGACCTGAAGAAGGCCACTGGCGAGGAAGTCAAGGATGTGCCGGCCAATCTGCCGAAGGTGACGCGAGCCAAGAATGGCAAGCCGTCCATTGACATGAACGGTCAGGGTTCGGTTGATTCGCTGATCTCGCAGACGCTGATCAAGGGTAACGGCGCCAAGCTGACCGACAAGAACACCGTGGTGGTCAAGTACACCGGTTGGCTTACGAATGGCAAGCAGTTCGATTCGTCCTGGGATCGCGATTCCACAATCGACGCCGATCTGTTCAGCGATTCCAGCGGCCAGCATCAGGTTATCGAGGGCTGGCAGAAGGGTCTGGTCGGCCAGACCGTCGGCTCTCAGGTTCTGCTGGTGATTCCGCCGGATCAGGCCTATGGAGATAAGGAGCAAGGTTCGATTCCCGCCAACTCCACGTTGGTCTTCGTAATCGATATTCTCGCCGCGTACTAAAAGATATAGCAGGGGCTCCCTCTGATGAGGAAGCCCCTGCTATATCTAGAACAGCCTGAGACTGTCGTCCTCGGTGCCTTTCATATCGTCGTAATCGAGAATGAGGCAGGTGAAGCCGCGGTCCTTGGCCAAGACCTGGGCTTGCGGCGTGATGGTTTGTGCGGCGAAGATGCCGTGCACCGGGGCCAGCAGCGGATCACGATTGAGCAGTTCGCAGTAGCGAGTCAGCTGCTCGACGCCATCAATGCCACCGTGACGTTTGATTTCCACAGCCACATGCTCGCCCTCGGCATTCACGGCCATAATATCCACTGGGCCAATGGCGGTCGGGTATTCGCGACGCACCAGCTTGGCTCCCTTGCCGATACGCTCGATCTGCTCGGCCAGATAGCGCTGCAGATGGTCTTCCACGCCATCCTTGATGAGACCCGGATCTTCGCCCAGATCATAGGTTTGGTCGGAATAGATGTGTTGCAGCGTCACTTCAAGAATGTCCGAGCCCTTGTCGGCGCTGACACGTAACACCTTTTCCGGCTCACCAGCGGCGACACTTTCCGGGGAATGCGTCGCGGAATCACCATCCACAGCCCCACCAGCAACACTTTCCCGGGAATGTTGCGCAGATTTGGCGGCTGGGTCGATCTCACGAATCGTGCAGGGCGCGGTCATCCAGTTCAGCGGCTTGTAGGAGCCCAGCTCGGAGAAGATCAGCAGGCTGGAATCGGCCTTGATGAGCAGAACGCGCTTGGCCAAGGGCAGTGAGGCGTTGAGTCGGCCCGAATACTCGGCCGAACAGTCGGCAACAATAACTCGCATAGGCCACCACTGTAGCGCAACACATGGCATACATAGCAAAAGGGGCTCTCTGGAAAACCAGAGAGCCCCTTAAGGAGTTGGTTCAGATCACTCGGCGATGCCGGAGTACTGGACGTCGTGGCCGCGCTCGACCGCCACGGTGAGTTTGTTCGAGTCGAAGGAAATGAATCCGTCGGTCACCTCGAACATGTGACGATCGCCATCGGGCTCAACCACGGTGAGCGTACCCTGCTTGATCACTGTGAGCACAGGCTCATGGTCGGGCAGGATGCCCATGCCGCCCTCAGAGGCGGGAATGGTCACACTCGTCGCCTCGCCGTGCCACACAGGGTGGTCAGCGGCGACGATGTTGACCTTCATCGTGGTTTTTTCCGCAGCCATCACGCACCCAGTTCCTTCTGCATGTTGTGCCACTTCTCTTCGAGGTCGTCGATGCCGCCGATGCCGGAGAACGCCTGCTCCGGGACGTCGTCGTACACGCCGTCGCAGATGCGGGTGAAGGCTTCGATGGTCTCGTCGGCCGGCACGTAGGAGCCGGGGCGACCGGTGAACTTCTCGGCCACGTAGAAGTTCTGGCCGAGGAACTGCTCGATCTTGCGGGCACGGTTCACAGTGGTCTTGTCTTCCTCGCTGAGCTCGTCGATACCGATCAGGGCGATGATGTCCTGCAGTTCCTTGTTGCGCTGCAGAATCGCCTTGACGCGGTTGGCGCAGTCGTAGTGGGCCTGGCCCACGTAACGCGGATCGAGGATTCGCGAAGTGGAGCTCAGCGGATCCACGGCCGGGTAGATGCCCTTGGAGGCGATGTCACGGGAAAGCTCGGTGGTCGCATCCAGGTGGGCGAAGGTCGTGGCCGGGGCCGGGTCGGTGTAATCATCGGCCGGCACGTAAATGGCCTGCAACGAGGTGATCGAGTGACCACGGGTCGAGGTGATGCGCTCCTGAAGGGAACCCATCTCATCGGCCAGGTTCGGCTGGTAACCCACGGCGGAAGGCATACGACCCAGCAGGGTGGACACCTCGGAACCGGCCTGGGTGAAGCGGAAGATGTTGTCGATGAACAGCAGCACGTCCTGGTTCTGCACGTCACGGAAGTACTCTGCCATGGTCAGTGCGGTCAGCGGGACACGCAGACGGGTACCCGGCTGCTCATCCATCTGGCCAAAGACCAGTGCGGTCTTCTCAAGCACGCCGGCCTCGGCCATTTCGCCGATCAGATCGTTACCCTCACGGGTACGCTCGCCGACGCCAGCGAACACGGACACACCACCGTGGTTCTGGGCCACGCGCTGAATCATTTCCTGAATCAGCACGGTCTTGCCCACACCTGCACCACCGAACAGACCGATCTTGCCGCCCTGCACGTACGGGGTCAGCAGGTCGATGACCTTGATGCCCGTTTCGAACATCTGGGTCTTGGACTCCAGCTGATCGAAGGCCGGCGGGTTGCGGTGGATTGGCCAACGCTCGGAGACGGTGATGGTCTCATCCGGCTTCTTGTTGAGGATGTTACCGGACACATCGAAGACGTGGCCCTTGGTCACGTCGCCGACAGGCACGGAGATCGGGACGCCGGTGTCGGAGACGGAGGCACCACGGACCAGGCCGTCGGTGGGCTTCAGAGCGACGCAACGGACCGTGGAATCACCGAGGTGCTGTTCGACCTCGAGGGTGATCTCGGTCTCCTTCGCCTCGCCTTCTTCCTTGGCGCCGGTGTTGACGATCGTTACTTTCAGGGCGTTGTAGATGTCGGGCAGATGACCCACCGGGAATTCAACGTCGATAACCGAGCCCTGGACGCGGGTGACGCGACCGTTGGTAGGCTCGGCCGCAGTGGTCTGGTTGTCAGCCATATGCGTTCCTACTCTTCCTTCTTGGTCAGCGCGTCGGCGCTGCCGATGATTTCGGTAAGTTCCTGGGTGATCGAGGCCTGACGGGAAGCGTTGAGCTTGCGGGTAAGGTCATCGATCAGGTTTCGCGCGTTGTCGGTCGCCGTGTGCATGGCGTTCTGGCGGCTTGCGGTTTCCGACGCGGCCGCGGTCAGCAGGCACTCGTGGATGCGGGACTGAATGTACTTCGGCAGAATCGCATCCAGTACCTTTTCGAGGCTGGGCTCGAAAGTGTACAGCGGGGCGATGTCCGCAGTGGACGGGGCCGCTTCATCGGGCGACGGCACCTTGGTCTCGTTCTGCACGATCTCGACCGGCAGCATGCGCAGCACGCGCACCTTCTGCACCACCATGTTGATGAACTCGGTGTAGACGATGTAGAGTTCGGAGACTCCACCCTTCTCGGCCGGTTTCATGTAGGCGTCCATCAGGGTGTCGGAGATCGTTTCAGCGATTTCCACGCCGGGCTGGTCGGTGTTTCCTTCCCACGTCGCCGCGATGTCACGATTGCGGTACTTGTAGTACGTCGAACCGCGACGCCCGTACACGAACAGCTCCGGCTGCTTGCCTGCCGCATCAAGGCGGGACAGCAGCGACTCCGTTTCACGGATAATCGAAGAGGTGTACGGGCCGGCCATGCCACGATCCGAGGTGAGGGCGAGAACGGCCACACGCGGGTTGTTCTCGTCCTTCACCGCAATCGGATGCGTGATATGGGTGTGGGCCACCAACGCTTGCACGGCATCGAAAATCGCATCGGAGTACGGCTTCGCGTTCAGGGCCACATCACGGGCCTTGGCGATATGCGAAGACGCGATCATCTCCTGAGCGTTGAAGATCTTCGCCAACGACTCGGTGGAGTGGATGCGTGATTTCAATGCGAGTTGCGAGCCCATGGCTTACTTTTCTCCCGCCACGATCTTTTCCTGATCGACCGGCGCGGCCTTGTCAACGTCTGGCTTCTTCTCGACCAGCGGCTTGCCGGCGGAAGAGACGAACGTCGAGCGGAACTCATCCACGGCCTTATCGAGGGCAGCCTCGGTGTCGGCGGTGAATTCCTCGGTCTCGCGAATGGTCTTGAGGATATCGGTGTTGTGGTCGATGTAGTCCAGCAGTCCCTGCTCGAACGGAAGGACGTCCTTCAGGTCGAGGTCGTCGAGCTTGCCGTGGGTGCCGGTCCATACGGACACGACTTCCTGTTCCGGCGAGTACGGGTGGAACTGCGGCTGCTTCAACAGCTCGGTCAAGTGGGCACCACGGGTCAGCTGGGCCTTGGATGCCGCATCCAGATCGGAGGCAAACATGGCGAAGGATTCCAGCGAACGGTACTGTGCCAGGGAGATCTTCAGCGTACCGGAGACCTTCTTCAGAGCCTTGGTCTGTGCGGCGCCACCGACTCGGGAGACGGAGATACCGACGTCCACGGCGGGGCGCTGGTTGGCGTTGAACAGATCGGACTGCAGGAAGATCTGGCCGTCGGTGATGGAGATCACGTTGGTCGGGATGTAGGCGGACACGTCGTTCGCCTTGGTCTCGACGATCGGCAGACCCGTCATCGAACCGCCGCCCAGGTCATCGGAGACCTTGGCGCAACGTTCGAGCAGGCGGGAGTGCAGGTAGAACACATCACCCGGGTATGCCTCACGCCCCGGCGGGCGGCGCAGCAGCAGGGAAATCGAACGATAGGCCTCTGCCTGCTTGGACAAGTCATCGAAGACGATGAGCACATGCTTGCCGTTGTACATCCAGTGCTGGCCGATGGCCGAGCCGGTGTACGGGGCGATGTACTTGAAACCAGCGGAATCGGCTGCCGGGGAGGCCACGATGGTGGTGTACTCCATGGCGCCGGCGTCTTCCAGGCTCTGCTTCACCGAGGCGATGGTGGAGCCCTTCTGGCCGATGGCCACGTAGATGCAGCGGACCTGCTTCTTCGGGTCGCCGGATTCCCAGTTGGCCTTCTGGTTGATGATGGTATCGATCGCAATGGCGGTCTTACCGGTCTGGCGGTCGCCGATGATGAGCTGGCGCTGGCCGCGGCCGATCGGGGTCATCGCGTCGATGGCCTTGAGGCCGGTGGACAGCGGCTCGTCGACCGGGTGGCGGTGCATCACGTCGGGGGCCTGGGCTTCGAGGATACGCCGGCCTTCGATGTTCTGAATCTCACCGAGGCCGTCGATCGGCTTGCCCAGCGGGTCCACGACGCGACCGAGGTAGCCGTCGCCGACGGGCACGGAGAGCACTTCGCCGGTGCGGCGCACTTCCTGGCCTTCCTCGATTCCAGCGAAATCGCCGAGGATCACCACGCCGATCTCACGGGCGTCAAGGTTGAACGCCAGGCCGAGCGTGCCGTCTTCGAACGTCAGCAGCTCATTGGCCATGCAACCAGGCAATCCCGTCACGTGCGCAATGCCGTCACCGGCCGTGGCGACATATCCCACCTCTTGGGTGGGGGTGTCGCTCGGCTTGTACGACGACACGAAGTCGTCGAGGGCCTTGCGAATCGAGGCGGGATCGATGGTCAGTTCTGCCATGATCACTCCTTCTATTGGTTATTGTTCAGTCAAGTCTTTGCTTGTGTGTGGTGTTGGACGGATTGGATCGGCCGGTCAGGCCGGAGTCGCCTCCGTCTGCACCTTGCGATGAAGGTTCTGCAGCTGTGCGACCACGGTGTTGTCCGTGACTTCGTCGCCCACCTGAATGCGCATACCACCCAGCACGGTCGGATCGACCACCGAGTTGATGTGCACCTGGCGGCCCACCTTGGCGGAGTAGACCTCGACCAGTCGCTTGATCTGTTCCGGCTTCAACGGGGTGGCGGTGGTCACGGTGACCATCGATTCGCCCATATGGCGGGAGAGCTTGTTGATCAGCCACTGGATGGTTTCCAGGTATCGGCGGCGGCGCAGGTTGCAGGTGGCGTGCTCGGCGAGCCTCATGGTGACCTTGTTCAGGGTCTTGCCGGAGAACACCTCGTGGAACAGCTTCACACGGGCTTCGCTGGTGGCCTGGTAGTCGTACAGCTTGGCGCGCACGACCGGCAGGTTCAGCAACGCGGAATGCAGTTCGGACAGCTCGACGGAGACCTGCAGCGTGGCACCGGTGGCGTCCGCGTAGTACATCATGGCGTCCACGCCGAAATCCTCCACCGCGTTGGCGATGTCCCGCGCACGGCTCCAGTGACGGGAGACCAAATCGGTCATGATCTCCATGGTCATCGGATGCACGTTGTCGCCGAGCAGTTCCGTCAGCACGGCCACCTTGTCGGCAACCGGGCGGGACGGGTCGGTCAACGCGCGTTCGAGCTGGATGCTGTCGTCGAGCACCTTGGTGATCGTGAACAGTTCGTTGCCGATCCGCCACGCGTCCTCACGGGTGTCGCGCAGTTTCGGGGCCAGCGAATCACGCGACTCGCGGTCTGCAATACGTGATGCCTCTCCTCGCATGGTCACCTCCCTTTCTGGTTACGGATGGTCACGGTCACTTCTTGACGGCCAGATCGTCGATCATCGAATCGATCATCGAGGACTGCACGTCGTTGTCTTCCAGCTTGGCGCCAAGGATCTTGCCGGCCAGAGCGGTGGCAAGCGCACCGACCTCGCCCTTGAGCGAGACGATGGCCTGCTGGTGCTGGGATTCGATCGAGCGCTGTGCGGATGCGGCGATCTGGGCCGCATCGGACTCTGCGCGCGAACGGGCGTCGGCGATGATGTGGGACGCTTCCGCACGGGCGTCGTCGCGGATCTTGGCGGCGTCCACACGGGCGGTGCTCAGCTGGGCCTCATACTTGGCCTTGGCCTCGTCGGCGTCCTTCTTAGCCTGCTCCGCCTTGGCGATGTTGCCCTGAATCTTGGCGGCACGCTCGTCGAAGATCGCATTGAACTTCGGCATGAAGAACTTGTAGAAGAACACTGCAACGATGACGAGGATGATCGCCGACCATACGATGTCATAGACCTCGGGAATGAACAGGTCAATCCCGCTTGCTGCTTGTGCCATCAAGCCCTCCTTTCAGTGATGGACATAATCGGTTTTCGTCTGTTGATCAGCGGATGATCAGGGCGGCGACGAAGCCGATCAGTGCCAGCACCTCGACCAGAGCCAGGCCGATGAACATGATGGTCTGGATCTTGCCGGACATCTCAGGCTGACGAGCGGTGGATTCCATGGCCTTGCCGAAGAGGATGCCCAGACCAATGCCAGGGCCAAGAGTACCGATACCGTAACCGATGACGGACAGGTTGCCGGCGACCTCTGCGAGGGTGATGATATCCATTGTGTTTCCTTTCTAACGTACTTGGCGACGTTATAAATCTTGGGGTTTGGTCGGTCTGCGATTTTCCCAGACCGGGGACCGGAAGCGGCGGGTTAGTCGCCCGTCACTCTTCCGGGAAGCTCAGGTTGATGTACACGGTGGAAAGAATCGCGAAGACGTAGGCTTGCAGGAAGGCGACGAACGCCTCGAAGCAGGTCATGGCGAAACCACCGGCGAACCACAGCGCACCCACCGGGATGCCCTGCAGCTTGTTGGCCGCGTCAACCATCCAGAACTGTGCGAACGCCAGGCAGGTGGCGACCATAAGGTGGCCGGAGACCATGTTGGCGAACAGACGGATGGTCAGAGAGGCCGGGCGGATGATCAACAACTCAAGCAGGTTGATCGGAGCCAGCAGGATGTAGACCGGCCACGGCACACCGGGGGTGAACAGCTCGTGGCGCAGATAGTGGCCGAGGCCCTGCGAGCGGATGGCGGCGATCCAGTATTGGATCAGTGTCCAGACGGCGAACACGAGCGGCATGACCACCGTGGCGTTGGCCGCCATGTTCATGCCGGGGATGATGCCGCACAGGTTGAACACGAAGATCGTGAAGAACAGGGTGGTGATCATCGGCACGTAACGCTTGCCGCGGGTCTCGCCCATCACGTCATACACGACCTTGTCGCGCACGAAGTCGAGACCGTACTCGACTACGCCCTGCCAACGGCCGGGGATGAGCTTGGCGCGCTTTGCGGTCACGCCGAGCACCACCAACAGCACGATGGTTGCCACGATACGAATCAGAATAATGCGGTTGATGGCAAACGGAGTTCCCTGGAACAGAATCTCCGGGGGAAGGAAGTCATCAACCGAGGGCAGATGAGCGCCTGCCTCGTCAGCCAACAGCAATCCTGCGCTGAGCGAACCGACCATATCACGCCTCCTGCTTCTTCAATGTCAGGTGTCAGTTTAAACCCACCGGGCAGGCAAATGTGACGTGCTCGTTACTTTCGTCTCCTCGGTGTGGAGTCTGCCGGGCGCGGACACGGAGTCTGCGCTGGGCATTCGGCTCCGAATGACTGAAGAGTGATTATTTGCCTGCGTCTAGACAATGTCAATACTACACCGGCGCGTCTTCTGGAATCGGCGGCGGCGCAAGGTTTTTCGGATGTTGCGCAAGCGTTGTGCGCTATTAGTCACAATACGAGGATGTGCGGCATTTGCGCTACCCTCTGATCACTCCGAATCCGTCGTGGGCGAACGGCTCGAAATCATCCTGGCGCGGCCCGCCCGGCTCATGCCGAATCGAACGGTCGGTGCCGAGCTTCTTCTCAGCCCTGAGCTGCGGCACCTCGGTCAGGTCATACGGCGTGGTCTGGTACACCCAGTTGAGCCAGTTGCGCCACAGCAGATTGGCGTGGGCGCGCCAGGCGAACAACGGTTCCAGCTTCGAATCGTCATGCGGGAAGTAGTTCTTCGGGAAGGGCACGTTGGTCATGCCCTTGGCCATATCGCGCTCGTATTCCTCGGCGAGCGTGTACTTGCCGTACTCCCAATGGCCGAGCGCGAACACTTCGGAGAAGTCACGTGTGGCGATCAGGCCCGGGCCGGACTGTGGCCCCCAAGTCAAAATCTGAAGGTCATGGTTGGCACGTACCTCGTTTTCGTTCACGCCGGCGAGGCGGGAGTGCGGCTGCAGATTAATCTCGTCGAAACCATTGGTCAGGAAGCAGTATTCGTCCTGCAGGTACTGCGGGAATACGCCGAAAATCTTCTCGGGGTAATCCACCTTGTGGATGCCGTAGCGGTAGTACAGTGCGCCCATCGCACCCCAGCACAGGTACATGGTGGAGAACACGTGGGTGGAGGCCCAGTCGAGAATCGTCTTGAACTCGTCCCAGTAGTCCACATCCTCGAATGGCATATGCTCTACAGGCGCGCCGGTGACCACAAAACCGTCATAGTAGTTGTCTTTGAGCGCATCGAGGTTTTCGTAGAACTTGACGAGATGATCGGCGGAAACGTGCGTGGCCTCATGCGTGGAGGTCTTCATGAAGTCGATTTCGACCTGCAGCGGTGACTTGGAGATCAGACGCAGCAGCTGCGTTTCGGTTTCGATCTTCTTGGGCATCAGGTTCAGGATCACCAGTTTGAGCGGGCGGACGCGCTGACGCTCCGCTTCGGGTTTCTCCAGAGCGAAGATGCGCTCCGAATCGAGGATGGCTCTGGCCGGCAGGCCGCTGGGGATCTTGATAGGCATGCTCCCATTATGTCAACATTCGGGATAACGGTTCAAGGCATCCGCCCGGCGGGCGGTTCACGGGACACCGGCGCGACACGCCGATGTTGACTTTCGGGAATCTGCACCTATTGTAGGTAGAGCTGTCTGAGAGACAAGCCGACGCGGGGTGGAGCAGCTCGGTAGCTCGCTGGGCTCATAACCCAGAGGTCACAGGTTCAAATCCTGTCCCCGCTACGAATCGCGGGAAGCCGTCACGAATTCATCGTGGCGGCTTTTTGTTTCCCAGCAGCATTATTGCCGATTGGACGATGATGTCCCGTGAAAAAACAACATCCAGCCCCACTCTGGGCAGAATCTATCAACATGTGGCTCGACTCACTGAAGGCGGCGGGCTACTCCCCCAACACGCTCAACACACGGCGCTGCCAGATGAGCGCGCTGTCGCGGGCGCTCGAAGGCGATCCGAGGGACGTGGAGGGCGACGACCTGCTCGCCCACTTCGCCGGCAAGGAATGGAAGCCGGAGACGCGCAAGGGCGCGAAGAACGCCTGCGTCAGCTATTTCCGATGGCTCCGTGTCAGCGGTCGCGCCGACAGCGACCCGAGCGAGTTCCTGCCGACCGTCAAGCGACCAGAGCCGCATCCCCGCCCGTGCCCCGATGTGGTCATCCTCGCCGCCCTGAGCAAGGCCACGGAAGGCGAACGGCTCATGCTTCGGCTGGGCGCGGAGTGTGGGTTGCGGCGTTTCGAGATCGCGAAGGTGCACAGCCGCGACGTCATGCGCGACCTCGTGGGCTGGAGCCTCGCGGTCGTGGGCAAGGGCGACAAGCAGCGCATCGTGCCGATCGGCGACGACCTCGCCCTGCTGATCCGGTCCGCCCACGGCTACTGTTTCCCAGGACGGTGGAGCGGGCACGTCGAGTCGAGCTACATCGGCCGGCACCTGAGCGACCTGCTTGGCGACGGATGGACGGCCCACAGCCTGCGCCACAGGTACGCGACCACGACCTACGCCGCCACGCACGACCTGCTGCTCGTCTCCAAGCTCTTGGGACACGCATCGGTCGAGACCACGCAGCGCTATATCGCCATGCCCGACGAACGGCTGCGCGCCGCCGTCGCGGCCACACGCCTCGCCGCGTGATGTTGTATTGATGTCATATTGATGTATAATAGATGTTATTAGGAGGTTTGATGGAGTTTGAATACGATCCGGCGAAGAGCGCGAAGAACCTCGCCAAGCACGGCATCGACTTCGAGGCGGCCCAGCGCATGTGGGACAACTCGAAGACGGTTACGCTGACCGCTCCGAACCCCGGAAACGACGACGTGCGTTACATCGTGCTCGGCATGATCGACGGCAAGCACTGGACGGCGATCACGACCAAGCGCGGCAAGCGCATACGCATCATATCCGTGCGCCGATCACGCAAGAACGAGGAGGCATACTATGACAGCCAAGAATAAGGTTAACGCCAAGGCGATCACCAGCGACCAGCTTGAGAAGATGTTCGACAACGGCGACGACATCCTCGACTACGTCGATCTCGAAAATCCCGTGGTCGAGCATCATCCCCCGCTGGAGAAGCGGATCACGCTGACGATGCCCGCGTGGATGGTCAGCGAACTGGACGAGGAAGCCGCCGATCTGGCGATCAGCCGCAACGCCGTCGTCAACACATGGATCGCCGACCGGCTGCGCACCATGCGACGCCGCGAGGTCGTCCACGCCTGACACATATACGACGAAAAGCCCCCGAACCATACCGTGAGTGCGGTAGGTTCGGGGGCTTCTTGTTATTCGGCCTTGGATGCCTTGGCCTTGAGGGTGCTTGCGCCGATGACGACGCCGATGGTCAGGGCGACGGCGTTGATGGTCGTCGCGGCCGGATCGGCCCACGTCCAGCCCCATACGGGGCCGAGCATCTGCACGAGCACGCCGATGGCCGGCAGCACGATCAGCGCGAGCCATTTGAGCACGTCATAGACGCGGCTCGGCAGCAGCCAATCGGGCACGGGCGGGCCCCCGCCGCGCCGCCG
>OAVA01000018.1_pt1 | contig 171380 bp, 138 predicted proteins | sample 1476331 | NCBI WGS metagenome assembly OAVA01 (sample SAMEA2580070, study PRJEB22360) | human gut metagenome | biome: human gut; feature: human-associated habitat; material: faeces | place: Denmark | collected 2008/2010 | reverse complement strand
CTAAACCCGAAAAAAATACATGACTAAACACGAAACACCGACTTGACGAAATACACATTTCGGTGAAACGGACTAATTCCTACCGCTTTTTCGGACTGAATAGTTACGCTGCATCGGCCTAACTTCTATTGAACAGACACAGCCTTGCGCGCCTTCGGCCGTTTGCGCCGGTCCGCGGCCGCCTGCTGCGCCCGGTACGGCCCGTAGCCGCCCGCGCCGGGGTCGCTGTTCCTGCGCACCTCGCGGCTGACGGTCGACGCCGGACGGCCCAGCCGCCGGGCGATGGCACGTATCGAGTCGCCGGCCCCGGGCCGGTCGGCTATCAGGATGCGCTCGGCCTGACACAGATAACGCGCGCCGATGTCCTTGGGAACGTCCATGGGCGAACGATATCAGTCCACCGCCGGTTCCCGCCACCGCCCGCCGCGCCCCGCGCGCCCGTTGCGCCACACCTTGCCGGTGCGCTTGGACACGCCCACCATGCGCGCGGCCTGAGTGAAGTTCAGCCCCTCGTCCAACAACGCCACGTACCGTTCGCGCCTCGCCCGACACATCCCGCTGCGCGTCGGATACGCCACACCCTCGAACGTCCAACGGCCGCCACCGGCCGTCCCGATTCCCCGTTCCTCGCCCATCCGGACCTCCATAAATCCCAGGTGTTGCAACGACCACTAGAACTCGCCAGTTGGTTCATTAACAGTGCGGTGATATTTTATAAAGGTATTGTCAATTTCATGAATGGCGAAGGAGGTGATTGATATAATGATGAAAGAGGCGATTGATATGACAAGCGAACTGACCGACATCCTTAATGAGCTTGATAATGCCGCTGATTCTCATCCGACGTTGAGCGCCGTATGGGGGTCTGCTTGGTAGTAATTGTTAAAGGGGGCATACTGCATCTCGGTATGTCCCCTTCTGATAAAAATAGGTCGCAATGAATATTTTAGTTACGGGTGGACTTGGGTACACCGGAATTGAACTAGTAAAAAAACTAAGTAATACTGGTCATAATGTTGTCATAGTAGATATAGACTTGTATGATACGGCGCGTTTCTTGGAAAGCTGCCCTAATGTTAAGATTCTCAAAGCTGATATCTTGACGGTCGATTGGTCTGTTATTTTACGACAGTATTCAATCGATGTGGTCTATCACCTAGCGGGGATTTCGAACGATCCTGGTAATGGTGTGACAGCTGAGTTTGGTATGAAAATCAATTATTATGCATCCGTGCGCCTTTATGAAAGTCTTAGATTCAGTTTGGTGCATAAATTCATTTATCCTTCTTCCTGTAGCGTATATGGACTCTCTCAAAACAACGCAGTAGATGAGACGTGCCCAATTTCACCAATTACAAACTATGCACGGTGCAAAGTAATGGTTGAGCAATACGTGCGTCAACATCAATATCCAAACATTTCAACAGTCTTATTGCGTCCTGCTACGGTGTTCGGCCCCTCAACTAGACAGCGTCTCGATTTGCTCATAAACCGTACTATTATCGGCGCGCTAGCGGGAACCGCTATTCATACACCTAACCTTGAAAACAGCAGACCTCATGTATATATCCAAGATTTGTTGCGGGTCTATGAATTCTTCTTAACCCATGGTGGCGGGCTTAATACATATAATATCGCTTTTGGTAATTATAAAATACGAGATATAGTTAGAAAGGTCCAATTAGTAACAGGTAAAAGTATTCACATATGTGAAGACAAAAAAGCAGATCCACGGACATATTGCGTAAATTCGAAGAGAATTCTATCTGTTTTCCCTGATCTTTCGAAAGCTTCCTTCGAAGAAAATCTTTCCGCCACAGTTACTTCATTTATAGGACAAGATCTTATCGCAAAAATCGATGAAGATATTTACTATAACAAGAGAATTCAAGAAAAGAAGTGGGGGACATCTCTGTGAATGAAGCATCTTCCATTTATCTTAACTTCCGCCAAGTTTCAGCTTGTAAAAGATTATTTCGTACAGGCAGGACGCAAGATGATTTTGTCCATGCTGATGTGCTAGCAGCCAACAGAATTACCAGTTTTCTCGATCTCCGTAATCTCACTAGCGACCAGATAGCAGCTAATGTCAAAGGATATCAAGAAAGAGGAATTCACTATATTTCTATGCCAGTTATCGACGGTTCGGCTGCAAAACTTCTCAAGGGCGAAGTCACGGAGTCAAGTTATGTGCAGTATTACTTAATAATGTTTGAGACCAATATCAATAGATTTCGTCAAATATTTATCACACTATGCCATGAAAATTATTACAACCTTCTAATAGGATGTAATTTCGGTAAGGACAGAACCGGTGTGCTCGTATACTTATTTCTCAAAATCCTTGATATTGATGAATCAGAAATCTATGCTGACTATGTTGAAAGTTCTAAATACCTAGGAAGTTGTTCATGGTTAAGAAAGCTTTATCCAGAAAAACAAGATCTGGCATTTAACCCAACATCGAATATTATCCAAGCTTTTGATAAGGGCATAATGAGTCAATATGGTAACAATTCTAATCTCGCCAGAGTGCTTGGTTTGACATACAATGACATTGTCATCTTGAAAGGAAAACATTTGTGAAGACTTTAATTACAACTATTCCCCATATCCCAGGCTATTTCAATGCAGCATATAATATGTCTATATTTCAGGTTGGTGCCTATCTAAGGGCTAAACGTCCCCAAGATATTATTGTTTGCAAAGATATGGCCGCATTAAATTTCACATGGAAGGATATAGCCAACCTTCTCAGAAGTGAGCGCTTTGATCTCGTCGCTCTTCTCGGAGATTATGATTCGATTGATTCGCTGGAAAGAATGCTTTTCTACGTCAAAGAATTAATTCCAGATAGTAAGACTATGATTTTTGGTCGTCTTCCTATGCAAATACCATTGTTTTTCCAGCAGTTTTCCCTTGATTATATCGCGTACCGTGGGGATTATGAGATAAATGTGGAATCGGTTATCAATACTTTGGAAACCGGTGAGGTTCCTTTAGGGTGTTTTTATAAACAAGTTGACCGATATTCGAAGGGAAAAATTCCTCCGATTTTAAAGCCTGAAGATTTTACCTTTCCTGATGTATCAGAGGTGCCATACTCTGCATATTACAATCTATACAAGAACGATGATTCGCGATATTGTGGTATTCCCGATAGAAAAGAGCTTGTCGTTCATGTGTCCCGGGGGTGCCCTATAGGTTGCGAATTTTGCGATGTTCAAATGTTGCAGGGAAAAAGAGATCGTAGAGTGTCTGCTGAACGAGTAGTTAGTTATATTGAGCAGAATAAATCGTCGTTTGAATATGTGTCCTTTTTCTCGGCAATCTTTACCCTTAATAAGGCTTGGCTACGTGAATTTTGTCGCTTGATGATTGAACGTCATATATCTATGCCTTGGAAATGTGTCACTACTGTCGCAAGTTTGAAAACCTGTGATTTGGAATTGATGCATGCTGCAGGCTGTTTTCGTGTTGGATTAGGGATTGAAACCCTAGAAGCGGAGACGTCTACACTGTTACCTCTACATAAACGTATTAAGCATCAAGAGGTTGATGCGTTGTTAAGGCACTGTCAGTCGGTCGGTATTGAAGTAAATGCATTTCTTATGTGTGGTCTGGAAGGTGAGACCCGACAAGGAATCGAATATTCAATCAAACATGTGGAGAAGCTAGGTGCACGGGCAAGGCTTTCGCTATATACGCCGTATCAAACGTTGTCGGATACGATGTCTAAAGCTCAAGTATGTCAATTAAACCGGCAAACATTTACCGATGATTCTGATTTCGATTTCTATCATAAGCAATATGTTTATGACTTTCTCTACAAGTGGAAATACGCTGAATCGGTGGTCCAGAGCCGTGTGCCTAAGAAATAGAATATTAGGCTTCGACTTAATGGAAACACTTGTTTTTCCTCCCAAGGAAAAACAAATTCAAGGATGGCTAGCAACACGCGAAGAGAATGAAAGACTCAGTACTTTTCAGAAAGATTTATTTTGTTCAGGATTCCCATATGCTTCGTTGGTAACCACAATGCAAGAGGCGGAATTAACTAAGAATCGCATGCTGACGTGTGAAAGGAACTGGCCTTCCCATAGGGAAGAATGGTGTATAAATCTGGCGAAAGCTTTCGTTTCGTTTTTTATTGAATCTTGTATTCTGCCCAAAGAAAACAAAAACACTTTGCTGAGTCTTCGTAAACTCGGATACCGTCTTTGTGTTATTTCAAACCTTTATGCTGTATACATACCATTACTTGAAAGGTTTTCATTAAATGAAATGACAGATAGCATTCTTCTTTCCTGTAACGCTCACGCGCGTAAGCCCTCAACGATCCTTATAGATCAAGCATTTTCGGGATACATGTGGGCTGGGTATATCGGGGATAACTATAGAAGCGATATCTGTCCACTTTTAGGAACGAAGGTTACGCCTTTTTTTCTTACACAATCAAGGGTATTGGCTTATTTACGGCAGCACGGAATTGGCTCGGTAATTGAGTCCGAATGCCCCGGTGGCGTAACAATAAATCGTTCGGTTTTCAGATATCTAGTCAACGTCGGACTTATCGTTGACCATCCGGAGTATGTAATACCGTACAACCAAATAATTTTTTGCAGCGGTCGATATTTCCTTACACCATTATCAATAATGAATATTATTAATTCAGTCCCTCAAGTAATGAATTATATGCGGTAGGAGTACCTTATGTTTAAAATGGAAAAATTCATAGATTCTAGATGTACACAAACAGAGCTTAAGAAAAAGATTGACAAACATGGAAAGATTAATCTAGCGAGTAACGAGTTGCTATCAGCTAAACTAGCATTAATTCAAAGTAAATCTGCTATATACCATAAGGCAAATACCTATCCATATTATCCACGTCTTCGCCAAAAATATGCGGATCTTCTGGGATTAGACTCAGAGAGAACAGAATTCTTTGCTGGGTCTGACAGTGCTATTTATTTTCTTTTGTCAGCGTTAAGGACTCGACTAGATAGTGCCATAGTCCAGTTTCCAAATTATGAAAATTACTTTGCTTATCCTTCTCTCAACGATATTCCTGTCACGAAATGGCCTTTGGACAGCACCAAAATGTCGTTCTCGACAGAAGAATTGATTCACCTAATCGATGATTCAGCCTCTCTTAATACTGCCGTCATTCTGACAAACCCCAATGGATTCACAGGTAGTATTATCTCCGAAGATAAGATGTTAGAGCTTGCAAAGATTCTTTATATGAAAGGCTTTCTTCTGGTTATTGACCTAGCATATCTGGCCTTTTCATCGCAGACGCTAGCTTTCTACACAAATCATGTAGCTGATAAGTTTGATAACGTAATCTTAATAAACTCTTTATCAAAAAGTCATGGGCTGGCGTCAGAACGCTTTGGATATGTATATGCCGCGCCGGAGTTCATTCAGTATCTTAGACAATGGAATGGAATTAATTCAATCGGCGGGTCTACCTATGATTTGGTGGCTGCGTACATTCAAGAAGACCTTGTTTTGCAGGAAATTCGGCAAACCGTGATCCGTCACAGAGATGAGTTGATTGATGGATTGGAGCGGTCTCTTTCTTACTCAGTAAGTCATTCAGAGGGGAATTTTGTTTTTATCCGCCATTCGTCAGATCGTGAAAAACATGCAATGATAGAAAAGTTTTATTCAAGAGGGTACGTCATACGAGACTTGGGAAATATCAGCTGTCTAAGTGACTGCTCCCGTATCACTATACCAGCTGATGATATCATGCGAGATATTACAAACATTATTTTGGAAGACTGAATCGAGATAATCATGGAAGATATCACTCTCTACACAAGTCATCTCAATAGTAGGGCTACCATCAAGATAGGGGGATATAAGCATGTGCTTGTTTCTCTCGTTTCGGCAGCAGTTGCTTGCAATTGTGATGTCACATTTCAGAATGTACCGGATATTTTTGACACACAACAGATCATACAAATTCTGAGATCTATAGGGAAGAAAGTTGATTACTCAGAATCATCCCTTACTTTGCACAGTGGCTGTATCACCTGTTCTGATATTCCAAAACAGTATAGCGAAACTATCCACGGATCGATATACTTGTTTATAGCACTCGTAGTTGCTAATAAGCGTGGTTCGATTTTAAATTCCGGCGGCTGTGCTATCGGTAATGAAAAAACTAAGAGTTCTCGCCCTGAACATCATTTCTATGAAGTCATGGAACATTTTGGAATCAAAGTGGAGGTAGCTTCAGACGGTCGGAGAAATGGATCTTATGACAAATTAGCTCCTGCCGTAATAGATATTAAGGACTTTAAGAGCAACAATGGCATTTCCAGCAATCTTCATTCGGGAGCAACAAAGGCCGCAATATTATGCGCCACAGCCGTAACTGACGGGACTGTAGAAATCAAGCATCCGTATCTTAAACCGGATGTTACCGAGCTTTTGGAATTTTTGAAACTCTACGGGTTTAATATCCAATTCTCTCACGATACCATTCGTATTTCTCATTCCAAAAGTGTATCAGGAAACTTAACTTTCCAGATAATGCCAGATATTGCAGAAATTATCTCTTTTATTTCCTTTGCCGTTTTCAACAAAGTTGATTTGTTGCTAGAATTTGAGCAAATCACCAAGGTACAACAAGGACTCAGAGCCGAGTTTTCGATACTCAGCGAATGTAAGGTTCCAATTGAATGGACAGAAAAGGGATTATATATACCGGGTTCAATCGGGATACGACCTTTGCCATTTTCAATTATCGTTACTAGTTCTTCCATCTTCTCCGATTCCCAACCTTTTTTCAGTATTATGGCTCTTCTCTCTAGCGGGGAGAGCTCTATCAAAGAAGGGATTTGGGTTTCGAGATTTAAATATGCGGAAGAAGCCCAAAAAATGGGTTATCCCTACGAGATTCAAGATAATACTCTGATAATTCGGCCGTGGACGGAGAGGCGCGTCCAGGAACATGTTGATTTAGTGGCGACGGATTTGCGTGCTGCATTTGTGCTGATGACATTGGCGGTTCGATATCAAGATATTACTATCAGGGATTTTTATCATATTCATCGTGGATATGAGAATATATATGAGAAAATGAAATCACTTGGAATAGGATTTACAGTATCTAACTGATAAGGGGCTGCGGACGTTTTCTTGGAGACCGAACGGAAAAATTTTCGTATGTCCGGTCTTGAGGAACGAGAGCGTGCGGTGGGGTTGTATTTCACCACGCCGATGACGACGGCCCAGGTGGTGGAGCATCTGGGTTATCCGACCAGGCAGTGCCTGGAGCGTTGGCTGGCGATGGATTCCCGGTATGCCGGCCATATGGCCAAACCCATCATCCCACTGGAGACACGGCGAAGGGCAGTCGAGCTGGTGCCGGGTAGCGTGCAGAAGCAGGCCGCCAAACAGGCTCGGCGCGGGCGTCGGCGCGGTGCATGGCTGGGTCAGGGCGTACCGCAAGGGCGGCATGGTCGCGTTGCAGCCCAAAAACAGGAACGCCGCGCAGGGCAATAAGCCCGCTGACTCCCGCCGCCGGCCGTCCGCAGCCGATGATGATGACGCGGAGGCGTCGCGCCGCAGGGTCGAGGAACCGGAACCGGGGGAACGCGTTGATGCGGGAGGTGGTGGAGGCTCGCAGAAAAAGACCCCGGCGCCGACCTGCGGCGCCTGTCGAACAGGGAGAAGACCCTGTTGATCGACCGGTTGAGGCCGGCGTATTCGCCCGGCTCGATGACATGCTTGCCCGGCATCGCGCCGAGCGGCCACCTACTGCCACCACGCCGGGCTCGGCGTTGACAAGTACGCCGGACTCGGGGCGGAGGTGGCCGGGGCGTTCGCCGATTCCAAGGGCAGGTACGGGTACCGCAGGATCAAGGCGGTGCTCAAGACCGGCGTATCGGAGAAGTCGGTCCGCGGGATCATGGCGGAGGAAGGGCTCGTGGCGCACGTGCCCAAGCGACGCAGGTATAGTTCCTACGAGGGCGAGACGACGCCGGCTCCCGCCAATCTCGTCGACCGGGACTTCACGGCCGAGCGTCCGAACGAGAAGTGGCTGACGGACATCAGCGAGATCAAGGCCAGGGACGGGAAGGTGTACCTCTCGCCGATGATCGACTGCTTCGATGGCAAGATCGTCGCATACACCGCCGGCTTCAGCCCCAACGCGGAGCTGGCCAACCGGATGCCGGAGAAAGCGGCCTCGACGCTGCCGGGGAACGCGCGTCCCCTGGTGCATTCCGACCGTGGATGCCACTGCCGGTGGCCCGGATGGCTCGGGCGCATGGAACGCTTCGGGCTGACGCGCTCCATGAGCGCGAAGGGCTGTTCGCCGGACAACGCGGCCGCGGAGGGATTCTTCGGCGGGATGAAGACCGAGGCGGTCTACCCCGAGAAGTGGGAGGAACACACCCGCAACGAGGTGCTCGCCTTGGTCGATGAGTGCATACGCTGGCACGACCACGAGCGCATCAAACAGTCGCTTGGTTGGATGAGCCCGGTACAATACCGTCAAAGCCAAGGAATGGCCGCGTGATTATCTCCAAGAAAACGTCCGCAGCCCCCTACCATCTAACTAGCGCGGGAACCCGACGGCGTTCTCCATGTTGCCTTTCTCATGCCCTGAATACGGATTGCAGGAATGCCTAGCGACTGTAACCGTGCCATCGCCGTAGAATCAAGGTTGTTGGCAGCTTCCCTTGACGGAAGGAAAACGGTCCGATGCTCATTTACGTACGTCAGGTACGTCACCGTCAATGGATGATTCACTTGGACGTTATCTGGACATGTCCAGACTCGAGGCACCTTCGAAGAAGTGAACTGAACGCCGGCCCGGATTAATTCGCAATGGGGACTGTCTCTCGAAGTGTGTAACTGGCCTTAACTGGCCGGTCGTGTGGCCGGTCGGAAAGGCTGGTGGACGATGTCTGCTGGGACAATGGGAAACATGACACCGACGAAGAAGCCGGACGCGGAAAAACGCAACGCCGAGCGGGAGGCATCGCTCACATTCGTGCGCATGGCCAAGGAAAAAGGACTGGACCTGACAGGGCCCGACGGACTGCTCAAACAGTTCACCAAAAGCATGCTGGAGACGGCCCTGGACGAGGAGACGACCGAGCACCTGGGCCGCGCCAAGCACAAGAAATCCCAGGACGGCAGGGCCGCGAACACGCGCAACGGCACCACCGCCAAGACCGTGGTCACCGATTCGGTAGGTCCGGTCAGGATCGAGGTGCCGCGAGACCGCGATGGCTCGTTCGAGCCGGTCGTCGTCAGGAAACGGCAGCGTCGGCTGCCCGGGGTGGACGAGGTGGTGCTGTCCCTGTATGCCAGGGGCCTGACCACCGGCGAGATCAGCGCCCACTTCCAGGAGATCTACGGGGCGGACGTGTCCAGGGAGACCGTCAGTCGCATCACCGAGCGGGTCGTGGCCGAGAAGGACGAATGGTGCTCGCGCCCCCTGGATCGTGTGTACGCGGCCGTGTTCATCGACGCGACCGTCGTCAAGGTGCGCGACGGGCAGGTCGCCAACCGCGCGTTCTACGTGGCCGTTGGCGTGGATCTGGAGGGCGACCGCGACGTGCTGGGCATCTGGGCGTCGCCCGCCGCGGAGGGCGCACGCTATTGGCTGTCGGTGCTCACCGAGCTGAAGAACCGGGGCGTGGACGATGTGTTCTTCCTGATCTGCGACGGGCTCAAAGGCCTGCCCGACGCGGTGGGCGCGGTATGGCCTCTGGCCATCGTGCAGACCTGCGTGGTGCATCTGCTGCGCAACACGTTCCGCTACGCGTCGAAGAAGGACTGGGACGCCATCAAACGCGATGTCAAACCCATCTACACCGCGGCGGCGGCCCGCGACGCGATGCTGGACAAGTGGGAGGCGAGATATCCCGCGATCCGCAGGCTGTGGATGGACGCGTGGGAACGGTTCATACCGTTCCTGGACTATGACGTGGAGATCCGGCGCGTGATCTGCACGACCAACGCCATCGAATCGCTCAACGCGAGATTCAAGCGCTCCATCCGCGCCCGCGGCCACTTCCCCGACGAGCAGGCCGCGCTCAAGTGCATGTACCTGACCGTCCGCTCGCTGGACCCCACCGGCAAGGGACGGATACGATGGAGCGCGCGCTGGAAGCCCGCGCTCAACGCCTTTGCCATCACCTTCGCCGACCGCTGGCCAAACGAGGGAACACAACAATGAAAACGCCAGTTACACACTTAACGAGACAGGCCCTTCGACGGCCTGTTCCTCAGCGGTAAGCGGGATTTTTTTGTTTGCATGATATACGCGTTGTAGATTTAGTCCACCAGAACTTCGGCAGGTTCAGCGGGTTCGATGTGTCGGGCACGCATGGCATCGAGGGCGGCAGCCAAGTCGGCCGGGTACTGGGACCGGACCGTGGTCCAGACGCGGGTGCGGGGATGACGGAATTCGAGCTTCATGGCGTGCAGCCACTGCCGGTCAAGTCCCAAAGCTTCAGACAGCACCGGATTGGCACCATACATGGGGTCGCCGCACAGGGGATGCCCAATCGATGAGAAATGCACGCGAATCTGATGGGTACGTCCGGTCTCCAGATTCACGGATACCAGCGTGGCCTCATGGCCGAAACGCTCCAGCACGTCCCAATGCGTAACGGCCGGTTTACCGGCCGGAGTCACGCAGAAGCGGAAATCGGACACTTTGGCGCGCCCGATCGGTGCCTCAATGGTCGCTTTGTTCTCTTTAAGACCGCCCTGCACGAGCGCATGATAGGTTTTCTTTACCTCATGCTCGGCGAACTGCCGACGCATCTCGGTGTACGCAAGGTCGGACTTGCACACCAACATCAAGCCGGAAGTGCCTACATCAAGGCGAGAAACAATGCCTTCACGCCCGGCCGCGCCATAGGAAGCGATATGCACGCCACGATCACGCAACGATCCCAATACCGTGGGACCGGTCCAGCCAACCGAGGCATGCGCCGCCACGCCTACAGGCTTATCGACTACGACGACATCATCGTCTTCGTAGACAACAGCCATATCAGTTGCGATAGGCTCAGGCCCGGCCTGTTCCTCCGCCAAATCAAATTCGACGGTCTCCCCCGCCTGCAACGTGCTGGACCGCGCAACTTCACGCCCTAAAACGCGCGCCTGTCCGGAGTCGACCAGATCGGCGGCTTTAGATCGTGAAATACCCAGCATTTTGGCCACGGCTACGTCGAAACGCTTACCCACCAATGCATCGGGAGCAGGGACCATTCGACTCATTACTTGGCGTCCGCCTCCGGCCCAGACTGTAGGGATTCGTCGGATTGCTCGATAAGATCCTTGTGGGAGAACGGCTCCCCCATAAGAATCAGAATCACCAGGACCACACCGGCGACTACCAGATAGATATCCGCCACATTGCCAACGGACCAGCCATAGTTAAGGAAATCCACCACTTTGCCGTTGAGGAAGCCGTCAGCGTACATAACACGGTCAATCAGGTTGCCCAGAGCGCCTGCAAACGCGAAAGAAAGCGCCACCGACCATTTCATGGAGATAGTGCGCACCCCAGCCACAGCAAGGGCCACGCAAGCCACAACGGCCAACAGACTGATTACCCAAGTAGCGCCTGACCCCATGCCCAAGGACGCGCCCGGATTACGCACCAAGGTGAAGGACAGCAGTCCGGGAATCACGCGAATGGTCTGACCGTTGGATAACGCGGCCATCGCCCAAGCCTTGGTGAGCTGATCGACAATCAGCGCAGCCGCGGCCACACATGCAAAGACGGCCACGCGAGTGCGCAGCCGTCCCTGTTGGTTCGTCATACGACCTGTACCTGCCTACGCTCAGTTGGTCTTGGACGAGGTCTGGTCGACGTAGTTGTTCGACTCGGAAACCTGCGATGCCAGCTGGCCGAGGTACTCGGTGAGGCGGGCGCGGTATTCAGTCTCGAACTGCTTCAGGCTCTGGATGTTGCCCTCGACGACCTTGGACTGAGCCTGAAGGTTGTCGCGCACCTGCTCGGCATACGTATCGGCTGCAGAGCGGGTGTTCTTGTCGTACGCATCAGCTGCGGAACGAGTGTTCTTGTCATACTCGGCGGCACGCTGCTGCACTTCCTTCTCGTAGTTGTCAGCGTCATCGTGCTGAGACTTGGAGTAGTTGTCCGCATCCTGACGAGTCTTGACGGAGTATGCATCGGCCTCAGAACGAGTGTTCTGGGAGTAGGTCTCGGCATCCGCGTGAGTCTGGTCACGGTAAGCGTCGGCCTCGGAGCGGGTACGATCCGAATAGGTGTCGGCGTCGGAACGAGTACGAGTGGAGTAGTCGTCGGCCTCGGAGCGGGTACGCTCGGAGTAGTTGTTGGCCTTGGTGACCAGGTCGTTGTACTTGTTCTGGCTGGCCTCGGTGATTTCCTTGGCCTTGTTCTTGCCCTTCTCCACGTACTGATCGTGCAGCTGCATAGCCAGGGTCAGCATGGCGGTAGCGCGCTCGGGCTCGGTGCCCGGCATGGAAGCGGCGCCAGCGATCTTCTGCAGAGAACCGGTCTCAGTGCTCGGCTCGACCTTGGAAACCTGGGCACGAAGCTGGTTTTCACGCTGCTTGGCTTCTTCGAGCTGACGAGACAGCTCAGCGATCTGAGCGGACTGCTGCTGAGCGGCGGAACCCTCCTGCTGAGCAGCGGCGAGCTGACGGGAGAGCTCCTCGTTGGCCGCGCGGAACTGATCACGTTCCTGCTGAATGGCGGCGATCTGCTGGCCGACGGCTTCCTGGTTACCGGAGGCCTGAGCGGCCTGAGCGGTGAGCTGATCGATTTGAGCGTTCAGCTGATCGACCTGACCCTTGAGCTGCTCATTCTGGGAGGACAGCGCGCGGTTGGATTCCTCGGCTTCGCTGAGCTTGGCAGAGGCAAGCTGTGCTGCCTGATCATTGCCAGCCTGAGCGGCCTGCTGGGCCTGAGCCACAGCGTTCTTCAAACCAGCATTCTCCGACTGGAGTTGCTGCACCTGACCGGTAAGATCGGAGATCTTCGCATTAAGGTTGGTCACGTCAGGACCAAGAGACTGGGTGGCCTGACCGCCGGCTACCGCCTGACGTCCAAGAGCCTCGACGGTTTCCGTGACCTGATCAAGGAAGTCATCGACTTCGTCGACATCATAACCTTCCTTGAATCGAACAGTCTGGAAGGTATGCTCCCTAATATCCTTCGGCGTCAACAGAGCCATAAATCTTGCACCTCGCTTTGGGGCATTGCCCGCACTTACGTTGGTCTCAAGTCAGAATGCTATCACGACCCCATCGTTTCAGAACATTCGACGTGGGTTTTTATGCCATATATATGCCTCCGGCGGGTTAAAAACGGCCTCAGAACACTATCAGTACAACACTTTCTAGTACCACCAGCGCAAGATACAGCACGATGAAGCTGACATCAAGATAAATCGGGCCGAGCGGCAATGGACGAATATAGCGACGTAGCCAGCGCAGAGGGGGTTCGGTAATGGAATACACAATGTTGATCAGCTGGGCCACCACACCACGTGGATACCAGTTTCGTGCGAAAACGGAGACCCAGTCCAGAATCATGCGCACGAACAGAACCGTGATATACGCGTTGATGAGCCATGCAAGAATGCGGCCGATCAGAGAGAACACTAAGGAAAGCATGCTGACAGACTAACAACCACGCATGAAAAGTTTGCTCGGAGCACAATAAGAATCGGCCGACTCCTTGCTGGGAGTCGGCCGAATACCGATATAACGTCGAATACGAAAACTACTGAACCGGTCAGTCAGCGAACAAATCGTGTGCCGAGGCTGGTTTTGTCGTCTCTTCGACCTTGATGTTCACCTGCGCCGGGCTCAACAGGAACACGCGCGGAGTGACACGCTCGAGGGAACCACGCACGCCGAACACCACGCCGGCGGAGAAGTCCACAATGCGATATGCCACGGCTTCGGCCACATCGGTGAGATTCAGTACGACCGGAACACCGTCACGCAATGCGCGACCGACCAGTTGAGCATCCTCATATGACTTCGGATGGATGGTGGTGATTCTGTTCACGCGGCCACCGGGGAACGGCTTGGTGGTCGACGATGCGGCAGGCGCGGTGGTTGACGCCAACGGCGTGACCGTATGGTCGGAATCGAATGCGGACTTCGGAGCCGGCTTCTGCTCCTCGTCCTCTTCGATGTAGTCGTCCTCATCGTCCACAACGTCGCTCATGCCCAGATAGGACATCGCGTTTTTCATGAACCCAGCCATGGATCAGTCCTTTCAGCGCAGGAAATCAGGAATGTCGAGATCGCCGGCGGGATCGTTCACGGCGATGTTCGGATGCGAGGTAGTCGGATCGTCAAAGGGCAGGGATGCCGGGTCTGCGGTCGTCGGGGTGAATTCCGGACGCGGAGTGGCCACGGGCTGGGCGGCCGGAGCGGCGGCGGGCTGCTGCGTTTGCGTGGCAGCCGGCTGGGCGGCCGGTACGGCAATTGCCGGAGCGGCGGCAGAGGGATCCTGCGGTGTAACCGGATCGAAACCGGCCGCGATGACGGTAACACGCACTTCGTCGCCGTAGGCATCGTCCAGAGCAAGACCCCAGATGATCTGGGCCTCGGGGTGAATGGCCTTGCGTACAAGCTCGGTGGCGGCGGAAGCTTCCTGCAGCTTCAGATCGGTCGGGCCGGCAATGTTGATCAACGCGCCGTGGGCACCCTCGATGCTCTCCTCGAGCAGCGGGGAGCTGATGGCGATTTCGGCGGCCTGGGTGGCGCGGTCTTCGCCCCGCGCGGAACCAATGCCGAACAGCGCAGTACCAGCGCCACGAAGAATGGAGTTCACGTCGGAGAAATCGACGTGAATGTAGGAATTCATCGAAATGAGGTCGGTGATGCCCTGCACGCCGGCGAGGAGTGCGGTATCGGCCGTCTTGAAGGCTTCGATGATGCCGATGGAACGGTCGGAAAGCTCAAGCAGGCGATCGTTCGGGATGACGATCAGCGCGTCGACTTCCTTGCGCAGGTTGTCGATGCCGTATTCGGCGGAAGCGGAACGCTGAGGACCTTCGAAGCTGAACGGACGAGTGACAACCGCGATGGTGAGAGCACCTTGCTGATGAGCCGCACGAGCGACGATCGGGCTGGCGCCAGTACCGGTGCCACCACCCTCACCGCAGGTGACGAACACCATGTCGGCACCCTTCAGGGATTCCTCGATATCAGACTGATGATCCTGTGCGGCCTTAGCACCCTTCTCCGGGTCCGCGCCAGCGCCGAGTCCGCGGCTGGACTGATCGGACAGGGAGATTTTCACGTCGGCGTCGGAGCGCAGAAGATCCTTCGCATCGGTATTTACCGCCACAAATTCAACATTCTGCAGTCCCTCGGCAATCATGCGATTGACGGCATTACCGCCGGCACCGCCGACGCCAACAACCTTGATGTTGGTCTTGTCGTTGAACTCATTCTGCGCGATCTCGCTCACGTTTGGCTCCTGTCACTTCACGGTTACACCCAAGAGTAGCGCAAACAGGCTACTCTTGGAGGGAAATTCACGCGCAGAATGGCGCGTGTTGCGTGTATTCTCAGTATTTTCTCAGTAACTGGCGTCCATTGGGTCGTCACCGAAGAGCGCCTCACGCTCTTCGTGGGTGGTGGTACGCGATTCCAACCACCCATACGGCAAGTGCACCTTCTTGGCGAAACGCACGCGGCCGCGCGGTTTGTCGACCACGCGTGGCGGGTATTCGATGGTCGGGTCGAGCTTGCCGATCTCGCGGTCCACATCGGCCAGGCTCTCGCATTCCATAAAGGCCTTGCGGGTGGACCCACCCACCGGGAATCCTTTCAGATACCAGGCGATGTGCTTGCGCAGATCGTGGACGGCCATCATCTCATCGCCCTCATAAAACTCGGTAAGCAGCTCGGCATGACGGTGAATCACCCGGCAGACCTCGCCCAGATTCGGGTTGAGCCGTTCGGTATTGCCCTCGAAGGCGTTTCTGATGTTGGCGAACAGCCACGGCCGGCCCTGACATCCGCGGCCGATGGCCACGCCGTCGCAGCCGGTCTCGCGCACCATTTCGAGCGCGTCCTCGGCACCCCAGATATCACCATTGCCGAATACCGGAATGTTGAGGTGTTCCTTAAGCTCGCCGATGCGTGACCAGTCGGAATGACCGCCATAGTATTCGGCGGTGGTGCGGGCATGCAGGGTTACGGCCTTGCAGCCCTCCTCCTGCGCAATGTGTCCGGCTTCGAGGAAGGTCTCATGGTCATGGTCGATGCCGACGCGGATCTTCGCGGTGACGGGGATGCCCGCCGGCTCGCATGCGGCGACCACACGCTGGATGAGCTCGGTGAATATGTCGGTTTTCCATGGTAGGGCCGAGCCTCCCCCGCGACGAGTGACCTTGGGTACCGGGCAACCGAAGTTCAGGTCCACATGGTCGGCCATGTTGCCGTCGACCACGATTTTCGCCGCCTGTTCGGTGATGGACGGATTCACGCCATACAACTGCAGCGAACGAATTTTTTCGCTTCTGGCGAAATTGCAGAGACGCAGGGCTTTCGGATTACGCGCCACGAGGGCCCGCGCGGTGATCATCTCGGCCACGTAAAGACCATCGGGGCCGTATTCCTCGCAGATCACGCGGAACGGCCAGTTGGTCACGCCCGCCATCGGCGAAAGCACCACCGGGGTCGGCACGGTAATGTTGCCGAGCTGCACGGGGGCGATGTGTACCGGAGTCTCGGGCCGTGCCGGCGCGTCCGTACGCGGGTCGAGATTGTTGGTCTCGTGAGTAGCGGTGATGGTGGTTTCGGTTTCAGATTCTGCCATGTGGTTCCTGTTCTGAAATAGCTTTGGCTCCCCTCAGTCCACTTCGTGGACAGCTCCCCTCATAGAGGGGAGCCTCTATACAGACCCGTCTTTAGTACAGACCGCCGGCTTCCTGAACGCCGGACTCAGGCCAAGGCTCACCGCCCATTTCCACGGGCTTCAGGGGCACGCGGGTGCGCTTCTCGCCGATGCGGGCGGCCACGTAATCGGCCACCTTGTCGAGGGCGATACGCTCCTGGGCCATGGTGTCACGTTCGCGGATGGTCACGGCATGGTCTTCGAGGGTGTCGAAGTCCACGGTGATGCACAGCGGGGTGCCGATCTCGTCCTGACGACGGTAACGGCGGCCGATGGCGCCGGACTCGTCGTAGTCGATCATCCATTCGTTGAAGCGCAGGTCGTCGGCCAGGTTCTGTGCCACGGTCTGCAGTTCGGGCTTCTTGCTCAGCGGCAGCACGGCGGCCTTGACCGGGGCCAGACGCGGGTCGAGACGCAGCACGGTGCGCTTGTCGACGCCACCCTTGGTGTTCGGGGCCTCGTCCACATCGTAGGCGTCCACGAGGAAGCACATCAGGGAGCGGGTCAGGCCGGCGGCCGGTTCGATGACGTACGGCACGTACTTCTCGCCGGTGGCCTGGTTGAAGTAGCTCAGATCCTCGCCGGAATGCTTGGAGTGGGCCGACAGATCGAAGTCGGTGCGGTTGGCGATGCCTTCGAGCTCGCCCCAGTCGGAACCCTGGAAGCCGAACTTGTATTCGATGTCCACGGTGCGTTTGGAGTAGTGGGAGAGCTTTTCCTTCGGATGCTCGTAGTGGCGCAGGTTCTCCGGCTTGACGCCGAGGTCGATGTACCAGCGGGTACGGGCGTCGATCCAGTACTGGTGCCATTCCTCATCGGTGCCGGGCGTGACGAAGAACTCCATCTCCATCTGCTCGAACTCACGGGTGCGGAAGATGAAGTTGCCCGGGGTGATCTCGTTACGGAAGGACTTACCCATGTTGGCGATGCCGAACGGCGGCTTGGAACGGGAGGAGGTCATCACGTTCTTGAAGTCGACGAAGATGCCCTGTGCAGTCTCCGGACGCAGGTAGTGCAGGCTGTTCTCGTCCTCGACCGGGCCGAGGTGGGTGCGCAGCATCATGTTGAAGTCGCGCGGTTCGGTCCACTGGCCACGGGTGCCGCAGTTCGGGCAGACGATGTCCTTCATGCCGTTTTCCGGCATCTTGTCGCCGTGCTTCTCGGCGTAGGATTCCTCGAGCTTGTCGGCGCGGTTGCGCTTGTGGCAGTTGAGGCACTCGACGAGCGGATCGTTGAACACGCTCACGTGGCCGGACGCCACCCACACTTCGGGCGGCAGAATGATGGAAGTGTCGACACCGACGACATCAGGACGGGTGACGACCATGGAGCGCCACCATTCACGCTTGATATTGTCCTTGAGAGCGACGCCGAGGGGGCCGTAATCCCAAGCGGAACGGGTGCCGCCGTAAATTTCGCCGGCGGGGAACACGAAGCCGCGACGCTTCGCAAGGGATACGACTTCATCGAGTTTGGACTGAGCCACAATGCACCTTCTGGTTTGAACGGTTTGGGGTCTAATAACAACCGCTTCAGGATAGCCGTATATGGTGACAGGTCAGGCGGCATTGTCCGGTATATGTTCCGCGTCTCACGAGCGGCCGTTCGCAGCGATTCCTATATCGCAAACACCTCCATATTGTTCCTGTTGTTTTGCCCTTCCCCAATTTGTACCACTGACATCGCGTTAGCGTCACAAATTCGGGAGATGTTGCTCGGCGGAGGCGTCCACATATCACGAATGGACGGGACGCGCCAGACCTGACGACACGTATCGAACAAATCCGTCACGATAATGTCCATGTTGGCGCATAGCGTCGGCACTGTAGTGCAGGGGGACTCGCATGTGGTTCGCGAGTTGAGAAAGGCCTGAGCCTGACCCTTAGAACCTGTTGGTTAAGACCATCGTAGGGAGCAGTAAATGAGCAATAGTGCATCATCGTTTACCGGTATGTCCAGCGGTTGTACCGCCGGGACTCCGGTTCCAGCCGATTCACCCATCCGCGACAATATCGCCGATGCCGTTCGCCGCGTACGCGAGATGACTCCGTTGGCCCAGTCATTCACCAATTTTGTGACCATTAATTTGGTTGCCAACGCGCAACTGGCGGCCGGCGGCACTGCGGCCATGAGTTTCCTGCCGGACGACGTGATCGAAACCGCGAAAATCGCGGGCGCGAACTACATCAACGTGGGCACGCTGCTGCCGTTCTATAAGGACGCGCTGCCCGAAATCGCCCAGCGACTCAACTACTTGGACAAGCCGTGGGTGCTCGACCCAGTGGCAGCCGGCATCGGCCGCACCCGCACCGCCATTCTTCAGGCCTTCAAGGCCGCTCCCCCGACCATGATTCGCGCGAACGCCTCCGAGGTAATCGCGCTGGCGAACATGTGGGGTCTCAATACCGAAACCGTGGGGGACACTTCCGAGCACCGCCCCGCCGGAGTGGAATCCGTCGATGGCGTGGAGTCCGCAACCAGTGCGGCGGTGGCGCTGGCACAGTATCTGACCGAACAGCACGCCAAGCATTCCTCCCATGACGCTTCCACCCGCTGCGCCGTGGCCGTGTCCGGCATCGCCGATCTGGTGACCGACGGCGAAACCGTGTACCGACTGCCGGGCGGCAGCGCGATGATGACCAAGATCACCGGTGCCGGCTGCTCGCTGGGCGGCGTGGCTGCCACATATCTGGCGGTTTCCGATCCGTTGACCGCCGCTCTGTCCGCATCTTTGCTGTACAACCGCGCGGGAGAGATAGCCGATACGACTTCGCACGGGCCGGGCTCATTCCAGGTCGCGTTCCTTGACGCGCTGTGGAATGTGACCGCCGAACAGGTGGCGGAATCCGAGATTTTTGTGCAGTAGTTTCAGTTCCCTCTGATGAGGGAGCTCGTAACAGTTTTTCCCAATAAGACTTCCACAAGAAACAACAAAGGTAGGAATAATAATGAGTAATGAATACCCATACGCCTCCATGCGAGACAGCTTCGACCTGTCCGCGTACTTCGTGGTGGGGCCGGAGGACTGCAAAGGCCGTCCGCTGACCGACGTGGTGGATCAGGCTCTGCACGGCGGCGCAACCTTCATCCAACTGCGCGCCAAGGAGGCCGATGCCTCTGAGCTGACCGACATGGCCCGCGACATCGCGCAGATCATCGAGGACAATGAGAAGTCCGATTCCGTGGCCTTTGTGATCGACGACCGTGCCGACGTGGTGTGGCAGGCCCGCCGCAAGGGCATCAAGGTGGACGGCGTGCACATCGGCCAGACCGACATGGAGCCGCGCGAAGCCCGCGCCCTGCTCGGCGACGAGGCCATCGTGGGTCTGTCGGCTGAGACCGAAAGCCTCGTTCAGCTCATCAACGAGCTGCCCGACGGCTGCATTGACTACATTGGTGCCGGCCCTCTGCACGTCTCCACCACCAAGCCCGAGGCTTCCGTGGGCGGCAACGACGGCTCCGGCAAGACGCTGGACGCCGCCCAGATCAACACCATCTGCGTCGCCAGCGAGTTCCCGGTGGTCGTGGGCGGCGGCGTGACCGCAGCCGATATGGCCATGCTCGCCGGCACCAAGGCCGCTGGCTGGTTCGCGGTCTCCGCCATCGCGGGTGCCGAGAACCCGGAAGAGGCCGCGCGCGCCATGGTCGAAGGCTGGAAAGCCATCCGCGGTGACAAGAAGCACGGCTACGCGCCGCGCGTCGTAACCCACACCCCCGCTGCTGACACTCAGGCTGCTCAGGAAGGGGCCGCAAAGCCTGGCTCCGAGGCCACTGAGAAGAAGTTCACCAACGCCAAGGACGCCAAGGACGCCCAGAAGCTCGCCAAGCAGCAGCGCGTGGACATCGCCGCCCGTGGTTCCAAGCAGCGCGACAAGGCGCACATCCGCAAGACCAAGTCCGTACCGTTCACCTATCAGTACGGTTCCTACGACCTGGAAGTGCCGTACACCGAAATCAAGCTGAGCGACACGCCCGGCGTGGGCCCGAACCCGCCGTTCCACGACTACAACACCGAAGGCCCCAAGTGCGACCCGAAGGAAGGTTTGAAGCCCCTGCGTCTCGACTGGATCCGCGACCGCGGCGACATCGAAGACTACGAGGGCCGCCGCCGCAACCTTGAGGACGATGGTAAGCGCGCCATCAAGCGCGGCCGCGCCACCAAGGAATGGCGTGGACGCAAGCACCAGCCGATGCGCGCCAAGGACCACCCGATCACCCAGATGTGGTACGCCCGCCACGGCATCATCACCCCGGAGATGCAGTACGTGGCCACCCGCGAGAACTGCGACGTGGAGCTCGTGCGCTCCGAACTGGCCGCCGGCCGCGCGGTGATGCCCTGCAACATCAACCACCCGGAGGCGGAGCCGATGATTATCGGATCCGCCTTCCTGACCAAGCTCAACGCCAACATGGGCAACTCGGCCGTCACCTCCTCCATCGACGAGGAAGTGGAGAAGCTGACGTGGGCCACCAAGTGGGGCGCCGATACCGTGATGGACCTGTCCACCGGTAACGACATCCACACCACCCGTGAGTGGATTCTGCGCAACTCCCCCGTGCCGATCGGCACCGTGCCGATGTATCAGGCCCTCGAAAAGGTCGAGGATGATGCCTCCAAGCTGAGCTGGGAACTGTTCCGCGACACCGTGATCGAACAGTGCGAGCAGGGTGTGGATTACATGACCATCCACGCCGGCGTGCTGCTGCGTTACGTGCCGTTGACCGCCAACCGCGTGACCGGCATCGTCTCCCGCGGTGGCTCCATCATGGCCGACTGGTGCCTGCGCCACCACCAGGAGAGCTTCCTGTACACGCACTTCGACGAGCTGTGCGACATCTTCGCCAAGTACGACGTGGCGTTCTCTCTGGGCGATGGCCTGCGCCCCGGCTCCCTGGCCGACGCGAACGACGCAGCGCAGCTTTCCGAGCTCATGACCTTGGGCGAGCTGACCGAGCGCGCCTGGGCCAAGGACGTGCAGGTGATGATCGAGGGCCCGGGCCACGTGCCGTTCGACACCGTGCGTATGAACATCGAGCTGGAGAAGTCGGTGTGCAAGGGCGCCCCGTTCTACACCCTCGGACCGCTGACCACCGATACCGCTCCGGGGTACGACCACATCACCTCCGCCATCGGCGCCACCGAGATCGGTCGTTACGGCACCGCTATGCTGTGCTACGTGACCCCGAAGGAACACCTCGGCCTGCCGAACAAGGATGATGTGAAGCAGGGCGTGATCGCCTACAAGATCGCCTGCCACGCCGCAGACATCGCCAAGCACCACCCGCACGCGATGGATCGTGACAACGCGATTTCCAAGGCTCGCTTCGAGTTCCGTTGGCTCGACCAGTTCAATCTGTCCTACGATCCGGACACCGCCATCGCCTTCCACGATGACACCCTGCCTGCCGAGCCGGCCAAGATGGCGCACTTCTGCTCGATGTGCGGCCCGAAGTTCTGCTCGATGGCCATCTCCCAGAACATCCGCAAGGCATTCGGTGGCGAGGCCGCTCAGCAGCAAATCGTGAAGGAGGCTGCTGCTGGCATCGACTCCGAGGCACTGGCTAAGGCCAAGGCCAATGTCGATAACGACGTGGTGTCCGCCAACGTGCTCAGCCCCGAAGAAATCCTCGCCGGCATGGATGCGATGAGCGAGAAGTACACCGCCCAAGGCGGCAAGCTCTACTCCACCGCCCAGGAGTAATTTTTCTCTGGCTCCCCTCAGAGAGGGGAGCCAACAATTATTTGTGATGCCTGAGCTCGGGACGACGCTCGACTCGCTCGAAGGCGGTGACGAGGTCGGCAGCACGGATCGCGCCGCGGCGGTCCTTGGCGGCCACCAGAGCGGCCTCGGTCCAGATGGCGCACACTTCGGCGCCGCTCCAGCCTTCGGTTCGCTGTGCGATATCCACCAACGGCAGTTCGCCCTCGATTGACAACGAACGGGCCTGCACCTGCAGAATGCCCAAACGGTCGTGCTCGGACGGCATCGGGAAAGGAATCTGCCAGTCGAAACGGCCCGGACGCAACAAAGCGGGATCCACGTCCTCAATACGATTGGTCGCAGCGACCACCACAACATTGCCCTTGGACTCGAAACCATCCATCAACGTCAGCAACTGTGCCACCAAGCGCTTGCCGACGCCATTGGTATCGTTCTCGCGCGAGGACGCAATCGAATCGATCTCATCAAAGAAGATGATGGCGCGCTTGTCCGCCTGCGCGGCGGCGAAAATCATGCGCAGCGTTTCCTCACTATCGCCCACATACTTGCTCACGATGGTCGGGCCGGACACCAGATAGAACTGCGCGTCCGCCACATTGGCGATGATGCGGGCCAGATGTGTTTTACCGGTGCCCGGAGCACCGGTGAAGATCACGCCCTTGATGGGCTTGGCACCGATCGCACGCATCTGCGCACTGTTGCCCAGCTGCGTTTCGATAAGCTCCTTGGCGCGCGTGATCACCTGCTCATAACCGCCGAACGAATCGAAGGTAAGCGACGGATCGCTGCCCGGCGTAATGCGGTACTGCTTGATGTCGTCATCGTGATCGGATTCGCCTGGGCGGATGGCCGTGGGCCACAGCACTCGTTCGATGCCGAACAGGTCGGTGAACTGCACGGTGTTGCCGGGCATGATTGAAGTCGGGTAATCGCCTTCAAGCAGTTCGAGGCCATCGGAAGTCTCCAGGACCACGCCTTCGTTGAGCGCACGGCGCACGATGCCCACACGGGGCTTCAACGGCCACACATCATGCGGCACTTTACGATAGAAATCCGTGCCGACGAGCAACACGTCGCCCACATCGAACACCTCCTGACGCGGAAATGTGAGCTGTGTGGTGTGCCCATTAGGCATTACGCCAAAATATGCGGTGCGTTCATCGTCAAAACCGGTGATGCGCACCAAGACGCCGTCACGGCGCAGTACATCGTTATCAGCCATGTCCCCTCCCGAACATTTCATGAATCAATCGCAATCAGCAAACCCTCCCCATCTCACCACAGGAGCGGCAAAACATCAAGGAAAACCGCTCCGAAAAACATCATGGGCCCCACTTAGAATGAACACTATGGCACAAATTGCAACATCTACACTGCCCGCTGTTCTCGCGATCTCCGGCTCCGACTCGTCCGGCGGTGCCGGCATGCAGGCCGATCTGAAGACCATGCTGGCTTGCGGCGTGTTCGGCATGAGCGCCATCACTGCGCTCACCGCACAGAACACCACCGGCGTGCGTTCCATTCAGGATACCAAACCGGACATTCTCGCCGACCAGATCAACATGGTGTTTGAGGATATTCCGCCGGTCGCGGTGAAAATCGGCATGGTGTCTGCCACTGACATCATCGACGTCATCGCTGAACGACTCACCTTCCATCACGCCACGAACATCGTGCTCGACCCGGTTATGGTGGCCACTTCCGGTGCCAAGCTCATCAGTGACGATGCCATTGCGGCCTTGACCGGCAAGCTGTTCCCGATGGCTACGGTCGTGACTCCGAATATTCCCGAGGCCGAAGTGCTGACCGATACGCTGATTCGCGATCAGGAGGATATGGAGGCCGCCGCCCACCGCATCGTGGAGCGTTACGGCTGTGCCGCGCTGGTCAAGGGTGGTCATGGCACCGAGGATGCCAACGATGTGCTTGCCGAGACGGATGGAACCGTGACCTGGTTTGATGGCGCGCGTATCAATAATCCGAACACGCACGGCACCGGATGCACGCTGAGCTCCGCCATCGCCTCGTATCTGGCGCTTGGCGACACGTTGCCCAAGGCCATCAAGCATGCGAAGAAGTACCTGACCGGTGCGCTGAAGGCCCAGCTGAATCTTGGCCACGGCTCCGGCCCGATGGATCATCTCTGGAAGTATCGCTGACATAAGTGTGGTTGTTAAGCTCCCCCGGTCAGGGGAGCTTAACACTACTGAAAAAGGAGAATCATGGTTCTTGACCGTAATGCCGTTACTCAGGAAGTGCCGATCGACCCGGAAACCGGCAAACCGTACCTCAATACCGTGGCCGCCATCCAGGTGTCGGCCAACGGCGTGGGCTCCGAGGTCTCGCCATACGTGGCTCAGGCCGTCGAAGTGATTCGCGAATCCGGCCTGCCGCAGGAAACCAACGCCCTGTTCACCAACGTGGAAGGCAATCTGGACGACGTGCTCAAGGTGGCCGGTGAGGCCGCCAAGAAGCTCGCCGAGCAGGGCTACCGCACTTCTCTGGTGCTGCACATGGATATCCGTCCCGGTTTCACCGGCCAGCTGACCGAAAAGCCCAAGCTGGTGGACGAGATCCTCGCCGACAAGCGGGCGAAGTAGCAAAGCATTGCTTCCACCAGCAAGGGCATGCTTTGTTATTACACGTTTCATGGGGCGGTAGCTCACCCATGGGGCGGTAAATATCCCATGGGGCGGTAAAACCTTCATGGGGCGGTAGGCGAAAACGGCTCTATTCTGCGGAAAGGCAAAATCCGCTAACCGCCCCATGAGTGTTTTACCGCCCCATGGGAATCACGGTTCTGCCTTTTTCCTTCTTTCAACAGGGTAAGAGCGTAAGTGGGGCATATAAATGCTCGCGCAGTTGCCATGCCAGAAGCGGCATCAACGGTCGAATCATGCGGAGTCACTGCACTGTGCGCCGCTTCTCCCCTGCCTTCAATAACATCAATGACCTGATGCGTGCGATCTAATGCGCCCATAGCCACGCTACGCAGTTCGCGTAATTCTTCTTCAGAAGGGGTCTTGCCATCGGCAATATTTTTGTCGAATCGCAAAATCAGGTATGCCAAATCATTGGATACGTAATCGTGAATGTCCTGAGCTGTGCGTTCCTGCTGACGGCGGTGAGCCAACTCCGCTCGAGCCAAGCTGCGTTCGTGATTCCATCGCGCCGCCATGCCACCAAGCATGAAGCCAATAAACAGCACGGCCACTGGCATCACACCATAGAAAGCAATCGCACCAAGAATCACTCGCCCAGTGCGATGCTCGGCAGAAGAACCGCTCGATTCATAGGCGCTTCCGGTGAAGTCGCTTCCCGACTGCCCTGCGCTGTCAGACCCACTGGATGAAGAGCCACCGCCACGCATCCGGTGACCGGACGAAACGCCATCCACCCCACAATGGCAACGAGTATGAACTCCGCAAGGCAGTCCGCCGCCGAGCGCGGGACGCAACGACTGTTCACATGGAACCGCGCGCATTGGATTGGCATGGTTGTACTGATAGCGGTGTTGTTGCTGCTGCAGTGGAGCTCATCAATGTATCTCATGCCCGACGAGGTCCTTGACAGGGCTGTCAAAAACCTGTTCGTATGGTTCCCCGGTATGGTGCTGCACTGGCCATTGGTGTTGGGAATCACTAACCTGATACTTGGTTCGATACGATCCGGCAGTCTGTCTTCCCATTGGCGAGCGCAACCATCGGACCGCTGGCATTCGGCTGTACCAATCTTCGCTTACGGCCGGGGTTCCCATACCGTTCCTGGGCTCAAGGGAAAGCAGCAATATAATGAAAATAGCGATTTCGTGCAATGATGCACGAGCCGATCCAAGCAAAGGGGCTGACCATGAGCGAGAAACTGATGGAACAGTACCGGTTGCGCAAACAACGCAAACGCCGTAACGCTTGTATCGCCGCCATCGTGACAGTAGTGCTTGTTCTTGCCGTCGCCGGCGGCGTATGGTGGACAGCCGGCGATGGCAGCGTACTGGTTCGCAATATGTTCAAGCCGAAGGCCACGCCTGCCACGCAGCCGGTAGTCGACAGCACCGCAGCCTTCGCCTACCGCACCGCACCGGAATTCCTGGCGATGGGAGCCGGCGACCGAGACACCGGTAATGTGAACTACTCCCCTGCTTCGATGTGGATGGCGTTGGCCATCGCCGCGCAGGGCGCCAATGGCACGACCCGCTCGCAACTGAACGAACTGCTGGACTCCGGTTCGCTGGCCGACAGCGACTACCAATCGCTGCTGAGTTCGATCAACGGGCAATATTCGGGGGCGAAATCCGAGATGAGCGCCGCGAACTCGCTGTGGATCGATAACGACTTCTCTCTTGCCAGCGATTACCAATCCACCGTCAAGAAGATATTCGAGGCCGAAGTCACCACGCTACCGTTCGACGATCAGGCCGCCGCCAAGATGTCTGATTGGATTGCCAAGCATACGAATGGTTCGCTCAAGCCGAAGATCACGCTGCGTGACCGTGAAGTCCTGTCCATCATCAACTCCGTCTATGCGGATGGCCGCTGGAAGGATCCGTTCGAAGAGCAGTCCACCGGCGACGGCACCTTCCACGGCGAAGCCGGAGATGCTCAGGTGCCAATGATGCACCGGGCCTTCAGCCAAATGGCTTACGGACATGATGAGTACAACACTTGGCAACGGGTGGAGATTCCGTTCGACAACGGCGGCAATCTGGCCATCGTGCTGCCGGCCGAAGGGCATTTTGACGAGTTGGCCGGCGATGCTCAGAAACTCGGATGGGCGTTCGGCACGTGTTCGTCGGCATCCCTTGGCGAGGGCGCAATGGGTTGCGCCGCGGACAGTATGCCCGGATGGGGCGTCTCCGTCAACTCGGCCACGGTGAACGTCACGCTACCGCGATTCACCATCGACAGCATGTTCGACTCGGAAGCCACCATCAAGGCATTCGAAAAACTGGGGGTGACCGATGCGTTCAGTGCAGGCGACGCCGACTTCACCAAGATGGTCGACGCCGGTTCGCACGGCGAGAACCTGTATATCGGCTCGATTCTGCAGGGCACGCGCATCGCGGTGGACGAAGCCGGGGCCAAGGCCGCGGGCTTTGTCAAACTCGGCGTGGAGGCCATCAGCGCACCGGCGGACGACGTCGAGTTCACGGCGGACCGCCCATTCCTGTACTCATTCGTCACCCCGGACGGCATACCATTATTCATCGGTGCGGTGCGCAACCTCGGCGGAGTCGGTGGAGAAAACTGATGCTTTCCCAACAGTCCGTCAATTAGGGTGTATCGTTTGACGCATGGCTACGATGAAGGAAATCGCGAACAAGGCGGGGGTTTCCGTCTCTACGGTGTCGCTGGTGCTCAACGGACGCGACGAGGGGCGCGTAAAGTCCGAAATTGCGGACAATGTGCGCGCCATCGCCACCAAGCTCGGTTACCGGTCGAATCCGCTGGCCAGTTCGCTGCGTACAGGCAAGACGCACATCCTCGGTTTCATCAGCGAGGAGGTGGCCACCACCCCGTACGCCGGCGGTATGATTCTGGGCGCGCAGACCGCCGCAAGCCAGTTCGGCTATATGCTCATCACCGTGATCACCGACGGTGAGAACAGCGAGAGCGAGGAAATCGCCGCACTCAAGCGATACGGCACCGACGGTTTCCTGTACGCCAAGATGTCGAACCGCATCACCCATGTGCCTTCTTCGCTAGCCAAGACACCACTGGTGTTGGTGGATGCCACCGACTCGCTTGGCAAAATCCCGAGCGTCGAACCGAACGAGTTCCGAATCGGCTACGACGCCACCACCAGATTGGTTAAGGCCGGATGCGCACGTATCGCCTATGTGGGTTGCTCGGAGCCGATGATTGCGCAGGACGGTCGTTTGGAAGGCTATCAGGCGGCGCTCAGGGATGCCGGCCTCGACTATGACGATCATCTGGTCGTCAATGTGCTCAACAGCGGGCCGGCACTGACCGCAGTCAGCGATTTGTTCGACGCCGAGCATCCGGACGGATTCTTCTGCTTCAACGATGCCCGCGCCTGGTATGTGTACGAATGCGCCGCACGCCGAGGACTCACGGTCGGCAAGGACATCTCCGTGGTCGGCGTGGACAACCATCGTGTGTTCGCCGAGACGCTGGAACCGATGCTCACCACTGTGGAACTGCCGCATTTCGAGATGGGCTACTGGGCCGTGGCCAAGCTGGTGTCGATCATCGAAGGACGCTCGATGGACGACGTCTCACGGCCAGCGACCACCGCTCCCCTGCCGCCGATCGACGCGCCGATTCCGGCGAAGATCCACTGCACGCTGATCGAAAAGGCCTCGGTGAAGTAGCCGAGTCCCACACGATTTCTCAAGGCCTCCGTCCAGCACGGAGGCCTTTTTGCATGTCGAACGGGTACGACACGCCGATGACGTAAATCGATTGACGTAAATCGATTGACGTCGCATAGTAATTACTACACAACAACTTCTCCAAAGGCACAGCCGCCCGAGCAGAAGCGTCACATAACCAATAACCAACCAAGTAGTAATCAAAGGACGATTATGGCAAGTGCAACCAAATCTGCATGGAAGAATCCTTCCTATCTGCAGAGCTCTTTCGGCATCTTCATGTTCTTCTGCTCCTGGGGCATCTGGTGGTCCTTCTTCTCCCGCTGGCTCACCGACCCGACCCACGGTCTGGGCATGACCTCCGCAGAGCAGGGCCAGATCTACTCCATTAACTCCCTGGCAACCCTGGTCATCATGTTCGCCTATGGTGCCATCCAAGATCAGCTGGGCATCAAGCGCAAGCTCGTGATCTTCGTCTCCGCCATCGCAGCGCTCGTCGGCCCGTTCGTACAGTTCGTGTATGCCCCGATGCTGACTGCCGGCGGCACCACCCGTTTCATCGGCGTGCTCATCGGCTCCATCGTGCTCTCCTCAGGCTTCATGGCCGGCTGTTCCCTGTTCGAAGCGCTCACCGAACGCTACTCCCGTAAGTTCGGCTTCGAATACGGCCAGTCCCGCGCTTGGGGCTCCTTCGGCTACGCCATCGTGGCACTGTGCGCAGGTTTCCTGTTCAATATCAACCCGCTGCTGAACTTCTGGGTCGGCTCCATCTGCGGCCTTGGCATGCTGTGCGTCTACGCTTTCTGGGTTCCGGCCAAGCAAAAGGAAGAGCTCAAGAAAGAAGCCGATCCGAACGCGGCTCCAACCAACCCATCCTTCAAAGAGATGATCTCCGTTCTGAAGATGCCGACTCTGTGGGTGCTCATCGTCTTCATGCTGTTCACCAACACCTTCTACACCGTGTTCGACCAGCAGATGTTCCCTAACTACTACGCTTCCCTCTTCCCGACCACCGAAATCGGCAACGCCACCTACGGCACCCTGAACTCCTTCCAGGTGTTCCTCGAGTCCGCCATGATGGGCGTCGTTCCGATTATCATGAAGAAGATCGGCGTTCGTAACTCCCTGCTGCTCGGCGCAACCGTGATGTTCCTGCGTATCGGCCTGTGCGGCGTGTTCCACGATCCGGTCAGCGTCTCCATCGTCAAACTGTTCCACTCCATCGAGGTCCCGCTGTTCTGCCTACCGGCATTCCGCTACTTCACCCTGCACTTCGACACCAAACTGTCGGCAACCCTGTACATGGTGGGCTTCCAGATCGCTTCCCAAATCGGCCAGGTGATCTTCTCCACCCCGATGGGCGCCCTGCATGACGCCATGGGCGACCGTCCGACCTTCTTCACCATCTCCGGCATCGTGCTGGCCGCCCTAATCTACGGCTTCTTCGTGATCAAGAAGGACGACCAGGAAGTCGGCGGTGATCCGTTCTACACCGATAAGCAGCTCAAGGCCCAAGCCGCAGCTAAAGCAAACGCCTGAGCGCAACCGCCAAAATCGGCAAGAACACAACTAAATCGTGCTGCCCGAAGCGTTTCCCCTTTTTCCGTTTCGGGCAGCATTCTTAAAACTTCTATCTAAAAACTCAATAAGCAACAATTCAACAATCGCAAGATTCAACAATCATGAAGAAAGGCTATTCAACGATGACTGGCTTCACTCCGGATGCACCCGTCCTCCACGAAATCAAGAACCACAGCGAAGCTCTGGCACAGGCGGAAGCAGGCGTTGCAGCCATGGCCGCCAAACGCAACAACCGCTGGTACCCGAAGTTCCACATCGCATCCAACGGCGGTTGGATCAACGATCCGAACGGCCTGTGCTTCTATAAGGGCCGCTGGCACGTGTTCTACCAGCTGCACCCGTACGGCACCCAGTGGGGTCCGATGCACTGGGGACACGTCTCCTCCACCGACATGCTCAACTGGAAGCGTGAGCCAATCATGTTCGCCCCGACCCTTGAAGAGGAGAAGGACGGCGTATTCTCCGGTTCCGCAGTAATCGGCGACGATGGCAAGCTCAAGTTCTACTACACCGGCCACCGTTGGGCCAACGGCCACGACAACACCGGCGGCGACTGGCAGGTGCAGATGACCGCGCTGCCGGACAATGACGAGCTCACCTCCGCCACCAAGCAGGGCATGATCATCGACTGCCCGACCGACAAGGTCGACCATCACTACCGCGACCCGAAGGTCTGGAAGACCGGCGACACCTGGTACATGACCTTCGGTGTCTCCTCTGCGAACAAGCGCGGCCAGATGTGGCTGTTCTCCTCCAAGGACATGGTCCGTTGGGAATACGAGCGCGTGCTCTTCCAGCACCCGGATCCGGATGTGTTCATGCTCGAATGCCCCGACTTCTTCCCCATCAAAGACAAGGACGGCAACGAGAAGTGGATCATTGGCTTCTCCGCCATGGGGTCCAAGCCCAGCGGCTTCATGAACCGCAACGTCAACAACGCCGGCTACATGATCGGCACGTGGGAGCCGGGCGGCGAATTCAAGCCGGAAACCGAGTTCCGCCTGTGGGATTGCGGCCACAACTACTACGCCCCACAGTCCTTCAACGTGGACGGCCGTCAGATCGTCTATGGCTGGATGAGCCCGTTCGTGCAGCCGATTCCCATGGAGGATGACGGCTGGTGTGGCCAGCTCACCCTGCCGCGCGAGATCACCCTTGGCGATGACGGCGACGTGGTCACCGCGCCGGTCGCCGAAATGGAAGGCCTGCGCGAGGATACCCTCGACCATGGTTCGATCACACTCGACATGGATGGGGAGCAGGTCATCGCCGATGACGCCGAGGCCGTGGAAATCGAAATGACCATCGACTTGGCTGCCTCCACTGCCGAGCGTGCGGGCCTGAAGATTCATGCCACTGAGGACGGTGCCTACACCTACGTGGCTTATGACGACCAGATCGGCCGCGTGGTGGTGGATCGTCAGGCCATGGCCAACGGCGATCGCGGCTACCGCGCCGCCCCACTGACCGACACCGAACTGGCCTCCGGCAAGCTGGACCTGCGCGTGTTCGTGGATCGCGGCTCCGTGGAGGTCTACGTCAACGGTGGCCACCAAGTGCTGAGCTCCTACTCCTACGCCTCCGAAGGACCGCGTGCCATCAAGCTCGTCGCCGAGTCCGGCTCCCTCAAGGTGGATTCCCTGAAGCTCCACCACATGAAGTCCATCGGACTGGAGTAGCTCTCTCACCTCCCTCTGACGAGGGAGGTTTTTTGCGTGCCCCTGTCGTTCGCCTTTGCCTATACTGATGGACGGCATATAACACAATCCATCACATGGCCGGCAGGCGCGCAGGCTCCTCACCTTACTGTTCCACGCCCCGGCCGCAAGCGCCACCAGCAAACCGGACTGGCGCGGAAAGCAAGGTGACATCCCATGTCCATCGCCAAGCGCCTCAAGCGCCGCATGCCCACCGTCATCGCCGTCATCGTATTGCTGGCAGTCTGGGAAACGTGGGTGGATCTAGGGCATGTCTCCCCCACGATGATCTCCGCGCCAAGCGAGATTTTCACCGCCACCATCGAAACGTCGAACACGCTCGGCCCGGCCGCGGCAATCACCGGCTATGAAGGCGTGGTCGGCTTCCTGTTCGCCGTGTTCTTCGGCATTATGATCGGCATCGCACTGTACTGCTCGCACACGTTCAACGCGGCGTTCTATCCGCTGCTTGCCGCCGCACAAACCATGCCGCTGATTTCCATCGCCCCGTTGTTCCTGATTTGGTTCGGCTTTGAGATTTCCGGCAAAATCGTAATCGTGGCGGTATTCGGCCTCTTCCCCATCGCCGTGCAGACCGTGCGCGGACTGGAAGCGGTGCCCCAGTTCTATTCCGACGTCGCATTGACCTGCGGCGCGACCCCGGTCTGGACGCTCTGGCACGTGAAGCTGCGCGTTGCCGCACGTCAGATCTATGGCGGTATCCGCGTATCTGCCGCATACATCTTCGCCACGGCATCCACCGCTGAATACCTTGGCGCACGCAAGGGCCTCGGCATCTGGCTGCAGGCTGCCTACAATTCGTTCCGCACGCCGCTGATCTTCTCCGCCACCATCGTCATTATCCTGATGACATGCGTACTGATGCTGGTGGTAAACGCCAGCGAGCGCATCCTGCTCGGCCCGGCCGGCGATGACGAAGACCCCGACGCGGACCAGTAGTTCTTTTTACCGTCAAAGACACAAGCCGGCGGCCAGAACCGACTGAACGGGGCGGCTTCTCATGAGGTCTCCAGCCCTGTCTCTATAATGGAACAGCTTTACCAGCGTGTGGCAAACCGGCTTTCTTGAGCTTTCATAGGGAATGTCGGGGGCGCTGGTCGAACGGAAATCAAGGCCCTCCATATCGTTTTCTGCCGACTTCCGTTCGAAGCAATCCCAGAGAACGATAGAGAGACAACGAATTAGGGAACCATCATTATGAAGAAAAGCCTTGTATCCAAGGCCGCTGCCCTCGTGGGCGCCCTTACTATGACTTTCGGTTTCGCCGCATGTGGTCAGACCAACACCGCCGACTCCTCCAACTCCAACACCTCCGACCTCAAGAAGGTCACTTTCATGCTTTCCTGGGCGCCCGATACCAACCACATCGGCGTGTACGTGGCCAAGAACAAGGGCTACTTCAGGGACGCCGGCCTTGACGTGGATATCGTGGCCGTGGCCCAGGCTGGTGCCGAACAAGCCGTGAACAACGGTGTGGCCGACTTCGCCCTGTCCAACTTGACCAATGTGGGCATCTACACGCTGAAGGGCGCTCACATCAAGCAGGTGCTGCAGGTGCAGCAGAAGCCGAGCGCCATTTGGTGCGCACTGGCGTCCAACACCGCCATCAAGTCCCCTAAGGATTTGGATGGCAAGACCTTCGCCACCTTCGGCTCCAACGAGTCCGACGCCGTGGTGCGCCGCATGATCCAGACCGACGGCGGCAAGGGCGAGTTCGACAAGGTGACCGTCGGCACCTCCACCTTCCAGACCATGGAATCCGGCAAGGCCGATTTCGGCGGCTTCTACGCCACGTGGGAAGGCGTGCAGGCCGACATGTACGGCCCGAAGCTCAACTGCTTCACCGAGCCTGACTACGGCGTGCCCGGCAACGCCGACGCCATCGGCATCATCACCAACGACAAGACCATCAAGAACAATCCCGACCTGGTCAAGAAGTTCACTCAGGCCACTCAGAAGGGTTACGAGTACGCGTACGCCAACCCGGATGACGCCGCGCAGATTCTCGTGGACGAAGCCCCTGACGCCAACCTCAAGCCCGAATTCGTCAAGAAGAGCATGCAGGTTATCGTCGACGGCCAGTACTGGGGCGATCCGGCCAAGATCAAGGACGGCTCTTTCGTGCTCGGCACCAACGACTTCAAGGGCACTCAGGAATACTTCGACTTCCTGGCTGAAGAAGACGCTTACACCGACAGTCACGACAAGGTGATTCATGAGGCCCCGCAGGCCAAGGACCTTGCTACCGACGAGTTCCTCAGCAAGTAATTTCCGATATTCCGAGTTTGAATCTACGCAAAAATGCGTCCTTTCCATGAGGAAAGGACGCATTTTTGTGTATCGGCCGATAAGGTTATTCATAGCGAATCATGCTAACAAGGAGGCGATTCCATGGCCCAACGTCCTGACCGCATTATTGCCAGCATGGATACCGGTGTTGATGATGCGTTGGCGTTGGCGTATTTGTTGGGGTCGGCGGATGAGTGCGAGCTGAGCGGTGTGATCGCCAGTTATGGCAATGTGGATGCGAACACGGCTTATGCCAATACTTGCGCGGTGCTTGATTTGTTTGGCCGGGCGGATATTCCGGTGTTTTTGGGCTCCGAGCATCCTTCTTGGGCTGATGCGTTCGTTCCCGATGCAGGGTGTGCCCAGTTCCATGGGGATGATGGACTGGGGAATACTTGGCTGGCAGGGTCCGGAGCTCTGGCTGATGGAGCTGGTGTGCCTGGCGATATGTCTGGGGATGACATGTCTGTGGATGTGCCCGATGGGGTTGTTTCTGTTGGCGGGTATTTGGCGGGGGACGTTCATGCTCATCCGGCGTTGGGGTCTTATCCTCGTGTGGGTCGCTTTCGGTCTGTGGACCGCCCCCAGTCGGCTACATCGACAGCTCTCGTCAGCGGGGGCACAAGGAGGTGCTCCGTTGATGCTGCGGATGGGATTGAGTATCTGATTGAGCAGGTTCGCGAGTTTGGCCGAGACGTTACCGTGCTGTCTACCGGGCCGTTGACGGATGTGGATGCGGCTATTACTCGGGCACCGGATATTGCGTCGAAACTCAGGCTGGTGATGATGGGAGGTACGCTTACCCAACCCGGTAATTGTTGGGATGCGGTAGCCGAGACGAATATCATCCAAGACCCTGAGGCCGCGAATCGTGTATTTCATTCCGGCGCAGACATCACAATGGTGGGACTTGATGTGACTCACCAGTGTTTGCTAACGCGATCGGCGGCCGACCGGTGGCGTGCGACGGGGACCAAGCGCGGGCGGTTCTTGGCTGATCTCGCGGACTTTTCCATCAAGGCAAATTTGGAAGCCGACACCGCACTGTTCTCTGGCGGCATGCCGTTGCATGATCCGTTGGCGGCGGCGGTTGCACTTGATTCTTCACTGGTCGATTGTTTTGATCTTGCGTTGCGCGCGGAGACCAATACCGGTGATTTCAATGGAGTACGAGGCCGGACCACCGGAGACCCGGTTGGGCTGGTGAATCATTCCATGCCGCATGTGCATGTGGCACTTGGTGTGGATTCGGGACGTTTTTTGGATGAGTTTGCAGAGAGGATGGCTGAGGTGTGCCGGTAACTCCCCTCAGTCCGCTACACGGACAGCTCGACCGCAATTACGGACAAGCTGCCGCTCGCATTCTTCTGGCTCGACTCTCGTCTCGCCTTCGCCTACAAACAGACCAGGCTGTTTGCTTTACGGCTCAGCCCCCTCAATTTTGAGGGGCCTAACAAGGACTATTTCACACCCCCAGCAATCAAGGACCGGCTTCGTCGGACTCATCATTACCTGGTCATGTCCTATCGGCCTCGGCCAGGCGGCGTGAACGAACAGTCCACCGGACTGTTCTTTATTTCACGCCGCCAAATCGGCGATCGCGGTGAATGTAGTGGTCGATGGAGCGCCATAGCACGTCACGGCCGCAGTCCGGGAAGAGTTCGGGCACGAAGTCGAGCTCGGCGTAGGCGGCCTCCCACGGCAGGAAGTTGGAGGTGCGCTGTTCGCCGGAAGTACGAATCACCAGGTCGCAATCGGGAATGTCCGGATTGTACAGATGGTCGGCAATCATCTTTTCAGTCACACGGTCGCCGGAAATCTTGCCATCGCGCACTTCGCGAGCGATGGCGGCGCAGGCGTCGGCGATTTCAGCACGGCCACCATAGTTGATGCAGAACACCACATCGATGACCTTGTTGTTCTTGGTACGCTCCTCGGCGGCCTCAAGCTCGTCGATCACCGACTTCCACAGCTTGGGGCGACGGCCGGACCAGCGCACGCGCACACCCCACTCGTCCATCTGTTCCACGCGGCGGTGGATGATCTCACGCGAGAAGCCCATGAGGAAGCGCACTTCCTGCGGTGAACGCTTCCAGTTCTCGGTGGAGAACGTGTACAGGCTCAGATAGCGCACCCCGGCCTCGATGGCGCCGGCGATCGTGTCGAACACCACCGGTTCGGCGGCCTGATGCCCATTGGTGCGGATCATGCCACGCTGCTTGGCCCAACGGCCGTTGCCGTCCATGATCACGCCGATATGGCGAGGCACTTTGTTCTTGGGGAAGTCGGGAATACGGGCGGGGTCGCTGAATGGGGCCGCGGGGATGTTCAGCGAGGTGTAATCAACGTTCTCAAAAGCCATACCTACGAATCTATCAAGCGCAGCGAACGAATCGGCCGTTCAAGGTAATACTCCCCCCAATCTTCAACCAACTCCCGCACGACCCGCTCCACCGGTGCGGCGTCAAGCACCGTCCAATCACCATGGATCAGCGCATCGAACTGACCCAATGCGGACGGCGCGATGCGACGCGCGTCCGTGGTGTGGTCGGCCTCGCACATCACGCCGCCGGATGCGATCGACAGATACGCCGGCGCCGCCGCACCGCACACCACGCACGTGCCCAGACGCGGCGTCCAACCGGCCAGCGCCAGGGCGCGCATCACATAGGAGCAGCCTATGGCCTGCGGGGCGTGGGCGCGTTTGGCGAGCGCGTTCAACGCGCCGATCAGGAGCCGATACTGGTCCGTCATGCGCTCATGTTCCGTGCCGACGAGCTTGTCGATGGTTTCGACGATGACGTTCGCGGCCTCATACGCCGCATAGTCCCCGACGATCGCGGCACCGTACGCGGCGATTGACTCGGCCTGGGAAACCGTATCCAACGATCGGCCTTCGGCGATCAGCAGATCGACGCGCATGAACGGCTCAAGTCGGGCGCCGAAGCGCGATTTGGTGCGGCGCACGCCCTTGGCTACCGCCCGGATCTTGCCATGGTCGCGCGTCAGGACGGTGATGATGCGATCGGCCTCCGCCAGCTTGGACGTGCGTAACACCACGCCTTCATCTCGATACAGTGACATTTCGTTCCCCTTGCGGCGGGGCCCGGTGAACGGCGGGCACCCGGCGTCGTCGATCAGTAGACGAACAGTCCCCAGAAGGCGAACACCAGGAGTATGCACAGCATGGTGAACGCCACCAGCCAGAACAGGATCCGGCCCAGGCGGGTGGAGGCAAGCACCGGATCGGTACCGGTGACGATGTCCCGCACGGATTCACGCCGAGGAGGCAGCTGAATCAAGCCGCGGATGGAGGCGACTTCGATCAGGTGCATGAACACACGGGACCACGCCCACAACACCAGCACCGACACCACTTGGATGACCGGCCAGCTCCAGTACATGACGCCCGGCGTCTCCGTGGGTGCGCCGCCCCACGCGAGTCTGACCACGCCCATGATCACCTGGCCGAGGCCCGCACCGAAGATGAGCAGCGTGGCGAGCGTGGTGAGGGTCAACGTCAGCAGTGCATTGCCGAAACCGTGGACGAAGCCCAGCACCTCGGGACGTCTCGGCACCGGCATGCCCGCACGCTTGGCCTCACGCCTGTCCCGCCGCCACCGGATGTCCGACGAGGCCTTGCGGCCCAACGCCACCAGCGACAGTACGATGGACGCCAACAGCAGCAGCATCACTGCGGCATGCAGGATCACCCCGTAGATGGTGCCGGCGCGGCGGGGTTTCAGGGCGCCCGGCAGGCCGACCGATTGATACAGGTCGGTGCCGCCCGCCTTCTCGCTGGTCTGCGTGAGTCCGGCCGAAGTGCCGACGGCCCAGTCGATCAGATCGTCGACATAGGCGTCGGCGAACGGGGTGCCGGCCTGGGATTCGTCTCCCAGGCGCAGCACATGGTTGGCGACCGGATAGCTGCGTATGGTGACGTTCCAATTGCCGGCCTTGTGGGCGTTGTCGAGAATCGCCCGCACACCGTCGACCTGTGCGGTCATCACGTCCTTCGAACCGTACGCCACGTAGGTGGGCACGGCGTAGGCGACCGGCCTGAGCGTGTCGAGATCGAGATTGGTCAGTCCGAACAGGGCGGTGTCCGCGCTGAACACGCGCTGGACGATGGACTGGTAGCCTTTGTTCGCGCCGACGAGGGTGAAGTCCTGCGTGATGAAGAATCCCAGCGATTGACGTGGACTGAACACCATCGGGCTCAGGAGGATCTGGAAGGCGATATTCGGGTCGTCCTGCAGGAGATACGAGGAAATCCACGTCGATTCGGAGGTGGCGTAGATGCCCACCTTGGCGGCGTCGACGTCGTTCTGGGCCCGCAGATAGTCGATGACCTGATCGTAGGCTTTGGCGGATGCCGGGTAGTCGCGCGTGACGTCGGTGGTGTTCCACACGGGCTTGTCAATCACGGCGGTCACGAATCCGGCCGAGGCCATGTCGGAGGCCACGTCGCCGAAGGAGTTGTCGCAGGTGCCGAAGCCGGCGCCGTGCATGAACACCACGCCCGGTCGCGCGCCCGGCGCGTTCCTCGGCGCCCGAATCAGCACCCTGATGGCCTGGATGCCATCCTTGTTGGCTTTGCCTTGCGCGCCCGGCTCATCGGTCAGCTCGCCATCGTCGGTCATGTTCAGCGTGACGTACCGCTCATCGACCTCATATGCGCCCCGCACCGGCAGCGTCCGTCCGGATGGGTTGTCGAAGGTGACCTTGGTGTCGTCGGTGAGCGTGGCCATCGACTGGCCGGTGGGCTCGATGTTCCAAGGCACCGTGGTCAGATTGGAGATGCAGACCATCACGCCGAGCAGGATGATGAAGATGGGCAGGCTGACCATCAGCCGATGGACGCTGGTCCACGGCTTGGATCGAACAGTACGGCGATGCTCTTCTTCTTGCGACACGTGCGCTATTGTAATCTGACCGCGATATTTATGCCGAGGGCCTATTCGGCCGAATCAGTGACCGGGATGCTGGATTGGAACCACTACCGGGCCGGTGGAATTGACTGGCACTTGGCCGTCGGCCTCCATCTGGGCGGCGATATCGTTCGCTATGGTGAGCAGCGTGTCGACGATCTGGTCTTCGGGCACGGTTGTGATGACCTTGCCTTTGATGAAGATCTGCCCTTTGCCATTGCCGGAGGCCACGCCGAGGTCGGCTTCGCGCGCCTCGCCCGGACCGTTGACGATGCAGCCCATAACAGCCACTCGGATCGGCGCGGTCACGTCCTTCAGGCCTTCGGTGACGGCGGAGGCGAGCTGGATCACGTCCACTTGGGCGCGGCCGCAGCTCGGGCAGGAGATGATGTCGAACTTGCGGGGGCGCAATCCCATGTATTCCAGCAGCTTGCACCCCACCTTGACCTCTTCGACGGGCGGCGCGGAGAGGGACACGCGAATCGTGTCGCCGATGCCCTCAGCCAAGAGCGCGCCGAACGCCAGGCAGGATTTGATGGTGCCTTGCCAGGCGGGGCCGGCTTCGGTGACGCCGAGGTGCAGCGGCCAGTCGCCCTTGGATGCGAGCAATCGGTACGTTTCGACCATGGTGATGACGTCATGGTGTTTGACGGAGATCTTGAAATCGTGGAAGCCGACGTCCTCGAACATGTGCGCTTCCTTCAAGGCGGAGGCCACCAGCGCTTCCGGAGTCGGGCCACCGTATTTGGCGTACAGGTCCTTGTCCAGCGAGCCGGCGTTCACGCCGATACGCAGCGAGATGCCCGCGTCGGTGGCGGCCTTGCAGATGTCCGGGCCGACTTCGTCGAACTTACGGATGTTGCCGGGGTTCACGCGCACGGCCGCGCAGCCGGCGTCGATGGCCTGGAACACGTATTTGGACTGGAAGTGGATATCGGCGATGACCGGAATCGGCGATTTGCGGCAGATTTCCGGCAGCGCGTCGGCATCGTCCTGACTCGGCACGGCCACGCGCACGATGTCGCAGCCGGCGGCGGTCAGTTCGGCGATCTGCTGCAACGTGGCAGGTACGTTGGCCGTGAGCGTGTTGGTCATCGACTGCACGGAGATGGGCGCTCCCCCGCCCACCGGCACCGGACCCACCATGATGCGGCGGGACTTGCGGCGCGGGTGCAAGGGCGATTCGCTGGTCAGGTCGACCGGGTCACCGGTTTTGCGGAACGGCTTTTCGATGGGATTTTCCGTATTCAAGGTATTCATCATTGCTTGTTTATCAGGTCGTCGGCGCGTCGGCGGGCTTCAAGCTCAAGTTGGTTCATTTCCTCCACGTCCGTGAACAGCGGGTTACCACGAAGCTCGGCGTCCATCTGGTCCAGCACGGCTTTGACCGTGTCCACGATGCCGAGGTATGGCAGACGATGCTCGAGGAAGGCATGCACGGCCTGTTCATTGGCCGCATTCAGCACCGCCGTATGCTTCTCGGAGGCGGCCAGGCAGTGGCGGGCCAGTTGCACGGCGGGGAACGCCTCATCGTCCAACGGTTCAAAGGTCCAAGTTGCGGCTTTCGTCCAGTCGCACGCGGCGGCCACATTGGTCATGCGGTCCGGCGCGGACAGGCCCAGCGCGATGGGCAGACGCATGTCCGGCGGCGAAGCCTGGCAAATCGTGGCGCCGTCCACAAATTCGACCATGGAATGGACGATGGACTGCGGGTGCACGGTCACGTCGATGCGTTCAGGCGGCACGTTGAACAAGCGGGACGCCTCGATGACTTCGAGCCCCTTGTTCATCAGTGTGGAGGAGTTGATGGTGACAACCGGCCCCATGTTCCACGTCGGATGATGCAGCGCCTGCTCGGGAGTGATGTTCTCCATGTCGGCACGTTTCCAGCCGCGGAACGGTCCGCCGGAGGCGGTGACCACAAGCTTGGCGACTTCGGCGTGGGTTCCGGAGCGCAGGGATTGCCAGATGGCGGAATGCTCGGAATCGACCGGGTTGATCTGGTTCTCGCGTACTTGGGCGCTGAACAGCAGATGACCGCCCGCGACTACGGACTCCTTGTTGGCCAATGCCAGCTGGGAACCGGCCTTGAGCGCCGCGATCGACGGTTCGAGGCCGATGGAGCCGGTGATGCCGTTCAATACGACATTCGCACCGGATCCGGCCATGGCGATGACCGAATCCGGACCGCCGGTCACGCGGACACCTTGTGCGCCGGCCTGTGCGAGAGCTGCTTGCAGTGCTGGAATCTTGGTCTCATCAAACACCGCGACTTCGGACACATGGAACTGTGCGGCCTGTTGCGCCAGCAGCTCGATATGTGCTCCGCCCGCCGCCAGACCGGTGACGGTAAATCGTTCAGGGTGACGCGCGATGACGTCAAGTCCTTGGGTGCCGATGGATCCGGTGGATCCGAGAATGATGACGGTGGAGTTGGAGGCTATGCTCACTGTTCCTTCTTCGTATCGTCATTGTTCAGTGTGGGGAACGACAGGTCGGGGATATCCGAATCGAAGTTACCGACAAGCGGGAACAGCAGCGGGAACGAATCGTTGGAATCGTGCTTATCCTGTGACGGCTGAGCTGCTTCCGTGTCGTGGGAGGCGGCAACGTATTCAGATGATTCCGCAGCCGGACGGGAGGTCGTGCTGTCTGCAGGCTGACTATCGGATACGCGAACCGGAATGGAGTTCGTGTTACGATCCGGCTTGCTGGTGGGAGCAAAGGAGACCGGCATGGCAGCGGACGCAGTCTCGTCGGCAGTGCTATTCACAGGCTGCGCTGCCGGGGCGGAAGGTGCCGGGGATGAAACCGAACCCGGTACCTCATTCAATTTCAGCGCATTCGGTGTATCAAGGCTGGGCATCTTGGGAGCGAAGGACGGTACATCCACCGCCGGAAGTTCCTGAGAAACCGCAGCCATGTGGGCGAGAGCGGCCAGAGAGGAATCGTTCTGCACCATATCCACGGGCTGTTCCGCGAACACCGACGGGGTCGATGACGGAGCTGCGGATTCGTGTGACGACTGTGCCGGAGCAAACGAGGGGGCGCTGCCAGCGGTCGCACCGGAAACCGGCGCGGACGGGGCGCTGACGGGAGGCTCAGCCACAACAGCTGCGGTAGGAGCCACGGAAGGCGTCTCGGAGACGGGCTTCGCCGCAGACTCGTTGGACGCATGCACCGGGTATGCTGCGGGAGCAAAGGAAACCGGCTGTTCCGCATTGGTGCTATTGGTGCTTGTGGAAGCATCGAACGATGCAGGAGCCGGCGCATAGGCGATCGGTGCCGCCGCGGCCGGCGCTGCGGGAGCAACCGGAGCCGGAGCAGTGAACAAGCTCTGCTCGGCCTGATGCAGGGCATCGAATGATTCGTCATGAGCAACGGCAGACGGCGCAAAACGTTCGTCAGTTGCCGGGCGCTGTGTTCCGGAAGCGAACAATGGCGAGACGCCGTTCGCTTGAACGGTCACGTTCGTGGCGGTCTGGGCAGGAGCCGCGGGCTCGCCGGACACGAAATCGGCCACACGGGCATAGGATTCCAAGCGACTCAGCAACTGCACGCAGGCATTCAGGAAGTAATCGACCTGTCGCTCGTCATAGCCTCTCTTGCCCTTGCGCTGGGTGAAGATCACATTGTTGACCGTATCCGCATTGAAATCGGCCAAAGACCGTACATCGTCTTCGGTCACGCCGTCAACGCCCAATGCGGCCGCCGCCTTGTCCACAATCTGGTCGACCAGACGATCCACCTGCTTCTTATCATACGAAGGCTGCTTGGGCGCTCCGGACTTGAAGCGTTCGCGCTCGTTACGCTCCGCATGGTTCTGGACTTCGTGATACAGCTTCTCGGTCTTCGCCTTCCACGTCACACGCCCATGCTGTGCTATCTCCCATGTGGTCTGCTTATCGACCACGGCACGTTCCAGACGTCCAAGCGCGGCGTCAACCTGTGCGATCACATAGCCGTTCTTGCGCAGATCAAAGGACACGTTCTGAATGTCATGCTGGGTGAGATTCATGCCCTCGCTGTCATACAAAGCATGGGCGCGCTCCAGGAAAGCGTCCACCTGAGCGGGGTCATACCCCCACTTGCGCTTGCCCGCACGTGCGATGCCCGACTTGCCGTCCCCTTCACGAAGTTCCTGCGCCATCGGCTATTCGACCTCCTGCTGGATATAAACACTCTGCCACAACTTTACGTGACTATTGAGACGCATCTGACCAAGAAGACCGAAATTCACGATTCTGTAGCAGTACTGCCGGTTTCCTTCTGCACGCATCTCACTGAGATTTCAGAACCTTTGCCGAAGACTGTCAGGGAACATCGTCACAGCCCATATCCGTGGAATGAGGGGATTGCATGAAGTGATGAAAAATGAAAGTGGGCAATGAGGGACTCGAACCCCCGACATCCACCGTGTAAAGGTGGCGCTCTAACCAACTGAGCTAATTGCCCGCAAATGACAACAATAGCGTATGGCCGGCACTGCGCGACACGTGGTGTCGTATACGCGTGCCGTAGCGCTCAATCGCAATGACATTCAGCCACGCCCAGCAGCACTACGCAGCACGCGACGCCGGTCAACACGCTTAAAGTCAAGCGTATTGATTGAGGCTTATCAGCGGCCCTTGCCGAATGCGCGCAGGCGGATGCCGTTCCAGTCCGAGCTGACGGTCAGCGGGGTGGCGGCGTTCATACCGGCGGTCTGTGCGGCGGACTGTACGGTGGAGGAGCTGGCGGCACCCGGGCGGCCGGGCTTGGGAGTCAGTATCCACAGCGGGCCGTCATTGCCCAGTACCGCGTAGGCGTCAACGATCGTATCGGACAATTCGTCCTCATCATCGCCGTCGCGCCACCATACGATGACGCCGTCCACAGCGGAGTCGTAGTCCTCGTCCACGAGATCCTCGCCCGTGAGCTCTTCAATCTGGGCACGAATGGAATCGTCCACATCGTCGTCCCAGAGCCACTCCTGGACGATATCGCCGGGCTCGAAACCAAATTCTTCAGCGTTCTGTGATGCCGTTTGATTCACAGGGGACACATTAGCAAGTCTTCGCGAACAAATGCGTTAACGCGGCCGAAAATCGCCGCATTGTGGGCAGACCCATGCGAGTCGTCTCACCAGAAACAATGACTGGCCGCGCGTGTCATGCCTCGCAATGAGGCAAATCGTCGGCCTGCCCCTTGCCGATGGCCACCAACGCCTGATACGCCTCGTCCAGCGTGGTGACCTTGACGTCGCGCAGACCATCCGGCACGCGGCCGGCCACATCCGAACAATTCGACGCGGGGGCCAGGAACCATGTGGCGCCATCGCGCTTGGCACCAAGCATCTTCAGCGCTATGCCGCCGATTCTGCCGACTCTGCCGTCCTTGTCTATGGTGCCGGTGCCGGCGATGGTCTTGCCGCCGCTCTCGTTGGCGGGGGTGAGTTTGTCGATGAGACCGAGCGTGTACATCATGCCTGCGGACGGTCCGCCGATGCTGTCCACGTGCATCGTCACCTTGGCGTGTTGCAATGCACTGGCGTCAATGCCCAGTTCGTCCGCATGGGCTTTGGCATGCGCCAGACCGACGGCACTGGCCGAATCCTGGGAACCGGCCATGTCTTGTTCGACTTTCTTCTGATACTGGTCCGCACTCTGGCCCACCGGTACCGTGGCCTCACGCGGCATGACCTCCACCTGCGGATTGGCCCAGCCCCAGACGGCCTGCGCGTTGACGATCGGGTACCCGGGCACGCCGGACGCGTTCACCGTGGTCAGCAGCAGCTTGCCGGAATCCTTATACGTCGTCACGCCGGTACCGGTGATGTCGATAACCGCACCATCCTCGACCTTGCCCAGCACGTCCTGGGTGGGTCCGGGCATCTCGATGACGTACGGGCTGGGCAGCAGCAGAATCACCACACCAAGCAACACGGCGAATGCACCGACGAAATGGCGTTTCGGACGAGCGGCCGCATAGGCCCGAGCACGGCCGATTCCACGAGATAGGCGCGAATCGTGCTTCACTTCGAACGATGGCATGTGCTCATCCCCCGCTTCCGAATCCGCAGTCGGGCTCTCCTGCTCTTGGACGAGGTCTGGTTCCTGATTCCTGTGGCGTGCAAACATACCCTACAGTGTAAGCGGAGGGCCGAAATCAGCCGAAAACGAACATAAACCGAAAATATTGCTCGGCCACAAGCGAACAGGCCCGGGCAGACCCTACACTTGGGGTAACACACCGCGGCAAAGAAGGATATGCATGGACGACAACGCGATTCACGAGTGGCTGATCAAATGCTTCGGCCCCATTCAGGGTGAGATGGCCTGGCAGCAGATCAGCCAGTTGCCTGAGGAGATCCGTGAACAGCTGATGAGTCAGGACCCCAGCCGGCTGCCCAATCCATCCGAAGTCCAGCAGATGATGGCCGCGTTCAGCGCCGGCGGACTCAACACGATGGGCGATATGCAGCGCACTGTCGAGGAAGGGCCGATCAACGTCAAGCTCGCCAAGTCGATTGCCTTGCAGCAGGCCAACACCTCCGGTTCCGCGTCCAGCGTGTCCGCCGTGGATGGCGAGGCGGCTCGCCGCGCGATGAGTGAGGCGAACCTGTGGCTGGATACCGCCTGCGAGTTCAATCCCGCGCCCGGCGATCCGGATGTGCTGACCCGCGCCGGCTGGGTGGAGGGCACCATCGACCAGTGGGCGAAGTTCGCAGCTCCTGTGGCCGAGTCGATGAACGACGCTTTGGCTTCGGTGATTTCAGAGCGTCTTGGCGGCGCGTTCGGCGATGGCGAGATCGCCGGCATGTTCGCCGGACCGGTGCCGATTCCGATTCCCGACGGCATGAAAGACCCAGCCCAACTGATGAAGCTGCTGGGAAACACGTCCTTTGCCATGCAGCTGGGGCATGCGGCCGGCAATCTGAGCCATGAAGTGCATGGCAGTTTCGATCAGGGCATCGCATTGCTGAAGAATCCGGCTGGTGGACTGATTGCCCAGAACGCCACCGAATACGCGAGGATGCTGAACGGTGAGGCCTCTGCAGCCAAGGCCGACACGGCCGGCACTTCGGTGGACGCGACCAATCCGTTCTCCGCCTCCACCGACGCTTCCGCCAATCCCATTGGCTTCACTTCGGCCGGCAACAGCGATGCTCCGGCAACTGACGGTACCGCCCAAGTCTCCGGCTCCGATGCCTCTGCCGACGCCGCCGCGTTCGAGGCTGCGCTCTCCGGATTCGAGACCACCGAGAAAATCCCCGAATCTGAAGTGCTTTCCTTCCTGGCCCTGCAGGAAATGGCTCACGCCCGCCTGTATGCCTCGGTACCGTGGCTGATGCCGCGTTTCGAGGCGCTCATCGGCAAGTACGCACGCGGCATCTCCATTGATCTGGATGCGATGGAGGAACAGCTGCGCGACGCCACGTCGATGGATCCGGAGTCGATCTCCGGCGCGGTGAACCTCACCAAGGTCGGCATCCCCGACACCCCCGAACAGCGCGAGGCACTCTCTTCGCTGGAATCGTTGCTGGCGATGGTCGAGGGCTGGGTGGACTGCGTGGTGTGGCGCGCCGGCATGGCCCACCTGCCGCATATCGAACAGTTGCGGGAGATGCTGCGCCGAGAACGGGCGATGGGCGGCCCGGCCGAACGCACGTTCGAGAGTCTGCTCGGCCTGCAGCTTCGCCCCAAGCGCATGCGCGAGGCCGCCGGATTGTGGGAGATGATCACCGCCGCCGAAGGCCCTGAAGGCCGTGACGCCAAGTGGTCGCATCCCGATCTGCTGCCTTCGCTGCCTGACGACAAGCCCGCAGTTGGCGCGTCTCCGTCGTCCGACGCTCCTTCAGGCTCCTCTTCCGATGCCAACGGTTCCGCTTCCCACCCTGCCGCAGATGGCAAGACCGGCGATATCGATTGGGATGCCGAACTGTCCAAGCTGCTCGGCGAAGATGGCGAAGACAGTGAAAACGGCAACTCGGAGGATACGCAGGCATAGTCAACCGGCCTTCAGCCAATTCCCGCTCCTGAATGTTCAGGAGCATTCAGTATGCATGAACGACGCCCGTCACAAAAATCGTGATGGGCGTCTGTGTTGCGCTCCATAACCATCCTTGGTCCGCGCATACGACAGATGCAGCGAATCCTCAGCTCGGGTGATGCCCACATACATAAGCCGGCGTTCCTCTTCCAGCGCATCCCCCGTTTCCGGCGAACCGTACGGCAAGAGCCCTTCCGAACAGCCGATCAGGAACACGTGCTTGAATTCCAGACCCTTGGATGCGTGGATCGTGGAAATCGTAACCCCGGGATCGTCGTTTGCGGCAAGTCCGGTGGCGTCCAAACCCATCGCCTCCAATAGTGCGCGTTTGGACGCGGCATCGTCGGCGAGCGCGGATGATTGCCATCCCGAATCCTTGCGGACGCGGTATTTCAGTCTCGCAGCGCGCAAGGCGGCACCGAATACCGGCTGTTGGGCGTTGATGCGGGTGAGGATCGCGCAATCGGACGGCTTGGCCCCGTTGGCAACCAACCGGGCGATGCGTGCCGCCACGCCCTGTGCCTCTTCCATATCGCTCTCATAAGCGGTTCGGGTAACGCGCGTGCCGGATTCGCGGGCGGAAACCAGTTTCAGGTAATCCTCACGGTTCGGCGCGGCCGCAAGCACCCGGTTGGCGAGGTTCACGACTTCCGGCGTCGAACGATAGTCGGTGTTGAGATTGACATCGGCGGCGAGCGGCCCGAATTCATCGGCGAAACGCAGCAGATCCCAGCTTGAGGCACCGGCAAACGAGTAGATGGTCTGGGCCGGATCACCCACGACGCATACGTTGCGGTTCATCGCGCTCTTGCCGTCAGGTCCTCCCCCGCCCAGCCACAGGGTCAGCAGCCTGTGTTGCAGGGGCGAGACGTCCTGATACTCGTCGACGGTGAGCCAGCCGATGGTGGAACGAATTTGGGCGGCGGCTTCGGGAAAATCATCCATGATATGGCATACGAGCAGCAGAATATCGTCAAAATCGATTTCGCCACGCGAGGTCTTTTCCTGCTCGTAGGCGCTGTAGACGTCGGCGAACCGAGCGGTGTCGAGTCCGGCGGGCGGTTGCCTATGGGCGATGGCACAGGCCCGTGCATAATCTTCCACCGCCACCAACGAGATTTTGGCCCAATTGATTTCGGCGAGCACATCGCGAACGGTCAGCGGATCGGCATCGGTACGTGCGGTGGCGCGGATGATCGCGCGGGAGACGACGTCACGCTGATCTTCGATCACATGCGGGAATGGAGCCTCGCATATGTCTGACCAGACGCTGTTGAGCTGATGCAATGCCGCTGAGTGGAAGGTCGCGGCCGTGACTCCGGCAGTTCCCGCACCCGAACCGGAACGTCCAGTACCTCCCCCTACGCCGAGCTGGCCCAACCGTGCGCGCATTTCCGCCGCCGCTTTTACCGAAAAGGTGACGGCAAGCACCCGCTCCGGCTTCCATGCCCCGGTGGCGCAGGCATAGGCGATCCGCCGCGTGACCGTGCGGGTTTTACCGGCACCTGCGCCGGCGATGATGCGCACCGGCCCTTGCAACGTAGTCGCGGCGGTACGCTGCCGCTCATCGAGCCCCTCAAGAATCCCCTGCGCCTGTTCCATGCGTCCATTGTGGCACGATTCGCGCTCACGGCACGACTCACGCCTATGGCTGAATCGGGCTCACGACAAAACATCGCCAGAATCATGCGTTTTGCGTGTCATTCTGCGGTGCGAATCGCCACGGATGTATTAGTGTGGAAGGGTGATGAAACGTAGCGATTATATGTTGGCGGCACTCGCCTCAGCCGTCCTGCCGAATCTGGGGGTGGCCGGCGTACGCGAGAACGTGCAGGCCAGCGCAACCGACGAGGCCAAAGGCATCGATCAGACCGTGATCCAAGATGCTTCGGGCAAGTTGTACGACGTATACGCCACTGACACCAGGGAAGGGCGTACACGTCTGATCCGCCGTGTGAAAGCGGCGCAGACACTGGCAGCCGCGCGCGAGCTTGGTGGCCTCGGCTTCGATATGGACCGTGTGGTCGCATTCGTCCCGGGAGACGTTTCCCAACCCGGCCAGACGGCCACCGCACAGGCCGTGGGGCAGCAGGCCCAGGCGGAGTCCACACCGCTGACCCCGCGCAAACCCGGTCCCACAGGCGAGACGACCGTGATGATCGCCGTCCACCGTGATGGTCAGGCACGTCCTCTCGACCTGTTGACATTGGATGACTGCGCGGCCGTCGGCACCGCCATCGGAGCCATTCATCGCCTGCCTTCGACTTTTCTGGCCAATGCCAAATATCCGGTAGTTACCACCGGTCAGATTCGTTCGCAGCTGACCGTCTGGATTCGCCGCTTACGCTCCGCCGGCCATGTTCCCCAAGAAATCACCGACAGCTGGGCGCGCATCATGGACACCGAGGGATTGTGGTCGTTCTCCACCTGCACGGTTCACGGCGGATTCTCCGACGGCGACTTCCTGTTCTCCGGTTCCACCATCACCACGGTGACCAACTGGCAGGATATGCAGGTCAACGATCCGGCACGAGACCTTGCCTGGATTTTCGGCAAGCTCGACGAATCCCATCGCAACGCCGTGCTTTCCGCATACGGCCGCATGATGGGCTCTCGACTTGACGATCTCATCATGCTCAGGGCCAACCTGTGGTTGCAGATGGAACAGGTGGGCGAATTCATTCAGGCGTTGAACCGTGCGGACAACAATCGCATCATGCAGTTCAAGGCACAGGTCGAACGACTCGCACACCAGTTGGGCGTGATCAAGCACACTCCGGCATCGGCCCCAGCCGCAGGGTCGGCCGCCGCCGCGTCGACGAAGCCCGGTTCGCCTTCCACAATCACCGTCGGCACATTGTTGCAGGACGACCGCCATCAGCCACCCGCACAACCGCAGCAGTCCGACACCGGTACCGCGGCGGCCGAGGTCTCGGACGACACGCCCGACCCCGATCGCACCGGTTCCGCTGACATCGTGGCCGCTGGCGACGTGGATCTTACCCCGGAAGTCGAACCCGATGCTGACCGGACCGCCAATCACCCGCAAGCGAGTGTCTCCGGCACCGCAACCGGTACAGGATCGACCAAACCGCAGCCCTCACATGGCGCTTCCCATTCTTCGGTGACGATCACGCTGAAGGAGCTCCTCAGTATGAACGGGCATAGCGGCACGACGTCAACCGACGCTTCCCCTGCGTCTCAATCCGACGCCCCGACCGACGATGCGGTGAATGACGATACTCCGGACAGTCTCGTTCAGCACGGAGCCTCGAGCGCCCAAACCACGGTGATTCCGCTGCTGGAGCGGGAAGAACGCGCTCTGCGCGATGCCCGTGCCGGGTTGGACGGGTATGACAGCGAGGGCAATCCGCTGGCCGAATCATCCGCATCATCCAAATAATGTCGTGTGCGGTGTTCCGCGCCACGCCGAGCGCGTAACACCGCACATGACGACGCAGACACGCGGCACAATAGAGTACAGAACCTCGGCCGGCGACGGCCACTTACCATGATGTTCGTCACAAAGACGGCAGAACAAGGAGCCTTATATGGATATCGAACTGGGCATTCAGAACGTGGCACGACCGGTGAACTTCAGCACCGACGAATCAGCCGACAATGTGAGCCAGGCCATCGCGCAGGCCGTGGCCGACAACGCGACGATCGATCTGACCGATGACAAGGGCCGTCGCATCATCGTGCCCGCCAAGGCACTCGGTTACGCGATCATCGGCTCCGAAACCAAGCACGCCGTCGGCTTCGGCACGCTGTGACCATGAATCGCGCATAAGCGTCCTTGAGCATTTTCTCGAGGACGCTTTTCTATTGCCGAATCACCGATATAGCGGAAGCACGCCGCGATGAACGATCTCTTCGACAGTGGCCTCATCGGTGAGGTTCTCCCCCAGTTTGTTCGGTTTGCCTTTGCCATGCCAGTCAGATCCACCGGTGACCAGCAGCTGGTGCCGGCGGCAGATGGTGAGCAGCCGTTCTCGTTGCTCCGGTGAATTGCCACGGTGCCATACCTCCAGCCCGTCCAATCCCTCGCTGATCAATGCCTCGATCTGGTCATCGGACAACAGTCTGCGGTTACGGCTCACGTCACCGGCATGGGCGATCAGAATCACACCGCCCGCTCCCTTGACGGCGGCCACCACTTCATGAGAAGTCGGCGAAGGCGTGGGAATATAGTATTTGGATGAGGCGCTGACCGCATCCGCAAACGCTTCCGAACGAGTCCGATATACGCCGGCACTCACCAAAGCATCAGCGATGTGAGGCCGGCCAATGGTGGTTTTGCCACCCTCCTTGACTTGGTCGAGCACGGATTGCCAGGTAATCGGATAATCACGAGACAACAATTCGACCATGCGCTGCGTGCGTTGCAACCGTGCGGCTCGAGTATCGGCGAACAAGCCCGTGATGTGCTGATTCGTGGGATCATACTGGTAGCCGAGCATGTGTACGGAGACGTTCTCATCCGTGGCGGTGATCTCGGTGCCGCGGAGCAACGGCAAACCAACCCTATGGGCTGCGGCTTCGGCCTCCGGCCAGCCGGCGGTGGTGTCATGATCGGAAATGGCCACGCCCTTGAGTCCCAATGCCTTGGATTGTTCGGCCAATGTGACCGGCGTTTCCGTGCCATCCGAGAAGACGGTATGGCAATGGATGTCCCACCCGACGGCGGGCGGCTCCAAAGGCATCACATATCCAGTCATACCTTCCATCGTAACCTCATCTCAGCATTCCCACGCAAGGCGCAGACAGGTCGTCACCTTCGCCAACGGCCAAGACCAGACATTCGGCACTCAGCTGACAACCGCAGAGGCTAATCTGGAGCGCAGCGCTATCGAAAGGGGCATGATGACTCGTAACACCGCAACCGACACATCATCCAGCACCACGAACACCACGCCGCTTGGCTTGGCGGAGGCGCGACCGTTGATTGGATGGCGCCACAGTGCCACTTGGACATATCTCATCATGCTGGTCGCCTCGGCAGTGGCATTGGGGGCCTCGCTCATTCTGTCCGCCGAGACTTTGCAGTTGGCTAGGCATCCGGAGTCCGCGCTCGGCTGCGATCTGAACTCGGTGGTGTCCTGTTCGGCGGTGGCCCAGTCCTGGCAGGCGGAAATCGTGAAGTTCGGCGGGCTGAGCTATCCGAACGCGTTCTTCGGCATCGCCGCCGAATCGGTGTTCATTACCATCGCGGTGATCGGTCTGGCGCGTGTGAAGGTGCCGCGTTGGTTCGCGACCTGCACGTGGCTGGGCGGACTGGCCGCTTTGGCCTACTCGTACTGGCTGAGCACGCAGTCGCTGTTCGTGATTCACGCGCTGTGCCCGTGGTGCCTGACCCTGATGTTCTCCACCACCATCCAGTTCATGGCGCTGAGCCATGCGACCGTGGCCGTGCAGGGATTGCCGTCACGTAAGGCCGTGGCGGCTGATGATAGCGACGGTGAGGCTGAGGTCGCGGCGGTGCCGGCCGGACTCAATAAGTATTACCGCCTCAACATCGACCTCATGGTCGACATACTGTGGATCGTGGCGATCGTGGTACTCATCATCGTCACCGAAGGCGCGGCCCTGTTCGCTGCCTGATTCCTTTACGACAAATCGATGTCGGCGACCAGCGTGGCCGCGCCGGTCAGCTTCACGTCACTGTCGGTGACGTCCACACGCAGGGTGCCGCCACGTACGGCGATGTCCCAGTGGCTGATGCCGGTCTTGGCCCGCAGCACAACGCCTGTGGCGCACAAGCCGGTGCCGCAGGACAGGGTTTCGCCGCAGCCACGTTCGTTGACGCGCATCGTGGCCTCACCCACGCCGGTGTTCTGGTCGATGTCGTCGATCCGCACGAATTCCACGTTCTGATCGGATTCGATGACGGGAGCCACCACGGGCTTGGTGACCAAATCCAAGGATTCAACCACCGGCAGGGACGCGAAGGCATCCTCGATCACCGCGACCACATGCGGGTTGCCCATATCCACGAATGTGCCGCGCGCCGAGCCCTCAGTACCGGGGATGGTGACCTCGTAGGCGTCGGTTTCGCCGATCTTCCACTCCCCCATTTCGACTTGGAACACGTTGTCTCCGTACGGCCTCATATTGCCGCGTGGCGTCAGGATCTTGACGCCGGCACGGGTGCCGAGGCGGAACGGCTCGGTGGAGTCGGCCACACCCTCGCGCTGGGCGAACAGGGTGATGGCACGTGTACCATTGCCGCACATCTCCGCCAACGATCCATCCGCGTTGCGATAGTCCATGAACCATTTCGCGCCTCCGGCTAGCACAGTCGAAACCTGGTCATCGCTTAGGTCGGACACGAACTCAGGACGGGTCAGGCGAATCAGGCCGTCACCACCAATGCCGAAGTGACGGTCGCACAGGAATCGGACCTCATCGGCGGTGGGCTCGAATGTGCCGGACTTGTCGAGGTACACCACGAAATCATTGCCGGTTGCGTGTGTCTTGGTTACTCGTTGCGGAAGACTCATGGCTTTCAGAGTACTCTAGGGAGCGAAACAACACCGCAAAACAATCGGCTTTGTGATCGGTCGCGGCAACATACGGTTGCAGGCATGGCTATAGGGAGGATTCAGGCATGAGCTCTTCGGCTCCAATCGGCGTATTCGATTCGGGTCTTGGCGGTATTTCCGTGGCTCGCCAAATCGCCAAGGATATGCCGGCCGAGCATGTGCTGTATTTTGGCGATTCAGCCAACGCCCCGTACGGCGTCAAGACGCCTGAGCAGGTGAGGGCCCTGAGTTTCGATATTGTCGAACGGTTCGTGCGTCAAGGTGTCAAGGCCGTGGTCATCGCATGCAACACCGCCACTTCCGCCGCGGTGAACGATCTGCGCGAACACTACGATATTCCGATCATCGGCATGGAGCCGGCCCTGAAAGTGGCATGCGACCGTGGTGACGTGCCTTCCGACCCGCATCATATTCCCCAGAGGGTGATTGTGGCGGCCACTCCCCTGACCTTGCGTGAGCGGAAGTTCGCCAAACTGATGGATCGATTCGATTCCAACAACACGATTTTCAAGGAGCCTTGCCCCGACTTGGTGGAGATCGTGGAATCCGGGCGGCTCGGCGACCATGACCTGGTGATGCGCACGCTGCATGGCTACTTCGACCAGTACGACATGGAGCACATCGATTCAGTGGTGCTGGGCTGCACGCATTTCGTGTTCTACCGCGACTACTTCCGCGAGCTGCTGCCCGAACGGGCTGCTGTCATCGACGGCAATGAGGGCACCGTGCGCCATCTGGGCGTTGTGCTGGAGTCCCTGGGCAAACTGGCACCCGAAGACGCGACCGGCGGCGTGGAACTCGCCAATTCCGATCTGTCCGAACGTGTTACACGGCTTTCACGCGACCTGCTGAATGCGTGATCGGATGCATGATGATGAATAGGAGGCTGATATGGCACTGAAGACGGCAATGATTGATGTGGGCGGCGGGTTCCGCGCGATTTTCGGATGCGGCGTGATGGACCGCATGCTGGAGGACGGCATCGACGTGGACATGTGCTACGGCGTTTCCGCCGGCGCGGCCAATATGACCTCGTTCATCGCCCGCCAGCACGGCCGCAACCACACCTTCTACACCAAATACGCCTTCCGCAAGGAGTACGCGAGCGCGGAAAGCTTCTTCAGGAACCACAACTTCGCCAACCTCGACTACATCTATGGCACGCTGAGCAATCACGATGGCGAGAATCCGTTGGATTTCGAGGCCTTTGAGGCCAATCCGACCGGGTTCACCGTGGTGGCCTGCAATGCCGAGGACGGCTCGACCAAGTACTTCGACAAGTCACGCGTACGTTTTGATGATTTCGACATCATCAAGGCCTCGTCCGCCGTGCCGGTGGCCTGCGAGCCGTATGTGGTGGATGGCGTGCCGTATTTCGATGGCGGCATCGCCGATCCGATCCCGGTACAGAAGGCGCTGGATGACGGCTATGATCGCGTGATTCTGATTCTGTCCCGCTTGCGTGACGAAGTACGCAAGCAGCAGAAGGATCTGGCTCCGGCCCGCATCCTCGAACGCTCCCACCCTGCCGCAGCCGAGAAGCTGCGCATGCGCTACAAGACCTACAACGACGAACTCGAACTCGCCAAGCATTACGAGGCAGAAGGCAAAGTGCTGATCCTCGCACCCGAAGATTTGTACGGCCTCAACACCCTGAAGAAGAACTTCGAGGGTCTGGAGATGATGTACCGCAAGGGATACGCGGCGGCTGAAGCCATCCCGGCGTTCCTCGGGAAGTGACGGCACCGGCGAAGTACCCGTTCACGCCAAACCGTATAGCCGTTCCGCGTTGGCATGCGCGATGGCGTCGATAACCCGTTTCGCCTGATTCGCGTTCCATGCGCCATCCGATACCCAGTCGATGGCGATTCGCGCAATATACCTGCGGAACAGCACCGCGGCCAGATAATGCAATTCACTGATGCCGACGCCGTCCGACGCATAGAGCAACTTGTCAAATGCGCACCACGCCAGAACATTGCGCAGCACTTCCCTCACCTGCGCTCCCATATACGTATTGGCAAGGCTGACATCCATGTATACGTTGGCATGCACCGAGCAGAGAAACGCCGCTTCACGCTCGTATGGCACGCAATGCAGAAGCGGAAGTGTCAAGGTGCAGGCGCAGATCGCCGGACACGTTGAATTTCTCGTTTTCGGCGAACGAGTTGTCCGCGCCGAACACCACCCAGACCAGGGCGGCGCCCAATCCGTTGCGTTCGAAGGCTTCACGCCTGCGGGCGGGAACGGATTTGGCACGGGTCACGCCGGCATAGTCCACATAGGTGCCGGTGACGATGTCCACGGGCTTGCGTTCTGCGGAAACGGTGTTGGGAATGAAGTTGGACATGGCGATTTCCTTTACTGGTAAGAAGACAATGAATGGATTGTTAGTAAGTTATCGATATGAGTAGCTGAGGCGGAATGCGGATGGACGACAAGCCCGATTCAGGCGAAATACTCCTGAAGGTTCTCGCTGGCACCCAGCTTCTTGCGGAAGAAGCCGGTGCGAATCGCAATGATGATCAGGCCGACGACCAACCTCTTTCTGTGTTTCCCCAAACCATCGGGGGAGGAACGTTGTGGTCCACTGTAGTACCCGCGACCGGCTGATGGGGCCGTGTCTTTATTCGAAAATCATCGCTTCTGATATAAGGCGCGCCATCTCCCGGATATCCAACGCGACCCGCGCTATGATCACTCGCGCGAGCCTCGTCGGACGAATCTGTCGGCCGGCCACTGAGTTTTCAACAATCAACCGGATATGCCATCGAGCTCATTCGAGGCTGTCGTGTGCGAGCCGGGCGAAGGTGCCGTTGCGGTCGACCAGTTGACGGTAGGTGCCGGTTTCATTGACGTGGCCGTGGTCGAGGACGATAATCCGGTCCATGCCGGTTAGCACGCGGGGCCGGTGGCTGATGACGATCACAGTGGTGCCCGCCGGACGGTTGGCGATCAGATCATGGTAGATTGCGGCCTCGGCGGTGGCGTCGACCGCGGCGGTCGGCTCGTCGAGTATCCACAACGGCTTGCCGGACAGGAACGTGCGGGCCAGCGCAAGCCGCTGCCATTGCCCGCCGGACAGGCCAACGCCGCCCCACTCCTGACCGAGCTGCGTATCCAAGCCGCCGGGAAGCCCATCCACGATGTCGAGCGCGCGGGCGCGACGCAACCCGTCACATAACTCATCGTCCGATTGCCGCAGAGCGGGATCGATGAACTCGCGCACGGTCACCTCGATGTGCGTGAAATCCTGGAACACCATGCTCGACGCGCCCAACCGTTCGGCCCACGACCCCAAGGTACGACCGTTCCCGCCGTCCGCGCCCGAGGGCAGGGTCACGGTGCCGTCCGGGGCGTCGAGGATGCCGGCGATGAGCTTGACGAGCGTGGTCTTGCCTGACCCGTTCTCGCCCACCAGTGCGACGATCGATCCCGCTTCGACATCCAACGACACGTCGTCCAACGCCGGAGTCTGAACGGCCGGAACCGACGCTGCCGACGCGTCATCCGCGTCATCGTCATGCTTTGCAACAGTCGGATACGCGTACGTCAGATGCTCCACGTGCACGCCGACCGGACCGGTCGTTTCGGGGATCGCGGGGTTCGCGCGCAGCAGGCCCATGAGCCGTTCGTAGGCAAGAATCATCGGCGTGGACGCCATGAGGTTGCCGAACGCCTCGCCAGTGGTGCGCGTGACCGACAATCCCGTCATGATGCCCACCAACGCGGCCGGGATGCTCGACACGGACGCATGGCCGGACGTCAGGATCAGCCAGAACGCGCCGCCCGTCAGCACGGCGAACACGAGCGAACTCACACCGGTCAACTGCACCGTGCGCCACGAGATACGCTCCCACATGCCGGCCATATTGAAATAGCGCACGCGCGCCTGCGCAGGGATGCCGAACGAACCGGCCGTGGCCGCGATCTCCGTGCTCGACGGTGGATAATCCAACAACCGCTCGAAATAGTTCGCCCGACGCGACTCCCTGCCGCGCTTGGGCCATAACTCGTTCGTGAGCTTCTCCACGCCGAACTGGGCCAACAGCTCCGGGACCATCGCCAACGCGATCATCAGCGCCGCCAACGGATGCATATGCCACAAGGACGCGGCCAGCATGACCATCGACGCCAGCGCGCCCACCACTGAGGTCGCGTCCGCGGCCTGCGAAGCCACGTTGTACGGGATCGCGTCGCGCGCGGCCCGCACCTGCGTCGTCACCTCGTCGTCCAACGTCTGCGCGGGAGTCAGACGCGCCAGCGCGTCGGTCAGATCGGACTGGTATTCGGCCATCAATGGCTCCTGCAACAAGTCACGCATGTTCTGCGCCAACGACGACGACACCGACATCAACACCGCGCCCACCGTCAGCACCGCCAGGATCACCGCGAACCGGCCCACGCCCAGCCCCGACCCCATACCAAGCCCGTCCGGGCCGCACGCCCAACCGATCAGCCACACCTGCAACGACGGCATCGCCATCATCACCAACATCGACAGCCACATCACCACCGTACGCACCGGACGCCTACGCAACGCATACGCACTCGTCCGCCACGACGTCGCCACCGCATCACAAAACGGCCGAAATCCCGCGACAATCGGCATTTACAACGCCTCCCCACAATAGCGAAACACAGATGTAATGATAGAACACTATGCTCTCGGCAAAGACACCACCCTACATACCGCAACTTTCCAATGACGCCTCATGACCAGCTCGGAACCGGTCCGACAACAGAATCGTTGAGCACCTCCTTATCGACCGCCATCACAAATATCGCCTGCATCGCACCACCAAGGCACCGATCACTCATTAACCAGCATCGTGAGCATATACATCGGCAAATATGTGACGCCTTCCTCTTGGAACACGTTGGTTTCCGCGAACACCATCGCCTTGTCAATGGTGTAGCCGTCAGCGCTCAACGCATTGTCAAGCGCCGCATGAGAACGGTAATATCTGCCCGACTTAATCTCCAGGGCCAAAACATCACCATCATCGGTCTCTATCAGGAAATCCAGTTCGCCAATTCCTTTTTTCGTAAAGTAATACAGATTGGCGAATCCATGCGCGGTAAGTTCCTGAGCCACGACATTCTCATAGACTCCCCCCATGTTCATCGCAGCCTGACCATCCAGTATGCCCAGTGCTGACTTTTTTCCATACGAGCTGGTCAGCAATCCAACATCGGAATAGAACAGTTTTAGCAATCGACGTTCTTTGCTGGCTCTCAGCGGGGCCACGGGGGCGGCAACATTAAATACGGGCAGCGCAACATTAGCACGGGTAAGCCAAAGGAATTCATCTTCAATCTGCGAGAATCGTTTGACTTCGGCAATAGAACTGACTTGGAATCTGCGATTTTGACTTTGCAGTTCACTAGGGATAAGTCGATACATTTCTTGAATGACCAGTTTCTTATCCTTCGGCGCATACTGCTTAATGTCATGCTCATAGTATGCGCGAATATTGGTCTGAATCGCACGCACTGGATCGATGACCTTGCTCTCAACAAACGAAGTCACTGCAGCCGGCATACCACCGACTAACAGATACCGGTGGAACAAATCCGTCAAACGCTGATGGACAAAATCAGGAACGGGTTTTACGGCACCGTAACTGTCACGAACAATGTCGAAGACGGTTTCCGACAGCCCCAGTGCCCAACAGAATTCTTCAAAATCCAGTGGATACATGATAAATTCATCCAAGTATCCGACAGGCAGGGAGCGCACATCCTCCAGTTCTACGCCCAATAATGAGCCGGAAAGAATATAGTCATAGTCTCCCCGGTCCACCAGTCCTTTGATAAAAGTGACAATCTGTGGGCATGCTTGAATTTCATCAATGAAGATAAGCGTCTTCCCTACAACCAACGGCCCTTGTGCAGCAACAGAAATACGCAGCATCAAATCATCGGGACTGGTGGCTTGCGCAAACGAACGACGCACGCTGTCGTCAAGCAATAGGTTGAACTCAGCCATATGCTCATACTCGTTCTGCCCAAATTCCTCAACCAGATATGTCTTCCCAACCTGCCGTGCACCGGTAATGAGCAATGCTTGGTTGGTCTTATGCTCTTTCCAGAAAGCAATACGCTGATATGCCTTGCGTTTCAACATGTTCCACCCCTTCGTTTCACACTCGTCTGATTTTGTAATATCCTGTATTTTACACTTATCGAGTTCTATAAATGCCGTATTTTTGCATTCGTCACAATCTATAAGTAGATGATTCTCACACTCGTCACAATCTGTATACGGCCCATTTGCGCACTTGTCGGAATCAGCGCGGAACGCAGTGAAGCCCCTCGCTTGGAGGGGCTTCACTATCGATGGATGAGGATTTGCAAACGGGGTGATTACTTCGTCTCGGCCGCGGTGAGCATGGCCTTGGTGACCTGTTCGTACAGGTCCTGGTAACCGCCGGGCGTGGAGGCAGGCAGCACCACGGTCTTGGTGTTCTTCGATTCGGACAACGAACGCATCACGTCAAGATACTGGTTGAACAGCACCACGTTGTTCACATCGTTGATGTCCATGCCCACGGCCTGCAGACTCTTGATCTGATCGACGATGCCATTGGCGATTTCACGGCGGTAGTTGGCCTGGCCTTCACCCTGCAGTCGGGTCTTCTCGGCTTCGGCGGCGGCCTGGGTCTCGATCTGGATACGCTGGGCCTCGGCACGCTGACGGGTGGCTTCCTTTTCACGCTGGGCGGCGTTGATGGAGTCCATCGCGTTCTTGACCTGCGGGCTCGGGTCGATGGCGGTGATCAGCGTCTTGACCACGGTGAAACCGAACCGGCTCATCTCGGCGCCCACGGTCTTCTGCACGTCGAACGCCACATCGTCCTTGCGGGCAAAGGCATCGTCCAAGGTCAGAGCGGGAATGGCGGAGCGCAACGCATCCTCCATGTAGCTCCTGAGCTGACCGGCCGGATCGCGCAGCTCATAGTAGGCGGTGGCCACGTCGTTCGGGTTCACGCGGAACTGGGTGGAGGCCACGACGGTCACGAACACGTTGTCAAGAGTCTTGGTTTCCAACTGCACGTTGAGCTGGTTGACTCGCATGTTCGTCTTCATGGCGATGCTGTCCACGAACGGTATGCGGATGTGAATGCCGGCGAACTGAACCTTCAGGAACTTGCCGAAACGTTCGATGATATACGCCTGCTGCTGCGGCACGATGAACAATGCGGCGAACAGCAGCACGATAAGAACGACTAATAGAATCAGCACCAACAGCATGGTTCCGCCCAACATACTTGCGATGGTCATATAAAACTCCTCTCACAAGGGTCAAGCACGGCATATCGTTGTGCCGCGCCCCAACACCATCCATGCTACCAGCGCACGCCCGGGAACTGATAGCTCTCACAGGCAAGTCCAAGAAAGCGAACGTCAGATTTCATGTTCCGTTCACTCCGACAGCCACATCTTGTGCACTATTATTTGAATCAGCCAAGTCGCACGTCAGAAACAACAAAGTCGGGCATTTCAACCAAGGAAACACCCGACTTGAATCAAGCACTGCCGCCATATAAACACATCAGAAGTGTTCGTTGAGCTTCTTCTCGCAGTAATCCTGAAGCCATCCAAGCAACGTGCAGAAGAGCAAGTAGATCAAGCCCACTTCAATGTATAGGACCAGCGGCTCGTAGTAAATCGCCACAATGCGCTGGGCCGTCATGAACATTTCCACCACGGTGATGTTCGCCGCGAGAGACGTGTCCTTGACCAATGCGATGAAGGAGTTGAACAATGCAGGGAAGGCAGAGCGGAATGCTTGCGGCAGAATAATGCGGCGCATAATCGTCACATACGGCATGTTCGCCGCCAAGCCAGCTTCAAGCTGTCCCTTAGGCACGGCAAGAATCGCACCACGCAATGTTTCGGCGGCATAGGCGCCCACATTCAGCGAGAACGCGATTACCGCGGAAGGCAATGCCGGAATCGTAATGCCAACGGACGGCAATCCAAAGAAGATAACGAACAGCTGCACCAGCAACGGCGTACCACGAAAAACCCAAATGTAGAACCACGCGATTTGGGAGGCCACAGGTACTTTAGCCACACGCACCAGCGCCACCACAATCGCCAGTATCAAACCGAGAGCGAAGGAAATCAGCGTCAGCGGAATGGTCACAGTGATACCGGGAATCAGTAGCTTAGCAAAGGAATCTACGACTATTCCCCATACTCGTGCGTCCATTGGTCATCCTTTGTTGTGTGGTATATGTTGCGTCTGCTCGTAATCTTCACGAGGCCAGCTCATATTTCCCGGCTCCCCTAATTACAGGAGAGCCGGGAAACATGTCACTCCTGAGAGAAGTCCTCGCCAAAGTACTTTTCGGAGATCTGGGTCAATGTGCCATCCTTCTGCAGCTTGACAATGGCTTTGTTGACTTCCTTGACCAAGTCATCGCTGCCCTTGCGGAACGGCAGGTAGGCGGCCGGAGTCTTCTCGGACTTGGCGGCAATCTTGATGTCCGCATCCGGCTTCTGCTTCAGGTAGTCGAGCGCAGCAAGGCCATCGTTCAATGACACATCTGCACGACCGGACGTGATGGCATCGACCTGCTGACCGAAATCGTTAACCTGAACGATAGTAGCGCCCTTCTCCTGAGCGGTCTTGTTCCAGTTGGAGGTACCGGTTTCAGCGGCGCGAAGCCCCTTGACGTCATCGAACGAAGTGACGTTCTTCGGGTTCTCCTTGGAGGTAATGACGACACCGTAGGAGTAGGTGTATGGTTCGGAGAAATCATACTTGGCCTTGCGCTCGTCGGTGGCGGAAATCTGATCGGCAACCGTATCGTACTTCTTGGCATCCACACCGGCAAGCAGGGAGTCGAAGCTGCCCTCGGCAAACTCGGCCTTGATACCAACCTCCTTGGCAATGGCCTTGGCCACTTCGACATCGTAACCGGTCAGCTCATTGGTTTTGGAGTCATGGTAACTGAACGGAGCATAGGTGCCCTCAGTGGCGAACACGATTTTGCCGGCCTGCTTGACCTGCTCCAATGCACTGGAGCTGGAAGCGGAAGCCGAACCGCATGCGGCAACCGAAACCAGCACGGCGACACCGGACAGCAAAGCCGCAGCCTTGCGAATCACTTGATTATTGAACATGACAAACCCCTCTCTTGATATTGTCACAATTAATTACAACAGCCGTGAAACGGCTCTACCGTGTCACCGGAATCATCAGCACATTGTTGGTTGAAGACAGGAACTCGACGGTACGCTCCTCCTGCGGATGTTCGAAGATCCGCTTCGGATCACCCTGCTCGACCACATGGCCTCCTTCGATGAACACCACATGATTCGATGCCTCATAGGCGAACCGCATCTCATGGGTGACCATCAGCATGGTCATGCCTTCGCTACCGAGTTGCTTGATGACCCCCAGCACCCCGTTGACCATCTCCGGATCCAATGCCGAAGTGGGCTCGTCAAGCACCAACAGCTCAGGATTCATAGCCACGGCGCGGGCGATGCTCACACGCTGCTGTTGCCCGCCGGACAGTGTGCTCGGATACCGATCATGAAAATCGGCAAGTCCCACACGATCGAGTTGCTCAATAGCGATCTTGCGGGCTTCATCAGGCTTGATTCCCTTGGAATACACCAACGGTTCGGTCACATTCTGCAATGCCGTCTTGTTCAAAAACAGGTTGTAGTTCTGAAACACGAACCCGATTTTCGAACGCACCTTGTGAATGTCGGCAGATTTGGTAGTGGTCAAATCCACAAGACCATCACCGAAATCGACGGTACCGGAATCCGCGTGCTCAAGGAAATCCAGAATGCGCAACAGTGTGGATTTACCGGAGCCTGAGGGGCCGATGACAGTAACCACATTTTGTCGAGGAATGTCAAGATCAAGCCCATCCAGCACGGTGGTGTCGGCAAAGCTCTTGCTCACTCCCCTAATCCGAATCATCCCGATACTCCCTTTTCGCTGCTGTTATGCACGTCAACGCTCGTTCGCGAAGCACAATCCCTTACCGTAGACACGCTTGCTCACCTGTGTTTCGGCGTGGTTATATCCAGTGCCTATGGAGTGCTATTCACACCATACAACAACCCAAATTCACAACGCCACAAGAATAACAGCGCAGGTTTTTCTCAGAACGAACAATTATCCGCATACGTAAGCGATACACGTCAGTATGCGTTGGCAATGGCTTGGTCAAGGTCCGCAATCAAATCATCGACGTTTTCCAATCCGATGGACAGGCGGATAAGGTTGTCGCTCACACCCGCGGCATGCCGATATTCCAACGGCACTTCACGATGGGTGATGCGTGCAGGATCGACGATCAGCGAACGCGCGTCTCCGATGTTCGGCACATAGGAGAACACCTCGGTTCCGTCGAGGATGCGTCTCACGTTGTTCTCGTCGCCGTCGACGAGGAACGACAGTATCGTACCGATCCCTTTGGGGAAGTATTTGGCGACCAGATCATACTGACCCGTGTTGCCCAAACCGGAATAATTGACCTTGAGCACATGCGGCGCATGCGTGAGATGCTCGGCAATACGCGTGGCCGATTCGACTTCCTGCCGTTCACGCACAGCCAGTGTTTCCAATCCCACCATCGACAGGTATGTATTGAACGGGCTGGGCACCGCGCCGAAAGTGCGCAGATATTTGATGCGTACACGGCGAATGAACGCCTCGCGGCCGAATCTGCTGGCGAAGCTGCGCGCTATTCCTTTGCGTTCATCGCTGACGACCAGTTCGGGAGTGGTGAACTGTGGGAATCTGCCGTTGGCCCAATCGAAGTTTCCGCCGTCGATAACCACTCCGCCGATGGCGTTGCCGTGCCCGGTGATGCCTTTCGTGGTGGAATGCACCACGATATCGGCTCCGAACTCGATGGGCCGGAAGAGGTACGGGGTGGGCACGGTATTGTCGACGATAAGCGGAATACCGTTGCGATGCGCGAGTTCCGCCAATGGTTCAATATCGGTGATTTCAGTGGATGGATTTGCAACGGATTCGGTGTAGATGGCGCGGGTGTCCGGCCCGATTTTCGAAGCGACCTCATCGAGGTCGTTGATGTCGCGCACGAAATCGGCATGGACTCCGAACTGCGGGAAGAAGGTCTCCATGGCATCGACGGAAGCGCCGTACAGGTTGGTCGGAGAGATGATGCGACCACCACCTTCGGCGGCACACAACAGCGCATACGACACCGCGGCCATGCCGGAGGCGACGGCCACCGCGCTCACGCCACCTTCGAGTTCCGCCAAACGACGCTCGAACACATCCACAGTGGGATTCGCCACACGCGAGTACGAGAAGCCCTCGGCTTCGCCGGCACCCAGCGCGTCACCATGTGCGGCGCTGACCATGTCAAACGCCGCACTGGCGTAAATCGGCGGGTTCGCCGCCTCGCCGTGAGCCGACCGGTCATAGCCGCCGTGAATAGCCGCGGTAACGAAATCCCTCGCCATGAATTATCCCCTCAATGCCATGCCGCCATCCCTTAGGGAACATCGACGGACGCCCATACTGATACGGCACCAGTGTAGGAAGCGAAGCACCGTAACACGTGCTCGCGGATACAGGCATTTCTTATCGTTCGGTATCAACCGAAATGATAAGAAGTGTTCGTTCACTGTAACTCGTTGAGCGCTTTCTGCGCGATGGCCGTGAGAAAGCGTATGCCGTAGCCAATGGCGGCCGGATCCGGCCGGAACGTCGGCCCATGCGCGGCACCGGTCTCACCGGCACCGATGTGCACGAACAGGCCGGGCTTGCGATCAAGGTAATATGAGAAATCCTCCCCTCCCAGTTGAGGACGATCATCATCCGCATGAAGCCCCTGCTCGGCGATGACTTCTCGTCCGATGCGGGTCCATCCGGCGTCGTTGAACACGGAAGGCGATCCGAAGAACCACGAGACATCGGCAGTGGCGCCGTAGGCGGCGGCCGTGTTGTTGATGATGGCGATGGCGCGCTTCTTGGCGAGAACCCGGTCCTGCGGCTCGGTAGTGCGCACCGTGCCTTCGAAGAAGGCATCCTGCGGAATCACGTTCCACGAATTGCCGGCTTCGATATGCGTGACGGACAACACCCGCGGATGGCAAGGGTCGAGATTGCGCCCAATGACCGCCTGCAGCCCCTGCACCACGTTCGTCAGCACGGTGATCGGGTCGACGCCATCCTCCGGTTCGGCCGCATGCGCGCCCTTGCCGTGAATGGCGACCTGGAATTTGTCGACCGCGCCGGTGATGCCACCTTCACGTATGAGTATGGACCCAACCGGTCCGGCTGCATCGTGCGTGCCGAAAAACGCCTCGACATCGTCCAGCACACCCGTGTTCAGCACCTGCACGGAACCCGTGGGACGCTCTGCGGTGGCACGACCTTCCTCTGCCGGCTGGAAGATGATCTTGACAGTACCAGGCAATGAGGCGCGCCGTTCATTGAGCAGAATCGCCGCGCCCAACGCCACGGTGAGGTTGAAGTCATGGCCGCAGCCGTGCATCACTCCGGCATTATCCGAAGCGTAGTCAAGTCCGGTATTCTCGGTGATGGGCAGCCCATCGATGTCACCGCGCAGGGCGATGACGGGCTTGGCGCTTGCGCCGCGCACGATGGCCACCACGCCGGTCCTGAGTCCCGATTCGAGGATTTCAACGCCATGCGATTCCAGAATCTCACGGATGCGCGCCGTGGTGCCGAACTCTTCATAGGAGAGTTCAGGATGACGATGGAACCAGCGGTACCATTCCTGCACATCAGCGTTCAGAGCATCGGGAAGTGTTACGAACGTCGTCGGGGATGCGCCCGATCGGGTTGTTGCTGCGGTCACCGGAACCTCCTTTGCGTGACGGCGATGACGGACGGATGCGAGGACGTCTCAATTCCTTCGGCTTCGCTCATTGTTTCACTCCTCCCAAATACGCCTCCTGCACCCGCTCGTTGCCGAGCAGGTCGCCGGCTTTGCCATGCAGCCGGATACGTCCGTTCTGCAGCACATAACCATAGTCGGCGATCGAGAGAGCCAGCTCGGCCTGCTGTTCGACCATGAGCACGGAAACGCCCAATTCGTCACGCAGTCGCGCTATCTGTTCGAGTACGTCTTCGACGAGTTTGGGAGACAAGCCCATCGTCGGCTCGTCCATGCAGATGATCTTCGGGCGACTCATCAGGGCTCGCGCGAACGCCAGCATCTGCTGCTCGCCGCCGGACATCGTGCCGGCCTGCTGCATACGACGTTCCTTCAAACGAGGGAAACGATCGTACATGGCTTCCAGATCGCCGGCCACACCCTCCCTGTCGTGTCGCGTATAGGCGCCAGACAACAGATTCTCCTCCACCGTCATCTGCGGAAACACGCGCCTCGCCTCAGGCACGGCGGCGATACCGGCTTGGACCCGTCTGCGCGTGGACAGTCCGGTCACATCCTCGCCTTGGAACCACAGCGAACCGGTCTTCGGATGATTGATGCCCAAAATCGTCTTCATCGTGGTCGACTTGCCGGAAGCGTTGCCTCCCAGCAGAGAGACGATGGCCCCCTTGGGTACGCAGATCGACACGTTCTGCAACGCGTGGACCTGCCCGTAATACACATTCACTCCATCGAGCGCAAGCAGGGCATCCCCGCCATCATCCAACGTCCCGGTTTCATCTCGTCCGGTACCGGCATCGGTGCCCTCGACTTCGACGACGGCACCAATGGAGTTCTGCATCGCAAGCACATGCGACTGCCCGGCGACCCGGGTATGGTTCATTTCACGCCGCTTGCCGAGATACGCCTCGACCACCTGCGGGGCATTGCGCACATCATCCGGAGCGCCTTGCGCGATGACGCGGCCGCCATCCATCGCAAGCACACGGTCGGACAATGCAGTGACCAGATCGATCTTGTGCTCGACCAATAGGATGGTATGTCCCTGCGCTTTCAGATACTGCAGTTGACGAAGCACTTCGGCGGTCTCCGACTGGTTCATGCCGGCGGTCGGCTCATCGAGCAGCAGGATCTTCGGTTCGCTGATGTGGGCACGGGCGATTTCGGTACGACGACGATTCGCGTACGACAACGTGTAGGTGCAATCCCGTCGACGCGCGCTCAGTCGTTCACGGAAACGGTCGATTTCCCGATCCACGCGGATGTTCACCTCATCGGCTTCGCGCCGAGTCCGCGGTCCGGGAACCAGCGCCGCGCCGGTCTCGGCGAGCAACGACAGCCATCGCGCGATCGGATACCTTTGCAGGCTTTTGAACGGGCGTGCCGCGACGAGTCGCCGGTGATATCCGAGATTGATGTTCTCTTCGACGGTAAGACCGCCGAACACACGACCGTTCTGGAAGGTGCGCAGCAGTCCCCGTTCAGACATGTCCGCAGGGCTCAGACCGGCAACCGGCTCGTCGGCAAGATCGATGAGCCCGGAATCAGGCTGCAGAAAACCGGAAATCAGGTTGATTGTGGTCGATTTTCCCGAACCGTTCGGGCCGATGATGGAAATGACCTCACCTTGATGCAGGTCGAAAGAGACCTTGTTGACGGCGTGCAGCCCCTCGAAGGACTTGTCGAGCTCGCGCACGCGCAGCATCACCGGCGCGTCAAGGACGGCCTGGCGGTGTCTTTCGGAATATTCAGCCAGATCATCCGCGTTATCGAGGCGTTCGTTGTCGATATCGATGCCGGTCACGGCGTCTACGGTGGAAAATACGGTCTCGGAATCGGTCATGGCGACTCAGCCTTTCCGGGCGAACAGGCCCTGGGGACGGAACAAGATGACAAGCACCAGCAGCACGCCATACAGCAGGATGCGCGCATCGGAGGCGAAACGCAGCAACTCGGGCGCTCCGATCAGCACTATGGAGCCAAGCACCGCGCCGAGCGGAGAGTTCATACCACCAAGCACGATGATGGTCAGGATGAGAATCGACATGTTCGAGTTGAAGATCGTCGGATCAATGTACGTGTACTGGTGCGCGAGCAACGAACCGGCGAGACCTGCGAAAAACGCGGCAAGCGCATACGCGAGCGCCTTATAGGCGCCAGTGCGGATGGACAGCGCCTCCGAAGCCTCGCGATCCGATCCCACGGCCTCGAACACGCGCCCCAGATGAGCGGTTCGGATACGCATGACGATGACCAGCGTGACAAGCAGCACGATCACGTCAAGCAGATACATCATCTGCTGCGTGTACAGCGTGACGCCGAACACCTTCGGGAACGGAATGCCCTGAATGCCAAGAGACCCCTTGGTCAACGGCTCGGCGAGGCGAATGATCGCCACCATCACCGCACCTACGCCGATGGTGGCGATGGCGACATAATGGCCGGAAAACCTCCATACGGGGAAGGTGAGCACCGAGGCGGCAAGCGCCGCGATCACACCTGCGGCGGGCAACGCCACCAGGAAGGGCCAATGCGCCTGCGTGGCCAGAATCGCGGAGGCATAGGCACCCACGGCGAACGGTCCTGCCATGCCCAGAATCGTTTGGCCTGCGGAGCCGGAAATCAACGTCAGTCCCACGGCGGCTATGGCATAGATGGCGACCTGAGTGCCCACGCCGGACAGGTAGTCATTGAAGAAGAACGGGGTGGATACGAGTGCCACGGCACCGATGAGATTACCCCACCAAGGCAGCGCGACCGCCCTGCCGCCTCCCAGGAACGTGCCGGTAAGCGGCTCGGATTTGACATCGGTCTTCGGCCCAAGCAGACCCTGCGGCTTCACGATGAGGATGATGATCAACGCGCCGAAGGTGATGAGGTCATGTGCACCGTCTCCGAATAGAGAGATGCCGAACGCTTCCACCACACCGAGCACAAGACCGCCGACCACGGCTCCCGGGATGGAGCCTAGACCGCCGATCGTGGCCGCCACGAACGCCGTCATACCAATGGTGCCGCCGTTCATCGGATTGATGTTGCCGTTGAACAAGCCCACGAAGATGCCGGAAACGCCGGCGAGTACGGCACCGATCACAAAGGAGAGGTTACGGATGGCCTTCACCGGGATGCCCATCTGCATGGCGGCTTCGGGATCCTGGGAAGTGGCGCGAATGGCCTGCCCCGCTTTGCCGAACTTGAGGAATGCCCATAAGCCAAGCATCGAGAGGACGGCAAGCGTCACCATCACGATGTCCGAAGTGCCGAAGCGCACGCCGGCGACTTGCAGGTTATAGGTCTGCAGCAGTTTCGGGAACGGTCGGGTCTGTGGCCCGAAAACGATCTGCAGACCATTGTCGAGCACCTGGCCGACGCCAATGGTGGCGAGCAGCGCCGCAATCGGTTTACGGCCTTCAAGCGGAGCGATGATCGCCACGTTCATGATCAGCCCCAGCAGTGCGGTAACCACGAGCACCGCCACGAATGTGGGCACGATTCCCCATCCCCATGACGAACCGAGCCACCAGGCGATCATCATGCCCACGGCCACGATGGAACCTTGGGCGAAGTTGGCCACGTTGGTGACGCCGAAGATCAGCGACATGCCGACTGCGACCAGCGCATAGGCGCTGCCGTGTATCAGTCCGGCGAAAAGAACATCAAACATTGTGTGCGTTACCTCGTTCGTGGTGTATGGGAAAGCCCGGGGAATCAACCTTCGTATTGTTCGAACTTGCCATCTTTGACGATGAGCAGAATCGGATCGATGTTATCGGCGCGACGACTCTGCCGATTGAATTTGAACGTGCCGCCATTGCCCTGGTAGAGCGGGAAATCCGTCACGGTCTGCAGCGCCTTCTGTATGCCTTCACGGGTCGGTTCGGTCTTGTTGGCGGCATAGGCCAGATCGATGATCGCCTCGTAGGCGGTCACTTCGAAATTGCCCGGGTTGTTGCCGTACTTGGCCTTGAAGTCCTTGACGAACTGCTGGGCCTTGGCGTCCTTGGTGCCGGTGGCGGAGAAGGATCCGGTGATGATCGAACCCTCGGCGTTTTTGCCGGCGAGATCGAGGAACTCCTTGGTTTCCTGACCACCGAAGTACAGGCCGTCGTACCCCAGCTTGTCGCGCAGGGTATTGATCACCAGAGCGCCGTCCGGCCCGTAGCCGATGTCGACCACCGCGTCAGGCTTGGCATCGCGCGCAGGAATCAGAATCGGCGACAAGTCGGTGGAATCGGGCAGATAGCTGGACTCGTACACAATCTGGGTACCGTTTTTCTCGGCCTCCTGCTTGAAGTACCGATAGGCCTGTTTGCCCCAGTCGTTCTCGATGTAGACCACCGCGATCCTCTTGGCTTTTTTGGCCACTATATCCGCGTTAGTCTTCTGATACTTGTCCTGACCGATTTGGGGAGTCCATACGTGGTCCCCGGTATCGGTAAAGGTGGGTGCCGAATTATTGAAACCGTAATGCACGAGGCCGGCCTGCTGGAAGATGGGCGACGCGGCCGAGGATGCGGGCGAGGCATAGTCACCCACCACGGCGATGATCGACTTGTCCGACACGATCTTGGGAGCCACTGCGGCGTCTTGCTTGGCATCGGACTGCGTGTCATAGTATCGAAGACCAAGCTTCTTACCCTTGACGCCGCCATCCTTGTTCACCTTGGCAACCGCCAGATCGAAGCCTTGCTGGAACAGTTTGCCGTATTGCGCATATTGCCCGGTCTTCGGATATATGACTCCGATGTTCACGGTGTCGTCGCTGGAACCGCTGGCGGCATCCCCGCCAAGGCCGCATGCGGAGACGCCAATCAGTGTTCCCGCAGTGACCACGGATGCGATCGCCGTACGGATGATTGTCTTGATGGTCATGATGTTCCCTTCTCTATTCGAATAATCATGAAGCGTAAATGGGGACCGGCTCAGCCCACGCGGATGTCGCTCAATGCCTGCAGCGCTTCGTCGCCCGCCGGGGTCGGAACCGTGCAGCTTGGTGCCAGCAAAAACGGTTTGCCCGTACGAAGCGCGATGGTCTTGGCCAATTCGCGGCGCACCTGTTCGACGTCACCGTCCGGCGTGAACAGGTCGTACGGGGCACCGGCGACCGGCACAGCCGTCAGGTCGGCATCCACCTGCGGGTTTCCCGGTTGATACTGATCCCACTGCAGCAGGTCCACACCCTTCACGTCGAACCAATTCGGGTGGGATTCAGCACGACAGGTGTGCAGCAGCACCACGGCGTCCGGGTTGGCGCGATGCACCGCGTCAATCACGATGCGATCGTATGGTTCGGAGAATTCAAGATAGCGTTGCGCGTCGAAATAACCCTCGCTCACTGTGCCGGTGAGCGCGTAGAACACGCCGTCGAGTCCCGCTCCGCCTTCGGATTCGGGACGAACCAACGCACGCGCATAGGAGGCGAGTGTGCGGGCGATGTTGGCGAGCGCCAGCTTGGCGACATCAGGCTGATTGAAGATCAGATCTTCGACGCGGAGCGTCGCGGTGGCGTAATCGTCACCCGGGTACAGCGGCAGATCGGCGATCTGCAGCAGGACGGACAATGGCGAAAAGACGGTCTGCAGCACGGCACGATCCTCAAGGCCATGCCGGATAAGGGCGGCGGCGGCCAGAGCCTCGGCGAAATACTCATTGTCACGAACGTCGAGTTCCTTGACTCCACGCACATCATCCGGTTCGGTGATCGCGGCGCCGATCTTCTTCGGCAGCACGAATCCGGCATAATCGTTGCGATCGTACCGAGAGCCCCAAGCCTCGGCATAGTATATGGCGCGCGGATTGATCTTCACCCATTCCCAATCCCAGCGATTGACGAAATCGATGGTGGCCTTGGCGAATTCCTCGGCACCGTATTCATGACCGACAAGATGCTGCCAGGCGCTAACCAGATACGGCGTCCGGGACTGATGATTGACGATGGCGTGGAAGTCGGCGCGACGATTGACCATATTGGGGTCCCTTCTTCTGATTCGCAACGTTATCCGTCATCGAAGCGCATCGGCGATGCCGATGTCAAGCGGAATGCCGCCCACGTATTACAGGCATTTCTTATAGCGTCTTATCCATCCGCGAAATCATTGCATCCTTGAAGTGCCTATCAAGAACACCTATATGCCATTTCGGAAGAAACGACGACGGTTCGGGAATCCATGCGGTATTACGGGAACTGACATACATCCGTATCCATCATCAGAAGAGGTGAACCGATGGGAGCGAACCTGTATTTCATCGGCGGAGGCAATATGCCGAGCGCCATCATAGAAGCGGTGCGACGTAAGGCCGCCGCATATCCGGTCGACCACATCTGGGTTGAGGAAATCTCACGGGAACGCGCCGAATATCTGGCATCCACGTACAACACCGAGACGGCGTCACCGACGGACGCCCCGGATGCCGACATCGTGGTAATCGCGGTGCGTCCGCAAGACGATGTCGCCGGCGTAGCCGCTTCAGTGGCGCGACGTTTCGACCCGGCGAAGACCACGGTGATCTCCATCGTAGCCGGCTATACCATCGCCAAGCTTGAGCAAGGGCTCGGCCATGGGTGGCGTGTGGCCCGCATCATCCCGAACACACTCACCACCGTGGATTACGGTTACAGCGGCGTGGCGCTGAATGGGGCCGCGGCACGCGAGGACGTGGATGCGTTCCTCAACACTTTCGGCAAAGTGCTGTATGTCGAGGAACGACTTATCGACGTAATCACCGGTTTTTACCCGCCGAACATCGTCTACCATTTCATCGACGCCTACGTGGATGCCGGTGTGCTGGCCGGTCTGCCCCGGGACGCGGCCAGAGCCATCGCGCTCGACACCATCATCGGCGGCACCGAATTCCTCAAACAGAAAGACGTGCTGCCTCAAGTGCTGCTCAATATCAACAACTCCCCCGGCGGAGTGGGAATCACCGAGGCATATACCCTGAACAAAACCGGATTCGCGGCATCCATACAATCCGCGGTGCTGGCGGCGGTCGAGCGCACCACGGCGCTCGGCGGCGATGCAAAGTAAAGGCGGGAGCCGATCATGACGCAACAATTCACCTGGGACCATACGGTCGAATTCGTGAATGACCTCAAGTCCGCCGAACGGACGTTCGCCGACGCAGGGCTGACTTCCCAATACGGCGGCAAGCATGTGGGGCATGGCACGGAGAACTCCCTGGCCTACTTCGCCGATAACTATCTGGAGTTCCTGGCATTGTACGACCGCGAGGAAGCCTTGTCGGAGACGCCGGACCATGGGCTGATATTCCATGAAGCCGGGGAGCTGCTGCCCGAGTATGTGGGATTCTATCGTCCGGCATTGCACGTGCATGGCATCGAACAGGCGGCCGAACGGCTCACGACCAAAGGCCTTGATCTTGGCCATATCGTTCCGGGCAATCGCACGACGGCCGCCGGTGAGGAGATACGCTGGCGGTTGCTATGGATCAAGGGCGATGATCGGGGCCTGCGCTATCCGTTCGTCATCGATTGGGGTGCGAGCGAATCCGAGCAACTGGCCCGCTACGAGAGCGGCGGACTGCTGCACCGGCATGCCATCGGCGAAGTGGACACCCGTCGCGCGATTTTCGCGGTGCCCGACCCCGCGGCGGTGGCCGCGCACTGGTCCGACGTGTTTGGTTTGGGTCTCACGGAAGGAGGGGACGCCGACCGGCCCGATGAGCACTATTTCGATCTCGATGTGGGAGGGCATCGTGTCTGGCGCTTCGTCCAGGGTCAATGCAACGCCATCACCGAACTGCAGTACGACGCCCCCGCCGGCAAATCCTTCGATGTGACCATCGGCCAGGCGCGATTCAGAAGCCTGTAAGTACGGTCCACACACAACCGCAACAACGCATGAGGCGTGTGCCACCAATCCAACGGTGGCACACGCCTCATGCCGTAAGAGGGCCCTGCCAATCAGTCAGTCAGCAGATTCAACTCCCGCAGCTTGTTCCTGATGTCCTTGGCGGAGGGCTCCACCTGGAAGGAGCCATCATCGTACAGCACCACCGGAATATGCTGCTGGCCGCTGATGGCCACGGCACGATCGGCGGCACCGTCCTCCTCTTCGATGTTATGCCAGATATACGCCGCACCCAGCTCATCCAACGTGTTCTTCGCCTGACGGCAATCTCCACACCATGTGGCGCCGTACACATCAATGGCCATGCCATGTCCTTTCTGCGCGCCGCGCTTCGTCCGCGGCTTCCCATCGCATCCATCGTAACGGCACATACGGCCATATCACGTCAAGCGAACACCTTCGGAGTCAATGCGCCAAGTACATCGGAGTCGATGTGGCGTTCCCTGTATCGGGCATAGGCGATATCGAAAGCCTGTCCGAGGTCTTCGATCAGATCGTTCGCATCCTCGATGCCGACGGCGAGACGCACCAGCTCATCGGTGATGCCGATCTTCAGACGCTCCTCCCGGGGCAGTTCGAAATGCGTCATGCGGCAAGGCAGTTCCGCAAGCGATTCCACGGCACCAAGGGACACAGCCAATCGGAAGATGTGCAGATTGTTGAGCACATCCGCCGGGTCCACACCAGGCACTACTTCAAAGCTCAGCACACCACCGGCACCCTTCAGTCCCTTGGCGGCAAGTCGCTGGTCACCGGCCCCCGGCAGGCCCGGGTAATGAACGGACTTGACCAGCGGATGCGCGAGCAGGTACCGCGCGATGGCATTCGCATTCTCCTGCTGCCGGTCCATGCGCAGGGCCAATGTCTGGATGCCGCGGCGCACCGAATCGCATTCAGTGGGCGCCAGTACCCCTCCAAGACGGTTCTGGGCGAAGTACACGCGATTGGCCAAATCCTCACCGGAGACGACCACGAGACCGGCGTTGACGTCGGAGTGACCGGCCAGGTACTTGGTGGCGGAGTGGATTACCACATCCGCGCCAAGGGAAAGCGGCTGCTGCAGGTACGGGGTCACGAACGTGTTGTCCACGATGGACAGCGCACCGTAACGGTGGGCTGTTGCGGAGATGGCGCGTACGTCGTTGACCTTGAGCAGCGGATTGGTCAGGGTTTCAAAGTAGACGGCTTGGGCAGGCGCGATGCCGTTCGCGCGGTCGCCCTTGACGGCGGCCTCCAACGCTGCAATGTCCTGGGTATTGACTGATTCGACCACGACGCCCCAACGGGTAAAGAACTCATTGAGCTGCGAATACGACCCACCGTAAATGTTGTCCCCTACAATAATACGGTCGCCGGGCTTGAAAATGCTGAGCACGGCATGAATCGCCGCCAAGCCGGAGGCGAACGCAAAACCGCGCGTTCCCTGCTCAAGCTGGGCGATCTGCTGTTCCAGGAAGTCACGTGTGGGATTGCCGCTGCGCGCATAGTCGTAACGGGGCATCGCATCGACCCTCTCAAAGGCATATGTCGTCGAATTGTAGATCGGCGGGTTCACGGCTCCGGTGTCATTGTCGTCAACCGGCAGTCCGTGGACGAGCTGAGTATTGAATCTGGTCATTGCGCACCCCCTTAAAATGTTGCGTCATCTGCGCGAAGCCGTTCCCGCGCGGCACGGTTACGACCTTAACGCAAAACGCCGGCCCGAAGGCCGGCGTTGCTATATGTGTTGGTTATGAAGCGATATAATCCAGTCCCCATCCGGTTCAAACGGCTGGGCGGAACCCGTCCGTCAGACCTCACCGCCTTCGACCACGATCTCGTCGGGATTGACCTCATCGCCGTACACCGGTGCCAGGGTCTCCTGATAATCCTTGTGGAAGAAGTCGTCCTTGCCGAGTTTGACGATCTCATCGTTCACGAAGTCCAGCAGTTCTTGGTTGCCCTTCTGCACCGCCGGGGCGATGGTGTCGTCGTCGCCGAGCCGAGTGATGCCGACCTTGAATCCCTTGTTGGCCTTGGCCCAGGCGAGCACCTCGGTGTTGTCGGTGGAGAAGGCGTCGCCGCGGCCGTCCAGCAGTGCGTTGTAGGCATCGGCGTACTGGTCGTACTTCTGCAGCTTGACGTTCGGTGCGTTCTTCTCGAACCAGGTTTCGGCCGTGGTGCCTTTGGCGATGATCAGGGTCTTGCCGTCCAGCTGGCCGACGTCGGTGATCGGCGCGTTCTGCGGGGAGACCACGCCGAGCGCAACCTTCATGTACGGCTTGGCGAAATCGACTTTGCCCTTGCGCTCCTCGGTGACGGTGAAGTTGGCGAGCACCAAATCGACCTTGTTGGAGGTGAGCACATCCACACGGGCGGCCGGATCGACCGACGTGTATTCCGGTTTCACACCCAGATCCTTGGCCAGTCGTTCGGCGAAGTAGACGTCATAGCCCTGGTACTTGCCGTCCTTGTCCACGTAGCCGAATGGTGCCTTGTCGGAGAAGACGGCAATCTTGATCTTGCCGCTCTTCTTGATCTCGTCGAGGCTGCGGGCCTTGGCGTTGGCGCTGGAGCTGTTGCCTGTGTCAGAGGACTTCGCTTCGCTCGGGGTGCCTGCGGACGGACCGCATGCGGCCATGGATGCCGCCATTACCAATGCCGCACCTGCGGCAATCAGTGCTTTGAATGATCTCCCAACCTTGATACTCATTGAGTTCTCCTTCTCTTGTTGTTATTGATATTTCTTCTCAAATACGTCGATATGGCACAATCGAATCACTCGAATTCGAAGGTGTGCAGGAACTGCTGCGCACGTTCGGTTTGCGGGTGTTCGAAGAATGCCTGCGCATCATACGATTCCTCGACGATGTGCCCGCCATCCAGCAAGATGATGTGGTCGGCGATGGCTCGCGCGAACTGCATCTCGTGGGTGACGATAAGCATCGTCTGCCCGGACTTGGCCAGTTCGAGCACCACGTCGAGCACTTCACGCACCATTTCGGGGTCGAGAGCCGCCGTGATCTCATCGAGCAGCAGTACTTCCGGATGCAGAACCAGCGCACGGCAAATGGCCACACGCTGGCGCTGACCGCCGGACAATTCGTGCGGCCAGGAGTCCTTGCGATCGGCAAGTCCCACACGGCCAAGCAACCGGATTGCTTCAGCCTCCACCTCGGCCTTGTCTCGCTTCTGCACGAGCACCGGCGCCATGGTGATGTTGCCGAGCACCGTTTTGTTCGGGAACAAATCATAGCTTTGGAACACCATGCCGATACGAGTGCGCAGTTCACTGGACCGGTCGGATCGTCCGGCTCGTTCCGTGCCGGGTTTTCCGGTATCGATCACCTGATCGTTGATGGAAATCGTGCCGCCCTGAATCGGTTCCAAACCGGCGATGGTGCGCAGCAGCGTCGACTTGCCCGAGCCGGAAGGACCCAGCACCACGAGCACCGAACCATGCTCCACCTTGAAGGAGATGTCGTCCAGCACCGGCTTGTCGGCATTCGCATACTGTTTGATCAGATGATCCACCTCGAAACCCTTGCAGGTCGTTTCGGGTTCAGTCATTCGACCACCTCTTTTCCAGTCGGCGGGCCACAATGGACAGCGGCCAGCACACGATGAAGTACATAAAGAAAATCACGCCATAAATCCACAAGGTTCCGGTCGGGAATTGGAATCGGTTCGCGTCGATAATCTGCTGGCCGACCTTGATGACCTCGACCACACCGAGCAGCACGGCCAACGATGTTGTTTTGACGATACGTGTCGCCAAGTTCACGGATGCCGGCAGCATACGGCGAACTGCCTGCGGCAGAATCACCCGGGAGAAAGCCTGCCACGGGCTCAACCCCAGTACGTAGCTCGATTCGTACTGCACTTTGGGAATCGACTGCAATGCGCCACGCACCAGATCGCCCAGCTCGGCGCCTCCCCACAGGATGAACACCAGCACGCAGGCACCGGTGGCATCGAGATTCCAATCGAACCATCGAGCAAAACCGTAGTAGGCAAGGAACAGTAACGCCAGCTGAGGCATAATGCGGATGAAGTCGAGGTAGATGCGCATCGCGGCCCGGATCACGGGGTTCTTCAGCGTCATCAGCCAGCCCACCAACAGGCCGACCGGGATGGACGCGCCTACGGATACGCCGGCTATCCACACGGTGACCCATAGGCCTTGCAGCAGACGTGGGAATACGCCCGGCTGGAGCAGTATTTCAGCGCCGTCCATAATCGAACCTCCTCTCCAGCCATGTGCCAAAGATGGAAATCGGCAGCAGAATCACCAGATACGCCACAATCAGCATGAACAGCGACTCATAGGTGCTGTAGTACATGCCGATCAGATCTTTGGCCATATACATCACGTCGGCGAGCGCAATGGCGGAGACGACGCTCGATTCCTTGAACAGGAAGATCACATTGGCCACTACGCCTGGAATGGCGGTGGACACCGCCTGCGGCAGAATGACTCGGGTGATGGTTTGCGTGGAGGTCAGTCCCAGTACGTATGCGGTTTCGCGCTGCACGTTGGGCACCGCTTCCAATCCGCCGCGCATCGCCTCGGCCATGTAGGAACCGCCCAGGAATCCGAGGCCGACTATCGCGCAGGTTTCGGCGGACCATACTACGCCGAGTTTGGGCAGGCCGAAGTACAGAAAGTACAGCTGTACCAGCAATGGCGTATTGCGGCTGAGTTCGATATAGATTCTTACGATTTGCCGGGCGACCGGAATACGCGCGATTTCCACGCCAGCGCAGACCAGACCCACCGCGACGGCAAGCAGTATGCCAAACACGGATATGAATAAGGTCATCAATGTGCCATTGACGAAGAAAGGCGCGTAACGCTGCACGAACGACCAATCGAATGTCATCGGGCGCGCTCCTTCCTTTGCTTCTCGTTTCTTCTCCTGCGCATAAACGGTCTTAGCCGCCCATGTACGATTTCGGGGGCGAACATACCTGCCACGGCCCCCTTGCCGTGTCATCGTAGAGTATCAGAACACGTGGCATGGCCGCTACGCTATATGCATTACTTATGGGACGTTACTCGATGGGCGAACATCAGGGCAATATTGTCGCCTAAACGGTGGATACACTGAGGCTATGAAGATTACCAAAGCTCTGACCCGTTTGACCGGTCCTGAAACCGCCCCGGTGTTCGTGCTGCTGCACGGCTGGGGATCCAATGAATACGATCTGCCCGATTTGCTGAACTATTGCGGTGCCGGTTCGGCTGATTACGCCAGTTTGCAGGCACCCATCGCCTATGGCATGGGATATACATGGTTCGGCTCGTGGACGCATGAGGGTGTGCCGGAGGGCGAATCGTTGGACAAGCAGGCGGCTGAGGCCGCCCAAGCCATTGATTCATGGGTCGCGGAGCATATTCCCGCCACTCGGCCGGTGGTTGCCATGGGATTCTCGCAGGGCGGCCTCTTGGCCGCGCATCTGCTGCGTTTCAATCCGAAACGATATGCCGCAGCCGTCTCCTGCTCTGGATGGCTGGCACCGGGGTCCGTTGCGGGCGATGCCGAATTGGCTTCGTTGAAGCCGCCCGTGTTCTACGGGCATGGTGCCATCGATGATATTTTCTCTGCCGCGCAGGTGGCGGCGATGGGTGAGTTCTGGCGCGAGCACGGCACGTTGACCGAACAGGTGTATCCGGGCATGGCCCATTCGATTAATATGCCGGAAATGCGCGATATTCAGCGATTCTTGGAGGCCAGCGGATTCATTCGTCCGCAGATTTGGTGATTCGACATCACATGGCGTAGTCTACGTGGGCGAATTCGGGGACTTTGTACCATTTGACGGGGTAGCCAGCACCGTGGGCGCAGAAGACCGAGTCGGGGGTGTTGTCCAGATCGGCTTCGGGATCGTAGGCGGCGGCTGCGATGACCTGTTCGGCGTCATGGCATGGCTTGTAGCCGCCGAAGGTGGCGGAGAAATGGCCATGGCCGTGCGTGTACTGGTTCACATCCATCGCATAGTCGCGCATTTCGGACACCGGCGCCTCGCCTTCGATCACGGCGTATTCGCCATCGGTGACCGGGGATTCGAAGGTGCCGGCCATGCGCTGGATGTCGCTCATGGCACGGCCGATCATGTCTGCGGGCACTTCGAGCCGGAATCGGTACCACGGTTCCAGCAGTCGGCAGTTGCCCTCCCCTGTGGTGTCCGGCCGGCTCTCGACCGGCGTCTCGGGCCGGCCACTGACTCCAGCTCTGGCTTCCATGAGCCCCTGACGAATTGCACGATAGGTGGCTTGGCGGAAGTCGCCGCCTTCGGTATGCTTCAGATGCGCGCGGCCAGCCACCAAAGTCATCTTGATATCGGTGAGCGGCGCGCCAACGAGCACACCGAGATGCTCACGCTCGGTCAGGTGGGTCAGAATCAGCCGTTGCCAATTGCGGTCCAAATCATTTTCGGACAGGGCCGAGCCCACAGTGACTCCGCTGCCCGGCTCCCCTGGTTCCAGCAGGATATGCGCTTCGGCATAATGACGGAGCGGTTCGAAATGACCTGCGCCTTCGACCGGCGCAGTGATGGTCTCACGGTACAGGATGGAGCCGGGGCCAAAGGACACATCCAGACCGAACCGGTCGTGCAGGGTCTGCTGGATGATTTCCAGCTGGACTGCGCCCATCAATTGCACATGAATCTCGGCCAGCCGTTCCACCCACACCACATGCAACAACGGGTCTTCGTCTTCCAGCTCACGCAATGCGGTGATGACCTTATGCAAGGTCAGATCATCGAACTGGGGAAGGGCCGGCGAGCTATTGTCCGTCTCTGCGTCTTGGCCGGCAGTGTCGTTCTCCTCATTGCGGCCGGTTCCCGACTTGGCGGCATCATGCTCGGCATCGTCCCGATTCACGCTGTCATGGCCAGTGCCACCGCGTTTGGCCGCTCCCGAGGTGCCGGCCGTATCGGATTCAGCTCCGGCGGGCAACACCGTGTAGGTCAACACGGGTTGCAGCGACGGCGATTCGGCGTCCGGTTCCGCTCCCAGCCCTTCGCCGGGGAAGGTCCGCGTCAGTCCGGTCACCGCGCATACCGAGCCGGCCGGCACTTCGGTGACCGTCTCGAATTTGGCGCCATTGTAGATGCGCACCTGATCGACTTTCTCGGACCACGCCATGCCATCATCCTCCTGCGCTGGCGACGGTGTCGACGCCGCGGCGCACGAGGATGAGGAGACGATCTCCTTGGCTTTGAGCGCACCGCCGGTGACGCGCAGCCACGTCATACGGTTGTGCTGGCCGTCGTGGGCGATCTTGAACACGCGTGCGGCGAAGGCGGCCGGCCATTCACGTTCGCGGGTGAACGTCTCCAGCCCGTCCAGGAATTCCTCGACCCCTTCGAGTTTCAATGCCGAGCCGAAATATACGGGGAACAGCTCACGTACGGCGATCATCGATCGCAATCTGCCCACGGACAGCACGCCATGTTCCAGATAGTCGTTCATCGCCTCCTCGTCCAGGGTGGCGATGTCTTCGGCGAACGCGTCCAACGGTACCGCGCTGCCCTCAGTGAACTGTTCCATTGCCGGCAACGGATATATCGCATCGCTCAGGCGTTTGCGCAACTGTGTCAGAATGGCCTCGCGGGCGAATCCGGCGGCGTCGCACTTGTTGACGAAGATGAACGTCGGCACACCGTATCTGGCCAGCAGACGCCACAGTGTCTCGGTATGGCCTTGCACGCCATCCGTGCCGGAGACCACAAGAATCGCGTAATCAAGCACGCGCAGCACCCGTTCGGTTTCGGCTGCGAAGTCCACGTGCCCCGGCGTATCCAGCAAGGTCAGTCGCAGGTCGCCGTGTTCAACCAACGCTTGGTGCGCGAAGATCGTGATGCCTCGCGCCTTCTCCAAGGAATTGGTGTCCAGAAACGCATCGCCGTGATCCACTCGCCCCAATTTGCGGATCTCACCGGTGCGGTAGAGCAGCGCCTCGGACAGCGTGGTCTTGCCCGCGTCCACATGCGCCACGATGCCTGCCACTATCTGTTTCATCAGCTGTGCTCCCTTCCCGATGCGCCGCGCAATTGCCGGCCGCCTAACCAATATATCCGAGAAAATCCGGGAGGGAAAAATTGTATCGCCAGACCGGGCTGCCGGTACAATAAGTCACCGAACACCGACTGATATGAGGAGCCTCCGTGACCACTTCCGGCATTACCGTTTTCGGCCAACCATCCCAGCCCAATCATGGTGCCGGCGGGCGAATCGCCATGGACGATGCCGTCTTCCCCACCGATTATGTGGCGCTGGATTTGGAGACCACCGGCTTTTACCCGAACAGTTGCGCCATCACGGAAATCGGTGCCGTGCGCGTGCGGAAGGGGCATATCGTCGATCAATTCCAGCAGCTGGTGAATCCCTTGCGGCCGATTCCGCGTCAGATCACCACGCTGACCGGCATCACCGATGCGATGGTGGCCGACCTCGATCCGATTGACGAGGTGCTTCCCCGATTCATCGCATGGCTCGCTACCCCGGCTGCCAGTCCCGCCGTTGAGCCGATTGTCGGTCATAACGTCAGCTTCGATCTGCGATTCCTGGATTACAACACCCGGCATATCGCCGGCTGCGGCTTTGCCTGCGCGGATTATGACACGATGCAGATCAGCCGCGCCCTGTTCCCCGCGCAGCGGCATCACCGTCTGGCCGACCTGATCGTACGCTTCGGCATCGCGGACAATGAGGAGCACCGCGCATTAAGCGATGCCATCCAAACCCAGCAGTGCTTCGAATGGATGCGGCATTATGTCACCGAGCATCACGAATCCGAAGCGATCCGTTGGAAGCAGGCGCCGGCCAGAAACAGCACCGAAATTCTCCACCAGCAGTTGGTGGTAAAGCGGTAGTTTACAGCCCGTATTATTCGCACATAGAGGAAAAACTATTAGTCGCTGGGCTAGAGTCCTTATAGTGGACGGATTCCTCTCGCATATCGGAGAAATGCGGGATACCACACGGTTAGCGGCCAATTTGGGGCCGGCGTCCCGCAACCGTGCGGGACGCCACGCACGTCAAACGATGCACACGGCTGGCATCCCGCACCCCATTCCACAGAACCATTGGAATTCTGCCAATCCCACAAACCGGCGACGGCACCGTACATCAGGTTCTGTGGGACGCCAGAGGAAAAACACCCGAAATCCGCTGGCATCCCACACCATGTCACACCGCACCTGCAGCATCGCACCACACCACATCACGCCGACACCTATTCGTGCCCCCATTTGCATAATTCGACGTTTTTGGAAGATGGCGCACACATGCATGTGCCCCATTTGCATATCAAACAGTTGACGCAACAATGGTGGCGCATGCCCCTTTGTATCGGTATGAATCAGTCCCTGCCGTCAGGCTCTCCCCCTATTGTGAGGGCCGACTGGCAGGGACTGAACACGCATAATCACATGAGCACGCCATGCCAAGCATGGACATCTCAGTACGAACAGAACCTATTCGCACACGTTACAGCCCGTATTCCTTGGCGATGACGGACCAGAGGTCGGCGGCGGCCTGATCGACGGTTTCGTTGACGATGGTGACGTCGAATTCGTTTTCGGCGGCGAGCTCCACTTTGGCGGTTTCCAGGCGACGGGCCTGCTGTTCGGCGGTTTCGGTGCCTCGGCCGATCAGACGGCGCTTGAGCTCTTCAAAGCTCGGCGGCGCGATGAACACGTACACCACTTCCAAGTCGAGTTCGGCGGCGCGCTGCTTGACGCGGCGGGCGCCCTGCAAATCGATTTCCAGAATTGTTGGCACGCCGGCAGCCAGATGCTCCTCCACCGGAGCCAGCAATGTACCATAGTGGGCCATGCCGTGCACCACGGCGGTTTCCAGGAACTCCCCCGCCGCTTCGCGGGCCAGGAACTCGTCTTCGGCGAGGAACCAGTAGTTGACGCCATCAACCTCGCCGGGGCGCGGAGCGCGCGTGGTGGCGGAAACGGACACCCACACTTCGGGGTGGTCGGCGCGCAGCTTGGCCTCCACAGTGCCTTTACCTACTGCGGTGGGGCCAGTCAGGACGATTAGACGGCCGGCATGGGTGTTTTCAGTCATGGGTTCCTCCGGAGATGATGTGGTGTGCAGCGATTATGAATCCAATGTGGTAACGGCTCACCGGCGAGATGACCGGTAACTGTTACAGCCCCGACGAACAGGGAAGAATATGAATCGTGATGCGACGTACGCGATGAGATACACACGTACGCATGCCGCGACATCTGATTCCGTTCTGATCACTGATTCTCCGCGCCTTCGGCGGTGGCCTCCATCAGGGCCTGGCGCACGTCGAGCGCAATCGACTCGGTGGCCTGGCTCAATGCGGCGATATCCGGCCCGTGCGAGGCGATGAAGCGGGACACGGTGACCAACACGTTGCCGCGCGTACCGCGGAACACGGTTTTCAGGTCCTTGGCCTCGGCACCCTGCCAGCCGTAGCCAGGGGAAAGAATCGGGCCGGTGAACTTGGAGGGGTCCACGCCGGAATCCTGCGTCCATTGGCCGATGGTGGCGCCGATGATAAGGCCCACCGAGCCCATGCCTTCGATATCCACGTTGTGCTTCTGTGCGGTGGAGGCGATGCCGTAGGCCACAGTGCGCCCCTTGTAGTCGCCGCTCTGGCGCAGCGCGGTCTGCAGACTCATGCCTTCCGGATTGGAAGTCAGGGAGGCGATGAACACACCGCGTCCGTTTTCCAACGCTTCGGTAATCAAGCCGTTCAACGAGCGCGCGCCATAGTACGGCAGCAGGGTGATGGCGTCGGCCAGCATCGGGGCGCCGGGTTTGAAGTAGGCGTCCGCGATGGCGGAAATCGTGGTGGACAGGCCTCCATGAAGGCAATCCACGATGGTGATGACGCCCATCTGGCGTGCCGCGTACAGCACGCGTTCGAGCGCTTCGAAGCCCTTGGCCCCGTAACGCTCGAACATCGGCGTCTGGAATTTGACTGCCGCGGCGCGCCCGTTGGCAGCCTGCAGCATACGCATGGAGAAGAGTTCGGCGCCTTCGGCATCGACGTTGTATCCCCAGTCGGTGAGGAGCTTGCGATGCGGGTCAATGCCCACACACAGCGGCCCGTATTTGGCCATTGAATTGCTTAATCGCAGACCGAAATCCGAACGTTGTGCCTGCAATTCCTCACTGCTGGGTGTAGTCATCAGAACTCCCGTCGCTCCAATTCGAACAACTGCTTCGAATGCTCCTGAATGCTCATGATCTGATAATCATTATGCTTCACGGCCTCGATAGCGAGCAGTGCGGCCTGGAACTCGGTGATGGTGGTGAACTGCGGCAGATCGGCGGCAATGGCGGCGGCGCGGATGGAATACCCGTCGGACCGGGAGCCGCGCGAGTTCGGCGTGTTGAGGATCATGTCGATCTTGCCCTCCTCGATGAGATCGACCACGTTCTTGCCCACGGATCCGGCGGCGTGATGCACTTCGACCGGCGCCTCCGGATCGGTGTCCACGCGGGTGCTGATCTTATCCACGATGTTCGACTCGATGCCGTACCGGCTGAGCACGGAGGCGGTGCCCTCGGTGGCCCAGATCTTGAAGCCGAGTTCCTCGAGACGCACGGCAATCAACGGCAGCTGACGCTTGTCGGTGTCGTTCACGGAGATGAACACGTTGCCATGGGTCGGCAGGCCACCGTCGTAGGCGGCGAGCTGGCTCTTGGCGAAGGCGTGCGGGAAGTCACGGTCGAAGCCCATGACCTCGCCGGTGGAACGCATCTCAGGTCCGAGCAGGATGTCGACGGTCTTGCCCACCGGGGTGCGGAAGCGCTTGAACGGCAGCACGGATTCCTTGACCGCGACCTGCTGGCCGGGGTGGATGTCGCCGCCATCGCCCTTGGGCAGCAGCAGACCGTTGGCGCGCTGGTCGGCGATGGTCTCGCCGGCCATGATGCGGGCGGCGGCCTTGGCCAGCGCCACGCCGGTGGCCTTGGAGGCGAACGGCACGGTACGGGAGGCACGCGGGTTGGCCTCGATCACATACAGCGTGTTGGCCATGAAGGCGTACTGCACGTTGATCAGACCCTGCACGTGGCAACCCTTGGCGATGGCGTAGGTGCCTTCGCGCAGGCGGCGGATCTGGTCGTCGGACAGGGTGGACGGGGGCAGGGTGCAGGCGGCGTCACCGGAGTGGACGCCGGCCTCCTCGACGTGCTCCATAATGCCGCCGATGTACAGTTCCTCGCCGTCGAACAGGGCGTCGACGTCGATCTCGATGGCGTCCTGCAGGAACTTGTCGATGAGCAGCGGGGAGGGCAGGCGGCCGGAGACCACGGTATCGGCCTTGGCTTCGGCAAGCGCGCGGTCCACGTACTTGGTGAGCTGCTTGTCGTCGTAGACGATTTCCATGCCGCGGCCGCCAAGCACGTAGCTCGGGCGCACGAGCACCGGGTATCCGATGCGGTGGGCAGCGTCCATGGCCTCTTCGAGGCTCAGGGCGGTGCCGTAACGCGGGGCGTTCATCTCCGCCTTCTTGAGCACCTCGCCGAACAGCTCACGATTCTCGGCCAGATCGATGGATTCCGGGGTGGTGCCGAGAATCGGCACGCCGGCGGCCTTCAGACGCGCGGCCAAGGACAGCGGGGTCTGGCCGCCGAGCTGGACGATGACGCCCTTGACCGGGCCCATCTTCTTCTCGGCCTCGTAGATCTCGAGCACGTCTTCGAAGGTGAGCGGCTCGAAGTAGAGGCGGTCGGACATGTCGTAATCAGTGGACACGGTCTCCGGGTTGCAGTTGACCATGATGGTGTCATAGTCCTTGCCAAGCTCCTGCACGGCGTGCACGCACGTGTAGTCGAACTCGATGCCCTGGCCGATGCGGTTCGGGCCGGAGCCGAGGATGATCACGGCCTCGCGCTCGCGCGGGCGCAGCTCGGTTTCGTCGGCGTAGCAGCTGTAGTAGTACGGCGTGGCGGCGTCGAACTCGGCGGCGCAGGTGTCGACGGTCTTGTAGACCGGGCGCAGACCGTAGGTCCAGCGCAGCTCGCGGATGGTGTTCTCGCCTTCATCGCCCAAGCCACGCAGGTGGGCCACCTGCACGTCGGACAGACCGGCGAGCTTGGCCTTCTTGAGCAGCTTCGGGGTCAGGGTCTCGGCCTCGCGCACCGTCATGGCGGTCTCGTTGATGAGGAAGATCTGCTTCAGGAACCACGGGTCGATCTTGGTGGCCGCGAACACCTGCTCCAGCGTGGCACCGCCCCAGATGGCGCGCATGAGCTGCAGGTAACGGTGTTCGGTCGGGGTGTGGATGGCCTCAAGCAGTTCGGCCACTTCCTCGGCGGACGGCTTCTCGCCATCCCAGTTGAAGCCCATGTGGCGCTTGTCGATGGAACGCATGGCCTTGCCGAGGGACTCCTGGAAGTTGCCGGCCAGGGCCATGGCTTCGCCCACGGACTTCATGGAGGTGGTCAGGGTGGGGTCGGCGCCAGGGAACTTCTCGAAGGCGAAGCGCGGCACCTTGGTGACCACATAGTCGATGGTCGGCTCGAATGAGGCCGGCGTGGACTGGGTGATGTCGTTGCGAATCTCGTCGAGCGTGTAGCCGAGCGCCAGCTTGGTGGCGATCTTGGCGATCGGGAAGCCGGTGGCCTTGGAGGCCAGTGCGGAGGAACGGGAGACGCGCGGGTTCATCTCGATGACGATGATGCGGCCGGTCTTCGGATGGACGGCGAACTGGATGTTGCAGCCGCCGGTGTCGACGCCCACGCCACGGATGATGGCGATGCCGATGTCGCGCAGCTTCTGGTACTCACGGTCGGTCAGGGTGAAGCAGGGGGCCACGGTGATGGAATCGCCGGTGTGCACGCCGACCGGGTCGACGTTCTCGATCGGGCAGACGACCACGACGTTGTCGTTGCGGTCGCGCATAAGCTCGAGCTCGAATTCCTTCCAGCCTTCGATGCCCTCCTCGATCAGGACCTCGTCGGTGGGCGAGTAATGGATGCCGGCGCCGGCGATGCGGTGCAGCTCCTCCTCATTGTGGGCGATGCCGGATCCCAGGCCGCCCATGGTGAAGCTCGGACGCACGACCAGCGGGTATCCGAACTTCTCGGCGATCTTGTCGACTTCCTCGATGCTGTGGGCGATGTCGGAGCGGGCGGATTCGGCGCCGGCCTCGTCAACGACCTTCTTGAACAGTTCACGGTCCTCGCCACGGTCGATGGCTTCCAGGGAGGCACCGATCAGTTCGACGTTGTACTTCTTCAGGACGCCGGCCTCGCCCAGCGCCATGGCGGCGTTGAGTGCGGTCTGGCCGCCCAGGGTGGGCAGAAGCGCGTCGGGGCGTTCCTTGGCGATGATCTGCTCGAGGATCGGAGTGGCGATCGGCTCGATGTAGGTGGCGTCGGCCATCTCCGGGTCGGTCATGATGGTGGCCGGGTTGGAGTTGACGAGGATGACGCGGATGCCTTCCTCACGAAGGACGCGGCATGCCTGGGTGCCCGAGTAATCGAACTCCGCAGCCTGACCGATCACGATCGGGCCGGAGCCGATGACCATCACGGATTTGATGTCGGTGCGCTTCGGCATATCACTTACCTTCCTTGGAGTTGTTCTTCATAAGTTCGCAGAAACGGTCGAACAGGTAGGCCGCATCGTGCGGGCCTGCTGCGGCCTCCGGGTGGTACTGCACGGAGAATGCGGGGATGTCCACGCACTGCAGGCCTTCGACCACGTCGTCGTTCAGATCGATGTGGGAGACGAACACCTTGCCGTACTTGCCGTTTTCAAACGGCGCGTCGACCTGCTTGCCGATCGGAGCGTCGACCGCGAAGCCGTGGTTGTGGGCGGTGACCTCGACCTTGCCGGTGGTCAGATCCTTGACCGGCTGGTTGATGCCACGGTGACCGAACTTGAGCTTGTAGGTGCCGAAGCCGAGCGCGCGGCCAAGCAGCTGGTTGCCGAAGCAGATGCCGAAGAACGGGTAGCCGGCGTCGAGCACCTGGCGCAGCAGCTCGATTTCGGGGCCGGCCTGTTCCGGGTCGCCCGGGCCGTTGGAGAAGAAGACGCCGTCCGGGTTCAGGCTCTCGATTTCGGCGAAGGTGATGGTGGAGGGCACCACGTGCACGCGGCAGCCGCGTTCGGCCATGCGGTGCGGGGTCATGCCCTTGATGCCGAGGTCCACGGCGGCCACGGTGTACAGCGGCTCCTTGCCTTCGTACTCGCCGCATGGCTCGATGGTGTAGGTCTCCTTGGTGGACACCTCGTCGTACAGGCTCAGGCCCTGCATCTGCGGGGTGTTCCTGACGTCTTCGAGCAGCTGCTCGATGGTCTTGAGCGCGCCGGTGGCCTGGTCGGTCAGGGCGTCGCCGGAGAAGATACCGGCGCGCATCACGCCTGCGGAACGCAGGTGACGCACCAGCTTGCGGGTGTCGATGTGGCTCAGGCCGACGATGCCGTTCTTGGTGAGGTCGTCATCAAGGCTGCCTTCGGCACGCCAGTTGCTCACGTTCGGAGAGGGATCACGCACGATGTATCCGGCAACCCAGATGCGGGAGGACTCAGGGTCTTCGCTGTTGACGCCGGTATCGCCGATGTGCGGGAACGTCTGCACAACGATCTGGCGATCGTAGCTCGGATCGGTGAGCGTCTCCTGGTATCCGGTCATACCGGTGGCGAAGACGATCTCACCGGTCGTCTCACCGAGGGCGCCATACGGCTCCCCCACATATACCTGTCCATCTTCCAAAACGAGGACTGCATCGTCCTTGTCATACATCGGAATTGCGATGGTCCCGGACTCGTTCTGGCTCACCAAAACCCCCTTATGTTTTTCGGGTATTCGTACCAAGGTTAACGGCCAGCGCAGACTCACACGCCGTTGGGCGCAAAGTCTCACCCCGCTGGCGGGGCTGTCGGCAAGGTACCGACTTGAGAATGTACGGCGACACAAGTGTCCGCCCATGAAAAAGCCTCCCGAATGGGGAGGCTGAACAACAAATGACTAATCGACCGTCGGCTGAATCTCAGCGGACGGGGCAGCGGGCTCGTCGGATGCACCGGACGAATCGGAAACATCGCCCTCATCGGTCGGATCGGATGCGGCGGCATCGGAATCGGACGATTCCTCATCGGCCTCTTCCGTCACGGACTCCGGTGCCGGTGCTGCGTTCTTGGCGGTGCACACCGCAGACAGCAGGCCATGGATGAAAGCGGGCGAATCGTCATCGCACAGGGTCTTGGCCAATGCCAGAGCCTCGTCGATAGCGACCTTGTCCGGCACATCATCGTTGAACAGAATCTCCCAAGCGGCGATACGCAGAATGTTGCGATCGACCACGCCCATACGGCGGACCTTCCAACCCGTGGAGTGTTCGTCCAGGGTCATGTCGATCTGACGACGGTGCTCGGCCACGCCCTTGACGATTTCAATGGCATAGTCGGGAAGCGGGGTCTGGGCACCGGGATGTGCGATGCGTTCGTCAAGCAGGGAGAGAATATCCTGACTTTTTTCGTCGGCTTCGTACAGGGTGTTCAGAGCCCTTTTGCGCGCGGTGGAACGTGCCATACTGCTGCTGTCCTAGTCCTTTCTACGGTCGGTCGTCTGTTGAGGATGCGAAGATCAGTTGTTCTCGCGGCCGGTGTAGGAACCATCCTCGGTGTTGATCTTGACGCGGTCGCCCTCATTGATGAACAGCGGGACCTGAATCTCGGCTCCGGTCTCAACGGTGGCCGGCTTGGTGCCGGCGTTGGAGCGGTTGCCCTGCAGGCCCGGCTCGGTGTGGGTGATGGTCAGGACCACGGAGCCCGGCAGGTCAACGCTCAGCGGGGTGCCGTCGTGGAAGGAGACCAGGCAGTCGGTGCCTTCGAGCAGGAACTTGGCCTTGTCGCCCAGAAGGGTCTTCGGAACCATGATCTGATCGTAGGTGGTCATGTCCATGAACACGAAGTTGTCGCCGTCCTCGTAGGAGTACTGGAGGGTGCGGTTGTCGACGGTCTCGAATTCCATCTTCATGCCTGCGTTGAAGGTCTTGTCGACGATCTTGCCTGAGAGCACGTTCTTGATGGTGGTGCGTACGAAGGCGGGGCCCTTGCCCGGCTTGACGTGCTGGAACTTCATGACGGTCCACAGCTGGCCGTCCAGGTTCAGGACGGATCCGTTCTTGATGTCGTTAGTAGTCTGTGCCACGTTATTCACCTATTTCAAATTCAAACTAGCTTAGGCAAAGCCCAAAAATTGCCTTGGCTATTATGCCACACCGGGTATACAGGAAGTGAACGCTGGGGTTTCCCACGTGACCCCGACTAGACTGGATGAATATGCGATCCTTCTTCGAAGCCATATCCGTGTCCTGCGTCGTTCCCGCGCAATCGCCGGCGGACAACGAACGCACGGTGTTCGACAACCTGTCCTTCAGCATGGAACGCGGCGAGATCGTCGATCTGGTGGGACCGTCCGGCTCCGGCAAATCGAGTCTGCTGACCGCATGCGCCCGACTCAACCCGCATGCGCACGGCACGTTCGCCCTTGAAGGCAAGGGCAGCGGCGAGTTCACGCCGCAGCAGTGGCGGCGGGATGTCGCCTACCTGCCGCAGAAGCCGATTCTGGCGGGCAAGAACGTGGCCGAGGCGATCCGCCTGCCCTGGACGCTCGCGATTCGCGGCAAGGGCGGCAAGGCCGAGCAGCTGCTGCCCGACGAGCGCATCCGCACGACGTTGGACGCGATGGGCTGCGAGGACATCGATCTGGAGCGCGCCCCGCACGACCTGTCCGGCGGCCAGGCGGCCCGCGTGGCCCTGGCCCGCACACTGCTCACCGATCCGAAGGTGCTGCTGGCCGACGAGGTAGATGCTGGTCTCGACGACGACAACGCGGCCAAGGTGGCTACGATCATGGCGGATGCCGCCACACGCGGCATGGCGATCATCCGCATCCGCCACCGTCCGCCGGACGGACGGGCCACCCGCACGCTGACGCTGGACAAGGGGCGGCTGACCGAACGCGAGATGACGGATTCGGCGGCGCAGGACGCGAACGCGGTGCCTGCCGGCGCCGATGAGAATGAGGAGACGCAGTCATGAGCGGCGATCTGGGCAATTCCTACAACATCGATATCTGGGGTCTGCTCATCGCGCTGGGCATGGTGGCCGTGGCGGCCATCATCAGCGAACTCATGCATATGGGCATCGGCAGAACCCTGATGTGGTCGGCATGCCGCGCCCTCGTGCAGCTGTGCGCCATGGGATTCATCATCAGCTATGTGATTCGTTCGAACAGCGTGTGGATGGTGTTCGCCCTGATGACGGTCATGCTGGTCGCGGCGGTGCAGATCGTGATATCCCGCGCGAACGGCATCCCCAAAGGTCTTGCCGGACCGATCTTCCTGAGCCTGGTCATCACGATGCTGCTCATGCTGGCGTTGGTCACCGAACTCATCGTGCGCCCACACCCATGGTATGCGCCCCAGCTGGTGGTGCCCCTGACCGGCATGCTGCTGGGCAACACCGTTTCCGCGCTTGCTGTCGGGCTGAGCCGATTCTATGAAAGCATGGAGGAACGCCGCGACGAGGTGGATATGATGCTGGCCTTGGGGGCGACGGCATGGGAGTCCGCCCGCCCATCCGTCATCTCGTCGATTCGGCTGGGACTGCTGCCCACCACCGCTTCGCTGGCCTCCAGCGGCATCGTGACCATCCCGGGCATGATGGCGGGCCAGGTGATAGCCGGCGGAGATCCGCTGAACGCCGCCAAATACCAGTTCGTGGTCTTCGGCGCCATCGCCGCGCTGACCTTGCTGGCCGACGGTCTGATCATGGCCATGGTCTACCGCACCTGCTTCACCACCGAGGACCAGTACGCGCGATAGCGAAGGCGGGGCATGGACCCCGCCTTCGGTCATGCTCCTTACAGAGCGCCCCTACGCAGAATGTCCGCGAGAGACCACACCACGTGGGCGATACGTGCGAGCTCGGCATGCCGTCCGACCGACAGCCACTGTGCGCGATAGCGCTCGAACCACAACTCCAGATCGGCGGCGAGACGATTCGCCCCGATGCCGACGTCCTTGCCGTCGGCCAACGCCAGCAGTTCCTCGCCAAGTTCGTTGAACAGTCGCTGCCCGTCCAGCATCACCGACAGGAACTCCGCGGTCAGGCCTCCCTTGTCCAGACCGGCGAACGCGTCGCCGCAGTCAAGTAGCACCTGATCGCAATCCCGACGCCGTTCGATACGCTCGCGGTTCCACTGGAGCATCCGCCGGCGCGCGTCATCGCATCCCAACGTGCGGTCCAGCGTGAGACTCCCGCCGCTCGAACGTTCCATGCACGCCGCCACATCCATGTTCAGCGCACCGGTGCCGGAACCATATTCCAGCTCCAGCACCTGCACGGCAAGATCCCAGGGGAACGATACCCCATCGGAGTCGATGCGGGCGAGGCAATCCATGATGCGACCGGACTCGTCACCATACACCAGAGCGGAGATTCGACGGTTCATCTCATGCGCATCGATCTCGATCGGATTCCACGCGTTCTGAGCGCCATAGCACAGGCCCGGCACGCTCAGACGCGGATCGTTGACATGGCCGTAATCACCCCAATCGGTGACCACCATGCCCTCCGCATCGTACTTGGTCCCCGCCAACGCCATGTGATATGTGTTCAGCCAGGCACCCGCATAATCGGGGAAGAACCGGCTCCAAGCCCGCACCGCGGGGCACACGAACTGTCGACGGCCCTGCGCGGCGATGGTCTGGATCTTGCTCTCGTCGATCTGCGGCTCGTACATCCAGTTGAGCATCGTGATGTCGCCGGGCAGCAGATCCATCGTGCGCGGGCTTTCGAGCGCGATGTCCGCCCACAACATCGGTTGCCGACCATGGCGGGCAAGCGTTTCGCACAAATCCCTGACGAAACCGGCATACAGTTCATCGCGGCCGGCTTCCGGCGCATCCTGCGCGGACCTGCCACGCCCCAAGTCGAACGTCTCATCGCCGCCGATATTGAAGGACTTCGAACGGAACAGCGGCGCGTATTCCTCAATCAGGCGCGAGGCGAAATCATGGGCCTTGGGATCGGCGGCGTTCAGCGTGTGATGTTCCATGCGTTCGATGAAGCTGAACGGGCGGTCGGCGTCTTCGGGGAACTCACCCAGCCCGCGATGCTCACGGGTGCGCAGATTCATGTACATGTGCCCGAACGTGGCCAACGACGGCACCAACTCGATGCCGCGACGCGCGCAGTACTCGTCCAGATACGTGATGTCGGCGGCCGTGAGCGGATCGGTGCCACGCCACGCCTCGCTGAGCTCGACGAACGCGAAGGCATGCTCGACATACAGCTGGAACTGATTGTATTTATATAAGGCCAGCTGGTCGACGAACCAGGTGAGGAACTCCATCGTCGGCACTCGTCCGCGTGTCACGTCGAGACTGTAGGCGCGCACCGGGAATGCGGGCTTGTCCTGGATATGCAGGCAGGGGATGGCACGCGAGGTCTGCCCGATGATCTGCCGCAGCGTCTGCAGACCGTACCGCAGCCCGCTTTCGCTGCCGCCACGCACACGGATGCCCTCCGATTCGGACACATCCAACGTGTATTCGTCATGGGCCAGCCGTGAATCCAGGCCCAGGGATATGACGGTGCCGTGTGTGCGGCGCCTCAGGACGGTGACGCCGAGGCGGTGCCGAAGTTCATCGGACAGCTGCTCGATCGGCAACGTCTCCCAAGACTGATCGGCATCCTCGATCGTCACCAGAGGACCAATCAAAGCCGTGCCATGGGTGTACTCCAATGTCACCGGAGCGGGAATCAGGGTAAGACGCCGCGTTGCGTCGTCGGCCTTATGTTCGGAAGTGGGCACAGCTACTCCTTTCATGTGGTTTTTGTCACGCAAGAGGATATTGTACGACACCGGCGAATAGGCGCGAAGAGAACCGTTCTCTATTGGCCGATTGGCACCGCTCCCGGACCATCACCCCTTAGCACCGCTCCAGCAGACGCTCGGCCAGTCCCCGAAAGACCTGACCGACGCCATCCGTGCGCAAGGCGCCATCGACATCCAGCACCGCGGGACGACCCGCCTCGCCGATCTCGCGCACTTCGGGATCCAGCGGCAGCTGGGCCATCAGCGGCACGTCATAGCCAAGCGCCGCGCTTAACTGTTCAGACACGCGCTGACCGCCGCCGGCACCGAAAATCTCCAGCTTCTCGCCCTTGTGCTCGTAGTAGCTCATGTTCTCCACCACGCCACGCACCTTCACCGGCACCTGCAGGGCCACGAGTCCGGAGCGCACGGCGATGTCGGAGGCGGAGGGCTGCGGGGTGGTGACCACCACGAGTTCGGCGTTGGGCAGCGCCTGGGCCACGGAAATCGCCATGTCGCCGGTGCCGGGAGCCAAGTCGAGCAAGAGGACGTCCGGCTCGCCCCACCATACGTCAGACAGGAACTGTTCCAAGGAGCGCTGCAGTCGCGGCCCACGCCACAGAATCGCCCGGTCAGCACCGGCGAACATGCCGATGGAGATCAGTTTCACGCCCCACGCGGTGACCGGCATGAGCATGCCATTCAGATTGGTGGGCTGTGTATGCACGCCGAACAGGCGCGGCAGTGAGAAGCCGTAAATGTCCGCGTCGATGACGGCCGTGTCGAAACCGAGGGCCGCAAACGTGGCGGCCAGGTTCGCGGTAACCGAGGACTTGCCGACGCCGCCCTTACCGGAGGCGATGGCGAAGATGCGGGTCTTGACACCCGGTTTGCTGAAGGGGTTCCGCTTGCGTTCGGCCTTGAGGTTGGCGACCAGATCGGCCAGCTTGTCACGGCTCATCGAACCGACTTCGATATGAGGCAGCAGCTGTGCGCCCGGATAGGAGCTGACCGCGCCATTGATCTGGTTGGTGATGGTCTCGCTCAGTGGGCATCCGGGAACCGTCAGCTCAACGTGCACGGTGACGTCGTAAGTGCCGGCGTCCGACGATGCGGGCGCGGCTTCGATGGCGGCGATCATGCCGAGGTCGGTGACCGAACGACCGAGCTCGGGGTCGATGACCTTGCTCAGGCGTTCGTAGATGTCGGCTTCGATCTGACGTGCGTCGCTCATAAATCCGTATCCTCCTTTAGGGCCTGTTCTACCCTAGCGTGTGATGCGGCGGCATGCCAGAGGGAGTGGAGTAAGTCACACTGCGCACGCGCTGCGGATGTACCTCTCCCATTCCCGCATCCGTTTTGCGGACGACTACTTCCCTCAGTCACACAAGGCGACAGCTCCCCTCAGAGAGGGGAGCCAAGTCAGTCGATGCTACCGGTTTCTAGGAGCTGGGCGAATTGGATTTCGCCCAGCATGGGGATGCCGAGTTCCTCGGCCTTGATGGCCTTGGAGCCGGCGTTTGCGCCAATCACCACGTAATCGGTCTTCTTGCTCACCGAACCGGCCGCCTTGCCGCCACGCTCGATAATCGCCTCTTTGGCGGAGTCGCGCGAATAGCCTTCCAACGAACCGGTGACCACCACGGTTTTGCCGGCCAGCGTCTGCGGCAACGAACTGGTCTCGGCCTCGTCGACACCCACGCCGGCGGCCTGCCAAGCACGCAAAGTCGCGCCGCGCCAGTCGCCGGGTTCGCGGGTGGCGGCGAACCAGTTCACCACCGATTCGGCGATTTCCGGGCCCACCCCGTCGATGGCCGTCAGATCTTCAATCGTGGCCTTTTCGATGGCTGCCAGCGAGCCCATCGCCGAGGCGATCAGGCGTGCGGTAGGCGGACCGAGCCGGCGAATCGACAATGCGACCAGCACACGCCACAGGTCGGCGTGACGGGCCTTGTCCATTTCGTCGAACATCTTGCGCGTGTTTTCGCCGGGCCGAACGATCACCGGTACATCCGTGACGCCAGTGCGCGTGGTCTTGTGATCCACGCGCACGATGACCGCGTCGGCCGGCACGTCATACTCGGGATAGGAGGCTGCGGCAAAGCCCGGCATGGTACCAAGTGGAGCCTCAGCCCCGGTAGGTGCGCCGGTCGTCTCGCTGGCGGCACCTCCCTGTGTTTCGGCAGATTCGATTGCGGCCTCCCTTTGCGCGCGTTCGGCCAGCTGCTTGGCCGTGAGCTTTTTGGCCGGCGTGGGCGCGGTCCAGAAGGCGGGCACCTGATGCCACAGGCCAGAGCCGCCGACACGCTTACGCACCTTTTTCTTCTTACCGTTCGCACCGACCGTCTCATGCACCTCGACGATTGCGGCCTCACGCCACACGCGCACGTCGCGCAGATCGGCGGCGGTCAGGTCGAACAACCCGGATTCGTTGGACAACACCGGCTTCTGCGCGGCCGGCAATTCCAGCCCCTCCACCGGCTCATACGGGTCAGGCTCTTCGCCGGGGGCGACCAGCACCTCGGTGATGTTCGGCGCGTAGGTCGCCACCGAATCAGGCCGGTTCTCCTCCGGGTTGGTCAGAGCGATGGCCGATTGTTCGCCCAAGTGCTCGATGTCGAACGCCTTGCGTGAGGCCAGCGAAATCACACGCTCGGTCAACTGGGCCGGGCAGCTTTCCACATTCGGGCAGCGAATGTCCTTGTCACCCTCCTTGGCGGGTGCCAGTTTCGCGCCGCATGAAGGGCAGAACTCGGGCATAACGAATTCGCGCAGCTGGTCCTCACGCCCTTTGCGCCGTTCAAGCACCGGGCCGACCAGTTCGGGAATCACATCGCCGGCCTTGCGCACCACCACGGTGTCGCCGATCAGAACGCCCTTGCGTTTGACTTCAAATCCGTTGTGCAGCGTGGTACGAGCCACGGTGGAGCCGGCCACGTAGACAGGTTTGAGCACGGCGACCGGCGTCACACGGCCGGTACGCCCCACCTGCACGGTGATGTTGAGCAGTTCGGTGTTGACCTCTTCGGGCGGGTATTTGTAGGCGATGGCCCAGCGCGGCGCGCGCGAGGTGGCACCGAGGGTGCGCTGCAGGCCCAGGTCATCGACCTTGACGACAATGCCGTCGAGCGCGTGCTCGATGTCGCCGCGATGCTCGCCGTAGTACTCGATCATGTCCAAGATCTCCTGGAATGAGGTCACCGCACGATTATGCGGGGAGACCGGCACGCCCCACCTGGTGTATAGATCGTAGGCCTGCGACTGGTCGGCGACCACATCATGGGTGCCGCGCGGATGGTCCGCCCCCCAGGTGAGCTGCCCCAGACCATGCGCATAGAAGCTCAGGCGACGGGTGGCGGTGATGCGAGGGTCTTTTTGACGCAGCGAGCCGGCGGCGGCGTTGCGCGGGTTGGCAAAGGGCGCTCGTCCGGCGTCCTCCTGCTCGTTGTTCAGGGTGTGGAAGTCATCCCAGCGCATGAACACTTCGCCTCGGATTTCCACGAAGTCCGGAACGTCTTCCTTGGGGCCGCCGAGGTTGGCGGGAATGGAGCCGATGGTTCGCACATTCAGGGTGATGTCTTCGCCGGTAACGCCGTCGCCGCGCGTCAGGCCCTGTTCAAGCACGCCGTTGCGATAGATGAGGTTCAGGGCGAGGCCGTCGATTTTGACCTCGCAGCTCATGGGCAGGGGCTTGGATTCGGGCCAATCGAGGTCGCGAATCACCGAATCGTACCAATCCTTGAGCTCTTCGATGGAGAAGACGTCATCAAGGCTCATCATGCGGCTGGGGTGGCGCACGGAGACGAAGTCGTTGGAGAAGGAGCCGCCGACGCGATGGGTGGGCGACTGCGGATTGTCCAATGAGGGGAACGCCGCTTCGAGTCGTTCGAGGCAACGCATGCGCGCGTCGTAGGCGGCGTCGGAGCTGACGGGTGAGTCGTCGATGTAGTAGGCGATCTGATCGGATTCCACCCATGCGGCCACGCGAGCCCACAGGCGGGCGGCGGCCTCAGCGGTCATCGTGTTCACGTCGAAACGGTCGAGGCGTATCGCGTCGTCGTCAGTGGGCTGCAGTGCGGCTATCCATTGTTCGGAGCCAGGGGCAAAACGTGCAATACCGGTATCAGGCCGGACCTCGGCCACATCCCCATCGTCGAAATCCCATGCCAGTTGTTCGTTCGTGCTCATGGTTGTCTATCCTAGCGGGCTCGGCTCCCCTCGGCCGGCTATACCGTCAACTCCCCTCAGGCGGCTACGCGGATAGCGAGCGCAGGAACTGGGCTTGGATGATGTCGATGTTGTCGCCTTCACCGTCATTCATGCGGGCCACGGCCACCGAGAGCGTGCGGGCCGGCACGAACATGCCTTCATCCACGCACACGCGGGCGGCGTCACGCACGATGTCAGCCACTTCGATATGCGGCCAGACCGGCAGACCATGCATGGCAAGCACATGGGCGGCCGTCTCCACCGATTCAGGCACCGGCATGCACTGCGAGTCCGCACGGGAAACCAGTTCCTGCAGTTCGCTTTCCAGCGAACCAATGGCCCCGGGAGCGATGTGATCGCTCATAATGTAGGCCGCGGCGGCTGTGTCGAACCGGTCAAGCATCCATTCGGCGTACGCGAACCGGTAGTAGGCGAACGCGGCATCGTCGCGGTCCAAGGCCACGCGCAGAGCATTCAGGCAGGCGGCGCGTGCCGAATCCCAATCCTCATTGCGGGCCAGTTGGATGGCGAGCTTCAGATGTGAGAGCGGGTAGGCGGGCGCGTACGCCACCATACGGTTGAGGTGCGGGATGGCCGCCTCGGCACCCTTGATCTGGCTCAACACGTCAGCCAGCTCCATGTGTGCGTAGAACAGATTGTCCGGGATGAGCACCGTACGCTCGTCCAATGTGGCGAACAGCCGGTTGTAGACCACGCGCTCGGCATAGGAGTTGAAGTATCGAGGTACGCCATGGCCTGCCGCATACACCTGATCCAGATGGGACACGGCCGCTTCGGCCGCTTCGATGGCCTGATCGGCTTGGCCCGAGAACAGCATGTCTCGGGCGCGCAGACGCTCCTTGTCAAGATCGTCAGCAAGCGTGAACGTGAAGTCCGGTGTGTCCTTGCCATCGATCAACGCACTGGTGACCTGTGAGGCCAAGCCGGTCAGTTCGGGATCGCATATCGATTCGATGACCTGCATGGCTCGCTGGGCCTTTTCCACGGAGCCGAGCGACGTGTTCCTGGCGATATCGTGGAATTCGTTGACGCCATGCTGCAGTAGGCCCACTCGCTGGATAGCCAGTCCGGCACTATTCTGTGCGCCCAGCACGTGAGCGGTCGCCGGGCTGAATTGACGGTCGGCCAGTTCGGGCTCCTCCTGGGATCCGGTGGGAGAGAACCGGCCGTCCGCCAAGTCGAAGTCGGCGCTGATGGGTTTCAGGCCGCCTTCGCCGTCCACGTCCATCACGGCACCGAACATGCGGTAGGTTTCCTCGGGATTGTCGAGCCCAGCGGTGTCCAGTCGCTTGAGGAAGGCATCACGGGTGAAGGTGACGGTGACCATATTACGCACGGTGGGATTGCGGCGCAGCACGCTCATCGGATCATCGTCCACGCCGGCGGCCCCATCAGCACCGTCAGTGCCGACGCCCTCGCCGCCGATACCGCCCAGGTCGTCGCCTGCGCCGGTATCGTCCGGCATGCCGAACGCCATTTCGTCGATATCGACGCCCTTCATCAGGTCTTCGAACTGCGAATCGATGGACGCGGCGCCATCGGCGTCAGCGGATTCGACCGAGGCCTGATCCGTAGCATCCGCAGACGGTCCGGTACCGTTGCCGGTTCCCCCGGTCGTGCCGCGTTCGTCACCGGACGCCATCTGCCCGAACGTCTCCTCATGGGTGATGGGGCGGGTCGGGTCGCCATGGAAATCACCATCTTTGGGGTCGGCTTTGGAACCCACACGCCCCAAATCGCCACTGCGCAGATGTTCAAAAGCGCTTAAAGCCTCGCTCATCATCGCCTCGATGGCGGAATCCTGTTCGGCAATCGCCTCTTCAAGACCAATGGAATCGATGTGCAACGACACCTGGCGTACGGATTCGCTGGTGCCGAAACTTAGCGCGGCCATCATCAGGCCGACACGCAGGTTGTAGGCGGCGCTCATCGACGCGCGTTCGGCGCTGCTCAGCGCACGCCACGTACGTCGAGTGGTGTCATACCGGCTATCGGGCATCATCGAGGTGCCGGCGGTGGTGAAGCCAATGGCCACTTCACCCGAATCCAAGCACGACCGGAACTCCACATCAAACCGATACGGCAACCGTAACCGGCGCAACAGTGAGGAGAGGGTCTGACGATACACCCATTCGTCGCTCCTCGCCGGCGAATACGAAGGCCGAACGGCTTGAGTGTTGGTGTCGCTCCTATCAGCCCGCTCTACAGCGCCCTCAGTACTTCCAGCGCCCGCAGCATTCGTCACACCCGAATCCGGCACGTTCTGCTGGGTCAGCACAACTCGAGGATCGGGGAATTCACTGCGAATCTGTCCAGCCGTGCGGGCGGCGATATCGACCAGGCTCAGCACGGCCCGACGCTCCTGCTCGCCATCATACGGGTCAAGCGCCATAATCGCAGGGTTTTCGATGAGTTTCATGTCAATTTGCGCGGCCTCGGCACGGGTCACCGTATCTTCCGTAGGGTTGCGTCCCAAGGAAGCGTTGCGCTCCAGCCAAGCGCTCACCGCAGCGAATCGGTTGAGGTTGCCTTCGATCTTCAGGGATTTCAGCGCCTGCCCGAATGCCAAGGACTTATCCCACGCAAAGAAATAGCCGCTCGAATACGTCGAGGTGTACAGGTGCAACGGTTCGGCGCCATGCACCGCTTCCAGCCCCGGCGTGGTGTCGAGAGCGCCGGCTTCGCGCATCAGATCGGCGAAGTGATCCTCCAGACCGGAGGCCCGCATGCCGTGGGCACGTGCCGCCAAAGTGTCACGCACCGAACGGCGAATCGCACCTATCGGCGCCTCACGGTTGAGACGGCGGAAGATATTGCCGGAACCGAATCCGATGAGCAGACCATTGATCTGCGGCAACATATACGTGGCGAAGAACGCGATGGTAATGGCATCGCGGTATTCCAGATCATGACGCATCGCAGGCGGCAGATTGGCACGCATCTGCTCAAGCGTGTACCGGTTGCCGGCCTTGAGCCATGAGGCGAGCCATGTCATGCGTCCGGTGTCGTCACGTCCCACCACGCCACCGGTAATGGCCTTCACACCGTCAGCACCATGACCAAGGCCGCGCCCCAAACCACGCCCATGATGCAGTGCATTTCCCAGGCCACGGCCTGCACGGGAGAAACCGGAATGCGAACGCGGCTCGTCGCTTTCGCCCAGCCGCTCACCGTCCGGCAAAGTCACTTCTTTTTCCTTGCCGAACATGAATCGCGCCTGCATATCCTGCACGTCCATGTTGGGGTCGGCGCCCACGAATACGCGGCCATGCGTATCGGCGAACGCCACCTGCGCAAAATGATCGCGGTCGGGGAAAATGCCAAGCGAAAAGCCACGGCCTCTGGTGGAGGGCAGCTGCGCCCATCCAAGCACCAGCCCTTCCGGCACGTTCTCCAATTCAGGGAAGGTGCGTCGCTTGATTACAGGACTCAGCGCCACTGCATGGCGAGTCAGTTCGTCGATAATGCCGCCTTTACGCTCACTGGTCTCCTGCAAGGCATCGCCGAACGGATTCGTATCGTGCTTCTTCGGCTTGGACAGTCCCAGATCGGCCGCGAGCGCGTTCATCGAATCCTTCAGCCCGCCCAGCAGTGGCGCGCGGTTGTGCTTCCCATGGTCCGATGTACGTTTTGGCATGATTCACATTGTCTCTTGTTTGCCCGACATCAAGCCCGAATAAAGCCTATAGAATAAAATGCGTGCATTCCATAGACCACACTCGCGCAGACCGTCCGATGCCGTCGAAACATGAACGGCATCTGACCAGCCGTCCGGATACCCGGCACCGGCTGCGTTTGGCGCGCCTGCTGATCGCCTTGCTGGCCGCCGTCGCCGCCATGGAGTGCATCGTGTTCAACCTGCCGTTCTGGCGTACGCTCGGAGCGAGCACGGATACGAACGCCGTGCATAACACGCTGGGTTCGGGTCTCACGCGCCGCAATGATGGCATGTTGACCGTCACCGATCCGACCAAGGCCTATCTTGAACTGACCGCGGACGGCACGTCGAATTACCTACGCATCGATACCGCGAGCGGCAAGGTCATCGATAAGGCCCGTGAGCAGGCCGAGGCCGAATCCGAAGCGAACGACGATAAGGAAGTCTTCAAACCGCTGGCGACCATTCATGTGCGCGCGGATGTCGATGGCATCACCGGCCAGGCCCAGTCGATGAATCCCGACGCTATTCGCAGCCATTATGTCAAGGCGCCGGGTGCCGGCATCGTGCGTATTTGGATTCAGGAAGAGCGCGGCGCGATCGTACCGGTCACCGACGCCCGCGCCAACGTGCGCGTACCGTTCGTCATCAATTGGATGCGCGTGCTCGCCATGGCCTTGGTGTTGCTGATGATTGCCGTCTGGAGGCCGGGATCGCGCCTGTGGCGTATCACACTTGACCCGTCCAGCACTCGGCAACGACTTGCTTTCGTGGGGCTTATGGCGATTCCTACCCTGCTTATCGGCGCATCCATCATCCGCGAACTGTGGTACGCGTCTCCGCTCGTCTTCCACGTTTCCGGCGATTACACCTATGATTTCGACCAGTATGGGCATGTGGCCGATGCGCTGGTCGCCGGCCGGCCCTGGCTCGACTTGCCGGTTCCCGAACAACTGGCCGCCACCGAGCACCCCTATGACGTAGCCACACGTGCCCAGCTACTCGCCAATGGAGCCAGTCCGCTCTACTGGGATTACGCGTATTATGACGGTCACTGGTATTCCTATTTTGGCGTGTTGCCCGCAGTGCTGCTGTTCGTCCCCTATCGTCTGCTGACCGGTCATAATCTGCCGACATCTGTCGCCGAGTATATTCTCGTGCTGCTGTTCATCATCTTCTTCTCCTTGCTGGTGCTGCGCGTCATCCATCGCTTGATGCCGAAGACTTCGGTGGCGGCCGCGTCGTTAGTAGTGGTCTCATCGTTGGTGAGCGCGCAAGTGGGGTATTTGCTGTATCGCACGAACTTCTATCAGATACCGTTCGCCGCATCGCTGACGTTGACGTCGCTGGGACTATGGCTATGGCTCGGCGCGGACACGTCCCGCCGCCCGCTGAGACCATCGGACCGATGGCAGGCGGGCGATGCCAAACCTCTCTCCCTGCCACGACTGGCCTTGGGTGCCTTGTGCATTGCGGCGAATTTCGGATGCCGACCGACGTTCACCTTGGCCGCATTGCTTGCGTTCCCCCTGTTCTGGCCGCAGATTCGCGCGCTGGGCAACGGTCTGCGCACACGCCGTATCAAGCCGTTGCAGGCGTTGCGCGCGCCGCTGGCGGTAATCATCCCCGCCATTCTCGTCGTGACGCCTCTGATGGCGTGGAACATGGTTCGGTTCGATTCCCCGTTCAATTTCGGTAATGCGTATCAGTTCTCCGTATCCGATATGACCCGGTATACCACCCCGTCCGCGGATATGCCCGCCAACATCTGGTATTACCTGTTCCTGCCGCTGCGCTTCATGGATCGTTTCCCGTGGCTGGCGGGCTCTCCCGCCCCGATGCCGCAATGGGGTTATTACGAGGTGATGGTCGGCGCGATTTTCACGGCCACGCCACTGACCTTGATGGCTTTGGCGCTGCCCCTGCTGCGCAGATTGGAAACACACGGCATGCGGCCATGGCTGATGTCTTGCTTGGCCGTGGCGGCGGCGCTGATCGTGTTCGACAGCCGTGTCGGCGGTCTAGGATGGCGGTATTCCGCCGATTTCGGCTGGCTGATCTCGCTGGCGTCCATACCGGGGCTACTGTGGCTGGTCAACGGGCGCGAGCCGGGACGTTCATTGGCGGGGGCCAATGACGCCGTTTCGGACGATGGCATCGCCCGGGTCACCCCGTGGCGTTGGCTGATGCGCTGGGTCGTGGTGCTGGCCGTATTGTGGGCGCTGGGCATAGCCGTGCTGGGTTGCTTCGTGCAGGCGCGCGACGACGCCATGATCGTCAACGATCCGACGCTCTGGCACCGGGTTCAGGCATGGTTCACGATGCTCTAGTCTCGTATCGGAGGCGAATCAGATCCTCATAAAACGCCACAGCCTCAGCCGGCGCTCCGTCAAACACGACCGCGTGCTCGTCCAGTACCAGTACGCGGTCGATGGCGTATTCGGGCCGGCGGATCATATCCGTGTCATGCGTGGCGAAAATCACCTGCTTGTTGTAGCTGAACAACGCCTTGGCCACATGCGCGGTGCCAATCTCATCCAATCCCTTGCTCGGCTCATCCGCCACAATCGCACTCGGCTCAAAGCTCAGCGCGGCCGCAATGGCCAGCAGGTGCCGTTTCTCGGAGTCCAGTTCGCTGGCCTTGGCCTTGGATACCTGCGCCAGATCAAAATGCGCAAACAGATTGCCGATGCGCGCATGACGTTCTGACTCGGGCACCTTGTGCTTTTTCAGCGCTTCGGAAACAGCCTCGGAAATATTCGCCGCTTGGTAGAAACTGTTCGGAATCTCCTCGCGGCGAACTTTGCCGACCAGATTATCGATGCGCTTCGCGTCCTTCTTCACAGCCGGGTCAAGACGTTCCTCACCGCCCGCAATGGTCACCGTGCCGGCGTTGGCCTTCAACGAACCGTCCAGCAGACCCAGCAATGTGGATTTGCCTGCGCCGTTCAGTCCGATCACGGCCACCCGCCGCTCGCTGATGGTGATGTCCGTGGGAGCAAGTCCCACGTGCCCATCATCATACGTATGCCCGGCCTGATTCAAAGTGAACGTCAGCGATGCCGGGCGTGGCAGTTCTTTCGGTCTAAACAAGAATCCCATGCCGCTATTGTACGTGGAGTACAGGTGCGGTGCCGGCAAACACCGGCCTATCGCAGCAAAGCGGCGACGGTATTGAGCACGGCGCGGATGCCACGCTCGAATTCGTCCGGTTCGGGCAGCAGGGAAACGGCCAGGTATCCATTGGAGGTCATGTCGAAGAAGTAGCCGGGCTGTCCGGTGAGCTGGTGCTCGTCAATCAGCCGCAACACCATTTCGTTCTCATCGATGACTGAGGGCACTCGTAGCAGCACGTTCCAACCACCTTCGGCCCGTAGCACGCTGACCAGCCCGTTGGGATCGGCATTGAGCAGCGTATGCAGCTTGGCCAGGTTATCGCGCACGCGCTCCCCCACCCGTCTGGTCTGTGCAGGCGCGGCGTTCAATAACGCGGGAATCCGTTCGGCGATGATGTCACTCATCGGCAGATAATCATCGGCGATGACGTCCAGTCGACGCTGGGCCTCGGCAACGTCCTCGTCGGGTCCGGACACCTGAATCCATCCGACTTTGGCGTGCGGCGCGGCCAGCATCTTGGAGAATCCGTCTAGGGCGAAGGTGAGCACGCCGCGCTCCCCCGCAAGCCGTGCGTTGTCGGGGAAAGGTTCGAGAGAGTAATCGAAGAACACCTCATCGGCGATAAGGGCGATGCCATGTTCACGGCACAATGTCACGATACGTGCACGCTCGGTTGGTTTTACGTACGAACCGGTCGGATTGTTCGGGTTGATGAGCACCAATGCTCTGACGCGTTCGTCACCGGGCTCGCTGAGTAGCCGCTCGAGTTCGGCGATGTCGATGAACCAGGAGCCGTCGAATTGCAACTGGTATTCGACCGTGTCGACGCATTCAAGCCGTGCAATCGACTCGATCAGCGGATAGCCTGGTTTGGGTGCCAGCACCGCGTCGCCGGCGTTGCAAAGTAACTTAATCAGCCATGAATACGCCTCGGACGTGGAGCTCAGCAGGTACAGGGCGTCCGGGTCAACGCCCTCGATGGCGGTATTCGCATTGGCGAAAGCGGCATGGCGCTCGTTCCCGCCCTCGCTGGCGGCGGGCGAAGCCGACTGAGGGCTGCTTGCGTCTACCACGTTTGCCGTATTGAGGAATGCGGCCAATGATTCTCGTGCCGCACGCGGTCCACGCGGGTCGGCCGTATACATGCTCGGCACCAATTCGGGTGCCAGCCCGTGGCGGGTCGGATTGGAATCGTTGAGTTTGCTGAGTGCGATGCCGTTTGCCTTGGCTGTCGCCTCGGCCGCCGCAATGGGATTCGGCGCAGAAATATCCACACGAGAAGAGAAATGCACGCTCATACCCTCCCACGATAAAACCACCCCTGCCGAGCCAGGTATATCGAGGCCTCATATCCACCAGCATCCAGCACTACGACAATCGTGCGGCACGGCAGCGGAGTCGTCAGACATACTATGACTTCAATCCACATCGAATAACGGCCTAGCTACATTCATTAGGTCATTTTCGCGCTCATTAGGTCACTGCTAGTCGAGCCTCACAATTGTTGATGCTTGAAACGCCGCCATTCCGAGCCCATTGCAATTCAGGTTTGGAATGGGAGTGACCTAATGAACACATAATCGACCTAATGAACGAATTACTCATTAAAAAGGCCGCCCGAAATACTTGGACGGCCTTACATATGGTCAATACGGCTCCTGCGCCAGCAGAAATAACTCAGCTCACTGCTGCTTGGTGCTGGCATAGTAGGCGGCACCGACGATGCCGGCCTGGTTACGCAGCTTGGCGGGCACAATCGGGGTCTTGATATCCACGTACGGCAGGAACTTTTCGCTCTGACGGCTCACGCCGCCGCCGACGGTGAACAGGTCCGGGTTGAAGTACTTCTCCATAAGGCCGTAGTACTTGGTCAGACGCTTGGCCCACTTCTTGTAGCCCAGTTCCTCGTTCTCGCGAATCGCGGAGGAGGCATACTTCTCGGCGTCCAGATGCTTGGCGCTCAGGATGATGTGTCCGAGTTCGGTGTTCGGGATGAGCGCGCCGTTGTAGATCAAGGCGGTGCCGATGCCGGTGCCCAGTGTGGTGGCGATGACCAGGCCATCCTGGCCCTTGGCGGCACCGAACTGGACTTCGGCCAGGCCGGCGGCGTCGGCGTCGTTCACCACGACGACCGGGCGGCCGCAGGCTTCGGAGAACACCTCAGTAACGTCCACGCCAATCCAAGACTGGTCGAGGTTGGCCATGAAGTCGAGCTTCTGGCCGGGCTTGATCGGCGCGGGGAAGGCGATGCCAACGGGTGCGGATTCAGGCACTTCGAAGTGGTCGAGCTGCTGCTTGACGATTTTGGCCACGGCCTGAGGAGTGGAGACCTCGGGAGTGAGAATCTTCAATCGCGGCTCGGCGAAATCGCCCTTGGTGAGGTCGACAGGTGCGGCCTTGATGCCGGAACCGCCAATGTCAACACCAAAAGCCTGTGCAGTTTCAATCATCGTTGACCTTCCTTTCCTGATATGTCATCGATCCACGATTTCGCCCAAGTCTAACGCGACCATCACGCGGACGCGCCGGACGGGCCGGGGCATGGCCGTCACTCAAGCGACGGCATGGGCTTCCAGGTGGGGTCGTGCATCAGCTTGCGCGAGTCCCACCAGCCCTTGGCAATCTGCACCAAACCGGTCTTGAGGTGCTCGCGATCCACCATCACCAGGCGAATGACTTCCTTGGCCGCGGTGAGCACGGTACCCAGTCCAAACACCAGCGGGCGGAAGTCACCATAGGTCATGAAGTACCGGGCCATGTATCCGCGGTTGCGCATGATGTGATACCGGTTCATGTCGGATGTGGAGTTGAGCTGGCGCACGCCGGCGATATCCCAATTGCCGATCTCGCGCGTACGGCGCAGGATCACGTCGGGCACCACAATCGGGTTGGTGACCTTGCTGGCGCGGTAGCCATACATCGTGTCATCCCAGTAGATGAAGAAGCGCGGGTCCGGCAGACCGATTTCCGTGACCACACGGCGGTTGAACAGGCCGCCTTCGAAGCACAGCGTGTCCATCACTCGATACCCGGCCGGGCCAAATGCGGCGGGCGCAATCGGGTTCGGAATGCCCAGCGGCACAATGAAGTCGTACTGCCAGTAGAACGGGCCGCCATCGTAATCGAATCGGGATCCCTGAATCACCTCGTGCTTGTCGGTCCACTTGGACAGCTTGGCAATGGCGTCCGGCAGCACGGCCACATCGTCGTCCATCACCCAGAACCATGCGGCACCCAGCTCGTAGGCTTTGGCCACGCCGGCGGAGAAACCGCCCGCACCACCCAGGTTCTCGGTCTGCGGCGCATAGACCACACGTTCTTCGTTGCCGGACTGGTCGGCCACGGTGGTGCCCCATTGGCCGGTCACCTTGCCGGCAAACGCAGCGACCATGTCCGCCGTCTGATCGGACTGCTCGTTGTCCACGATGACAATGCGCCACGGTGCCTGCTCAAGCGCCAGAATCGAATCGAACAGTACCTCGAGCAGCTGCTGACGTTTGTAGGTGGTGACGATCAGGGCAAGCTTGTCGATGGTGTTGTTGGGTTTCTTCACTTCAGCCATGGCTCCCATTGTTGCACTTGACCGGCACAAGACGAATTTTTGCACAGTGAAACGCGGGTTGCGTACGTCCGGCGCATGGCGTATGAATAAGCCTGTCAGTTTCAGGGAAGGTGCAATTCCTTACTGGCGGTAACCTGTACCCCGGGTTTCATAACGGGGATGGCGGGAAGCCCGCGACCCGCGCAAGCGGCTGATCCGGTGAGATTCCGGAGCCAACGGTATAGTCCGGATGAAAGAAACGAGGGCTCATTATGAGCGTATCTTCGCGTATCCGCATGCAAGTTGTTCGTTCTGTGGCGCCCGAGGCCGAGGGTTCGGCCAGCGCGTCCACCGCCAGCACCAACGCCAAACTTGGCTCACACACCACTGGCGTGGCCGATTCCGGCCGCTGGTCCACGCGCCGTATCGCCATGTATGCACTGTTCGTGGCGCTGGCGATGGTCACCAGCTTCATTGAATTCCCGATTACGCCGGTCACTTGGCTGAAGTACGACCCGTCCGGCATCGTCTGCCTGATCGCCGGCTTTGCGTACGGTCCGGCCGCCGCCGCAATCGTGTCTGTGCTCGGCTTTGTGCCGCACATGTTCGCCGACCCGTGGGGTTCGCTGATGGCTGTGCTGGTGGCGCTGTTCCTGTCTGTGCCGGCCGCGTTCATCTACCGTGAGATCCGTACGCGCAAGGGTGCCGCCATCGGCATTCTGGTGGGTGCGGTGCTGGCCATCGTGGTGGCGCTGGTGGGCAACCTCATCGTCACGCCGATTTACGCGCACATGACCTACCAGGCTGTGGCCGCGATGATTCTGCCGATTCTGCTACCGTTCAACGTGGCTAAGATGGCGATTCACGCCGTGATCACCTTCCTGATCTACAAGCCGGTCTCCAACCTGCTGTCCAAGCAGCAGTGACTGGCCTGAGACGGGCCTATGCCCGCCACGACTAACGATCACTCAACGACCACTCAAAGAACAAGAACGCAGAACTCCGGCCTTTGCCGGGATTCTGCGTTTTCGCCTATCAGTTACGGATTACTGTTTCATGACCGTTGCACCCCATTCCTTCGACGCCGACGAGTTCCACGATTCTGCCGAACCTCACGCTTCCGCCGAGTCTGTCTCCCCCGCCGCCGTACTCAAGGACATTCGTTTCAGCTATGACCGCGGCACCTCATGGGCTTTGGATGGTGTTTCGCTCACGGTCCATGCCGGCGAGCGCCTATGCTTGGTCGGTCCGAACGGGTCGGGCAAGTCCACGTTGGCCCGTCTGATTGCGGGATTGACCGCGCCGGACGGTGGTGAAGTGACGTTACTGGGGCAACGCGTGCACGAAGCTGGCCCGAATGCCGATGCCTATCGTGCTGCCCGCCGCGGCATCGGTATGGTGTTCCAGAATCCCGAGGATCAGCTGGTCACCACCGTGTTGGAGGATGACGTGGCCTTTGGCCCGGAGAATCTCGGGCTGGAGCGCGGGCTCATCAGCGAGCGTATCGTTGATTCATTGCAGGCCGTGGGGTTGGCGAACTTACGCCAGTCCGACCCGACCCGTATGAGCGGGGGGCAGCAGCAACGCGCCGCCATCGCCGGCATGCTGGCCATGAACCCGGCGATGCTGGTATTGGATGAGCCGACCGCCATGCTGGACGAATCCGCACGCGCCGAAGTTATGCGCATTTTGGATGATTTGCAGGCGCGCGGCACCACAATCGTGCATGTCACGCATCATCCGGATGAGACCGTTCATGCCGATCGCATCGTGCGCATGGAGGCCGGGCGAATCGTTGGTGTCACTGCAGCCGTCGATAATCGACCCCCGCTGGCGGAGGCTGTCTCGCAAAGCGAGACCGAGGGTGGCATCGGCACCGAGGGTGGCATCGGCACAGAAGCCGCCCCCAGTCGTCCTACGAACAACAGCCCCCGCCAGCGGGAGCGCGAAGACGGCTCCGAACTGCCGCTGCTCTCCGATGGCATCGGTGATATGACGGACCCTATTATTCGCGTCTCGCATCTGACCTATCGCTATCCTTCGGCCAAACGGGCGGTTATCGATGACCTGTCGTTCACCATCGCGCGCGGTGAAACCGTGGCACTGATGGGCGTGAATGGTTCGGGCAAGTCGACGCTGGTGCGCATGTTGTGCGCACTGGCTGCGCCGACCGCCGGCAGCATCGAGGTGGCCGGCGTTCCGGTGTCCTCGACCGGCAAACGCGGTAGCAACGCGCGTCCGAAGTCGGCGAATCGCAAGCAATTAGCGCAATTGCGCCGGCATGTGGGTTACGTGATGCAGCATCCGGAGCATCAGCTGTTCGCTGACACGGTAGCCGAGGATGTGGCGTACGGCCCACGCAACCAAGGGCTTGGCGAGACCGAGGTAGCCGACCGCGTGCGCGAATCACTGGAACTGCTGCATATCGGGCATCTTGCCGACCGCTCCCCCTTCGATCTGTCCGGCGGGCAACAACGATTGGCAGCCATTGCCGGCGTGCTGGCTTGCAATCCTGACGTGCTCATCATGGACGAGCCGACCGCGAGTCTGGACGCCCAAGCCAAGAAGCGTATCCATGAGCTGTTGCGCATGCTCAAATCACGTGGCGTGACCGTGCTCATCATCACCCATGACTGGGAGGAGGCCGAGCAAATCGCCGACCGCGTGGTCCGTATGCCGATTGCCGCCCCCGCATCCGGCGGCCCCGTCACGGCCACCGTCACCGCCACGGCCGTATCCTCCAACGGCCCTGTGCACTCAGTGATACACCGACTTGACCCGCGCGTGAAGATGGTGGGTTTCCTGGCCGCCATGTTCACGATGTTCGCGGTGAACACGCCAATCCAGCTCGCGCTGGGCATTGCCATCACCCTGGCCGTTATCGCGGCGGCACGCCTGAACCCGTTACGGGTGCTTGAATCCATTCATCCGATTCTGATCCTGCTGGGGCTGATGGGCGTGGTCAATCTGTTTGTGGTACGCACCGGCACGCCGGTGGTGGTGCTTGGACCGCTAAGCATCACCGATCAGGGCGTGACCATAGCCGTGCTGTACGCCTGCCGTTTCGCATTGGTAATCATTCTGGGCGCGGTGTTTCTCACTACCACCACGCCTACCGCCATGACCGACGCCTTCGACACCTTGATCAGTCCGCTCAACCGACTCGGTATCCATGCCCAAGAAATCGCGCTGGTCATGAGTCTGGCATTGCGATTCATTCCAACGCTGACCGATGAAACCCGCGCCATCGTCGATGCCCAATCCGCGCGTGGCGGTTCCATCGAAACCGGTTCGCTGGCCCAGCGTATCAAGGCGATGAGCGCGATTATCGTGCCGATTTTCGCCGGCACGTTGCGTCACGCGGACAACCTGAGCCTCGCACTTGACGCCCGCTGCTACGAGGAGGGCATCCGCCGCACCCACTGGCGTGCCCTGACCATCGCCGCGCGAGATCGCGTATTCGCCGCTGCCGTCATCGTCTACATCGCGGCCATCTTCGCGCTGTAGGGCGGCAAACAGCACAGACAGCACCGGTTGCTATGCTGGTGTGGTTATACGAAAGATGTAAGGAAATTCCCATGGCATTGACCAAGAAGCAAATCAAGCAGCTGCGCGCGATGGCGAACTCGCTGAAGCCCCTGTTCTATGTGGGCAAGAACGATTTGACCGAGTCGGCCGTCAATCAGGCCGATGAAACCATTGAGAAGCACGAGCTCATCAAGTGCGCCGTGCAGGACGGTTCTGGCCTGACCGCCAAGGAAGCCGCCGCCGAGCTTGCCGAGCAGCTGAACGCCGAAGTGGTGCAGTCCATCGGCAATCGTTTCGTGCTGTTCCGTCGCTCCCGGCGCGACGATGTGGAGCATATCCGCTTGGTGCGCGAGTAATGTTCGCCCCGCTCGATCCCGTAGCTTGATATGAGTAATGGCGGTTGGAATCAGTCCGATTCCAACCGCCATTACTCATATTCGCCCAGCGAGCACCGTCACTGATCCAAGATGGACCCGACGATTCCCGCAACAATGGTCAGAACCAAGGACCCCAGTACCGACCACCGGAAACCGTGTACGAAGACGCCCACGCCGAACAAACTGACCGCCAGCCAGCTGGCGAGTCGCATGAACAGCCAATTGATAATCAAGGTGACCAGCCCGAGAGACAGAATCGCAAACGGCAGTGCGATCAGATGCACAATCGGCTTGATTGACGCATTAATCAGCGCCATGAACAAAGCGAACGCGGCGATGCCGAGAATCGGAGGCTCCCCCACCGGGGTCATGCCGGGAGTCACCGCGACCATGACGGCGGCGGCGATAGTCATAATCAACCAGCTGGTCAGGAAACTTTTCATGGCCCAATCGTAGCGCGGCAGGTTCTACTATTGTGCAAAACGTGAGATGATGTTGTGCAGAAACGGTAAGAAGGTACTGCCGTTCCCGATTGAGAAGGGACAGATCCACATGACTGATGATCAACAACAACCGTACGGTTCGGACAGTGTCCCACAGCCCGCACAGCCCGCACAGCCCGCACAGCCGTCGTACGGCCAAGATGCCGCACAGCAGCCGCAGGGCTATGGCGCCCCACAGCCCGCCGCATACGCTCAACCCGCCGCCGGAAGCTACGGCCAGCAGCAGCCGCAATACGGCCAGCCCGCCGGCGCATACGCTCAGCCTCAGTACGCTCAGCCTCAGTACGGCCAGCCTCAGTACGGCCAGCCTCAGTACGGCCAGCCTCAGTACGGCCAGCCCGCACAGCCCGTAGCGGGCTACGGCCAGCAGCCCGGCTATGGACAGGCCTACCAGCAGCCGAATGCCTACGCACAGCCGCAATACACCGCCGCTCCGTATGCCGCCGCCCCGGTGTGGCAATCATCCAAGTCCAAGTTGGCTGCCGGCCTGTTGGGCATCTTCCTCGGCGGACTTGGTGTGCACAACTTCTATCTCGGCAACACCGGCAAGGCCGTGGCCCAGCTGTTGCTGACGCTTGTCGGCTGGATTCTGCTCGGACTTGGCCCAATCGCAGCCGCCATCTGGGGCTTTGTTGAAGGCATCATCATCCTGTGCAGCAAGCCCGGCTCACCGTGGCATAAAGACGCCAACGGCTACGAACTATCAGACTGAGACTGACCTCGGGCCACGTTCATTGGGCCTCTGATCAACCAAGCCTCCGCAGGTATTATCTCGATGCCGCAGCCGCCGTGGGATGCGACACGCCGGCCGTGTACATGAGTTCATGTACACCTGATACAGGCGAATCAGTATCGCACGAGATTCAACAGTTCCTGCTGTTTGGCATAGCGGGAAATGTTGGTGAGGGCGATGCGGATGATGAGTTCGGAAGTCTTTTCCAAATGATTGCCGCCGGCCACATGCGGGGTGATCAGGCAATGCGGCTCATCCCACAACGGACTTTCCGCCGGCAACGGCTCAGGCTCGGTGACGTCCAACCCGGCACCGTGGAGCCGTCCATTGTGCAAGGCGTCGGCCAAGGCCTCGTGATCGATGGCGTCGCCACGCCCGGCATTGATCACGATGGCCGTGGATTTCAGACGACCCAGACGATCCGCATTCAGCAGATGATGGGTCTGCGGCGAGCGCGGCACCGCCATCGCCACCACGTCCGCCAATGGCAGCAGTGCTTCCAGCCGCTCGAAGCCATACATCTTTTCAATGCCCTTGGCCGGCACGTCCGCATGACGGCGCACGCCGAAGGTACGCATACCTACGGATTGGGCAAGCTGAGCGAAATGCGACCCGATGTCGCCGACGCCGATAATCAGCACGATGCCACCTTCCGGGCTCAATACCGGGCCTTCATCCTGCCACTGATGATCACGCTGATTGGAGGCATACCGGTTGAGGTTCTTCATCAATGCCCACATGGTGGCGAACATGTGTTCCGACACGCTTTGGCCATACGCGCCGCTCGCATTGGTGACCATGGTGCCGCGAGGCAGCACACCCGGGCAGATGTACGCATCCACACCGGCGCTGAAGGTCTGCAACCATTCAAGACGGGTGTATTGGGAAGCCTGCGAGACCGGAAAGTTGCCGATGACTGCGGTGGCTCGGGAGCGAAGCTCCTCGGGAACAGCGGCCGACCAGACCATGTCGCCGCGGTGCGCTTCGTCGCCCACGAATTCCTGCGGCACATCGCGGGCCGCCTTGGCGAAAGCGCGCCGTTCTCCTTCGTTGAGTGGCAGGCAGTTGACAATCAGCTTATGCGTGTTCTCAATACCCATAGTTCACCAAACTAGGCGGCAGGGCGGATATTATCGCGTGTTTCCTCATGCTGAACCAATGCCGAACCCGCCCCGCCGGACCAATGCCGAACCCGCCCCATCAAACCCCACCCAACCAAGGGACAGCCCATTGCGCATCGACCGTAGCGTCCGCCCCGAACCGTACACTCACAGGTGGTTTTGTGATTCCATAGCGTGCAGCCAAGGCAGTACGATTGCCGGTTCATCCGCACGCACAGGTACCTACGCCGGTTGGTAAACCTTACATTCCATACATTGCAACCGAACGTTTAGGAGCATGTATGCCTGAGCAGCATATTGATAACGAGAAGATTCCCACACGTCTTATCGGCGCGATTGTGGCTGTCGGCTCACTTGCCTTCATTGGCATTCTGACCGAAACCGTGATGACCGTGCTTTTCCCCGCACTGATGCGCGAATTCCATGTCGATACGGCCACTGTGCAATGGATTACCACGATTTATCTGTTGGCGGTGGCCGCCACCATGCCCATCAGCTCGTTTTTGAAGCGCCGATTCGCACTGAAAACCATTTTTCTTGCGGCTGTGATTCTGGCCATCGTTGGCTCGCTGATCATGATCGTCGCCCAAGCCTTCCCGCTGCTGATTGTCGCCCGCATTATTCAGGGCATTGGCTCAGGCGTGGCCACGCCGTTGATGATCAACATCATTCTGGAGCAGTCTCCTCGTTCGAAGATCGGCCGATTGATGGGCGTAGGATCGCTGGTCATTACCGTGGCTCCGGCCATCGGCCCGACCGTCGGCGGCGCGGTGACCACAGTGCTGCCGTGGCGCGCGATCTTCGTCATCGCCATTCCGCTGGTGCTAATCGCAGCATTCATCGGCATGAAGTGCATTGAGCAGAAGACACCGACCGAGGCTGCCTATCTTGACCCGATTCAGCTTTGGTCCATTGTTGTCGCGCTGGTCGGTCTGGTGCTGGCGCTGAACCAAGGTGGCGTGGCCATCAGTGCGGCGGTGTCCGGCAAGTCAGCCACACGCTCCGGCATTATCGCCATTGTCAGTCTGATTGTGGGCCTCGCCTTGCTGATCGTGTTCGCCATGAGTTCCAAGCGTGCCTTCTCCCCGCTGCTGCGCCTTGGCATTCTCAAGGATCCCGCCGTACTGTTACACGCCTGCGCATATCTGCTGCTGCCATTGGTCGCCATCGGCTACGGCTATGTCATCACCAATGTGGCACAGCTTTCGCTCGGCACCACGGCATTTGTGGCCGGCTCTCTGGTGCTGCCCGGCGCACTGGTCGGCGCTGTCTGTGCCCCGCTTGGCGGCTGGTTCTACGATAAGTTCGGCGCGGTCAAGCCGATTCTGATTCCGATCGGCATCGCTATTTTGGGCCCAGTGCTTATGCTGGTGTTCTCGATGCAGCTTACGCCCGTGCTGCTCGCCGGATTCTATTTCATTTTCGGTCTGTTCTATTCCATCGGCAATGCGAATGTGATGACCAGTGGCCTGTCGGAGGTCTCTCCCGGGTTCAAGCCGGACGGCAACGCCATTTTCAACACGTGTCTTCAGTTTGGCGGCGCTGCCGGTACCGCACTGTTCTCCACGATTCTTTCCGTGGCTCAGGCCGGCGCAGGAGAAGAAGGCACCGCTGAGTTTGCTCATGCCACTGCCGTCGGCGGCACATGGACGTTTGCCACGATGACGGTTATCTGCCTGATTGGCTGGTGCTGTCTGGCCACCGCGTTCCGCATTCGCGCCTCACGCCGGCGCGCCTAAGACCGTCAGTCCGCGGCCCGCGACGCCTCCCGCCCGGATTCGTCACCGTGCAGTATCGTGCGGATTCGGACGAGACGCTGGCTGACTTCGTGTTCGTAGCCGCGATCGTTGGGATGGTAGTACTCGGTGCCACGCAGCTCTTCGGGCATATATTCCTGCGGCGCCACGGCACCGGGCCAATCGTGCGCATACTTGTAGCCCTCGTGGTTGCCCCACTCTTTCATAAGCTTGGTGGGGGCGTTCCTCAAATACAGCGGAACAGCGCCGATCTTGCCGGCATCCACGTCCGCGAGCGCCTGGTTGATGGCGTTATAGCTGGCGTTTGATTTGGGCGCGGTGGCCACGGCAATCGTGGCTTCGGCCAAAATAATACGTGCCTCAGGCATGCCGACCAGCGCCACGGCCTGCGCCGCGGCCACGGTGACCTGCAAAATCTGCGGGGCGGCCATGCCGACTTCCTCGCTGGCGGCAATCATGATGCGACGGGCGATGAAGCGCGGATCTTCACCCGCTTTCAGCATGCGTGCCAGATAATGGATGGCGGCATCCGGATCGGAGCCCCGCATGGATTTGATGAATGCGGAAATCACGTCGTAATGGTCATCGCCGTCTTTGTCGTAGCGCACGGTGGCGGTGTCCATTACCGTAGCCACGATTTCGGGGGTGATGATGGGTCGGCGTGCGCCCTTTTTGCGGGCTTTGTCGCCGGTGACCGCGCCAGCCGCGGCCTCCAGAATCGTGAGACTCTTGCGTGCGTCGCCACCGGCCATGCGCACGATATCGGCGATGGCTTCGTCCGTGGCTTTGACCTCGTCCCTGAGACCGCGGTCATCAGTCAGCGCGCGCTGCACCAGTTCGGTGAGCTGATCAGGCTCCAATGACTCAAGCTTGACGACCACCGAACGGGAGAGCAACGGTTTGATGATGGAAAAGCTCGGGTTCTCGGTGGTGGCGCCGATAAAGGTCACGTCGCGGTTTTCGACGGCGGGAAGCAGCGCATCCTGCTGGGATTTGGAGAAGCGATGCACCTCGTCGATGAACAGTACGGTTTCCTGGCCGCGTGACACGAGCCGTTCGTGAGCGCGGGTGAGTACGTCGCGCACGTCTTTGACGCCGGATGTCACGGCGGAGAGTTCCTCAAACACGCGGCCGGATTGGCCGGCCACGATGGTGGCGAGCGTGGTTTTGCCGACGCCTGGAGGGCCGAACAGGATTACGGAGCTCGGCGCGGTGAGACTGCCTTTGCTGGCCGGATTGGCGAGGCGGCGCAGCGGCGAGCCCTGGCCCAACACCTGCGTTTGGCCAATCACCTCGTCCAAAGTGCGTGGACGCATGCGCACCGCCAATGGCCGTGTCATCGACTCCGGCGCATCAGCCGCCCCAAACAAATCGTTCTCACTCATAACGTCCTATAGTACCCCAGTGTTCGAACAGACGTTCGAGCTACACCTTGGCTTCCCTCAGAGAGGGGAGCTAAGAAAGGAATCAGTCACTCACCTTGTAGTCATGGAAGACTACTTCGCCGGTGTCTTGGGTGGCGTCGAGGTCCACGATGCCTTCGATGGCCCAGTCGTGATCGCCATCGGAATCATCGATAATCTGACGCACCTTCCACGTATGCTCGTCGTTCTCATGCTTGTCATCCAACATGAACAGTTCGGGCGAGCGCGCTTCGGCGCCGATGCCCACGTACTCGTGCTCGTCGTAGTAGTCGTCGAGCACATCTTCCCATTCGTGCACGCCGTAGCCCCAGTCTTTGTCGAGCGCGCCGAGCTTGTCCGGCTGGTCGAGGTCCATAAGCTGCACACGGCGGAACATGGCGTTTCTGATCAGCACGATAAGGCCTCGTCGGTCCTCGACCACCGCGTTCTTCTTGCCCGGCGCCGCCAAGGAGGCCGCCGCCTCGGACTGGTCGGCGGAATCGCCGGCGTTCTCCCATTCATCCACCAGCGAGGAGTCGATGGAGCGCACGAGCACGCGCAGCCAGGAGATGATGTCTTCGAGTTGCTCGTCACGTTTTTCGGGCGGCACGGTACGCGCCAGCGTGCGGTAGGCGTCCGAGAGGTAGCGCAACAGGGTACCTTCGGAGCGGGCGATGTTGTATCGGGTGATGTATCCGGTGAAGTCGGAGGCGGTTTCCACCATGTCGCGCACCACGGATTTCGGCGATAGCCAGTAGTCGTTGGCCCACGGCACATCGTGGCGGTACTGGTCGAACGCGGCTTCGAGCATGTCTTCCAGTGGCTTCGGATACGTAATCTCCTGCAGCTTATCCATACGCTCGTCATAGTCGAGTCCGTCGGCCTTCATATCGGCCATCGCCTTGTCTCGGGCCTGACGCTCCTGGGCACGCAGCACCTGCTTGGGGTCTTCGAGCGTGGCCTCGGCCATGGAGATCACGTCCAGCGCATAGGTGTCGGACTCGGGGTCCAGCAGTTCGAGCGCGGCCAGCAGGAACGGGGAGAGCGGCTGGTCGAGGGCGAAGTCGTCCGGCATATCAAGGGTCATGTAGTAGTCCTTGCCGCCGTCCTTGCGGTCCTCGGTTTCGATGACTTCGGTATCGAACAGGGTTTGGAAGATCTCGTCGGCCCGCTGGTGCAGATGCTCCTTTTGGTCGGGGGTCTGCGCGGAATCGTCGATGAGATCGTCGATACGGGCACGGGCGTCGCCGCCCTGCGCCACTTCGTTGAGCACCATCGAATGCGTGATTTTCAGGTGCGGGACCAAGGTTTCCGGTTCGGCGTCGATGAGCTTGTCAAACGTGCTCTGGTTCCAGGTCACAAAACCTTCCGGAGCCTTCTTGCGCTTGACCTTCTTGAGCTTCTTCGGGTCTCCCCCGGCCTTGGCGATGGCCTTCTGGTTTTCGATTTCGTATTCGGGAGCCTCGGCGATCACCAGTCCCTCGGTATCGAATCCCATACGACCGGCGCGTCCGGCGATCTGGTGGAACTCGCGGGCGCGCAGGCGGCGCATCTTGGTGCCGTCGAACTTGGTCAGGGCCGTGAGCACCACGGAGTGAATCGGCACATTGATGCCGACGCCCAATGTATCGGTGCCGCAGATCACGGGCAGCAGACCCTGCTGGGCGAGCTGTTCGACCAGGCGGCGGTAGCGAGGCAGCATTCCGGCATGATGGATGCCGACACCGGTGCGCAGCAACCGCTGCAGAATCTTGCCGAAGGCTGTGGTGAATTTGACGCCTTTGATGGCTTCTGCGATGGCTTGGCGCTGTTCCTTGCTGGACACGCCAGTGGAGGCGAGCGCCTGCGCGGTCTCCAGCGCGGCGTCCTGTGAGAAATGGACCACATAAATCGGGGTTTCGCCGTTGCGGAAGGCGAGTTCCACGGTTTTTTCCATCGGATCGAGCGTGTATTCGTAGCTTAACGGCACCGGTCGCGGCGCGTCGGCGATTACATCCACGTCCGGGGTGTCGTTCAGATCGGAGAGCTTGTCGGCGATGGCGTCCACATTGCCGAGTGTGGCGCTCATCAGCAGGAACTGGGTCTGCGGCAGCGTGAGCAGTGGCACCTGCCACGCCCAGCCGCGCTCCGGATCGCCGTAATAATGGAATTCGTCCATCGCCACGAGGCCCACATCGGCATGGGTGCCTTCGCGCAAAGCCTGGTTGGCGAGGATTTCGGCGGTGCAGCAGATGATCGGCGCGTCCGCGTTGATGTGGCTGTCGCCGGTGATCATGCCGACATTGTCGCGGCCGAACACTTCGACCAGGTCGAAGAATTTCTCCGACACCAGCGCCTTGATCGGAGCGGTGTAATAGGAGCGGCGGCCAGTGCACAGGGCGGCGAAGTGCATGCCAAGCGCCACCAGCGATTTGCCCGAACCGGTCGGGGTGTTCAAAATCACATGGTCGCCGGCCAAGAGGTCCATAATGGCCTCTTCCTGATGCGGCCACGGCTCGATGCCCTTGACGTCTTCCACCCAGCCGAAGAACCGTTCGTAGATGTCGTCGGCCGTAAGATTCCGTTCGCGCTCGTTACCGTCCCATTCGGGGGCCAGCCGCCCCAGGGATCCGTATTCCTTCTCGTCAGTCATAATGCTCAGTCTACCTAGTGGCCTATTCCGACGGCACGAGCCGCCCTCCGTCGCTATGCGACGCCTCCCGCCAGCGGGCGGAGCCATGCGAAGAGCTGTGCCATGCGCTTGGCTCCGCCAATGGGAGGATCGCTCACGCCAACCGGCGGCGTACCTCGTCGGGGTCCACCTCGGGTTCGAGGGGAGGCCAGGTCATGTTCATGTTCTTCAAGGTGGTGCGCAGCAGTTCGGAGACCACGGCTCGCGAATACCAGCGGTTATCGGCCGGTACGAGGTACCAAGGTGCGGCGGCCGTGCTGGTTTTCTCGAACACCTCCTGCCATGCGGCCATATACTCATCCCAGCGGTCGCGGGCCTCGAGATCGGAGATGTCGAATTTCCAGAACTTGGTGGGATCGTTCAGTCTCCCGAGGAAGTGTTTTTTCTGTTCTTCCTGGCTTACCACGAGGAAGATCTTGAGGATGGCGCATCCGCTGGCGGCCAGTTCACGTTCGAAATCGTTGATCTGGTCGTATCGGGCACGCCATACGTCTTCGGGATAGGTGCCATAGACGTGCGGCATGACCACATCTTCATAATGGGAGCGGTCGAATACGGCAATCCACCCCGGCTTGGGCAATTCACGCTTCACGCGCCAGAGGAAGTCGTGGTCGAGCTCCTCGGCCGTAGGCTTGCCGAAGCCATGGTAATGGATGCCCATCGGGTCGCCTTGGCTGAACACGTGACGCACGATGCCGCCCTTGCCGGAGGCATCCATGCCTTGCAGCACGATGAGCAGCCGCCGTGTCGAGCCTTTGACGCCATTCGCGTACATGAGCCGCTGGTATCGGGCGATTTCGGAGGAGCTGATCGAAATGAACTTCTCGGCGTCCTCTTTATTGCCGTCGAATCCGGGAGTGGAATCGCCTTCGACATCAGTGACCTGCATGCCGTGGTGGAACATAAGACGTTGAGCGGGCGGCAACGACCATACGGCGCTGAGCAGTTCACTGGATTTCGCCGCACGTGCCAGTCGTTCAGGCACGCTGGCACTGGAGTCGATGGTGTCTATGCTATCCGCCGCGAGCTGTAATACCTTGTCGATCCGTCGATCGGTTTTGGATTCCTTTCCCTTGCCGTTCTTGTTGTTTTTTCCTGAGGATTTTCCGGCTGTACCCCACTTGCCGGCCTCTTCAGGCTTGTTGGTTCTGTCGTCGTCCTTGGCCATGCTCCCGATTGTACGTCTTGTAACTCAGGAGACCTAGCAACGTAGCGACATTCACATTTCACTTGTTACTGCAAATCTATAGGCATGCAGTCGTTCAGACCGTAATTGTTGGCTTTGCACCAATTACCTGGCACCGTCGGCAATGTCGAAGTAGGTGCAGTTCTTGAGCTCGACCCAATCGCAACGCTTGCTATCCGGGTCTCCGGCGTTTTTCGTATTGCCGGCATAGACCTCGTTGATGATTACGGATGATTTGGCAGCCGTGTTCTGTTCGGCAGTGGCCTGCTGCTCGTCCGCAGTCGCAGCGGGCACGCCGATCAGGGCGATGCTGCTCAGTGTCACCGCAGCGGTGAGCAGCGCGATGGCGCGCCGTGACATCGCGGTGAAATTGTTGGTGTGGAACATTACTCCCGTTCCTTCCTCGGGTTGTGCCACCGCCGCATGATGCTTTTCGGCGGATGACACCCCCCGAGGGTATGGGAGGGAGATGAAGCCGACACCGTATGAAGGCAAACTCGGTAAATCTCCAAACTGAACTTTGGCTGAATTACCGCTGAAGCTGGTTCTTGGATTTGCGTCGAACCGTCCGTATTCCGCCGACAATCGCGATTACAGCGGTACCGATGGCTACGCTGATCAACGCCGGTCGTTGCGCGGCATGGAGGGTGGCGAGATCCGGCCCGGCCGCAATGGCGCTGTTTTCACCCGCCGAGCTATCAGACGCCGGATGATTACCCGCGTCGGCGTACTGGGCATTGACCACACTCGGGCCGGTAAGCGCCACCTGGTCGGCGGTCTCGACCTTGGCCACATCGCCGTGCTTATCCAAGGTGACGCGGGCGCACAGGGCTTTGGCCCAGTTGATACGCTGCCAGCCGTCGCTCGATTGCCATAGGGGGTATCCGGAATCCAAGGCAGTGGCTTTCAAAATCGCGTTGCGCTGATCGGCGTGCAGTTCGGGATAGGCCAGTCGCAGCACGTCCGCCGCCCCGCGCGGGGCCACGAGATCAGCGCCGGACTGGGCGGTGTCTTGCGGGAAGGTGTAGGTCAGGCGTGCGGTGTAGACGCGCACGGCCGAGGCTTGGTCCACGACCGGCTCGGTGGCCACTGGGTCCAGAAAATCGTTGGTGTAGCCGCCCGAACCGGAGGCCTTGGTGTTGGCGATGCAGGCGGCGAGCGTAGTGCCGTGGCCGTCCGCGGCGCAGCGGGACACCAGATAGTCGCGCAGCTGCCGGGACGCGGGCACGATGGACGAAGCGAATTCGTTATGCCAGTACTGCCCGTTCTGGGCGGATGCGCCAATGCGCCCACCCATGATGTCAAGCGGATAATGCACGCCGAGCACGATGCGGTTGTTGCCGGCCTCCGAAGTGCGGGCCATGATTTGCGGCGCAAGTTCGGGAATCATTCCGGCCAGCGCGATACCCCACGAATAGGCGCCGGTAGTGTGGCCGGAGGGGTAGGAACTGTTTTTCTGCAAGTTCGAGTAGCCGGGCATGTGTTCGAGCCATGAGGGCGATTGTTTGATATCGAGCGTGGCGGGCAGTCCGGCGAGATCGTTAGTGCCGCCGTAGCTGCTTTCCGCACGGTTCAGATAAGGGCGCGGATGCATGGCCGCACGTTTTGAGGCGTAGGTGGAGGCCACGTTAAAGGAGAAGATATCGGCGACGGCGTTGAGTTTCCCGGATTTGAGCCCTTCGCTCATATATTTGCCAAGCACCGGACCGAGCGCGTCCGGCATGGTTTCCTCGGCTTGCAGATCGGAGTCGACGAGTGCACGCTTGCGTTGGGCGTTCAGGCCATCCTTATCGAGATTTTCGGCGGCTTTGTGGTTAATGGCCACGGCCAAATCTTCGTCGAGTTTCATGGTATCGGCGTGGAGCACCTTGCCACCGTGTTCGGCATCGGTGGGGGCCTGCCAATAGTTCTTTTCGTAGTCGGAGAGCAATGCCACCCAATCCGGGTTGGGCAGCTGGTCGGCCTGTGCGATTGCGGGCGTCGCGGCTAGCGTGGCCGCCAACGCCAGCGGCGCAATGGTCGCAATAGCAAAAACGGAGGATAGGTGCCGGAACATCTTCATATGTTCCAACCTATCCTCCGTGAAAGCTACGTAGCCGGAGCCCAGTCAAACACTCAGTAAATTCTTCGTGCCGGCTTAGCGGCGATTGAGCTGACCGTCAGGCCTCTGGCTTGTCCTCAGGCTTTTGAGACTCCTGGAATTCGCCGGTTTCCGGGTCAACCTGTGACTCGGGCTGGGTGGCGTCATATCCCTGTTCGTAGCGGGTGCGCTGCCAGTTGCGAATCGAGGCGTTGGTGCCGCGGTGATGCACATGGTATTTGCGCGGCGCACCACCAAACGGCAGCTCTTCGACTTCCTTGGCCACAGCGATCTGGTTGACATTGGACGGGTCGCCGGCGGCGATCGGCGCCAGCGGCTCGGGCTCGGCGGGTGCGGCCGTACGCTGCTGCATGCGCGAGGGCAGCCATTCGGCGAGCCTCGACAGCAGCCAGCAGGCGACGAAGTAGATCACCGCAGCCATGACCAGCGTCTGCAGGATGTTGAAGTACATCGAGCCGAGTCGGCGCGATTCCTGCAGCAGATCGGTGTACATGATGATCGAGCCCAGAGCGGTGTCCTTCAACACCACGACCAGCTGGGTGACGGCGGCCGGCAGCATGGCGTAGACGGCCTGCGGCACCTCGATCTCCATGAGCGACTGTGTTTCGGTCAGGCCCAAAGCGAGCGAGGCCTCGCGCTGGCCGCCCGGCAGATTGCCGACGCCGGAGCGCACCAGTTCGGCGACCACCGAACCGTTGTACAGCACCAAGGCCAGCACCACGGCCCAATAGGACGGGCTGGGCAGGCCCGCGAACGCGAACCATCGCCAGAAGAAGATCATGAGCAGCAGCACCGGCACCGCACGGCAGAACTCGACGATCACGGCGGAAACGCCACGTACCAGCGGGTTCGGCAGCAGTCGGCCCACGCCGAACACCAGGCCGAACACCACAGCACCCACCACGGCCAGGACGGTGGCCTTGATGGTCATCCACAGTCCGGGCAGGTAGAAGTCGGTCCACGCCTCTCGTTCGACGGCGGGCTTCCACAGCTCCCAGCTGAGCTGGTTCTCGCCGTCCGGCGGGTTGTGCAGGCGCATGAGGATAAACACGAGCACCACCGCGAACAGAATGCCCGCGATCCAGTTGACGATGCGAATGGTGCGCCGGCCCTTGGGACCTGGCGCGTCGAACAGCACGGAATTCGAAGTATCGGCCATATCCGTCACCTCCTTACGGCGAGTTTGTTGGACAGGTACGTGGTGAGCATGCCGATGGGGATGATCAGGATCACGTAGCCGAGCGCGAAGATCAGGAAGATTTGGATGATCACGTCGGGACGGAATTCGATCATCTCGCTCATCAGCGAGGATGTTTCGGTGGCCACGGATGCGGCGGCGGCCACGGTGGAGTTCTTGAGCAGGGCGATCAGCGTGTTGCCGAGCGGTGCCACGGAGCCTCGGAAGGCCTGCGGCAGAATGATCTCGGTGGCGGACTGCATGAAGCCCAAGCCCAGCGCTCGTGCGGCCTCGGCCTGGCCAATCGGCACGGTGTTGATGCCCGAACGCAGAGATTCGCACACGAACGCCGCCGTGTACAGGCTCAGGCCGGTGACCGCGAGCCAGAAGAAGTTCGTGGCGAAGGTGTCGGAGAAGCTGAGCTTCAGCTGCGCGTAGGCACCCAGCACCATGAACACCATGATGATGGTCAGCGGCAGGTTCTTGAACAGTTCCACATACGCACCGGCGACGGCGCGCAACGAGGAGATCGGCGAGATGCGCATGACCACGAGAACCACGCCGATGACCGTGGAGAACAAGGCCGACCACAAGGTCAGCTCGAGGTTGACCAGAAAGGCGCCGAACACGTCATAGTGGCCGAGAAGTTCCATGAATCCGTTCATCGGTCCTCTCCTTCGTTCGGGGTTGGCGGGTTGTAGCGTACGTCGGGCGTGTAGTCGACGCCCTTGGTGTTATCGCTGATGGCGTTCTCCCACGAGCCGTCCTGAATCATGTCCACGATGGCGTTGTTGATTTTGGTGGCCAGCTGCGTGTCGCCCTTCTTGATGCCCACGCCGTAATGTTCCTGCGTGAACGGTTTGCCGACCACCTTGAGCTTGCCGCGCGAGGCAGAGGCCAGGCCGGCCAGGATGATGTCGTCGGTGGTTACCGCGTCCACGATGCCGGAGAACAGGGCGGTGGCGCATTCGGCGTAACCGGGCTGTTCCATAAGCTGGACTTCGGAGGCGAACTTCTCCTTGACGGTGGCGGCGGAGGTCGAACCGGTGACGGAGCATAGGCGCTTACCGTTCAGGTCTTCGGGGCCGTTGATGGAGTTGTCGTCCTTGCGCACGAGCAGATCCTGTCCGGCCACGAAGTACGGGCCGGCGAAGGAGACTGCCTTCTTGCGCTCGTCGGTGATGGAGTAGGTGGCGAGGATCATGTCCACGTCGCCGTTCTGAATCATGGCCTCACGCTGCTTGGAGGGGGCTTCCTTCCAGATGATCTGGTCTTCGGAATAGCCGAGTTTCTTGGCGATGTACTTGGCCACGTCCACGTCGAAGCCCACGTAGGTGCCGGACTTCTTGAAGCCCAGGCCGGGCTGGTCGAATTTGATGCCGATGCGGATCTTGCCGGTTTCGTCCGCGCCGCAGGCGGCCAGCGACATTGTGCAGGCCACGGCGGCGAGCGCGGCGATCACGCGGCAAGCCTTCCGTTTGAACGTATTGGTGAATGTCATTGGATTGCGTACCCGTCTTTCAGTGGGTGAGGATCTTCGAGAGGAAGTCCTTGGCACGGTCGGTCTGCGGATGCTCGAAGAACTCGTCGGGCGTGTTCTCTTCGAGAATCTGGCCGTCCGCCATGAAGACGATGCGGTCGGCGGCCTTGCGCGCGAAGCCCATCTCGTGGGTCACGCAGATCATCGTCATGCCTTCATGCGCGAGTTCGACCATCACGTCGAGCACTTCGTTGACCATTTCCGGGTCGAGTGCGGAGGTGGGCTCGTCGAACAGCATGACCTTGGGGCGCATGGCGAGCGCGCGGGCGATGGCCACACGCTGCTGCTGGCCGCCGGAGAGTTGGGAGGGCATCTTGCTGGCCTGGGAGTCGACGCCCACGCGGGCGAGCAGGTCCATGGCCAGTTGCTCGGCTTCCTTCTTGTCCATGTGACGCACCTTGATGAGGGCCAGCGTCACGTTTTCAAGAATGGTTTTGTTGGCAAACAGGTTGAACGACTGGAACACCATGCCAACTTCGGCCCTGAGGTTCGCGAGCTCCTTGCCTTCCTGTGGCAGGGGCTTGCCGTCGATGCGGATGTCGCCGGAATCGATGGTCTCGAGGCGATTAATGGTGCGGCACATCGTGGACTTGCCTGAGCCGGACGGGCCCACGACCACCAGCACCTCACCCTTGGTGACAGTCAGGTTGATGTCCTTGAGGACGTGCAAAGCACCGAAGTGCTTTTCGACGTGGGTTAGTTCGACTAGCGGACGGTTCAGGTCCTCTTTGTCGGGAACCAGCGGGGTCAATTTGGCCTTGCTTGGTGATGTTGTGCTTGTCGTGCGCGAACGCACTGCTGTTTCATTGTTCGTTTCAGACATGAGTGGGAGGATAGCACACCGACGTTTCCAATGTGTACACAGTATGTCCACACAGTTGCTCAGTCGATGTCTCATTTCCGCATCAGACATCGTGATGGCGGCATAAGCGACTTCGGCATGTCTCCCGTTTCCGGAAACATCGCGGGAGGCCGACCGACTTTTGCCCCAGGATGAGTTGGGGCCAGCAGTGGGACGATGGTGGCATGCGTCTCACTGGGGAAAACGGCATTGGGCATCGGCATACATTCGCGCTGAGTCGCGCATCGCGCGGCGTCTGCTGTGCGCTGATTGCCTGCTGCGTGGTGGCCGAGACGTTGCTGCGATGGCAGAGCTGGCATGTGTTGTCCTATCTGCTGATTCCATGTTTGGCCTTGGTGTCGTTGGTGTTGTTGCCATTCATGCCGCAGTCGGGCGCATGGCTGGCGGTCACTTTGTATTGCGTGGAGCTGGTCTCGCCGTTTCCCATGTCGTATTCGTATAAATGCGCCAGGCATTTTGAGCGTGGCTAGCTGTTAGCACGCGATGAAGGTGTTATACGGTGGATGACACTCCCGAAGCGCGGTGGATAACCGGACGCAGCGCACGATATGCCGGTGGATAACCGGTTCGCGCCGCTTAAGTTATCCCCATTTTCCAGTTTTGCCCCTGTGCCACCGTGGAATGCGCTACGCTCGGCGCATGAACGGATACAGCGAAGCGCCGCACAATGGCGAAATCAACAACTATCTGCGCAAAGATCTTGACGCCAAAGCCACGGCCAAGAACACGGCCTGTTGGAATCTGCTGGGCAAAGTGCGCACGAAACGCACGTTGTGTTTCTCACTGTATACCGCATTGGAATTATGCGGCGTGGAGTTGCCGAGGCACAGCACGTTGCCACAGAAGGACTTTTATGTGACGGTGAGGAGCAAAGGGACCCGCTCTTCATTGGACAATGTCGACTATCGCATATGGAATGCAAAGTTCAACAGTATCGCTTTCTCAAACGGCGTAATCTGCATGCATCCCATGGATGCGTGGATACAGTTTGCCCAATATCTCAACCTCACTGAATTAGTGGTGCTGGCTGAAGCGCTCATCAGACGTTATGGATATGCCATTGAACAATTCACTCAACGACTAACAGCCTTTCACCGCGTTATTGGCCGTGCGCGTTGTGAGGCGGCGCTGAAGCTCGTAAAACCATCGGATTCCGTTCAGGAAACTCGTACACGCTTGGCGCTTATGCTTTTCGGCCTGCCCATACCGCAAACACAATACGGCATTACCGATTCAGAGAACGGATACACCTATACCGTTGACATGGCTTATCCACAATACAAAGTCGCTATTGAATATGATGGCGATCATCACCGTCGCTTCCGCAAACAATATGTGCGGGACCAGCAAAAACGTCGACGTCTGCGGCAATTGGGCTGGACCGTCATCGAGGTGTTCGCCGATGACCTGTGGAACACCGCCAAACAACGTGCCTTCGCACAAGAGGTTGCCACCGCGATGCAAATACCGCTTCCTGGCCGTCCTCAACCTTCATGCCGGGTATTAATAGACGGCAGCCTTACCATCAATGCGCGCAAAGGGGAATACAGGAGGCGGAAACAAGCAAAACACAACAAAGCATCACAACATTAATCAAATACGGAGTTGCGATCGCTCCTCATGGGGCGGCAATTCCCTCATGGGGCGGCAATTTGCTCATGGGGCGGTTTGAAGAAATTGTAAAACCGCGGAATTAAGCCATTTTGACCTACCGCCCCATGGGGTTTTCACCGCCCCATGGGTTGTTTACCGCCCCATGAGGAAGTTACCGCCCCATGGAAGGATAATCGGCAAACGCCAAGGAGGACACCGCATGGTGCGAGGTTTGCCGCATGGCGGAGGTGCCATCGGGCGGAGTATCTGGCACACCTTAGCAGGTATTTGGCACATTGGGCCCCACCCGCAAAAAGCAAATGGCCCTTGGAATAATTCCAAGGGCCATTTGCGGCTAATAGCACCGGAGCATTACTCCTCGAAAATTAATCTACGCGTGCGTATACCGCCGTTCGAAGCCGAAGGCGCACTAAGGTGCGTCGAGTGCTGAGGAAAGGCGGCATACGCTCCGTAGATTAGTTTTCGTCGGCGTCCGGGTCGTAGTCGACGCCGGTCTCGGCGCGCTGCTCGTCGGAGATCGGGGCCGGAGCACCGGTCAGCGGGTCGCGGCCGCCGCCGGCCTTCGGGAAGGCGATGACGTCGCGGATGGAGTCGGCACCGGCCAGGATGGACACGGTGCGGTCCCAACCAAGGGCCAGACCCGCGTGAGGCGGAGCGCCATACTTGAATGCCTCAAGCAGGAAGCCGAACTTCTCGTCGGCCTCTTCCTTGGTGATGCCCAGCACATCGAGCACACGGGCTTGGATGTCGTCGCGGTGGATACGTACGGAACCGCCGCCCATCTCCTCACCGTTGCAGACGATGTCGTAGGAATCGGACATGGCGTGCTCGGGGTCCTTGTCGAACTTGTCGATCCAATCCTTGGAGGGCATGGTGAACGGGTGGTGCATGGAGGTCCACTTGGAGTGTCCGACGGCCACATCGTCATCATCCGGATCGTCGGTGGGCTTGAACAGCGGGAAGTCCACGACCCAAGTGAAAGCGAACTTCTTCGGATCCAGCAGGCCTTCACGGGAGGCGAGCTCCACACGCACGGCACCCAGCAACAGCTGGGCAGACTCGCGAGAACCGGCGGCGAAGAACACGGCGTCGCCTTCCTCGGCACCAACGGCCTCGCGCAGGCCGTTGCGCTCCTCATCGGACAGGTTCTTGGCGACGGGGCCCTTGAGCTCGCCGTTTTCGCCGAAGACCACGTAGGCAAGGCCCTTGGCTCCACGCTGACGAGCCCAATCCTGCCAAGCGTCGAACTGACGACGCGGCGTGGCGGCACCGCCCTTGAAGACCACGGCACCCACGTACGGGGCCTGGAACACGCGGAACGGCGTGTTCTTGAAGTACTCGGTCAGCTCCACCAACGGGTTGCCGAAGCGCAGGTCTGGCTTGTCGGAGCCGTACTTGTCCATCGCATCCTTCCAGGTGATGCGCGGTAGCGGCAGCTGGACCTCATAGCCGGCGGACTTCCAGATGGCGGCGATGACCTTCTCAGTCATGGCCATCACATCTTCCTGGTCCACGTAGGCCATCTCCATATCGAGCTGAGTGAACTCGGGCTGACGGTCGGCGCGGAAGTCCTCATCACGGTAGCAGCGGGCGAGCTGGTAGTAACGCTCGACACCGGAGACCATGAGCAGCTGCTTGAGGAGCTGCGGGGACTGCGGCAGGGCGTACCAGGAACCGGGCACCAGACGGGCCGGCACCACGAAGTCGCGGGCGCCTTCCGGGGTGGACTTAATGAAGGTCGGGGTCTCGACCTCGGTGAAGTCCATGTCTTCCAGCGCGTGGCGGGCGGCCTTAGCCATGTCGGAACGCAGCTTCAGATTGTGCTGCATGGACGGGCGGCGTAGGTCGAGGTAACGGTACTTCAGACGCACGTCCTCGCCAGGCAGCTTGTTCTCGGACTCATTCTCGAGGGCGGTGGAGACCTGGAACGGCAGGGCGTCGGCCTTGGCGAGGATCTCAATGGTCTCGGCCACGACTTCGATCTTGCCGGTGGCCAGGTGGGTGTTCTCGTTGCCGTCCGGGCGCAGGCGCACCTCGCCGGTAATCTGAATCACGAACTCGCTGCGCAGCGGGCGGGCCATATCCTCGTCGTAAATGACGACCTGCACGAGGCCGGTCGAATCACGAAGGTCGATGAAGGCCACGCCACCGTGATCGCGGCGACGGTCAACCCAACCGGCGAGGGTGACCTTCTGGCCGACCAGGGCCTCGGTCACTTCGGTGGCATGATGTGTTCTGTAAGCCGTCTGGCTCATTATCTTGTTTCTCCTCGATTTTTCGCGCGAATACGTCAGATTTCGACGGTTTGCTGGGCAACCACAGTATCCGGCTCCCACGACGTGCAATCGGCGGCAACCTGCTCGCCCGTGACGATGTTCTTGACCTCGTCGCCAGCGGGCTCTGCGCCTTCCGCACCTTCGGCAGCGGTGGACGGGAACCACACGTACGGAATGCCGAGTTTGTCTGCGTACTTGATCTGCTTGCCGAGCTTGGCCGCGGTGGGCGCCACGTCAGTAGCGATGCCGCGCGCACGCAGTTGGTTCGCAATACGATTGGCGGCCGGGCGGTCCTCTTCATTCCACACAGCGACCAGCACGGCGGCCGGGCTGACACGGTTGGCGTGAGCGCCGGCGGTGTGCAGCATGTAGCTGACCAGTCGGCTCAGGCCGATGGACAGGCCCACGCCCGGGTACTTGCGGTTGCCCTGGGAGGCGAGATTGTCGTAACGGCCACCGGAGCAGATGGAGCCGAGTGATGCGGCACCGTCGAGGAAGGTCTCGTAGACGGAACCGGTGTAGTAGTCGAGACCGCGGGCGATCTTCAGGTCGGCGATGACGGAACCGGGGCGGATGACGGCGGCTTCGTCGACGATCATGGCCAGGGTATCGAGTCCCTGACGAGCCAGCGTGTAGGCCTCGGAATCCTTGACGATGCCGTGAGCCTCGCACAGCGCATCGAACTTGGCGGCAAGCTCGGCACCGTCGGAGGCGTTGAGCTCGGCCAATTCGAGGCAGGCGCGTGCCTGTGCTTCGGTGGCGCCGCAGGTCTCGGTGAGCAATCGGGCCACCTCATCGGCACCGATTTTGTCGAGCTTGTCGATCTCGCGCAGCACGCCCTCGACATCCGTCAGACCAAGGCCGCGGTAGAAGCCTTCAGACAGCTTGCGGTTATTGGCGTGCACGGTGGCCTTGGGGAGGCCATACGCGCGCAGCTCTTCCAGCGCGGAGACCATGACCAGCGGCAGTTCCACTTCATAGTGGTCGGGCAGGTCGCCGGCGCCGATCACGTCGATGTCGGCCTGCACGAACTCGCGGAAGCGGCCTTCCTGCGGACGCTCGCCACGCCACACCTTCTGAATCTGCCAGCGCTTGAACGGGAACGCCAACGCACCCGAGTGCTCGACCACATACCGGCTCAGCGGCACGGTCAGATCGAAATGCAAGCCCAAACGCTCTTCAATCGGAGTGTCGGATTCATGACCGACCTCCTGCAAACGGCTCAGCAGGTAAATCTCCTTGCTGGTCTCGCCCTTTTTCAGCAAAGAAGCGCCGGTTTCTACCGCTCGCGTCTCAATGCCGATGAAGCCGTTGAGCTCAAAAACCTTACGAAGCGTATCGATAACACGCTGCTCCACAACACGTTCGGAGGGGAGCCACTCCGGGAATCCTGATATTGATGCACCTTTAGCCACGAAATCAATATAATAGGTGAGGGTTGCGTCAAAACTTCCTGGTTCGCCCGGGATGGGAGACGCTCCCGCTTATGCATTCTACGCTTTAAGGAGCTGGCCATGGCCGACGAAACTGTCACCGAACCCGTAAACACCGCTGCGCCCGAAGAGCAGGCAACGACACCCGCACCCGAGGCCAGCGCGGCCACGCCGGCGCCGACTCCGTCCCCCGCTTCCATGCCGAAACCGCACGCGCCCTCCCCCGCCGCCTTCGCCAAGAAGACTCCCACGGTCAAGCAGCATGCCGCCGCCCCCGCGGCCGCCCCCGCCGCCTATTCCGAGGCCGATGTCAAAGCCGCCGAAGCTTTCGGCCGGGTCGATGACAACGGCGCCGTCTTCGTCAAGGACGGCGACGGCGAACGTGAGGTCGGACAGTTCCCGGACGCCTCCAAGGAGGAGGCGCTGGCACTGTACGCCCGTCGCTTCCTGGATCTCAAGGCCAAGCTCGATCTGCTGGCCGCGCGCCTGACCTCCCCCAACATCAAGACCCGTGAAATCGACGAGTCCGTGAAGCTGCTGGGCGAAGAAACCGCCGAACCGGCGGTGGTGGGCGACCTCGCGGCCCTCAAGGCCCGTTACGTGGAACTGAAGGCCGCCGGCGAGGCCAAGAAGGCCGAGATCGCCGAAGCGCGCAAGGCCGCTCAGGCCAAGGCCGTCGCCGAGCGCACCACCATCGTCGAGAAGGCCGAAGCTCTGGCGGCCTCCCTGGGCGACAACACCAACTGGCGCTCCACCGCCGACAAGTTCCGCAACCTGTTCGACGAGTGGCAGAACCACCAGCGCACCACCGTGCGCATCGACAAGCCGGAGGCCGAGGCGCTGTGGAAGCGCTTCTCCGCCGCCCGTACCACCTTCAACCAGGCTCGCCGCAAGTGGGCTCAGGCTCGCGACAACGAGCGTACAGCCGCCAAGGAAGCCAAGGAAGCGATTATCGCCGAGGCCAACGAGCTCAAGGATTCCACCGCTTGGGGTGAAACTTCCCGCAAGTTCAACGATCTGATGGACCGTTGGAAGAAGGCCGGCCGCGCTGGCCGTAACGAGGACGACGAGCTGTGGGCCAAGTTCCGCGAAGCCGCCGACACCTTCTTCAACGCTCGTCAGGCCGATCGCGATCAGATCAACTCCTCCGAGAAGGAAAATCTGGCTGCTAAGGAGGCTCTGCTGGTCAAGGCCGAGGCTCTGGTGCCGGTGAAGACCGACGCCGAGGCCAAGAAGGCCCGCCAGGAGCTGGCCAAGATTCAGGAAGAGTGGGATCAGATCGGTTACGTGCCGCGTGACGATATGCGCCGCATCGAGAACCGTCTCGACGCCGTTGACAAGCAGATCAAGGCCATCGAGGATGCCGCTTGGAAGCAGACCGATCCGGAGGCCGACGCCCGCAAGTCCAGCTTCGAGGAGCAGCTCAACGCCCAGCTCGCCGAGCTCGACGCCAAGATCGCGGCCGAGTCCGACCCGAAGAAGAAGGCCAAGCTCGAAGCCGAGAAGGCCACCAAGGAGCAGTGGCTGAACGCCATCAAGTAAGGATCTCGTGCCAGGTTCCCCTCTAAGGGAAGCTGGCAGCAAAGCTGACTGAGGGGAGTTTACGGTTATACCGTAAACTCCCCTCAGTCTCCTACGGCGACAGCTCCCCTCAGCGAGGGGAGCTTCGTCATATTTATGCCGTTTTCTCCTGCCCTATACTCATAACTTCACCCCATAGTTCCTTAGCCACCCAGTAATTGGTGTCTTACGCCTGAGTTCCTACCGGTGCTGCACCAACTGCCTGAGCCCTTGATGTGCGGCCAGATATTCATGCAACGGCTGACTGTATGGCATATTCAGCTCGCCGTAATTGGTTCCGGCACGGAAGGCGAGGTAACTGTCGCCGCCCTGAAGCAGATATGAATTGGACGCGATAATCACCAAGTCATCGTCCGCAATCGGTCGGCCGTCAACGGTGAGGTTCACGATACGAACCGCCGCATGTTCGTCGGCAGCACACTCGTCAGCGTCAGCGTTGGTATCAGCGGCGGCATCAGTATCAGCGGCGGCATCGGCATTGCCGTTCCCACCGGCCGCACCGCATTCGGCATACCGATACGTCACGTTCGAGGAGATGCCGAGCCAGCGCCGCTCCAGTCGCCCATCGTCACGGCGAAATTGCTCGGCGAGCACTCTCTTCACATCGCGCCCGGTGAGCGTCTCATGCGCGGCCTTGAACTGCAAGGCCATGAGACTATCCACCTCGCGCACGGTGACTTTGCCATCGCCATTCATGTCAAGCCGTGGAGTCCGCAGACTGCCATCATTCGAAAATCCGATTACCGGCAAGCGATTTCCGGCATACACATGCTTCATGATTGACTCGCGGTTCGCGTCCGCCACCAGCACACCGACCGTATTCCCGTGCTTATCCGAACCTTGTTTGTCGAAATTCACGCCGGAGGCCAAAGTGCCAATCACCGCGCTGCCGGCATGATTCGAATATGTTGCCGCCGCCTGGTAAATATGCTGCGCGCGCGATACCTCATCGTTCTCCTCAGCACCGGCAGACATCCAAGCGGCTTGCGCCGGATGCGCATTAAGCCCTTCCACGCCCAGCACGCCGTCAACCGCCGTATGGCTGGTGCCATTGCCGAGGTCAACGTCGGCCACTCGCACCGTGGCGCGACGCCCGGCACCGGTGATGATCAAATCCTGCACGGCCATGTTCCGCCCAAAGCTGCCCGCCTCGTAAATAGGCGCGCCACCAGCGGTCGTACCACGCTTGATCGCATGACTGTGGCCGGTGTATACCACATCAACATCTCGCCCAATATCGGCGGCGGCTGAGGCATCGGCGTGCAGCAAGGCCACCACCGCATCCACCTTTCCGGAGCGCTTGAGTTCACGGGCCACGCGATTGATTGCGTCCACCGCCCGCTCGTCAAGATCGGCATCACGCGTAATCTGCGGAGTGGCTACCGAGCCGAGCGCATCAGTAAGGGCGCCCACGAAACCGATCCGCTTGCCGTTCACCGTTCGAATCGTAGAGTCACGTACATGGCTCAGCAGCCCGTCAGACGACTTATTGGCGGCAGACGTGTTGGCGCACAGCCAGTCGATGCCGTTGCTGGGATCAGCAATGCGATTGTTGAAATCAGACACACCGCGGTCGAACTCATGGTTGCCTACCGCCGAAATCGTCAATCCCCACGCTTTGGCCATGTCCAGCGTGGGTTGGTCCTTCTCCACCGCCGACTCATACGGGGAGCCTCCCACCAAATCGCCGGTCGATACCGGGATCATATTGCCGGGATTATGGCTGTCGGCCACGGTGAAGGCGGTGGCGTTGTCCGCACCACGTTCGATATGCCCGTGAAAATCAGTGATGTCGGCGATGGTCACCGTACGGGTGCCGGAAGATGGATTATCGCCGGAAAAAGGAACGGCTCCCGTGGTTCCCGCACAAGCATAAGGAACCACCAGAGCCGTAAGGATAAGCGCTACTGCACCAAAAGCGATCCCCGATCGCTTGCCGGCCCACCGCCGGTTCTTCATATTCCTGCTCACACCAGTCACGCTAGGATCGTCGATTGAACGGCCATGCCTAGGAAGGCGACTCTCAGGTGAATTCTTAGCGGCGTCTTGGGATGGGAAAGGCCTGACCCCGTACTATCAGGGTCAGGCCTTTGCAACCCGAGTCACTACGAATGCGTCGGCAAGGGGAGATTACTCGCCAAATTCCTCGGCGCAGATCTCAGCTACCGCATCCACGCACGCCTCGGCAATCAGACGGCCGCGTTCGGCGCTTGAGCCGGCCGGATTGGCGAGTCCGCCGTGAGCGGGAACGTCACCTTGGCGCACCGGGTAGCGTACATAGGATTTCGCCGTGGCACCGGCTTCCTCGACCATACGGTCCATGTGCACCAGTTCCGGCGCGTAGTGGAGCATCAACGAAGTTTCGGTGACGGCCGCATGCTCCAATGCCCAGCCGGGGAACACCAATCCATCGAACACCTTGTCGATAACCGACTGCGGAACCGGGTCCCACCAATTGGTTTCCACGATGGTGGCCACTCCCCCGGTTTCGCGGGTGACCAGGTCGATGGCCTCGACGATGAACGCCTCGTTTTCAAAATGCGCGTTCATGACGACGATCTTGGTGAAGCCATCGGCGATGAGTTCGCTCAGCACATCGTGCATTTGGGTGATCACTGTCACGCCGTTCATGTCGATAGTACCCGGGAACAGCGGCCCGCCACCGGAGAGCGGCTTGGACTTGTATCCGTAGCTCAGGGTGGGCAGCACGGTGCCGTCGATGCGTTCCGCCAGATCTTCGGCGACCCGCGTGGCGAGTACCGCGTCGGTACCGATGGGCAGATGCTGGCCGTGCTGTTCGGTCGAACCGATCGGCACGATGACGGGATGAGTCTTCACCTCCTTGAATTCCGGCCAGGTCATGTGGTCCATACGGCGGTTGCTACCCATTGCAGTACTCCTTTGGGTTGGTGGTGGATTGGATGGTCAATGAATGCGCCCGGCTCCCTCGGGAAAGGAGCCGGAGCTGAGGAGATCAGATGTGATTCAGATCCTTGTCGGTGTTTTCATGGGAAAGAATCATCGCGACCAAGGCGATGGCCGCAACACCCACCATGTACCAGGCCGGGGCGATGGATGAACCGGTTAGGGCAATCAGGCCAGTGGCGATGAACGAGGCCGTACCACCGAAGATGGCATTGGCCAGATTGAAGCTGAACGCGAATCCGGTGAAGCGCACGGAGGTGGGGAACGTCTCGGTCAGGTAGCTGGACAGGGTACCGTCGTTGGCGGTCAGGGTGGCGCACATTGCCAGCTCAACCAGCAGCACGGGCCAGAACTGGGAGGTGTTGAGGATGAGGAAGGCAGGAACGGTGAGGACGATGAACGCCACGCAAGCACCGATGAGCACCTTCTTGCGGCCGAATTTGTCGGAGATGTGGCCCATGCCGAACACCATGAACACGTAGGCGACCAAGCAGATGGTGGTGATGGTGCCGGACTGGGTGGCGTCCATGCCGACGGTGTCAGACAGATAGGTCGGCAGGTAGGTGAGCACGGTGTAGAAGCCGACCGCATTCAGCACGCAGGCTCCGAAGCTGATGATCAGGGCCTTGAGATGGTTGTGGAAGAGTTCGGCGAGCGGGGCGAACATGCCGCTCTTGGAAACGACTTGGCCGTCAGTGGAGGCAGCGCTCTTGGACTCAAGAGCATCGTTCATTGACTGGTACACGGGGGAATCGGAGAGCTTGGTACGGATGTACAGCACAATCAGGCCGAGCGGGCCGGCCAGCAGGAACGGCACACGCCATCCCCAACCGACCATCGCGCTGGAGTTCATGTTGGCGGTCATCAGCGTGGCCAGCGTGGAGCCAGCGAGCAGACCGATGGCGGTGGACGCCGGAATCAGCGAGCAGTAGATGCCACGCTTTGAGGTGGGTGCATATTCGCCGAGGAATGTGGCCGCACCGGCATATTCACCGGAAGCGGAGAAGCCTTGCACCATGCGCAGCAGCAGAAGCAGAATCGGCGCGCCAACGCCGATCACCGAGTAAGACGGCAGGCAGCCAATCAGGAAGCTCGCACCGGACATGAACATAATCGAGTGGGCCAATGCGGCTTTACGGCCTTTCTTATCTCCGTAGCTACCCCAGAACAGTGCGCCGATTGGACGCAGGATGAAGGATAGCGCGAACACGCCGAAGGTCTGCAGCATGGCGACGGTGTGATTGTCGGTTGGGAAGAACACCAGGGCGATGGTGGTGGCGAAGTACGAATAGGAGGCGTAGTCGAACCACTCGATGAAGTTGCCAAGGAAGGAAGATACCGCGACTTTCCTGACCATGGCCTGTTCTTCAGTTTGAGGGGTGAAATTCATCAGTCGTGCAGATGTAGTAATCGTTGCGGAACTCATGATGTCACCGTCCTTTCAAGGATGTGCTGTTCGTGTGACTGAATGGGATTCAAGTGGGAATTCGTTTCGCAGCAGGTCGACCAGCGCCGCGATAGCCTCGACTATGCCCTTGAGTATTTGCTGAAACGTGAATCGTCGATTAACCCGTTCGGCGTAGAAGTGGACAGGTTGCCCAGTGGTGCTGGCGCATTATTCACCATGCTGTTCTTGCCATGATTTCGTGAGTTTGGCGGCGAATAGCAGCATCGACCAGTTCGGTTTGTCGTTATAGTCGACGCCGACCATTTGTGTCACTTTGTCCAGTCGGTTGTACAGGGTTTGCCGTCTGATACCCAATTGCTCGCACGCGCCGGTTTTGCTATCGAGGTTGTCGAAGCAGACGCACAGTGTGTCCAGCAACAACGGAGAGGCGGCGACCTCGAATCCGATGGTCTGCACCACGAGCATGCGCATCGCCTTGTCCATATCAGAGGATGCGACGAAACGGTCGACGAGTGCGGACATGGTACTTACGATTCGCCCGTATGCCGGTTCCTGATTGGCGATGTCACGCAATACCGCGAACCCGTCGACCAGCGTCACCGTGTCCAATGCCACTCGGCCATGCACCACGTACACACCGTCGCCTTCCAGTACGGCAAGCGCATCCATGCAATGGCGTCCGAATGCGGCCGCACCGTCTGAGGAATCGGTGGTGGAGCACCATCCGACCATCAAGTCACCTTCCAGCATGCAGGAGACGGCGCATCCCGACCGTTCTTCGAACCGTTCGACCATCGTCGATACATGGTTGATGCCTTCCACCACCGATCTGAACCGAAAAGCGAATGGCATATAGATGCATGATCCGGCAAAACCCAGCGCGTCGAGCATCGCATGCGCTTCCTGCGCCTCAAATGTATTGACGTGCACGCCGTCGGCCGGGCCCATACTCAGATGATGCATCATGCCCATGCGCGCGCCGCCGTCAATATAGAGGGCGGCCACCGGAGACACGATGGTGGCGATGGCCCGACGCATCGTGGCGTCGAAAGTCATGGTGCGTTGCGTGATCTCCAATGCTCCCACCGGCCGGGAGCGACTTTCAAGGGCGATGACGGCGCTCGATTCGTTGCCGGCATCGAACGCACGACCCGCTCGAGCGGCCAACAGACCGTCACCATCGAAAATGGCGACGCTTTCGCCGAACAGCGACGCAATGGTTTCGGCCACAGCCTCGATATTGCCGGTACGGGACAATCCCTCACGTAATGAAGTGGACATTGTGTCCACCTCCAATTGCAAGTGCATCTGTTCGTGCACGATAGCGGTATTGACACTCTGACAGATGTCGACAAAAGGTACGCGAGATTTCAGACCAATCAACGTCAACCCATGCAGCCTGGCCGCAGACACCAGTTCGTCCGGCATCCGCACCACACCCTCCACCAGTTCGACCACCAGAGCGGCGACACCAGCCTGTGCCAGGCTTGCTACATATTGTCCTAACGTGCCGTGCCAATCGGCGGCGAGCAGAGCGTTACCCTCGATAATCAGCATCTCACCGCCCGAAAGGAAACTGGAGACATCCTCTCGCTCGTTGGTAAACACCCATCGCACTGGCGTATCGAGGTCTTTGCCTTCGACCTCCACCACAGGATCGGCTCGTTTGAACTGCGTGTTATGAAGCGCACTGCGAATCGATACAGTCATACAATCTGTCCATTCCCCCGCGGAACACCGGTCGTTCCGGTTAACCTCACCGCAAAGCGTGCTGTTGACAATAACCTCAGTTGGTTACGCGGGCAGTCGGTTCACGTAACCGTTCGGCAACACACCAGTTGAAGGAGCGACGATGACTACCACACTGTTCACCAACGCACATATCGCCACCGGAGAACCCGGCAGCACGGCTGCAAGCACCCTGCCATTGCAGGACATTCTCGTCACGGATGGCGTGTTCACCGCATTCGGCCCCGGACTCGCGCAACAATATGAGGCTCAGGGTGGTGATCTGGCGGCCATTGAGGTGGTCGATCTGGGCGGCAAACTTGTCTGCCCACCGTTCTGCGATACGCATCTGCACCTTGATTACGTATTCACGGCCCGCAAGCCCGGTGCGGTGAATGAAAGCGGAACTTTATTTGAGGGCATCCAGCGATGGAGTGAGACCAAGTCCGACTTGACGGTCGACGAGATCAAGCAGCGCGCGAAAATCGGAATTAAGAAAGAAATGCTGCATGGCGTGCAGCTCATTCGCTCCCATGCCGATGTGACCGACCCGAACCTGACCTCATTAAAAGCGCTGCTGGAGCTTAAGGAGGAATTGAAGGATACGGTCACTCTCCAGATCGTCAGCTTCCCGCAGGAGGGCATGTACTCCTACGAGGGCCCGCATGGCGAATCGGGGGCCGAGCTGGTGGAGGAAGGACTCAAGATGGGTGCCGACTGCGTGGGCAGCATCCCCCATTTCGAACAGTGCCGTGAGTTTGGCGAGCATTCCATGCACACGGTAGTTGAGTTGGCTTCGAAATACGACAAGCTCATCGACGTGCATTGCGATGAGACGGATGATCCGAATTCCCGTTACGTGGAGCTGCTTTCGGCGTTGGCATATAAGGCTGGCATTGGCCCGAAGGTCACCGCCAGCCACACCTGTTCGCTGGGATCGGCGGACAACGCCTACTTCTTCCACCTGACCAAGCTGCTTAAGGCGGCGCATATCAACTTCGCCTGCGCCCCCACCGAGAACCTGTATTTGCAGGGCCGTCAGGATACCTTCCCCAAGCGCCGTGGCATCACGCGAGTCATGGAGCTCACTGAGGCGGGTGTCAATGTGTCATTGGGCCAGGATTCAATGCAGGACCCGTGGTACCCGCTGGGCAATGGCAATATGATGCTCATTCTTGATTATGTGCTGCATTTGGCACAGATGATGAGCTTTGAAGAAATCGACGATGCGTTGAAGTTCCTGACCGTCAACGGTGCCACTACGTTGGGCCTGCGCGATATGTACGGCTTGGAAACGGGCAAGCCAGCAAACTTCATTGTGCTGGACGCCGATAGTGTGTTCAACGCCGTGTATGAGCGCTGCTCGGTATTGCGTTCGGTGCGCGCCGGCCGCACGCTGTTTACCCGCGAAGAGACCATCGACACCGGACTCGCCCTGCTGCAATAACCCGACAACAAACAGTAGTTCCCCTTGACAGGGGAGCTATCGCCAGAGGCAACTGAGGGGTAGACCAAAAACGTGCACATTATGTGTGCGTAGGTCTACCCCTCAGTCAGCTTCGCTGACAGCTCCCCTGTCAAGGGGAGCTTTGCTGGTATGCGCTAGCTACGCTATCGAAACGGACTACTTCTGCGGAGCGTCACCGGAATCGGCGGGAGCGGATTCGGCTGGTTCAGTGGCCGGAGTGGCGTCGGCTGGAGTCTCGCCATCAGTGGAGGCACCGGCTTCGGACGAAGTTTCGGCATCGTTGGCGGCACCGTCTTCGGCGGGCTTATCGGCGGCGGCCGGCTCCTCGAACTTCTCCCCCTTGAAGGTGAATTCGCCGAGGATACCCTCGCCTTCCGCATCCACCATCACGCGCTGACCGTCTTCGAGATCGCCCATCAGGATCTTCTCGGAGATGGCGTCCTCGATGTCGCGCTGAATCACGCGGCGCAGCGGACGGGCACCTAGCAGCGGGTCGAAGCCCTTCTGCGCGAGCAGGTCCTTGGCGGCGTCGGTGAGTTCGAGCGACATATGACGGTCGAACAGGCGGTCGTTGAGCTGCTTGACGTCCAGATCCACGATCTGGCGCACCTGCGTCTCGGTGAGCTGCTTGAAGACGATGATGTCGTCCAGACGGTTCAGGAACTCCGGGCGGAACTGCTGCTTCAATTCGGAGCTGACCTGGTCCTTCATGCGCTGGTAGCTGGACTCGTTGTTAGCACCCAGGTTGAAGCCCGTGTTGGCGGCCTTGGCGATGTCTCGCGTACCGAGGTTGGTGGTCAGGATGATGATGGTGTTCTTGAAGTCCACCTTGCGGCCCTGACCGTCGGTCAGGTGGCCGTCATCGAGCACCTGCAGCAGCGTGTTGAAGATGTCCGGATGAGCCTTTTCGATCTCGTCGAACAGCACCACGGAGAACGGCTTGCGGCGCACCTTTTCGGTAAGCTCGCCGCCCTCCTCGTAGCCGACGTATCCCGGAGGCGCGCCGAAGAGCCGCGAAGCCGCGTACTTCTCGGAGAACTCGGACATATCCACGCGAATCAGCGCGTCCTCATCGTCGAACAGGAATTCGGCGAGCGTCTTGGCCAGCTCGGTCTTGCCCACACCGGTGGGGCCGGCGAAGATGAACGAGCCGGACGGGCGCTTCGGATCCTTCAATCCCACGCGAGTACGGCGGATGGAGCGGGACAGGGCGGAAACCGCCTCGTCCTGGCCGATGATGCGCTTGTGCAGCTCCGTCTCCATGCTGAGCAGTTTCTTGGACTCGGCCTGGGTCAGCTTGAACACCGGGATACCGGTGGTGGAGCTGATGACCTCGGCAATCACGTCCTCGTCCACGACCATCTTGACGTCGGACTCGCCTTCGCGCCAGGAGTCCTCCTTCTGCTTGCGATCGGCTTCCAGCTTCTCCTGCTTGTCGCGCAGTTCGGCGGCCTTCTCGAAGTCCTGGCCCTTGATGGCCTCGTCCTTGTCGGCGGCGATCTTGGCGATCTTCTCGTCGAGTTCCTTGAGCTCAGGCGGGGCGGTCAGGCGCTTGATGCGCAGGCGTGCACCGGCCTCATCGATCAGGTCGATGGCCTTGTCAGGCAGGTTACGGTCCTGGATGTACCGGCTGGACAGCTCTGCGGCGGACTGCAGCGCGCCATCGGTGATGGTCACGTGGTGGTGGTTCTCGTAACGGGAACGCAGGCCCTTGAGGATCTCGATGGTCTCGGCGATGGTCGGCTCGTGCACCTGAATCGGCTGGAAACGACGTTCCAGAGCCGCGTCCTTCTCGATGTACTTGCGGTACTCGTCGGTGGTAGTGGCACCAATGGTCTGGAGCTCGCCACGGGCCAGCATCGGCTTCAACATGTCGGAGGCGCCCAGCGCGCCGTCGGCCGAGCCGGCGCCCACGATGGTGTGAATCTCGTCGATGAACAGCACGATGTCGCCACGAGTCTTGATTTCCTTCAGCACCTTCTTCAGGCGCTCCTCGAAATCACCACGGTAGCGGGAGCCGGCCACCATGGAACCGAGGTCCAGCGAGTAGACCTGCTTGCCCTTCAGGGTTTCCGGCACGTCGCCGGCTTGGATTTTCTGGGCCAAGCCTTCGACCACGGCGGTCTTGCCCACTCCCGGTTCGCCGATCAGCACCGGATTGTTCTTGGTGCGTCGGGAAAGCACGACCATGACGCGTTCGATCTCGTTGGTGCGGCCGATGACCGGGTCCAGCTTGCCTTCGGCGGCTTCGGCCGTCAGATTGCGTCCGAACTGGTCGAGGATGGCGGAACCGGATTTGTTCTGCTTGTCCGCCACGCCGCCGGCATTGGCCAGTTCGCCCTTGCCGTCGCCAGTGCCGGAGTTGCCGCGAATCATATCGATGGTCGCGCTGCGCAATTCGCCCAAATCGACGTCCATCTTGATGAGCACCTGGGTGCCCACACCCTCACCTTCGCGGATCAATCCGAGCAGGATGTGCTCGGTGCCGATGTAGCTGTGGCCCAGCTGCAGGGCTTCACGCAGCGAAAACTCCAGCACCTGCTTGGCGTGCGGGGTAAAGGGGATGTGCCCGTTCGGCGCCGCGTTGCCCTTGCCGATCATCTCTTCGACCTGCTTGCGGGTGGCATCCAGCTCCACGCCCTTCGAGGCGAGCGCCTTGGCGGCCACGCCCTCACCTTCGCGGATCAGGCCGAGCAGCAGGTGTTCGGTGCCAATGTAGTTGTGCTGAAGGGCCCTCGCCTCTTCCTGCGCCAACACGATCACGCGCCGTGCACGGTCGGTAAACCGTTCGAACATGCTTGTCCTTCCTCAATTGACATTCCGTCTTACTCTACCGATTCACGATGACGTTTATTCATCGGATTCCATGAATTGCGCCGTAAGAGGATAAGAAAACGATATGCTGGTTCTAGATTCACCCGTAGTCGATTACAAGGAGGCTCGAAATGAGTGAAGCGACAACCAAGCCCGACATCGTTGTCGGCGTGGATGGTTCCGATGAATCCTTTGCCGCGCTGAAGTGGGCGCTTGAGGAGGCTTCGTTAACCGGTCAGAGCGTCAACGCCGTGTTTGGCTGGACGCATTCCTGGGATATGGGGTCCGAACCGGACAGCGACGAGGCCTGGGCCAAGGTCCGCCACGATATCGCCAACGAGCTGCGTGTGTGGGTCGACAAGGCCGCTGCAGGCATCGACTTCGATCCGGCGAATCTGAAGCTCACCTCGGTGAAGGCCTCCGGCACTTCGGCCCTGCTGCAGATCGGCCATGATGCGCAGCAGATCGTGGTCGGCCGCCGCTCGCTGAGCCGTGTGGCCCGCTGGTTCATGGGGTCCCTGTCCGCTTCGCTGGCCGAGGCCGCCGAAGTGCCGGTGACCGTGGTGCGCATCGCCGGCAGCGAGGATGAGACCGTGACCGATGCCATCGCCAATGCCCTGACGCCAGGAGACCAGCCGGTCCACTACACGCAGCCACAGCCCGTGGTCGAGGTGGCTCGCCGCCCGGTGGTGGTTGGTGTGGATGGTTCCGAGACTTCCCGCCGCGCGTTCGACTTCGCGCTGGAAGAGGCACGACTGCACGACACGCCGCTGCATGTGATGTTCTGCTGGCAGCTCAAGGATTTGGGCGTTATTCCGGGCTATGAGAACGCCGTGGCACCGGTGAAGGTCGGTCAGCGCCGCGCCGAGGAGATTCTCTCTGAGCTGATGGCCAAGGCCCGGATTCCCGATGGCGTCAAGGTCAGCGCGAATGCCTTCCATATTCCCGCGTCCAAGGGGCTGATCGCGGCATCGCGGTACGCCAGCCATCTGGTGGTCGGCTCGCGTGGCCTGTCCGGGCTGGACGCGCACTTCCTGGGATCGGTGTCCCGCCAGATCATGAACTTCGCCGAATGCACGGTGACCGTGGTGCACTGATTCACCGAAATCGGCATGGAGTGCTAACGCACGCCTCGGTGATGGGGTTGCAGGGAGGAATTCTTTATTCCTGCAACCCCATCACCATCTACTTTTTAGGAAACATCTTCGCTGAGACCTATAAGTTGATTCGAAAGTACATTCTGCTGTTGGGGAGCAGGATTGGCGTTTATTTTATTCCTCGTCCGCCCTGTTCTGGCGCAGCTGCTCAATGAGATCGATGACGGTTTCGAGTTCAGGAGTCACATCGTCTGAAGGACGAACGTTATCCTCTTCGTCGTCCATCTCATCATCCTCATCATCATCGGCAACGGTGTTGTTGAGGATGTCCTCTTCGGTGGCCTCGTCGTCAGCATCAGACTTGGACTCGTCGCTGGAATCAGCTGCATCAACATCCACAACGGAATCGGATGCGTTCTGTGCAACGGACTCATCACCGGCAGACTGGGATTGCGAGGTCCCGTCGCCTGCCGCCTCCTCAGCGGGCTCGGTATCGACGGCGTTCCCGTCAACAGTCTTCTGTGCTTCGATATCATCACCGGCAGGCTCGCCTGTCTTGTCGGTTTCGCCTTCGGCCTCGTCCTGGGCAGCCGGCTCCTGCTTGCGCGGATGGTCGGCCACCACGTCGATATGCAGATCGTCGAAAGCAGGCTTGGACTGCACCCACAGCTGGCTTGGCTCGGGAGGTTCGATTTCGGAATGCTCACCGCAGCCGTGGTCCAAGGAAACCACGCGGCCGTCATCCGGACTCCACTTATTGGCGCACACGCCGAACATACGGTCGAGTTCGCCCGCGAGCGGCACGAAGAAACCACAGGTGGAGCACAGGTTGCCTTCGGCGGTTTTGGTGCTCAACGCTTTGGGGCCTCGCGGACCTTCATACCAGCGTTTGGCAGCCTGCGCACGCCCCAATGAGGTCAGCACGTGACGGCGGGTCAGTCGGAAGGCCTCGACGGCATCGTTGACATCCTGCAGCGAGGATTCCTCGACTTCGCCTTCCTCGATGCGCTCGTCATCCGGATCGGTGCCGATCGAATCGGTGGGAGCCAGATCCGTGGGCTCAAGGCGATCCTTCCAAGGAATCCACTTGGGCGGCATCAACGCGCCCTCAGTGGGGATCAAGGAGGATTCGCTGACGGTCCAGGAGTCGATCTCCTCGTCGTGATACAGCGTCACCGACCATTGCCATCCTTCGTAGCCACGGATATTCGCGGCGAAGCGGAAGTCAGTGACATGATCCTCAAGATCATATGAGGTAACGAAATCCCCCACCTGATCGCTCTCGTCGGCCACTTCGAGCAGCACGGCGCGCGCGATGGCGTGAGGGTCCGGTGTCACGATGGTTTCGGTGGTATCAGTCATAGATCAGATCAGTCCTGTACATCGAATTGATCCGCCACCGCACGCAGCAACGTGGCCAGCTTTTTGCTGTCGGCAGCAGATGGGTAACGGTGACGGCGCAACGTATTGCCAGCCGCATCAAGCATCTTGATGAGGTCCTCGCAGATGGCGGCCATGTCATCCGCCTTCGGGCGGGTGGCCTTGACCAAGCTGGGAGCGGAGGCGATCAGGCGAACATCCATGGCCTGCGGCCCACGACGGCCATCCACCACGGAATACTCCACCTTGGCCCCCTTGCGCAACGTGGTGGCGCCAGTGGGTAGGGCCTGAGCCGGCAGGAACACGTCCTTGCCTTCCTCACTGGTGATGAAGCCATAACCCTTGGCTGCGTCAAACCAACGAACTCGACCGGTGGGCATTGCGAACCTTCCTTAATCCTCAATGGAAATAGTAAACCGAAGGTACAGTTTACCTCACAGGGCTTGACCTCACGCTTTGGGCTGAGTCGCCTGAGTCTTACGCTCAGAGCTGAACCAAGAAGTCTTCTGTTTGGCGTCCTTGGTTTTTCCGGTGGACTGCTTGGGCTCAGGAGCGGCGATCTGCTCAATCGGCAGCACCACGGTGAAGGTCAGGCCTCCCCCATCGGTGGCGGTGGCGCAGATAAAGCCGTGATGTGCTTTGACCACGGATTGCGCGATGGCCATGCCCAAACCGGTACCGCCCTTTTCTCGGGCACGGGACGGGTCCGCGGTGTAGAAGCGTTCGAAAATCTTCGAGCGTGATTCAGGCGGCACGCCGGGGCCATGGTCCACGAAACGCAATACGGCATATCGATAGCCGGTCTGCATCGAGGCACCTACTTCGGCGGCGTCGATGAACCGCCGCATTGACGCGTCGCTGGCGGGCATGCGAGCGAGCTGTCTTGGGTCGATGGCGGCCGGCATCACACCGAGCGCGGCCTCGGCAGGCGAATCGGCAGGCGTGTAGCGGTGGATGTTGCCCACGATGTTGGTCACCACCTGGCGCAGTCGAGAGGCGTCGCCGGGCAGTACAACCTCGGGCCAATCGCCTTCGGCAAGGTTGAATTCGGCGGGATGGTTCAAATCGCGCGCCGGTTCGAGGGAAATCTGCATGCGGCGAACGGCACGGTCCGGGTCGAGCGCATGCAAGTCATCGACGGCGTCGGTGACCAGCGACGAGAGTTTCACCGTGCCGGTCACATCGATGCCGCGCCCCTCATCGAGACGTGCCAAAGACAGCAGATCCTCAACAAGAACCGTCATGCGCTGGCTGGACCGTTCGATATGTTCGATGGACTCGTCCGCACGCTCCAAGGCACCAGGCATATCGCGCTGCATCTTATACAGCTCCGCATAGCCATGGATGGCGGCCAACGGGGTGCGCAGCTCATGGCTGGCGTCGGAGACGAACCGTTTCATCTTGTCGGTGGTCTCCTCCTGCTCATGGAAACTGGATTCTATTCGGGCGAGCATGGAGTTCAGCGAGGCGGCCAGGGAGCCGACCTCGGTGTTTTCCGGCGCGGAAGGAATACGCTGGCTCAGGTCGCCGGCGGCAATCTTTGCAGCGGTTTTCTCGATGCGCTTCAGCGGCGTCATCGTGTGCTGGATGATCAGCGTGGACAGGGAGCCGCCGAGCAGCACCACGGCGATGCCGACCACAATGCAGTATCGGGTGAGTGTGTTGACGGTGTCGATCTGGTCGGCCAGTGACAAGCCGATGTACACCACGGCCCGGTCCTTGCCGTTTTGCTGGAAGGTCACCGGCAGAATACGCCATGGCGCCCTCGCCGTGACGATGGCGGCATGGTTGGCATTGACAGTGGGGTTGGCCAGTACCTTGGTGATGGTGTCAGAGGAATTGGAGTTTCCGTTGGCCGGATCGTTCTGGCTGTCCGCACTGTCGGACTGCACCGTGATGATCTGCTTGGCCACTGCCTGCGTAGTGAATGCCTGGCCGAGCGTGATGCCACTGGTATCGCCATAGGTAGGAAGAATCGGCACCGATACGATACCGTCCTGCATCTGCGGCATCAGCGGGGTCACGACCAGAGGATTGCCCTCTTTGTCTTTGGTGCCGTCGGTATATTGAATCTGCAGAAAGTACGAGTTCGGCCCCGATGAGTCATTTTTTGACAGCAGATCGATATTGTTGACCACCAGCTGGCTTTGCGAGCTTAACTGGGTGTCGGTTTTCTGCAGCATGTAGTTGTTCACCAACGCGCGGATGGAGAAGGAAATCACCGACACGCCGATGAGCAGCACGGCGATGGTGCAGGCCACCAGCTTGCTGCTCAACGAGATACGGTCGATATGCCGCATCAGCATGTTTTTCTTACGTTCGTTCCGCTCTTGGAAATGGGCGGCGAACGGCGGCATTGCAGGCATGGGATTCGTGTTCGGGGCGGCGTTCGGCGTGCTGCTCGGCGGTACGCCGCCTGACTGCTTATCGGGGATACTCATGAGATTACGATGCGTTATGGATGGGGCGACTAGTTCTTCGGCTCGCGAATCATATATCCGATGCCGCGCTTGGTTTCAATCAGCGGGGTAACCTTGCGCTTGCCGCCTTCGCCGTCGTCGACCTCGATGCCGTCGACTTTCTTGCGCAGGTAGGAGATGTACGATTCGACGATGGCTGCGTCGCCGCCCCAGTCGTATTGCCAGACATGGTCGAGAATCTGTGCCTTGGACAGTACTCGGCCCTCGTTGTCCATCAGGTAGCGCAGCAGCTTGTATTCGGTAGGGCTCAGGTCAACCGGCTGCCCTGCACGGGTCACGTCGTGGGAGTCCTCGTTGATTTCCAAGTCGGCGACGCGAATAATCGGGTCATCTTCCACCTGTTCGCGGGTACGGCGCAGAATGGCGCGGATGCGAGCCACGACTTCCTCGAGGCTGAACGGCTTGGTGACGTAATCGTCACCGCCGACGGTCAGGCCCATGATCTTGTCTTGGGTGTCGTCACGAGCGGTGAGGAACAGCACAGGGGCGGTAATGCCTTCCTGGCGGATACGGCGGGTGACGGTGAATCCATCGATGTCAGGCAGCATGACGTCCAACACGATGAGATCAGGCTGCACTTTTTCGATAACCTCAATGGCTTCGGAACCGGAAGCGGCGGTGTTTACCTCGAATCCGGCGAAGTGCAGGGAAGCGACCAGCAGTTCTCGGATGGACGGCTCGTCGTCGACAACAACAATCGATGCTTCAATAGGCTTACTCATGCCTTCTAGAGTGTCGTGCTCTTCTGGGCGTTTCCTGAATGTCATCTTGGAGTTCGGCCTTGGAATCCTTCTTGATCTCCTTGCGCCGACGAATCACCACCATGACCACGATGATGATGACCAGCGCCACCAACACCACACCCATGATGATTATGCCTACGGTCACCGTGGATGATGAGGTGGAGGCTTTTTTGGATTTCACGATTTGATCCATCATTGCCGTTGCCGCGCCAGACCAGCTCGGTGGGTTTTCCAGTAACGGCTGCTGTGCGGCTTCGGATAGCTTATCGACGGTTTTGTTATCGAGAAGCCACTTATCGGAGTTCTTGGACACGACGACCACCAGGTTGCCGTCATTCGAGGCCACGGCAAGCATCACTGTGTTCGGCTTGGGATTCATGGACTCCATCACGGTTGCCGCCCAGTCTTCCGGTTTCTGTTGACTATTGAAACTGGAAAGATACAGCAGATGCACGTGGACACCGGTTTCCTTCTCGGTTTTGGCGATGGCATCCGTGACTTTGGCCGCATGGGAGCCCAGGAGATTTTCCGTATCCGTGATGTTCTCGGTGATGGTCACGCCGCTGTCGGTGCTGCTGCTGGAGCTGTCAGAGCTGTCGCCCGAGTTATCCCCATAGGCATTTGCGGTTATCCACATTGCGTTCATCGCTACTGCAGCAAGGGCGCAAATGGCGCAAACAAGCCATTTTCGGACCATATTCCCGAAGGCCGAACAGGACGGCTCCGAAGCTAGGACCACAATAGTTGTTTTTCCGTCTGCCCGATTCGTTGTTGACATATCCTCCACCTTAGCGGCCGGTATTGGCAAGCGGCCGCCATACATACCATTAACCCTCTAGAAAAGGAGCAACGATGCCCCAATATCAGGTAGATTCCGAGCGAATCCAATCATCCTCGGCCGCAGTGGCCACTTCGATCTCGCAAATCAGGCAGGCCGTGGGCGGCATGTACACCAATCTCAATGCCTTGCAGGACGCATGGCGAGGTTCGGCGGCCACCCAGTTCACCGCGGTAGCCGAACAGTGGCGTGCGGCCCAACAGCAGATGGAGGCCTCACTCGAGTCCATCCAACACTCGCTGACGCAAGCCTCCACCGTGTACGCTGACGCCGAAATCCAAGCTTCGCGCCTGTTTGCCAGCTAGTTTCTTGGCTCTCCCCGGAGGTGAGCTGGATCGTGAAGCGAGACTGAGGGGAGTATCCCTACACCGCAGCTCCCCACTCAGTCGCACTGCGTTCGACAGCTCCCCTCAAAGAGGGGAACCAGAATACAAAAAAGGGGACTCCCGAAGGAGTCCCCTTTCAGCTCAATCAGCTAGCGATCGTTTGCGGATCAGTAGCCCATGTCGGCACCGGCGGCCGGGGCAGCAGGCTTCGGCTCCGGCTTGTTGGCAACGACGGCCTCGGTGGTCAGGAACAGACCAGCGATGGAGGCGGCGTTCTGCAGAGCGGAGCGGGTCACCTTGACCGGGTCGGTCACACCGGCGGCCAGCAGGTCTTCGTAGGTGTCGGTGGCGGCGTTGAAGCCTTCGCCATCAGGCAGGGAGCGGACGGTGTTGATGACCACGTCACCGGACACGCCGGCGTTCTCGGCGATCTGCTTGATCGGGGCCTCGATGGCGCGGAACACGATGGCGGCACCGGTAGCCTCTTCGCCGGTCAGGGAGGTGACGGCCTCAGCCTTCTCGGCCTTGGCAGCAGCCTGAACGAGGGCCACGCCACCGCCGGGCAGCAGGCCTTCCTCGATGGCGGCCTTGGCGTTACGCACGGCATCTTCGATGCGGTGCTTGCGCTCCTTGGCCTCAACCTCGGTGGCAGCGCCGACCTTGATGACAGCCACGCCGCCGGCCAGCTTGGCCAGACGCTCCTGCAGCTTCTCACGGTCGTAATCGGAGTCGGTGTTCTCGATCTCAGCGCGGATCTGGGCCACGCGAGCGTCGATGTCTTCCTTGGAGCCAGCGCCCTGAACGATGGTGGTCTCGTCCTTGGAGACGATGACCTTCTTGGCATGGCCGAGCACGGAGGTGTCGACGGACTCGAGCTTCAGGCCCAGTTCGTCGGAGACAACCTGAGCACCGGTCAGGATGGCCATATCCTGCAGCATGGCCTTGCGACGGTCGCCAAAGCCCGGGGCCTTGACGGCGCAGGACTTGAAGGTGCCACGGATGTTGTTCAGGATCAGGGTCGGCAGTGCTTCGCCATCGACGTCCTCAGCGATGATCAGCAGCGGCTTGCCGGTCTTCATGACCAGCTCGGCCACGTGCACGATGTCCTGCTGGGAGGAGACCTTGCCGGAGGTCAGCAGAATGTACGGATCTTCGAGCACTGCGGTCTGGTCGTCAGCGTTGGTGACGAAGTACGGGGCGATGTAGCCCTTGTCGAAACGCATGCCCTCGGTGAAGTCGAGGTCCAGGCCGAAGCGGTTGTTGTCTTCAACGGTCACAACGCCGTCCTGGCCGACCTTGTCCAGAGCCTCAGCGATCTTCTCACCGACCTCAGGGTCGGCGGCGGAGATGGTGGCGGTAGCAGCGATCTGGTCCTTGGTCTCGACGTCCTTGGCGGCAGCGACGAGTTCCTTGACGATGACCTCGGTGGCCTTCTCGATGCCGCGACGCAGGGCGATCGGGTTGGAGCCGGCGACCACGTTCTTCAGACCCTCGTGAACCAGGGACTGAGCCAGCACGGTCGCAGTGGTGGTGCCGTCACCGGCGACGTCGTCGGTCTTCTTGGCGACTTCCTTGACCAGCTCGGCGCCGATGCGCTCGTACGGGTCTTCAAGGTCGATTTCCTTGGCGATGGACACACCATCGTTGGTGATGGTCGGAGCGCCGTAGGTCTTGTCGAGCACGACGTTGCGGCCCTTCGGGCCCAAGGTGACCTTGACGGTGTTGGCGAGCTTGTCAAGGCCCTCCAGCATGCCCTGACGGGCTTCCTCATCATAAGAGATGATCTTTGCCATGGTTGCGTATTCCTCCAAATGGCTAGGTATACCGGTTATCACTCGCAAGCGTCGAGTCGTGACGACCAGCCGTCAGCTGCCGATTATCACTCTCGACCTCCGAGTGCTAACCCAGACATTAGCACTCGCGACCGCCGAGTGCCAACATCATCGGCGGCGATTGCGCTTTGGGCATGAAAAAGCCCCAACCGTCGAAACGGTCAGGGCCTTCAATGCACATCCTTGCGTGCGTGTTGCTCACTCAGAGCGGGCTTCACCCGAAGACAGCTTGACAACATCCTTTGCCTGCGTGCCTTTGCCGGACGAAGCGGGCGTATACTCCACGCGATCGCCTTCGTACAGCATCTTGAACTTATTGGTGCTGCCGTCGTCCTTGATTTCCGCGTAGTGCACGAAAACGTCCTCGCCGCCGTCGTCCGGCTGGATAAACCCGAACCCCTTCTTGGCAAGGAAGAACTTCACGGTACCTTGTGCCATATCTGGTCTTTCCTTTGTTCCCTTAGGCGTCGCGACACAAAACCTATAGGGAACGTAAAAAGAACCTCATCGCGCTCCCCCTACCTCGCGACTAGATGACGATTGTACAGCGACGAGGGAACAATCCCAACCGCAGCGGCACATTTTCGGTACGAATTATTCCATAGACGCGAGAACGCTCACAGTTTTCGATATATTTCACGCCGATATAAGGGGCGCATCAACAACGCTAGTTGAGCAACACCACCGTAATGGGAACGGCGAGTCCTTGCACCTGCTCCACAGCCGAAATGCCAAGCGCGGTCGCCACATCCTCGGCGGTGGCCTTATCGGTCTCATTCTGATACCACACCACAGAAGAAGCCGGCAATGTACCGCTCGGATTGGTCGCCTCGACGCTGGTGTAACCGGCGGTCTGCAGCACATCGGCCTGCCGAGCTGCATATCCTTGGATTCCTGTGGCGTTGACCACACGCACCTGCGTGGCCTTATTCACAGTCGCGGTGGCTTCGGACTGCTGAGACTGCTGATTGGAGTTTTGATTCTCATTCGAGGATGTCGTGTCACTGTCGGTATCGGACTTTGCCGAATCCGAAGTCGAGTCCTTGGACGAATCGGCCGAAGTGGACGAGGAATCATCCTTGGTGCTGTTCTTGGTCTCAGCCCTGCTGGACGAATCGGACTTGGACGTGGTCGCCGTCTGGGACGATCCTCCTATTACATTCTTGTATTCCCCGGAAATCCATGCCCAGACCCCGACACCGCACAGTGCGGCCACCAGAATAACGACGATGAACGGGCAGAGGCGGGCCACTGCCGAACGAGCGCCACGGTGAACTCCCACCGGTCCCTTCGGAGGATTGTCGAAGGAATCCGGTTCATAGGATTCGTAGGTCATCATGTCGCGTGCCATAATCGCCCTTTCTTCCTGTCAAAACTACCCATGAGTGTAATCGGCAAACAACTCATCAGTCCACCACACCACGCCTCGTGCACCGGATATGCACGTTTGACTACAGTGGTGAGTCATGATCAAACCATTGAGCGAACTGGTAGAGCCGGGGTGGGCCCATGCCTTGGCCGATGTGGAGCCCGCCATCCACCATATGGGCGATTTTCTTCGTGCGGAAAACGCCGCCGGGCGCCCGTGGCTGCCGGCAAGCCACAATATTCTGCGCGCGTTCACCATCCCGTTCGATTCCATCAAGGTGCTGATTGTCGGCCAGGACCCCTACCCGACCCCGGGTCACCCGGTGGGTTTGAGCTTCTGCGTGGCGCCGAATGTTCACCCGCTGCCGAAAAGCCTGGTCAATATTTATAAGGAATTGGTTGACGACCTTGGGGTGCCCATGCCCACCAACGGCGATCTGACACCGTGGACGGAACGTGAGGTGATGTTGCTCAACAGATGTCTGACCGTCGGCGTCGGGCGGCCGAATTCGCATCAGGGCAAAGGCTGGGAGGAAGTCACCGAGGCCGCGATTCGTGCGTTGAACGCGCGCACGGACGCCGACGGCAAGCCCAAGCCGCTGGTGGCGATTCTCTGGGGGCGTAATGCGCAAAGCCTCGAGCCATTGCTGACCAATGCCTTCATTATCAAATCGCCTCATCCGAGTCCGCTGTCCGCTTCCCGCGGATTCTTCGGCTCCAAACCATTCTCCAGAGCCAATCAAGCCCTAGTCACCATGGGTGCCGACCCGGTGGATTGGACTCTTTAGACAGACCAACAGTCATTGTGAGTAGTTACAGTGAGGGCATGACTTTGTTCCCCACGCAACCGAACATACCTTCGCCGACCACCGCCGCACGACCGGTCACCGTTCCCGCGCCCGGCGTGTCGGCTCCGCTGGGTGCCGATGACGCCAAACGCGCACGTATCCTGGCCGACGCCATTCGGGCGAGGTTCGCCCAGACACTGGTGGGTCAGGATAATCTACGCGAATCGCTTATCGTGACCTTGGTGGCCGGCGGGCATATTCTTATCGAATCCGTGCCGGGCTTGGCCAAGACCACGGCCGCCCAGACGCTCGCCACCTGCGTATCCGGCTCGTTCAAACGCGTGCAGTGCACTCCTGATCTCATGCCATCCGATCTGGTGGGCACGCAGGTCTTCGATTTTGCGTCGCAGAAGTTCACCACGCAGATCGGCCCGATTCACGCCAATTTCGTACTGCTGGACGAGATCAACCGTTCGAATGCCAAAACCCAGTCCGCCATGCTTGAGGCCATGGCCGAGGGTGCCACGACCATCGGCGGGCAGCGTATCGCCTTGCCCAAGCCGTTCATGGTGATCGCCACCGAGAATCCGATTGAGGAGGAGGGCACGTTCAACCTACCCGAAGCCCAGATGGATCGTTTCATGATGAAGGCCGTCATGACCTATCCTTCGCCCGACGAAGAGGCTCGCATGCTGGCCATGCTCACCCACCGTGGCTCCGATATGATCGGTCCCGACACCATCACCGGCGAACGCATTTCCGTGTCTGACGTTGATTTTCTGCGCAAGGCGGCACGCCGCGTGCATGTTTCCGACGCGATCATGCGTTATGCGGTCGATATCACCGCCACGTCACGAGGTGCCGGCTCCCGCCCCATCAAGGGACTGTCGTCCTTGGTGCGTTTGGGTGCCTCGCCGCGCGCCACCATCGCCTTGACCCGTATCGGCCAGGCGAAGGCGTTGCTGTCCGGGCGCGACTATGTGGTGCCCGAGGACCTCAAGGCGTTCGCTCATGAGGTGCTGCGCCACCGTATTATGCTGACGTTCGAGGCACTGGCCGATGGCGTGGTCAGCGATCAGATCGTCGACAAGATCGTCGAAACGGTTCCTGTTCCGTGAGTTCCGATTCCGTTCGCAAGAAAATCGAGGCCCTTGGCACTCAGCTGAGCCTGCCTACCGTAAGGAAGGCTTTGGGCGTGCTGGAGGGCGAACACGCATCCGGGCGTCGTGGCGGCAGCGGCGATGCGATGGATGTGCATGCCTATGAGCCAGGCGACGAATCCCGTCTTATCGATTGGAAGACCAGCGCCCGCCAAGGCCGCCCCATGGTGGTCGAGCGCGAGCGCCTGTCGACGTCACGGGTCTGGTTGCTGATGGACGTTGGCCTGGAGATGACTGGCGTATGCCCTTCCGGAGAACGCGCATGGCAGGTTGCCGCCAATGCGCTGCGTATGTTCGCCGCACTGTCGTTGCGCCGGTCGGACGATATTTCGCTGGTGTTCGGCGATGAGTCCAGCATCACCCGCGTGCCGTTCAACGGTGGGTTCGCGCAGTTCGAACGCACGCTGGACAAGGCGCTTGATCGTGATTGGGATCATCACCGTAATATCGACGCGCTGCTGGAATATGCGCGCCGTATCAAGGATCGTGAGGCATTGATCGTATTGGCCACCGATGAGCATGCGATGGAGGAGCGGCATATCACCACGATCCGTCGTATTACCCGCACCCATCCGATGGTGCTGATCGATGTGGCGACGATGAATCCGTTCAAGGCCGTCTCATCCCGCCACGCTCCCGCCGACGGCTTGAGTGCACGGCGTGTGCCGGCATTCCTGCGCAACGCCAAGGCAGCGGCCGAGGTCGATACTCATCGCGCGTATATGGCCGCGGCTTTGGAACAGGAGCTCACCCGTGTCGGTTCCCATATCATTCGAGCCGCGTCCAGCGAATCCATGTTCGATCGTTTCGTCGCCCTGGTGTCCCGAGCATTGGCCCGCACCACACGCAATAGACTGGGTACTGCACCCGAACTGGTCGGACTGACTTTGGCTGGTGATCTATGATGCACAGCATGTTCCCCATCATCCCGCTCGCCACTGATCCCGGCGATCTCAAGCCCGTGGAGTCGTTGGCCTTGACCACTCCCCTGGTGGTGGCCATCGTCGCATGCCTGTTGCTGGCGATAGGTCTGATCACGTTGATCATCATGCTGGCTCGCCCCGCACGCAAACCTCGGAACAGCGACCGTGCGAGTGGCGCTCATAGTAATGCCAGCCCCAAGGCCGAGTGGCGGGTCCGCATCGACGATGTGGTGGCCCGTCATGAATCCGGATCACTGCCCCGGCAGGAGGCGTTCGTCGAATTGGCCGTCATCGCCCGTGATTTCGCCGGTGCCGCCTCAGGCAGGGAGCTCAGTTCCAGTACGCTGACCGATTTGGCGTACCTGAATCGCACGCCCGCGAATCGCCAAGGATTGGACGCATTGAAGCAGACCATTAGCGCGTTGTATCCACCGGAATTTGCCGATGATGCCCGCAACCGAATCGCCCAGACGACCAGCGTGCAGCAGGCCGCCGAGTGGGTGGCGAATCTGGTGGAAAGGTGGCGTTCATGATGCTGGCATGGCATTGGCCTTGGGCCGCTCTGGCCGGCGTCTTGGCAGCGCTGGCGATTATCGTGCTGATTGTCGTGTTCGCCCGCCGTAACGCCGCCGACGACACCCCTGTATTCTCGATGGACGACGATCTCAATACCGAGCACGCTTCCCGTCTGTTCCGTCAATGGCGCGCTTTGGGCCGTCTCGCCATCAGCGTGCTGGTGCTTGCGCTGGCGCTGGCCATTGTGCTGGTGGCTCGCCCCAGCCAAGTGGATGCCGGTGACGAACGCGCTTCCAGCCGAGATATCGTCCTGTGTCTGGATGTGTCGGGGTCCACGCTCCCCTATGATCGCGAGGTCATCGATACCTATTTGGAACTGGTCAAGCATTTCGAGGGGGAACGTATCGGTTTGAGTATCTTCAACTCGACCTCACGCACGGTGTTCCCGCTGACCGACGACTACGAACTGGTCACCAAACAGTTGACCTCCGCCAGCAAGGCGCTGAAAGGCGTCGAGTCGCAGGATGACGTCGATAAGATGTCCGATGCCGAATATCAGGACATCGCCAATTGGCTCGAAGGCACGCAGAACCGCAAGGACGCCACCTCCTTGATTGGCGACGGCGTGGTGTCTTGCGCGGCGATGCTCCCCGGTGTCGCTTATGGCGAAGCCAATCAGGCGAATGCCGACCGTCAGCGTGCGGCATCCATCGTGCTGGCCACCGACAACGTCGTGTCGGGCAAACCCACCTATTCGCTGACCGAAGCGTTGGATTTGACCCAGCAGACCAAAATCACCGTGGACGGCCTGTATTCCGGGCCGAAAGCCAGTGAATCGGACCAAACCACAACGGATATGAAGTCCGCGATCGAGTCGCATGGAGGCATCTTCCTCACCCAATCGAATGGCGCGTCGATAGATGAGCTGGTACGGGATATTCAGTCGCGTAGGGATACGGATGTGGAGAACAAGGCGAGATCCTCAATGGTGGACGCTCCCGGTCTGTGGACGCTTGCTCTGACCGTGATACTCATTATCTGGATCGTATGTGCATGGAGGTTGAGGCGATGAACGGATTCACCTTCTCCCCCGCCTTGGGCTGGGTCGCCGGCGGACTGCTGGCGGCCGGGCTCGCCGTACTGGCCATTCTCGAAATCGTATTGTTTGTTCGTCGCCGTGCTTCCAGTGACGAGACCATGTGGGCTTGCATACGTCGTACGCTTATGCTGCTCATCGTAGCGGTGATGGTACTGACTCCCAGCGTGGTATCGTCTACCACCTCACAGGCCATCAATGCCACCGATGTCATCGTGGCGGTGGATACCACCGGGTCGATGGCGGTGGCCGATGCCACATACGGGTCCGAGAAGACCATTACCCGCATCGATGCCGCACGTCAGGCCGTGCATGATGTGACCGCCGCTTATCCGGACGCCAGTTTCGCGGCGTTACGGTTCGGTGCTTCGGGAACGCTTGATGTGCCGCTGACCCCGGATGCGCCGGCCATCGATAATTGGGCCAACACGTTGGCGGTGGAAGCCACATCCGTGTCGGCGGGCTCCAGTCTGGATGCTCCGATCGATCAATTGCTGCTGACCGCGAAGTCGATTCGTGAAGCGCACCCGGATGATGCGATTGTGCTGTACCTCATCACTGACGGCGAACAGACCTCGAATGTGAAGCGCCGTACGTTCTCGTCACTGCGCCAGTATCTCAATGATGGGTTTACCGTGGGCGTCGGCTCGACCGAGGGCGGCAAGATTCCCGTCATCGCCGATGGCGTCAGCGCCGGAGATTCCAATACCACGGACCACTGGGTGATCGACCCGGATACCGGCGAACCCGGCATCTCCAAGATGGATGAGAAGAACCTCAAAGACATTACCGACGAAATCAGTGGCACGTATGTGGCCGTAAACGCTTCACAGACTTTGGCGGATGCGGTTTCGGCCAGGTCGTCGAAGCAATGGCGCATGACCACCACGGTCAAGGAGCGCACACGCACCACGCCGGTGGTATGGCCGTTGGCCATTGCGTTGGCGATATTGCTTGCCATGGAAGTCGGTGCATGGATCGCAACCTCAAGGAGGCTGCTGTGAGGAACAGTAACGAAATCCACGAGAACGATGGCTCGGCGAATATTCGGATGCGGGCGAAATGCCCGCTTTGGGCACGTATCGTCCTGGCTTGTGGCGCCGTATTGCTGCTGCTGATTGCCGGCGTGGCGTCAGTAAACCTGTCCGCTTCGATTACGTTCAATCAGGCCACCGCATCATTGAACGCCAATATCAAAGCGGCTCAGGACGAGTCGACTGATATCACCACGCTCAAGGCGCAACAGCAGCAGACCGATGCGCAATTCGCCGAGGCCGGGCGAATGCGCACGCTTCTGTTGCCGCAAGTCAAGGACGCCATCGACACCAATGCTTCGATTTCTTCCGAGCTGACGAAGATCACCCTGAAACAGGCCGAGGCGCAGAACAGCGGTTCCGGTTCCGGGCAAGCCCAGTCGGCACAGCAATCCGAGAGTTCCTCATCCAATGCAAAAAAGGGCGGCGCGTTGACCGACGAGCAGAAGAAGCAGGTCGAGGAGCTGATGAAGGCCAATCAGCAATCCACCGATACCCAGTCGAACACCACCCAATCCAAGCAGAAAGCGACGCAGAACAAGGGTACCGGGGCTACCAAGCCGTGGTGAGCAATCGTTCACGGTTGCTCTTTTTCTCACACCCTCACGGGTCATGGCTTTATCGAGGCTGTTTCCCGGTTTCGGCTGTCGGCTTTGGCGTTTGTCCAATTTTCGATAGCCCATGGCTGATCCGAGGTATGTCCAAACAGGCTATTTGTGGATAATCGTTACGACTATGCACAACACTTGGGGATAAATTCGCCCAAAATCGGCAAGCTAGAACCACATTGGTCGTCCCGGCTGGACAAGCATGAGTCCTGTCCTTTTAGCTGGATATATGAATACCTACACCAGCAACCCAGCACCCATCGATCCCACCGGCGGCTTTGCCGGCAATACGGTGACGCCGTTCGATTACGGCACTTGCCCTTGCCATGCGGCGGTACAGCGTAGTCGCGACCTCGTGTCCGTCCAGCGTGCGGCCACACTGGCGCAATCGGACCAGACGGCGGTGGCCGTGAACCGCTCCCGCAACATCGTGTGGACCGGTAAAGCCGCCGACCTATTCCGATCGCGGCTCAGTCGCACCGCACAGTATTCGGCCAGTCTCGCGCAAGACATGGAGACCACCCACCGATTGGCTTGGGGGTCATCATGAGCGAGCACGATTACTGGCAGGTGGAATCGTCCGTTTACGGCGGAGTGGGATATGCGCCAGCCACTCTTGAAGAATATGCCGCCATAGCCAAGGCTCTCGATGACGAGGCGGCAGGATTTGCGGCCATAGCCACGGCTTGGGAATCGGCCGCATTACAGTTACAGTCACATCGGCATAGTGCGCCGATGTGCGTCACCTTGCAGTCGGGCGATCCGAGCGCCGTTGCTCCCGGCCATGTCACTGCACCATATGCCGCGCTGGGCAATCGGTGTTATGACCATGCAACGGCATGTCAGCGGTTGAGCGATGATCTGCGTGGCGCGGCCGATCTGCTGATTCGCGCACACTCTCTGTATTCTCAGGCGGAGATGACGGCTCGGCGCATGTTTACCGAATTATTGCAGGCCGGCACACAGGCCAAACCGGGATATGCCGCGGTGGGTGTTGCCGCTGTGGCGGCGGGCGGCTTTCTGGCCGGCTGGGCTATTGACGGCAAACCGAACCCGGCATGGATGTCCACGTTCACCTATCCGTTCCAGGAAGGAGTGCTTAGCGGCGCGGGCGGAATCATTGGCGGCGTACCTATCGGCAAGAGCATTGCGCACACCGATGAGGTCAACAAGGCTGCGGGAAAAATCGCCAATTTCTCCGGACCAGCGAAAGACATCATCCAAGGCAATCATCTGGAAGTGCGCGAGGTGCAGGCGAATGCCGACGTCGTCCGCGCAAGCGGATCGGTGGCCGAGTCAATGGAGAATCTGCGCAGACTCGCCGAAGAGCGGCTCGGCAAAATCGAGCTGAACAGCGGACTCGAATATGGGACCATCGCCATTCAACGCTATGAACGGGCTGATGGAACCAACTCCTGGCTGGTCACCATCCCGGGTACCGATGGACAGCCTGACTCACCATTCGGCTGGGCGCAGAACGTGGAACTGATGAGCGCCGATCAGGAACGCCGCAGGAAAGCGGACAGCGCTCGCATGGTTGCCGAGGCGATGCGTCAGGCAGGCATCGGCAAGGACGAGCCCGTGGCACTGATCGGCCACTCCCAAGGTGGCATCGTTGCCGCCACGCTTGCCTCGGATTGGGCGGAGGAATATACCATCGAGCATGTGGTGACAGCCGGATCGCCGGTGGCCAATCATCCGATTCCGCAACGCACATGGATCACCAGCGTGGAAATCGATGATGAACTGGTCGCCGCGCTGGATGGTGCCGCCAACCCGGTCACCGATAATTGGCTCACCGTGCAAGGGCATGTATCGCCCGCGCCCGCGGCAACACCATCCACAGTGCATTCGGACGTCTCATGCACTCCCGGCGCAACGCCCATCAACGGTCTGACCCCATATGACGCCGCATCCGTGGCTGGTTCGACCAACGGCAGGGAGTTGTCGCATTGGCTCAAATACCATCAGGCCGCTTATCAGAACGCCACCGACCTCGGCTCCCCCGCCGTGCAGCGCCACGAAGCGCATTTTCAGGAAGTCATCAACGGAGAACTCAAGGAAACCCGCTATTACCAAGGCCGCATGACCCAGTCCACAACCATTGCTCCCGGCGAGCGCACCACCGAGTTCAGCACGTTCGGCGGTTAAAGGTAAATACCACACTTGACAGAGTTGTCAAGAAAGGAGTTAACAATATAATGACGAGTAGGAGATGGCTCATCAAACTGATGAAGCAAGCGGCGAAACGCAAGAATATTACGTTTGAGAGTATCAGGCAAAGAGGGAGTCATGAGATATTCCAACTCGATGGACTCATGATTCCCATCCCACGCCATAACGAAATCGACAACGACCTCGCGAACATCATTTGTAAGGAAGCAGAAGCCAAACTCGGGAAAGGCTGGTATCAGCAGTGAAAACATATCAGGTCATCGTTCGTCCTGGCGAAAAATACTGGATTCTTGAGATTCCCGGTATCGGTTTCACGCAGGCAAGAACAACAGCAGAGATCGAAAGTATGGCACGCGACCTTATCACCGTCATGACGCAAGATGCTGATTTCGCACTCACCATAGAGACAAAACTGCCGCAATCCGTACAAGAGCACCTTGATGAAGCTCGGCGACTGCGCAAGGAAGAAGCGGAATGCAGATCGAACGCAGCGCGGGAAACTCGCGCCGCGGCACAAGAACTACATGGCATGGGTCTCGCCCTACAGCAAATAGGCGATATACTCGGGGTCTCACGGCAACGGGCACATCAACTTGTCAATGCTGTCAATGCTTAGCATCAATCGGCTACCCCCACAATGCAATCACCGCAGAGACGCGGCTAGCGCCACTTTCCCGGGATTGTTGCGCTAGCATGCCCGAAACCCCCTCTATCAGCACAACATTCCCGGGAAAGTGGCGCGCAAAGAGTGTCAGGCGCGTCGCTCGATGAGTGCGCGGCCGGATGCGAGGCGGTCGAGCACACCGGCTTTGGCGATGGCCAGCATCAGATACCAGGCCATCACGCCGCTGATAAGCACGCCGCCGGTGACCTCGGAAATCATGTGCACGATGCCACGCGGGCTGACGAATGACACACCCACGTAGCGAAACAGCATCAGATATGTGCCGTATTCCAAGGCGACCAACGCACCGGATGCAATGGAAATCGGCAGATTGAACATGCGGTAACGGGTCAAAGCGAACGGAATCTCAGCGAAAACACCCTGCAGCAGCGCCGAGATAATCACGAAGCCCAAATCGAACTGGCTACCAATCACCGTTTCGACCAGCGTGCCGATAAGGTTCACGTACAGCGCCGCTCCGGGTTTGCGCAGAATCAGCACCGCCAGCGTACCGGAGAAATACCAGACGGCGTGCACGATGCTGGCGAAACCGGGCAGAATCGCGCCAAACACCGAAGAGATCGGCATGTACGCGAAGTTGAATCCCCAGAAGATCACGCCGCAGGCCGCGCCCAGTGTGGCACCGACCGCGATGTCCAACGGCTGCCATTTCAGCGACGATACGGCGACCGAACGTTTCGGAAGAGTATGAATGGTGGTTGCAGGCATGGTGATCTCCTAGCCTTAAAGGCCGCACACAGTAATCGAATCACGGGCGTTCCTTGACCTGTGCGGCTCGGGCGGGAACGCCACACCACAGTGTAGCCGCTCGGTTCACGGCTGGAAGTACCCTTGGAGGTTATGAAGCTTACCGATATTTCCCCCGCAATCGCATTGACCCCGCTCGACGGCCGTTACCACAAGGCCACCGCCCCGCTCGTCGAATACATGAGCGAACCTGCCCTGAACCGCGAACGCATGCGTGTCGAAGTCGAATGGATGATTCTTCTGGCCAACGGCTTTGAGGGCAACGGCAACCAGCCAATCGTTGACGGCGTCAAGCCGTTCACTGCCGAAGAGCAGGCCTTCCTGCGCGCCATTCCCGAGGACTTCGGCGCCGAAGGCATCAAGCAGCACGCCGCTCATGAGGCCATCACCCACCACGATGTGAAGGCCGTGGAGTACTACATCGATGATCAGATCGACAAGGCTCCGGCCGAGCTGGCCAACATCAACGACGAGCTGAAGACCCTCGTGCACTTCGCCTGCACGTCCGAAGACATTAACAACCTGTCCATCGCCCGTTGCGTCAAGAACGCGATGGAAAACGTGTGGACCCCGGAGTTCAAGCGCATCATCGACCACCTCGCCGGCAAGGCCGAGGAATTCAAGGATATGCCGCTGCTCTCCCTCACCCACGGCCAGCCGGCCACGCCGACCACGCTCGGCAAGGAGCTCGCCGTCTACGTCTACCGTCTGAACCGTCAGCTCAAGCACATCGAAAACCAGGAGTACTTGGGCAAGATCAACGGCGCGACCGGCACGTTCGGCGCCCACCTGGCCGCATGCCCGGATGTCGACTGGGTCGCCGTCTCCCGCGAATTCGTCACCAACCGCATGGGCCTGACCTGGAACCCGCTGACCACGCAGATCGAAAGCCACGACTGGCAGGCCGAGCTGTACTCCACCGTCTCCCACGCCAACCGCATCATGCACAACCTGTGTGTGGACGTGTGGATGTACATCTCCCGTGGAGTGTTCGCCCAGGTGCCGGTCAAGGGTGCCACTGGTTCCTCCACCATGCCGCACAAGGTCAACCCGATTCGTTTCGAGAACGCCGAAGCCAACTTCGAAATCAGCTGCTCGCTGCTCGACACCCTCTCCGCCACGCTGGTGGAATCCCGTTGGCAGCGCGATCTGACCGATTCGACCACCCAGCGCAACATCGGTTCCGCGCTCGGCTACTCCTTGCTCGCCCTGACCAACCTCATGGGCGGCCTTGAGTCCATCCACCCGAACACCCACGTCATCGAGCGTGAGCTTGATGAGAACTGGGAGGTGCTTGGCGAGCCGATCCAAACCGCCATGCGCGCCTGCGAGCTCAAGGGCCTGCCGGGCATGGACAAGCCGTACGAGAAGGTCAAGGAGCTTATGCGCGGCCACACCATCAACAAGGAACAGGTCGAGCAGTTCATCGACCAGCAGTCCTTCGACCCGGAAACCGCCGCTCGCTTGAAGGCTCTGACCCCCGCCACCTACACCGGTGTGGCCAGCCAGCTCGTCGCTTTCGACCGCTGAAATAGGTGCGATGCGAGTCCCTCGAGCCCATCGCATCCACCACACTACTGCGCTGAGTCACAAACCAAACCGCAAACTGAACCGAACAAGGACAGGCGTCAGGTAACCATTTCATGACTACTGAACAGGAGCAGTCCACTACGGAAGATCGCCCGGACAAGGCGACCTCCTTCACTACCGACCGGCCGATCGCCTCTGGTGACGGCCGGTCGGCCAGTTTTGCTGTCAGCGGACCGGACAGCCCGGCAACCGACGACAGCAACGATTCCGGACCGTACATCGACGACATCGCTCCGCGCCGCACGCGCGACTTCGGCGATCTGACCCGGGCCGGTCTGTCGCTGTTGATGGCCGCCGTGGTCATGGTGTTCGCCGTGTATCTGGGCGGCATGACGCGCGGCGTCGAATCCGACGCACACACCGCAGCCCAGGTCATCAACTGGTTGGCTGACTTCCCCTCCACCGTGCTGACGCAGCTGGCCACCATCGTCATCGTGATCATCGTGCTCGCTCAATTGCTACTGGCCCGGGAATGGCTGCAGGCCGCGGTGTCCGCGCTGGCCATGTTCGCCGGCTACGGCATGGTGTGGGTCGTATCGACGGCAATCAGCAGTCTGAACGATTTCACCCTGCCAATGGCACTAGTCTCAGCCGCCACCTCATACGGCTCCGGGCTGTTGCCCGACATCTACGCCGGCATGGCGTCCTTCCTGACCGCCGCCGGGCCACGCCGCACCCGCTCCACGGTCAAATGGAGCTGGAATATCCTGTATGCCATCGCTGCGGTGATGGTGGTGCTGTCGTGGCATTCGGTCACCGGCATGCTGGTGTCGATGGCCGCCGGCCGCACAGTGGGCATGCTGATCCGATTCGTGGTCGGCACGCAGAACAAGGGCGTGTGGGGCCAAGATCTGGTCGCCGCCCTGAAAGGCATCGGACTGGACACCGCCTCGCTGATTCGGCATCAGGAGCCCGGCGTCGGCCACGGTTCACTGGCCGTCACGCTGGACGACGATCTGGCCGAAGGCTCGCGCATCTACGATCTGGATACCACGGACAACCGTCGTTTCATCGTTTCCGTCATCGACGCGCAGACCCATACCGTCGGCTATCTGAAGCAGTTGTGGGACTGGGTGCGTTTCACCAGTGTGTCCATCCGACGTGACCGTTCCGTGCGTGACGCCGTCCAGCATCATTTCGCCATGCTGCTGGGTCTGCACAATATCAAACTGCCCGCGCCCGCACCCTACGGCATCGCCGATACCGACGAATCCGCGATTCTGGTGCTGGATGCACACACCATCGAACTGCCCGCCAACCTGAACACGCTTACCAAGGCGGATGCCGTGGCCTACATGCGCTACCTGTCCGTGGCGAGCCGGCGCGGCTATACGCACCGGCGCATCACGCCGGACACGCTCGCCCGGCTTGAAGACGGCACCGCCGTGATTGCCGGCTGGCTCAACGGCGACAACGCTTCCGGTCCGGCCAACACCGCGCTCGACAAAGTTCAGCTGCTAGTGCTGTTCGCCGCGCTGATCGGCGTGGAACCGGCGGTGGAGGCCGCCCGCGAGGCGTGGGGAGACACGACTCTGACGGCCTTGGCCCCGTTCATTCAGAAGGTCGCGGTCCCCTCCCCCACGCGCGCGCTGGAATCCTGGGACAAGCAGCTGCTCAAGGGCCTGAGGAGTCGTATCACCGCGCTGGCTGACGAGGAGACGGTGGAATCCGCCGAACCGGTGACGCTGGCCCGATTCTCCTGGCGTTCGATGATCACCATGCTGCTGGTCATCGTGGCCGTGGTCGTGGTCTTCACCCAACTGAAGCCCGAGGAGATCATCACCGCGCTGACCAACGCCAACCCGTTGATGGCGGTGGTGACGCTCGCGTTCGGTGTCTGCGGCTGGATCGGCTCGTCGATTTCGCTCGGTTCCCTGATGGCGCGGCACAAGCGTGACAATATGGGCGTCTTCATGAGCCAGGTGGCAGGCGGCTTCGCCACCGTATCCATGCCAGCCGGCGTGGGCCCCTCGTTCGTCAACCTGCAGTTCCTGCGCAAATCCGGCTATCGCAACACCCAGGCGACCGCAATTATGAGCGCCGCGCTCGTGGTGTATTACGCCGTGTACTTCTCCATGCTGGTCATCATCGGCCTGTTCACCGGCCGCAACATGTTCTCCGGCGCAATCCCGACAAACACGTTGGTTATCGTGCTGGGCGTTGTGGTCGTGGTGCTGTCCATTGCGATGATGATCCCGCCGTTGCGCCACTGGGTGACCCGTCGTCTTATGCCGCTGGCCAAGACGTATATCAACCAGCTGCTGGACGTGCTTTCCCAGCCCCGACAGCTCACAGTCAGCTGCCTGGGCGCGCTGTTCCAGAACGCGACCACTGGGCTCGCTTTCTGGGCGGCCCTGCAAGCGTTCGGCCATTCATCGAATCCGATCGAAACGACGTTCGTCTTCCTGCTGGCCTATGCATTGGGTTCCGCAGTGCCCACTCCAGGCGGTCTGGGCGGTGTGGAAGCGGCGCTGACATTCGCGTTCGTGGCGGTCGGAGTGCCGCAGGGCGTGGCGCTTTCCGCCACTTTGCTGCACCGCGTGGTGTTCTACTGGCTGCGCATTCCGCTGGGCGCGGCGGCCATGAAGTGGCTTGACAAGCATAATCTTGTCTGATTCGTCTATTTTCATACCCCCTTCGGGGAAATAGATGTGAAAACCCTTATAAAACGCGGGTTTTCGCAGAAACATGCGCTAGTATCATTGATGACAACATGGACTAAGCAAAAGTGCTTGTCCCCTGACCCAAGAAGGATGCTTTATGGCATACAACAAGTCTGACCTCGTTTCGAAGATCGCCCAGAAGTCCAACCTGACCAAGGCTCAGGCCGAGGCTGCTGTTAACGCCTTCCAGGATGTGTTCGTCGAGGCCATGAAGTCCGGCGAAGGCCTGAAGCTCACCGGCCTGTTCTCCGCTGAGCGCGTCAAGCGCGCCGCTCGCACCGGCCGCAACCCGCGCACTGGCGAGCAGATTGACATTCCGGCTTCCTACGGCGTTCGTATCTCCGCTGGCTCCCTGCTGAAGAAGGCCGTCACCGAGTGACCTTCTGCTCGGAGCGATTACTTCGAGCATTACTGACGACAAAGACCCCGACCGAGATGGTCGGGGCCTTTTTGTTGCAGTGCTTAGATGGGGGGGCTATAGGAACCTCTGTGGTGCTTCAGCAACGTCTTATCTTCGTTCCGAGCCGGCAGCGGTACGTGCTGCGCGCGATGCCGACCTCGGCCAGCAGGCTCTCGGCATTGACGTGCGGCTTCTCACCGGCCTTTTTGACCGGGATCGTCTTTTCCCGGCTTGTCAGGTTGTCCGGGTCTGCGCCCGGCTCTTTTCCCACCAGCTCCGCCGACCCCTTCATGATCGCCAGCCTGATCTCCATCGCCCGGCATTCGGCGCGCAACCGCTCCAGGTCGGCGTCCTACGCGGCGATCTCGCCGCGTAGGACGTCCGGATCCGTCTGCGGCGCGCCGGCCTTGCGTTCTGGTTCGTCCTTCGCCACCGCGGTCCCTTTCCGCTCGCCTAGCAGTTGCCGTCTCCGGTTTCTCACGACCGAGGAATCCACTCCCAGACCGGCGGGCGCCCGCCGCCGCGGCCTCTTCCCCGGCGCCCACGTCGGCG